>Ga0209163_1000041_pt1 | contig 325810 bp, 295 predicted proteins | sample MTBAKSrepl2MetaG_FD_187457 | JGI IMG/M metagenome (GOLD analysis project Ga0209163, IMG submission 187457) | Enrichment culture microbial communities om Arthur Kill intertidal strait, New Jersey, USA, that are MTBE-degrading - MTBE-AKS2 (Arthur... | ecosystem: Environmental > Aquatic > Marine...
GTTCGGCAACTCTGGATCGCTGCCAAGCTCACCCTATACTACTTTCAATTTTCAAATTTGTTTTTGAATCACTTTTTCTGAACTTTTCTTATAAATGTTTTCAAGATTTCTTTATTACTATTTCCATGTGATTTCTGTTTGACTTCTTCTTGCTTTATACCTGCTTGAGCGTAGCGAAGCCTTGAAGTCAGCTTTTTAACTCTCTTCCTCTTGAGCATAGCGAAAAGGACCTCGTGCTCCCGAAGCGAAACTCGGGTTATGTAACAAAATGTCCTTCATCAGTTGATCTTTCTGGTTCGAGTCTCTCTTTTTTGCTTCCCTCAAGGATTTCACAGGCTTTCATAATGTCGTCAAAAAGCATGTCTGCCATTTCCCGGCTGAAGTTCTCCTTTACCACAATACGCATGAGCGCGAGATTTTCTGCGTTTTTGGGGAGAGTAAATGCAGGAAGGATCCATCCTCTTTCTCGAAGTTTATGTGAAAGTTCAAAAATAGTGTAGTTTACAGGTTGCTTCAATTTGACCGTAACAACAGGAAAAAGTTCTGCCGAATTCAAAATGTCAAATTTGCCTGAACTCTCGAGTAATTTGGCAAGATAGCGTGCATTTTGCAGAATTCTGGTCATGATTTTTTTATAACCTTCCATGCCAAATCGGAGTAGATTATAGTACTGCGCAAGCATCAGTGAGCTACTTGCTGAAAAGTTAAGGGAGTAGGTTGGGGTCTCATCCCCAAGATAATTCACATAAAATACAAGGTCTTCGGGAATGTTGCTCTTTTCGCGAAAAATAAGCCATCCCATACTGGGATATACCAGGCCGTATTTGTGGCTCGAAACGTTTATGGATTTCACGTTGGATAGCCGAAAGTCCCATTCAAGTTCCGGGTTGACAAATGGAATTACGAACCCGCCACTTGCAGCGTCCACATGAATCGGGATGTCCCAGCCATTTGTTTTTTTGATATTTACAAGCAATTCATTTATTTCCTTTATGGGGTCCATTTCTCCTGTGAATGTGGTTCCGAGGATTGTCCCGACACAGATCGTGTTCTCATCAATTAGTTTTTCTACCGTATCTCTGGAAATCGTGAATCGGTCGGGCTCCATCGGTATAATTCGGGGTTCAACGTCAAAATATTTTGCAAATTTGTTCCAGCAGATGTGTGCATCGGAACCGAAGATAATGTTAGGTCTATCGACCGCTTTTTTCTCTTTTTCCCGGCGATTTTTCCAGGTCCATTTGTGGGCCAGCAGTGCCAGCATTATCGCTTCGGAAGAGCCAACGCAGCCCGTACCAGTAAAATCGGCATCTTCAGGTGCATTATACAGACGTCCCAGCATGTTGATAATGCGATCGTGGATTACCTGAGTTTGTGGATACTGAAAATGGTCTATAAGGTTCTTTCCAATGTTCTCCATAATGATTCTGTCTGCTTCAGGTTCCATCCATGTAGTCACAAAGCTGGAAAGATTAAGTGTAGGATTTCCGTCAAGGGACAGTTCATCACGAATAAGGCGATATACCAGGTTGGCAGGTGTTTTTTTCTCGGGAATTTCATACTTTGGCAGGCATCCCTCGAAATAAACACTGCTGTAAGCCTTAATATACCATTTTTTCGAATCCTGGAGTTTCTTTAAATTCATTTTCTTTGAAATCAAATTCTTCCCCCCCCTCGCTTTTTGAGACTCTGTTCCAAAATCCAGTGATTTTTGGATTTATGGTCAAAAACGCAACAGTTGTAACTAATCCACTTAAGGTTCCAGGTACCTGCTATGGTTGCTAGATCACAGTCTGAGTTTCTAACAACGTTATGCCGATGCAATGCTTTTTTTGCGATGAAATACTGTATTAATTAGCAGGATCTATCAAACTTAGGTTATAGAAAGGATGTTCCAATATAAATGATTATGAATTTAATAATACAGGTAGTTTATGCTTTTATTTCATTGCAATAAACCAGGTATAAATCTTTGTGAGTAAGTATATTGGGGTCATGGGGGTAAGGTTACTGAAAATAGTTAGCAGAAAAAGTGCTCTTAAATTTACCTAAAAATGGCAGATTTGCCCGTTTTGTCAGATTTAATCAATAGCTTCCTCCACGACCTTGCATTTTGAGGCAAAAAGTTCAAGATTTTAACGTTGGAGGATGAGGATAAAAAGGTAGATCATGTTGACTTATCATGGGTAGGTATATCCCCCTTCGAATGCCACATATTTTGCAACTAGTTCATGATAAAGTTCTGGTCTTCTATCTTTTAGATAATCGCCTTCTGGATGAGTGGGTCCAAAATCGCTTGGAATGACATCTGCGATCAGGAGGGTTTCTTCCGGCCTAGCTGCTAATATAAGATCGCCATTCGGTCCACTGATAATAGAATTCCCTCTATATTGCCATGAATTTTTACCAACTGTTTCATAACCACAACGATTGGAATAAGCGATAAATATTTTGTTTAAATAGGCATTGGCGGGGATAATATTTTTTGTAACATCAGGATAAGGCACTTGAGTGCGTTTTCCATCCGATAGCGTATAATAATAATCAGCAGCAGTGGGAATTATAATTAACTTGACTCCCTTGAGCGCCAGAATTCTTGACAACTCTGGAAATTCTGCCTCATAGCAATTTAGAATACCGACAGGAAAATCAGCCACCCTGACAACCGGAAACAGGTTTTCTTTACCTGTACTGGTGTATCCAGATGAAAAATTATCTTTTTCCGCCTGTCCAAAAAGATGTGTTTTGCGGTAATTTTGCAGCAAGGAGCCATCGGAATTTATAAAAGCGATAGAATCGTAGTAAAGAATTTCTCCTGAGCTGGAATCTCTTTCCGGATAAGGAAAGACAATAGCAATATCGCTATCTCTAGCTATTTCGGAAACTTTTCTTACGGAGGGACCATTAACCTCTTCTGCTAATTGTTTTACCAGATCTGGATTAAGTGCATAACCGGTCATGTACAGTTCTGGAAAGCTAATGAGCTGGGTATCATATTTTTTAGCCTGCTTTGCAACCTCTTCAAGCTTTTCAATATTGCTTTTTACCGCTTCAGGTGTTCCAGCGGAACCTTCACCCTGATAAATGGCCAGTCTTATTCCCTTTCCACGTTGAGGGAGATCTTTTTTCATTCTAGTTAGATAGATCATAATCTTGCTCCTTTTGGATCATTTTCAACACTTAGAAATTTGGGTCATGGGACCAGTTACTGGAAACTACAGCAAAGGAAGACTCAGTTCCAATATAGGGCTAAAGTGAGTGTAACACCATTACTTGAAATGTAACTACTCAGATTTTAGAAGTTTGGCTATTGATCCCAGTAGAATACCCCGTAGCTTGCAGTGGCGTGCGCCATCAAAACTTTGATTTGAAATCAAATTCTCCCTCTCTTTTTTATGCTCGTATGTTGTAATAAAATTTCTGCAATATCTTAATTGTGTTTAAATAAAAAATAAAGTGTGGATAACCTTCTCTTATCTAGACAGCGAGAGTCCCACAAAAATTTCTAAAAAAGGTTCTGCTGTGGCTTAATATTCACTCTCCCCTCAGCTCAAGCCCTGCCTTAACTCCTCTCATTACGGCTTTAGTAATCTTTTGTCCGAACTCTGTACTTGAGCCCGCATAGGGGATTTCCTGCTTTTTCTTATTTCCCGGGTCAGACACTGAGCCCTTTTCATAGGCAACAATCACAGCATCCGTATTCGTGCCCAGGAAAGTATATCCTTTTTCAAGAAGTGCAAGTCCTTTAGCTTCGGTAGCTGTTATGATCGCCCCGAGGAGGGCGGTCTCGGATAGTCTTGTTTTTGAGATTAAAATTATGTTTATGGTTCCTATTTTTGCCCTGAATTCCGAGCCGTTGCTTACGCCAGCGGTTATGAAAGCGGTTAGATAATCGTCTTCAATGACCTGGAGGTATTCCATTTTGACAGCTGTCAGGAGGCCGAAATTGGCTGCTTCAAGGCCAAGTTTCAGGGCTTCTTCTTTTACGAACTCCTGCGGGTCAGGTGGGTTGAAGGTTCTTGGAACCTGTTTGTTGAAAAGATAGCATACTCGTGTGCGGCCGCCGTTTAATCCCGTGCTCACTGCTTCAAAATCGCCTTCAATGACAAGAGCATTGCCTTTTACGTAGTATCGCATATAATGATCACGTTTTTTCCAGAGGATATATGCTTATGGTTCCTGTCAAGATAATGCTTATTAATTAAATAAGGGACGGCATGTCTGACTTTTTTTCTGAAAGTACCTCTTCTGTGGTAACGGGTAAAAAAATTGTTTTTAGGAAATAAAGTAGTACTTTCAACAGAAAGACGATAAACAAGGTGCTGAACAGCCACAGTGGTATAATTCATCAAAAGCACATATTGCCTTTTGTCGTGGGATCAGTAATTGAAGGGATTAGTAATTGAGGGGATCAGTTAACTGGAAATGGTAAGTAAAGGCTACTTTATGGGTTGTTAGAACATAGATAATGTGACCGTTTTTGTGATTTGCTCGGTAACTCACGGACACAATCTATATTCTATTTTTGGGATGCCATTTTTAATAATCTGTTTTTGAATGCCATTTTTAATATTCTACTTTAAACGTGCCGTTTTTCACTTGTCTGTGTTATTCTTCACCTATTTCTTTTCTGAATTCGATGTAATCTCTCTCGACTTCTTCAAGTTCATATTCCATTTTATCCCTCCGTTTAGAGTTATGATGTTTGAAATTCTTTTATGGTGCTTTCGCAGTTGAACAGAATATTTCACTTCATTATGGGTCCGAATCATAACATTGCCAGAAAACCATGTAAAAATGGCTTTGAAGACTTTTCCTCGTTTGTGTTTTCCATCTTTTACTTCTCCTATCTCGATTTATAGATCCTCATAATTTATTAATGGGAATACGGTAACCTATTTCCTATCTTATATAATAAATAATTTACTACAATTGCTGAAACCACTTAAACAAATGTTTTCGCACATCATGCAGATTATGACTATCCCGGATTCTGAAAAAAAAGACATGTAAACAAGCATCGGATTAGAGATAGGCATTAAAAAGTTACATTACCTCACTATCAAAAGGGAAATCTCTGGGGAATTTGGAATTCTTGACCACAAATTACAGTTGGATTAGTGTCGGTACATTGGTGTCAGCACATTAAATTCTATTTGTTATTGCTGTTTTCGCAGGGTTGTTTCTTCCCGGGATTATGTTTGTTTTTCTGAATCCAAATGAAGGGGATGTGTGAAGTAAAATGGCTACAATAACGATTTTTAAATCACTTATTCTATTTGCTTGATTTTATTCCGATATTCTCCGTTTTTGACAAAAACGTTTTTACATATGAAATTTAATTATATTGTTTTACCGGAATTATCCTGAATTTTCTGGTCAAGTTTTTTACATTTACCTGTGGGATGGATATTTCAATTGTTGTTTGAGAGATGGAAATGGCTTCATCGAATAGGTATAGAAGACAGGCAGTTTGTATTGCATTACTACTTTGTTTGCTCAGTTTTTTGCTGCTGGTACAGGCCGTATACGAATACAAAAGTAGTAAGACGGATGAAATTATACTGGAAGAGGCAAAGGAAGATGCGCATAATCAGGCCCAATTTGCCCTGAAAACGATAGTGAAAGATCTTGATTCTACACGTCTCCTTGCCGAAGAGATTTCAAAGGATCTTAGTTCCGGAAAACTGAATAATGATTCCATGCTCAGGGAGCGACTACTTGCTGAAATGGAGAACAATTCCGATATCTTCAGTATCGGCATTGCGTATTCCCCTGCTGTCAATGCCGGGGAGCTTCATTCCCTTTATTTTAAAAGGGACGGTTCTTATGTCAACTACTCTGCGATCCGGTACAACTACACGAATGACAGTGAAAAAGCGGCGTGGTACAATAATCCCCTGAAAAAAGGATCTGGTGTATGGAATTCTCCTTATTTCGGGGTCGCAGCCGAGACTTATTTGATCGAGTATTCGGTTCCTTTTTATCTTGCAGAATCCGGAAACCGGGATGAAGCTGCAGGAGTGGTAGCTGTGAGCCATTCCCTTGAAGGGGTAAGAGCGGCAGTAGGGGATCTTGATCTGGGAAATACGGGTTACGGTTTCATTCTCTCCGGGGAAGGAGTGATCATTTCCTGTCCTTTCAAGAAGTATCTGTGCGAAAATATTAGTGAACTGGCAAAAGAAGACTCCGATCTTGACCTTATAAGTCAGGATATGGCAGCTGGAGGGTACAGAGTAACGAATTCCCGTACAGGGCAATCTTTCTGGGTATTTCATGAAGATATACCTTCTACAGACTGGACTCTGGGAATTGTCCTCCCTCTGGAAGAAACTCTGCTGAAAAAAAAGACGGAGCAGAACCGCGTCGTTATCCGGATAATGCTCGCAGCATTTGCTTTTTTATTTTCCCTGTCCCTGCTTTTTATCTCCCTTTACAGGCATGACCATGGAGGGCTCTGGATCCTCGTATTTATTTTTTCATTCCTTTGCATTCTGGGAATGGGTTTCATCTGGTACTTTGCTTTAAATTATTCTTCCCCTCCCGTTGGGAGCGGGGATCTTGTTGTTTTTGATATGGTTGATGTTGAAACTGTGCTGCAGCACTCCAGTACCGACCCAGAAACTCCCAGGGTTCCGACAGGGGTTTTTCTCGAGACTATGGAGTTTTCGAGCTCCAATGACGTCATTTTGACCGGATATGTCTGGCAAAATCTCTCCGGGTCGGGTGCTGATAAGGCTTCTCCGGGCTTTAGTTTTCCTGAATCAAAAGAGGTCACGATCGAAAAAGCCTATGTGAATGAGGATGAAAGTGTTGTAGGCTGGCGTTTTAAGACTACTCTGCGCCAGCAGTTCGACTATTCCAGATACCCCTTTGATAGGGAATATGTATGGATCAGGTTCTGGAGCAACGCTTCTGGAGGAAACATCCTGGTCCCGGACTTCGATTCCTATGACAGCCTGACGCCGGAAAACCTTCCCGGTCTGGAACGTTCTCTCGTGCTTGAAGGCTGGGAACCGCAAAAAACTTTTTTCAGTTATAGGGTAAATCCTTATAACACCGATTTCGGGGCAGGTAATTTTACACACTCCAATTTACCTGAACTTTACTTCAATGTCGAAATCAAAAGGGACTTTAAGGACCCCTTTGTTTCCAACCTTCTGTCCGTAATGGTGATAGCCGTCCTTTTGTTTGCAGTGCTTACGATGACGACCAGGGATGAGAAGAAAACCCTGTTCATGTTCAGTTCTTCCGGAGTCCTGAGCTACTGTTCCTCCCTCTTTTTTGTTCTTATCGTTGCCCACGCTTCTCTCAGGACCAGAACCTCCATGAACGGTATAATCTACCTTGAATATTTCTACTTTATAATGTACCTGGCAATTCTGGCTGTATCCTTGAATTCGATAGTTTTTGGGTCCGGTACGAATATACGTTTTATTACTGCAAAAGACAACCTCTACGTTAAGTTGCTGTACTGGCCTGCAATCCTGGGGTGTCTGTTGTTGATAACACTCCTGAATTTCTATTGAGGGGCCAATTTTTAAGGAGGTTAATGATGTTACCCGGTCCACGGTTAATGGGGCATCTGCTCAATTTTTGTGAGTCCGGATCCGGAAGACCTCGATCTGCTTGGCTGGATATGCTGTGTATATTGTCAGCAACAGGTGCATAGATAACGAAGTTTGCACAAAAAAATGTGAAAAAAGCATCGAATAAAAAAATTTTTGATGAGAGGGGTGCGATTCGAACGCATTAATTCCTAACAAAATGGACCCTGAAGAACATATATATCCATTTAACTTATTCTTCTATTTTTTTAATTATCAAACTTGACTACATTTTATAAATAGAGAGCTCATAATTGATGAGTCCAACAGTATATTTTATAAATCTAAAATTATATTTGGGTTATGAGTTGTTGTAGCAGTATAAAAGAAAGAAATTCAAATATGATAATGCAAATCGAGGCAACCGGCATTACAGCATATACCTTAAAGTTCTCAAATACAACCAGATGCCAATGATCTATTATTATATATAGAGTATAAAAATTAAACTATTAATTTGCTCGATGATCATTGAAGGTCAGGCATTTTGTCGCCTAAGAGGGGGAGACCAGGGAGATAATGACAGCTAAAATGGATCAATTTCCAGCAATAAACTCGAATCCTGTGCTCAGTGTGGCAAAGGATGGAGTTATTCTTTACTCAAATGAGGCGGGGGAGTCCTTATTGCATGAGTGGGGGGTGAGAATAGGAGAGAAATTGCCTCCACATATCGAAATTTTTGTTCAAAGGGCAATATCCCGGGAAGGTATTGAAAAAATAGAAGTTAAAATGGGCAAAAAACTATACTTTTTTGTTTTTCAGCCCTTGCCCGAACAAGAATGCGTAAACATTTATAGATTTGACATAAGTGACCGTAAAGAGCTTGAGGGAAAACTTCGGGGAAGTGAAACTCAAGAAAAGGCGAACCTGGAACTTGCCGATATTATTGATGCTGAAGCGGTCCAGTCCCTTATGAATGATTTTTATAGGCTTGCTCATATCCCCATGGCCCTGCTTGATCTTAAGGGCAATATTCTGGTAAGCGTTGGATGGCAGGAAATTTGTACCAGATTCCACAGGGTTAATCCTGAAACCTGCAAGTACTGCGTAGAAAGCGACATAAATCTAACTGCTGACGTTGCTCCGGGAGGATATAAGCTGTACAAGTGCAAGAACAATATGTGGGATGTAGTGACTCCCATTATGGTGGAAGGGCAGCGTATAGGCAATATCTTCTCAGGACAGTTTCTTTTTGATAATGAACCTCTGGACTACGAGCTTTTTCGAGCTCAAGCTATAAAATACGGCTTCAATGAGGAAGAATATATAACGGCGCTTGAAAAAGTTCCTCGGCTGAGCAGAGAAGCTGTGGATACAAGCATGGCCTTCTTCATGACCTTTGCTAATATGATCTCACAACTAAGCTACAGCAATATCAAGCTATCTCAATCGCTGGCGGAACGTGATGCTGTGGTAGATGCACTGCGGGATAGTGAGAAACGTGAGCGAGCTCGCTCGGATGAACTGGCAGTAGTATTGGATGCCGTTCCTGTCTCCGTTTATATAGCACATGACCCTCAGGCGCTTCAGATAAGTGGTAACCGCCTCTCCTATGAATGGATACATGTTCCAGTGGGTACAAACTTTTCCAAGTCTGCTTCTGAAGGAGAGAAGCCAGAGATGTTTAAGTTATTCAAGGACGGGATGGAGATCCAGCCTGCAGACATGCCGTCGCAGATGGCAGCTGCAGGTAGAGAGTTAAACGACTTCGAGCTGGATATTGTATCTGCTGACGGCAAGATACGGCATGTTTTGGGCAATGCAAGACCCTTGCGTGATGAGAAAGGCAACCCGCGTGGATCCGTTTCCGCATTCATAGATATTACCGAACGCAAAAAGGCAGAAGAAGCTCTCAGATTATCCAATCTTTATAATCGAAGCCTCATTGAAGCCAGTCTTGATCCTCTGGTAACTATTGGGCGTGACGGGAAGATTACTGATGTAAATGGTGCTACAGAACAGGTTACCGGATATTCCAGAAATGAGTTGATTGGGGCTGATTTTTCAGATTACTTTACTGAGCCTGAGAAAGCCCATGCAGGCTATCAGCATGTATTCACGGATGGCGAAGTTAGGGATTATCCTCTAGAAATTCAGCATAAGGACGGACATATAACTCCAGTTTTATACAATGCTTCGGTTTATAGAAATGAGAATGACGAGGTTATCGGGGTCTTTGCTGCTGCACGTGATATTACTGAGCTTAAAAGGGCAGAGGAAAAAATTCAGATACTGGCGAATGCTGTGGAGTCATCTGATGATGCAATTATAACTAAGTCTCTTGATGGTAATATTGCTAGTTGGAATAAAGGGGCAGAGAAAGTTTATGGGTATTTGGCTGAAGAAGTTCTGGGAAAAAACGTATCCACACTTGAACCAGACAATACTAAAGGAGAAACAAAGCATTTAATTGAAAAGATTAAACAGGGAGAAAGGATTCAGCACTATGAAACTTTGCGGATGAAAAAGGATGGAACAATAATAAATGTTTCAGTTACTCTTTCTCCGGTTTTTGACTCGTCTGGAAAGCTTGTGGCTATCTCTACTATCGCCAGAGATATTACTGAGAATAAAAAGGCAGAAGAAGATATTAGATTGTCAAATCTTTATAACCGCAGTCTGATCGAAGCTAGCCTGGACCCTTTAGTAACCATTGGGCATAATGGTAAGATAACGGATGTGAATGGTGCTACGGAAAAGGTTACTGGATATTCGAGAAGAGAGTTGATTGGGGCTGATTTTTCAGATTATTTTACCGAGCCTGAAAAAGCCCGCGCAGGCTATCAGCGGGTATTCATGGATGGTGAAGTCCGGGATTATCCTCTGGGGATTCAACATAAAGATGGACATATTACTCCTGTTTTATACAACGCTTCGGTTTATAGAAACGAGAATGGCGAGGTTATTGGTGTTTTTGCTGCTGCACGCGATATCACCGAGCGCAAGCGAGCAGAGGAGGCATTACTGGAAAGCGAATCGCGTTTGAGGCTGGCCCAGGTCTCTGCAGGTGCAGGCATATGGGACTGGGATATATCTACCGACAAGCTTGAGTGGTCTGAAGAACTGTTTTACCTCTTTGGTTTAGACTCCAGGAAAACTGATGCCAGCCTTGAAGTCTGGAGAAGTGTGCTCCACCCCAAAGACAGACAGATTGTGGAAAGACATATCGAAACAGCAATCAACAACCACACCTTGCTCGCGAGCGAATTCCGGATTGTGCTCCCATCGGGAAAAGTGCGATGGATCAATTCACTTGGCAATACGACCTACGACAGCAATGGGAAGCCTCAGCGTATGTCCGGTATTTGTATTGATATCACCGAGCGCAAACGGGCTGAAGAGGCGCTGCGGGAGAGTGAGGAGCGTTTTCGTGCTCTGGTAACGGCCAGTTCTGAAGTGGTATATCGCGTGAGTCCTGATTGGAGCGAGATGCGCCAGCTCTATGGTCGGGGTTTTCTTGCAGACACGGAAATCCCAAGCAGCGCATGGCTCCATGAATACGTTCCCCCGGAAGACCAACAGCATGTGATGTCTGTAATCAATGAGGCTATCCGTACGAAGAGCACTTACGAACTGGAACATCGAGTCCGGCTAGCAGACGGCAGCCTGGGATGGATTTTTTCACGTGCGGTTCCGATGCTGGATGCGAATGGCGAAATCATTGAATGGTTTGGTGCCGCCAGCGATATCACAGAGCGCAAGCAAGTGGAAGAGGCACTTCGCGAAAGCGAGGAGCGTCTGCGTCTCCTGGGCGACAACTTACCTGACAGTGCAGTCTATCAATATGTTTATGAGCCCGACGGAGGTGTCCGGTTTCTGTACATCAGCACAGGCATCGAGCGGCTTAACGGTGTCAAGGTACAGAATGTGCTGCGTGATCCCAACACGCTGTACAGGCAAGTTCCACCGGACTATTTAGAACGGCTCGTTGAAGTAGAGGCACGCAGCGCCCGCGAACTGTCGGATATTGATATGGAAGTACCTATGCGGCTGCCTGACGGCCAGGTGAAGTGGATGCGACTTCACTCTCGTCCTCGCCGGCTGTCCGACGGCAGAACAATCTGGGACGGCGTACAAACCGATATCACTAAGCACAAGCAGGCAGAAGAAAATCTAAAAAAAGTACATGACAATCTGGAAAAATTAGTTGAAGAACGTACAGCAGAGCTTGAAAAGGCTTATATTTCATTGAAAGAAAGTGAAAAAGGCCTCGCTGAAGCTCAAAGAATGGCTCATATTGGAAACTGGGAATGGAACCTTGTAACTGGTAAAGCATATTGGTCTGAGGAAATGTATCGTATTTTCAGATGCGACTCTCAAGAATTAGCACCGCCTTATAACGAATTTTTAAATTACGTACATCCAGACGATCGAGACTATCTGGATAGCGCCCTTAAGAAATCTGTAAAAGGAAAAACTCATAGTATTGAATATAGAATCGTCTTGGCTAATGGGGAAGAGCGTGCAGTCCATATGCAATCTGAAGTCATTTTTGATGGAAAAAACAACCCTCTCCGGATCAAAGGAATAATTCAGGATATTACAGAGCGTAGAGAAGCAGAAGAAGCCCTGGCAAATATTGAGACTGCCCGTAAAAAGGAAATCCACCACAGGATTAAGAATAATTTGCAGGTAATCTCTTCCCTGCTTGACCTTCAGGCTGATAAGTTCGATAATCCGACAGTTATTGAGGCTTTCAGAGAAAGCCAGAACCGGGTTATATCTATGGCTCTCATCCACGAAGAACTTTATAAAGGGGAAAATACCGATACTCTGGACTTTTCGACTTACATTAGAGAGTTAGCTGAAAATCTTTTCCAGACTTACAGCCTTAGTAGCAAAAACATCCATCTGAACATGGATCTGGAAGAAAATGCGTTCTTTAATATGGATACTGGTGTCCCTTTAGGAATAATTGTCAATGAGCTTGTTTCCAACTCTCTCAAACATGCATTTTCAGGCAGAGACAGAGGAGAAATCCGAATCAAACTCCGTAGAGAAGAAAAAGGAGAATGCAAAAAGGAAGGCAATGGGGCTACCAGTTTTGTTCTGACCGTTTCGGATAATGGAATAGGCATTCCTGAAAATCTCAATATTGAAGTTGCTGATAGTCTTGGCATACAGCTGATAACCGCCCTCGTAGACCAGTTAGATGGGGAACTTGAACTTAAAAGGAATAACGGGACTGAATTTACTATCAAGTTTACAGTAACAGAATAAAATAATCAGATCTCACATCAAGCAATATAAAAGAATAAAGGTCAGGCATATTGTCATCCAAGAGAGGAAGCCCGGGGAACATGAACACAAAAATGGAGCAATTTCCGAAAAATAATCCTAATCCTGTTTTCAGTGTTGAAAAAGAGGGGACTGTTCTTTACTCAAATGAAGCAGGTGAGCCTTTATTGCATGAGTGGGGCATGACAGTAGGAGAAAAACTGCCATCCTATATCGGGGATATTGTAAAGAGAGTAATTTCCCCAAATAAACCTGAAAAAATGGAAGTTAAAGTTGGAAAAAGTGTATATTTGGTCGCATTTCATCCTTCAGCTGAAGAAAAATGTGTAAACATTTACGGATTCGATATAACTGACCAGAAAGAGCTTGAAGAAAGGCTCCGTATCAAGGAAAAGCAGAACGACGTTCTCTACAGGATAGGAAAAGTCGCCCTTGAATACGAAAGCCTGCAAAACTTTCTGGATGAGAGCGTAAAGCTGATTGCAAGTATACTTGAAGTAGAATTCTGTAAAATTCTGGAATTTATGCCCGACGGAAACTTCCTGTTAAAGGCCGGGTCTGGATGGAAACATGGACTTGTAGGGAAAGCTATTGTTGGAGGGGAAAAGGAGTCACAGGCAGGGTATACCTTGGTTTCAAAGATGCCTGTGGTCGTTGAAGATTTTGCAGAAGAAAGCCGTTTTAAGAAACCAGAAATACTGAGAATGCACGAGGTTGATAGCGGAGTAAGCGTTACAATCGGCAGTACCGGTAAAATATTTGGAGTACTTTGTGTCCATTCCAGGAAAAAAAGGAAGTTTACATCAGATGACACCCACTTTCTCAGTTCAGTAGCTTTTTTAATTGCACAGGTAATCGAACGCAAAAAAGCAGAAGAAGCCCTGAAAGAGGCATATGACAGTTTAGAAGAAACAGTTAAAGAACGTACAGCAGAGCTTGATAAATCTTACGTTTCGTTAAAGCAAAGTGAAAGTAGACTTGCTGAAGCTCAAAGAATGGCTCATATTGGAAGCTGGGACTGGAATTTTGTAAATGGCGAAGTATGCTGGTCTGACGAGCTGTATCGCATTTTTGGACGTTCCCCTCAAGAATCAGGCGCAACTTACGACGAATTTCTAAGTTATGTACATCCTGATGATAAGAACCATGTGAATAATGCCATAAAAAAGGGTTTAAATGGAGAACCTATCAGGGGTGACTATAGAATAATTTTAGCTAATGGAGAAGAACGCATAGTCCATACAGAAGCTGAGATTGTTTTTTATGGGGAAAATAACCCTGTTCAAATGAAAGGAACAGTCCAGGACATCACAGAGATAAAAAGGGTCGAAGAACAAATCAGGGTCCTGGCAAATATTGTGGAGTCATCGAACGATGCTATTGGGATCATGTCCCTGGATGGCAACATTACAAGCTGGAATCAAGAAGCTGAGCATGTTTATGGTTATTCAGCGGAAGAAGTTTTGGGAAAGCCTGTATCCATCCTTGTCCCACCTAATTTAGATAAAGAAACTATAAAACTAATTGAAGAGATCAGGCATGGGAAAAAGGTCCAGCGTTATGAGACTTTAAGGCTAAGAAAGGACGGTGTGCCAATAAATGTTTCAATAACTCTTTCTCCAGTTTTTGATTCCTATGGAAAGCTAACTGCTGTCTCTTTTATTTCCAGGGAAATCACAGAAAGAATAAAAATAGAGGAAAAACTTCGTGAAAGTGAAGAAAAGTATCGCAATATCGTAGAGACAGCAAATGAAGGCATAAGCATAATTGATGCTGAAGAAAGAATTACTTTCGTCAATAAGAAGATTGAAGATATGTTTGGTTACAGTTCAGAAGAACTCATTGGAAGACCGATGTGGGACTTTATTAGTGGTGAAAGTAAGGCTATTATCAAACAGATGTTAGAAAAAGGGTGGAAAAACGTCAATGAGAGCTTTGAAATCAAATTTATACATAAAGACGGCTATCCTGTCTGGACGTATACAAATTCCAAATCTCTTTTTGATAAGGATGGTAAGTTTTTTGGAACTCTGAACCTCCATACTGACATCACCAAGCGAAAAAAAGCTGAAGAAGCCCTCAGGAATTTCGAAATTGCCCGTAAAAAGGAAATCCATCATAGGATTAAGAATAATCTTCAGGTAATCTGCTCTCTTCTGGATCTGCAGGCTGAGATGTTTAAAGGAAGAAATAATATTGTAGATTCAGAAGTGCTGAATGCTTTCACTGTAAGCATGGACAGGGTTCTTTCTATTGCTCTTATACATGAGGAACTGTACAAAGGTGAGATTCTCGATGTGCTTAACTTTTCCGAGTACATCAAGAAACTAGCTGATAATCTGCTCCTGACATACAGGCTCGAAACCGATGTTAGCTTAAATCTCGATCTGGAAGAGAACCTTTTTTTAGATATGGATGCCGCTATTCCATTAGGGATAATCATCAACGAACTGGTTTCAAACTCCCTCAAATATGCATTTCCTGACAGGGATAAAGGAAAAATCCGAATCAAACTCCGTAGAGAAGAAAAAGGAGAATGCAAAAGCAGTGGCTGTAATAGCACTGATTTCGTTCTGACAGTTTCAGATAACGGCATAGGCATTCCTGAAAACCTTGATATTGAAAATCTCGGCAGCCTGGGGCTTCAGCTTGTAACTTCCCTTGTAGAACAATTAGATGGGGAACTTGAAGTGAAAAGGAACAATGGGACTGAATTTACTATCAGGTTTACAGTAACGGAAAAAAAATAAACAGGCATTAAATCCAGAAATATAAAAGAAGGAATGCCAAATCTGAGAACTCAAATAGAGGAAATAGCATTATTGAGGGTATTTTAACGTTAACAAATTACTTGATTGAATTCAATAAAGTACTATTATAACAGAAATTATAAAGAGAACGCTTAGCAGTTAAAAAATAATTCGCGAGCAATATCTACTCATTGAAAATAGGCGTATTGTCATCATTAAAAGAAGGGCCTGAGGGGAAAAATGAAAGCTAAAATAGAGCGATCTCCAGCAATAAACCCAAATCCTGCGCTCAGTATTGAAAAGGATGGTACTGTTCTTTACTCCAATAAGGCGGGGGCGCTTTTATTAAATGAGTGGGGTGTCGAAATAGGAGAAAAACTGCCTTCGAGCATCGGAGATATTGTGCGAAGGGTAATTTCTCGAAATAGCCCGAAAAAAATGGAAGTTAACGTGGGAAAAAGTGTGTATCTGGTTGTTTTTCATCCCTTACCCGACTTGGAGTGCGTAAACATTTCTGGATTTGATATAAGTGGCCAGAAAGAGCTTGAAGAAATTCCTCTAGAGAGCGAAGAGAAATACAAAGAGCTCTTCAATTTAATTGAACAGGCGGCACAGATTGGCGAGATCGTCTTTGATGAAAAAGGTCAGCCCATAGACAATATCATTCTTGATGTCAATCTCGCGTATGAGAAACATTCAGGTCTCAGGCGGGAACAGGTTATCGGTCGGGGTTTCAAAGAGCTATTCCCTATCGTTGAGCAGAGATGGCTGGACCGCTACGGAGAGGTTGTTCGCACAGGTATGGGAATGCACTTCGAAGAATACAACGCTTCTCTTGACAGGTGGTTTGAAGTATTTGCAAGCCCGATGGGAGGTAACCGTTTCATTGCGGTCTTTAGCGACATCACCATGCACAAGCAGACAGAAGAGGATCTTCTCAAGTCAGAGCAACATTCTCGGCTTTTATATGAGACTATGCTTCAAGGTGTGGTCTACCAGGATGCCAGCGGTAAGATTATCTCCATGAATCCCGCAGCTGAGAGAATTCTTGGCAAAACTCCGGCTGAGTTCCTGGGCAGCTCTTCTATGGGCGAAGAGCACCTTACTATCCGGGAAGACGGCTCGACGTTCCCCGGACTCGAGCATCCGTCTATGGTATCTTTGCGAACAGGGCAGAAAGTGCAGGACGTGGTGATGGGAGTTTACAATCCCCGGGAGAACTGCTATCGCTGGATCAGCATTAATGCCGTGCCCATTTTCCGGACTGGAGAAGACAGGCCCTTCCAGGTATATACCCTGTTTGACGATATCACCGAACGCAAGCAAGAAGAACGCAGGATGCTCAGATACAATCGCATCCTTAAGGGAATTAACCTTATCTTCAGCAATGTAGTACAGGCAAAAACAGAAGAAGAGCTGGGAAATGCATGTCTATCTGTAGCCTTAGAATTGACCGGCAGCCAATTCGGTTTCATTAATGAAATAGGCGCTGATGGGCTGCTGCATGATGTTGCAAAAAGCGAGCTGGGATGGGAACAGTGTTTTATGTACAATAAGACAGGGCATCGCCGTCCACCGAGTGATTTTGTTGTACACGGCCTGTACGGCAGTGTCATTATCAACGAGAAAAGCTTCTTTACCAACGATCCGCAGTCACATCCCGACAGTATCGGCGTGCCACCTGGTCATCCGCCTCTAACGTCGTTTCTTGGAGTACCCCTTGTCCAGAACGGGAAAACGGTGGGCTTGATTGCGGTTGCAAACCGTGAAAACGGCTATAGCTGCGAACAACTGGAGGATCTCGAAGCTATAGCACCGGCAGTGACGCAGGTACTTCAGAGAAAAAGGGAAGAACAGGAGCGAATGAAGGCAGAAGAGGCGCTTAGCCGAGAAAGAAGCATGCTGGAAAGTGTCATGCATACCACCGATGTTATGCTGGTTTTTCTCGATCCGCAATTTAACTTCTTGTGGGTCAACTCAGCCTATGCCGAGACATGTCATATGAAGCCGGAGGAGATGGTCGGTAAAAATCATTTTTCCCTGTATCCTGATGCAGAAAACGAGGCGATCTTTCGGACAGTTCGAGATACCGGTAAAGGAGTTTTCTACAAGGACAAGCCGTTTGTCTTCCCGGATCAGCCGGAACGTGGAGTGACCTACTGGGACTGGAGCCTGGCACCAGTCAAAAATCCCAGCGGAGACGTTGAGGGTCTGGTCTTCTCACTACGTGAGACTACAAAATACAAAGAGGTCGAGGAGGCGCTGCGGGAGAGCGAAGAGCGTCTGCGCTTCCTGGGCGATAACTTGCCGGACAGTGCAATCTATCAGAGTGTCCATGAGCCAGACGGAGGTGTCCGGTTCCTGTACTTCAGTTCAGGAATCGAGCGGCTCAGTGGCGTCAACGTTCAGGATGTGCTGCGTGATCCCAACACGCTGTACAGGCAGGTTCCGCCGGACTATTTAGAACGGGTTATCGAAGCCGAGGCTCGCAGCGCCCGCGAACTGTCAGATTTTGATATGGAATTACCTACCCGGCTGCCCGATGGCCAGGTGAAGTGGATGCGCTTGCACTCCCGTCCTCGCCGGTTGCCCGACGGTCGAACAATCTGGAACGGCGTTCAAATCGATATCACCGAGCTAAAACGAGCTGAGGAGGTACTGCGCGAGAGTGAATCACGCCGTAAGGTTGTCGAGGCCATTAATGTTGAGAGGAGGCGTTTCTTTGATGTGCTTGAGACGCTACCGGTAATGATAACTCTGTTAACATCTGACCATAAAATTGCCTTTGCCAACCGCTGTTCCCGTGAAAAGTTCGGTGAGTCAGGAGCTCGGCACTGTTATGAGTATTTTTTTAGGAGCACCAGGCCCTGTGAGTTCTGTGAAGCACATAAAGTGCTTGAAACCGGTTTGCCCCACCATTGGGAAGTCACCACCCCGGATGGAAGTGTATTTGATACCTATGACCTTCCTTTCACTGATGTTGACGGTTCGCCAATGATCCTTATCATGGACATTGACATTACCGAGCGCAAAAAAGCTGAAGAGGCCCTGGCAAATATTGAGACTGCCCGTAAAAAGGAAATCCACCATAGGATTAAGAATAACCTTCAGGTAATTTCCTCCCTGCTTGATCTCCAGGCTGAACAGTTCAGAAACCGGGAGAATATTAAGGATTCAGAAGTTCTGGAAGCCTTCAGGGAAAGCCAGGACAGAGTAATATCCATGGCTTTGATACATGAAGAACTGTATAGGGGCGGAGGATTCGAAACACTAAACTTTTCTCCGTACATTCAGGAACTTGCTAAAAATCTTTTCGAGACATACAGGCTTGGAAGTACTGACGTCAGCTTAAGTATGGATCTGGAAGAGAACCTTCTGTTTGATATGGATACTGCAGTCCCATTAGGAATAATTGTCAATGAACTTGTTTCCAATTCCTTCAAGCATGCATTTCCTGAAAGGAAGAAAGGAGAAATTCGAATCAAACTCAGTCGAGAAGAAAACAAACAATGTATAAAAAGCATAACCGGAGAATGTAAGAGCACCAGCTTTACTCTAACTGTTTCAGATGATGGTGTCGGCATTCCTGAAAATCTTGATATTGAAGAGCTTGATAGTCTTGGATTTCAGCTTGTAACTTCCCTTGTAGACCAATTGGATGGCGAGTTTGAATTGAAAAGGGACAATGGAACAGAGTTCACTATGAGATTTACAGTGACAAAAAAAGATAAGCTGGACCAAGCCGGCTTAAAATTACAGGAAAATGGATAAAAGAAGTTTGAAATTGACAAATTAATCAAAAAAAAGATTCTGGATGCGAGGGTGCGATTCGAACGCACGAATTCCTGCGCAACCAGACGCTGAATCTCCTCATAGAAGCTTACAGGTATCCAGCAGTTTAGATCAACCTACGAAAAGGAAATTTTCGAATTGCCATGGATCGGGATCGTGATTCACGGCTGGATTTTCTTTGAAACATATTTTGCGATTTTTAAGCGGGGTCCAGTCCGACGGTGCGGAAATAAATTTTCCAAGGTACGGTCTGGCAATATCCAGGACAAAATCATGAGGCAGGTCCTCAGGGGTTTTAATGCCTTCTCGCGGATTCTCAAGCATCCAGAGTACAGCAGCAACAACGCCTGCAGCTACCTGAAGAGTAGTTGCATTCTGACCTGGAGCAAGGGGCCTGGTCTCTTCAATGCTCAATGCGCTCCCGGTCCACCAGGAATTATAAGAATGGCCCATCAGGAGTGCTCCCATTTTATCCTCGCCGGAAACGATCTCATTTGTCATTATCCTGAGTTTGGGTTGAAGCGCATAATTCCGGCCCCGCAATTCGAAAAGAGAAGAAAGGGTATCATGACAGGGCATATAAGCATAATGAACAGTAGGCCTGTAGACCGCCTCGCCCTCTTCTCGAACAGTTAACAGTTTTGAAAGGCCGTATGATTCGCCGTGACGGATCACCATACCTACGATTTCCTCATCCGGTATCCACGATCTGACCCATGTATTCATGCCCATCTGGGGCAAGAAAATCACATTTTTCGGTCCGTACGGAGGTGTATGCGCGAGAGGCGGATATTTGTTTTCATGTGTTCCCCAGGCTATTTCAACAGGAGCAGTTCCTTCTTCCCTCAGGCCTTCAATGCTCCATGTCCCTACAAATTCATTTACCTCCTTTGCCCGATTTGCGACCTGAGTATCTCTCTCGCTACAATGGATCACTCTGACTCCCAGTTTCTGAGCCAGGCGGGCAAAGTCTCTGTTTTCTGCAAGGAGGGTAATTTCCTGTTCATCTTCGGGAGAGACTTTCTTATCAGCACAGGTCTGGGCGGCAATGTCCAGCAAGCCCTGCTTTACGAAGTGAGTTATCAGGCCGGGATTTGCGCCATGGTCAACAACAGCAGTTGGGGAATCTTTCCAATCACGGGAAAGTTCACGCAATCTCATTTGCCGTAAATAAAGCGATTTTTCCAATAGACTCCTGGTCAAAAATTCCTCATTAGGGTCCCATACTTCAACCGAAGTGTTAACGTACAGTACATTGTGATTATGGCACCATGTAAGGATGTCATTGGCATCGATATTCCATGAGAGGTCAATGATCAAGCCTTCGTTTTCCATATATTGTGACAGAACCTGATCCAAATTTTTCGGGTTAATCTTTTCACAGACAAATCTTAATCCCTGATTAGTATACTTTTTCAGAGCTTTTGATTTGTCTTCGAAATCAATCAGGGTAATGTTTTCCAGCGGAACATCGAGTTTATCCAGCAAAAGGGGGAGGGTGCATTGCGAAACTGATCCATAACCAATAATGAGGATTTTATTGGAAAACTTTTTTTTCATGGTTTCGTAAACGCAAGACATTAATATAACTTTTTGCCCGAAAATGATCCTACTTATTTAAATATATGCGAGTGTACATGACTGAAAAGATAGTCATCCTGCATATTCTCTAAAAATCTGACCAACATTCATCCCGGGTCATAACACCCCTTATTAAAACTTATTGTTTTTATTCCAATTCAGATGGAGGTTACAGGCCTTTCAGGACTGCATCCCAAAATCCGGACCACTAATTAAGAGACATTCTTAACAAAACAGATCGGTGCAAATATGAAAAGTCAGGTTCAGAATTAAAAAAATATATAATGTATGTGATGGAAATGAATCCTCATGAAAAGGAATAAATCATAAGCTACAAATTTTGATCGAGAATATTGCTGCAAATTTACCAATAGTGTGGCCGTTTATTAATTTCCTACTTCTCATAAAAGTGTTAAGAAAAAGGTCTATAATCTCTTAATAACATGTCAACAAATGATAAAATCAGTTTTAATTATTTTTGTTCTGTCAAAGGCAAATGCATTTGCCTTTATATAATCTCTATTTTTTAACACTAATTATTTTTTTAAAAAGATCACAACCTATTAGAGCTTTAAAAACTAATCCATTAAGATCAGAGATTTGTTTAAGAAGCAGAAGCCTCTTTTTGCCAGAAATGTCGGTAATTCCCGATACAAGAATAATTCTTGATAAGAAGTAATTTGCGAAGACTTTTATAATACCATAGAGTGCTGTAGTATAAATACTCTAAATAACTGTTACAGATGATTCAAGTTTTGTTTTGTTCAAACATAGGAGTTTTGTGCTGGTGGAGGAGTCTCTGGAAATTAGTGGAGTTTATTCGAAAAACAGGATAACAAATTCATTCGATTTGAAGTCTATTGTGGCTGATGTATTTTATTTTGTCTGAGTGTAAACTAAAAAATACTGAATTTTTTCATAGCGGACTTAATAACAAATATTTTTATGACCTGCCCCAGGTGATCGTTATGTTTAGACGAGAATTAGTAACTTCTTTTCTTGTATTTTCTTTTATCTTTGTATACATTCCTTCTGCTTCATGTATGAGTTCTCCGCAAACAATTTATGTTGCAGGGGACGGCAGCGGAGATTATAACTGCGCTGGAAAAAGCGATCAGGTACAGATAAACCAGGCGCTGCAATTTGTAGCAAATAACAGTGAATACACAACTGTCCATCTTAAAGGACCTTTTACTTACGTTATTGATGATAGTATCCTGATTGGCGACAATACAATTCTTGAGGGAGACTCCACTGCTGTGATCAAACTCGCTAACCACGCAGGTTGGCCCCCGATGAAACCTCTTATCCAGCAGATGGGCGGCAAGGGAAATAACATTACAGTAAGGGGCTTTGAGGTCGATGGAAACTATGAGGGCAATCGTGAAATTCTGCTGGGTAGAGGATACTACAATGTAATGTACTTTACTTACTGTAATGATGTAAAAGTATACAACATGTATATGCATGATGGGAATGGGGACGGATTGAGGGTAAACAAGGGTAAAAACATTCAGTTTTACAACAACACTATATACAAGCTGGGACACGACGGTCTGTTTGCACTCAGGAGTGAAAATGTGGAGGCATGGAACAACCGAATAACCTGCAGGACCAATAGCGCTCTCAGAGTATGGAACTCAAACCACGTAAAATTCCACGATAATGTGATAGACTCTTTCCACCATTGGAGTGCAGGAGGTCCGGGGATACAGATTGAAAAAGGACCTGATTCCTCAAATCAGACAGCGATCGTCAACGATGTAGAGGTGTATAACAATACTATCTTTAACAGTTTTGGGCCCGGGATCTGGATGCCAGATTATGATACCTCTACCAGCATCGGGGATCAGGGAAGAAGTGTCTATATTCACCACAATATCTTCTACAGTACCGGCACTAATCCCAGCATCGACTGGGTTGGGGGCATTGTAGCGAATGGATTCAATGGGACCCTTATCGAAAACAACTTGTTTGACAGCTGCTATGGAGCTGCTATCTCCCTCACGTCCCCTCCGGGGTATATCCCAACAGGTGGATTATTCAAGATTACTGTGCGCAATAACATAATCGTAAACACTCAGGAGGGTACAATAGACCCGAACGGGACCGGATATGCAGCAATAAACAATTTCCCCCAAATATACGATTTAGTGCTTCAAAATAACAACCTTTACAATAATGTGCTTGGAGATTATAAAAACTGCACATCTACAACAGACATCTACGTTAATCCTCTCTTTGCAGACCAGATAAATCATGATTATTGTCTGCTGTCGGCTGCAGGCCGCTGGGATGGACAAAAATGGGTAAAAGACAAAGTGAGTTCTCCCTGCATTGATGCAGGTTATCCTTATTCTGACTATTCCGGTGAACCGGAACCAAACGGAAACCGAATAAACATAGGTCCGGATGGAAATACGATATATGCCTCAAAATCAGGATCAGATGGTTCAATCCCGATATCTTCAGAAACCTCTACTGCATGGAAATGGAGTGACAGAATCATAAAATATATAGAAAGATTATGGAGTGATGCTGGAAATGATATTGAGACAATACCCAATTACACTATCGTTTCTCCTGCTCCTGCTCCTGCTCAAAGTGCTTTGACTATCGTTAATGAAACTCAAATCACCACCAACGTATCATGCAAGGAGTCTCCTTCGATCTACGGTGACAGGATAGTGTGGCAGGATTACCGAAACGGATACCCGGGCAATGCAAGCTGGGATATTTACATGTACGATATAACCGCTTCAAAGGAAATCCGGATCACTACTGATGAATCGTGGCAGGAAAATCCTGAGATTTTCGGCGATAGGATAGTATGGGAAGATGGGCGCAATGGAAACCAGGATATCTATATGTACAATATTTCCACCAGCACGGAAACACAGATTACGAACGATGAGTCAGATAACACTCACCCTGTTATCTATGGGGACAAAATCGTATGGGAAGAAAGGCTCGAAGCAGGAAACCATGGTCTCTACATGTACGATATACCCACTTCAAAGGAAATCCGGATTACAGACGGGGAATCAGATGAGTCGGATAACATTCACCCTGCTATCTACGGGGACCGGATAGTCTGGGAAAAGCATGCCGGAGAAAACCATGATATCTGCATGTACACTATTTCCACCCGTAAGGTAACTCAAATCACTAAAAGCGGAAAAGCCTGTAATCCTGCTATCTATGCTGATAGGATCGTGTGGGAGGATCACCGCCTTGCAGATGAGTATGATCTCTCAAGTTCGGATATTTTTAACTATGATCTCTCCACTCGCAGGATAACTCAGATCTCAACAAGCGGAAGAGCACATAATTCTGCTATCTCTGGTGACAGGATTTTGTGGTATGATTTCCGTAACGGCAATGACGATTTATATATGTATAATCTGTCAACTTCCCGGGAAAGTCAGATCACCACAAATACTTCAGAGCAGGAATATCCCTCAATCTCTGGTGACAGAATAGTGTGGCAGGATTATCGAAATGTACGGTATAACCCTGACATATATATGGGTAGTATTAGCTACCCATCTTCTTTTTAAGTGTCTACCGTATCCGGAAAAGTACCTCTTATAATCGCTTCAGAGCGGAGCTTTTCTTAACAATAGCTGAAGCCAGATTAAAAGAACTTGGAGCTATTTTTACGCATACTTTGTGTCAGAGAGAATCTTGCGAACTCCATAAAAAGCCAGTGTATCAGAATAATTGAGAAAAAAGTAACATGAAAGAGAATTAATCGATTAAAAAAAGTTTGGATGCGAGAGTTGCGACTCTAACGCGCGAATTCCTACAAAACAGGACTCTGAGCCTTCTCAAGTGCATCCAGAACGAGTGAATGACGGTTGGCGTTCGAAAGAAAGGATGTTTGGTGCTTTATGCTACCGATTTTTTTTGTTCAACTGCGTAAATCCTGAACCACATTTCTTAGTAACACCAGCTCTTGCAGTATCTTCTTCAACAGAATCACCTACATACCTAAATTTGACAAAATGAGTCTTTTCCAAACTTCTGGATTCTTTTCCTTCTTGATTAAAGAGTTAAGCTCATCAAGAGTTACCTTTTGATCAATAGTAATTTGTTCCTTCCTCACAATAAGGAAATATAAGCATTGATTTATGTAACAGGTTGCGTCAGGAACTATAGATCCGAAATAAATCATTCAAGGATGTAGCACGTATGAAATATGCCGACGTCGACAAAATTTACCAGAAGGTACCGCTTGATAAAATTCCCTGGAATATTGAGACGCCCCCGGATGCGCTTGTTGAGCTGGTACAAAGTGGAAAAGTCCTGCCCAGCAAGACCATTGATCTCGGGTGTGGTGCTGGCAACTATGCGATATACCTTGCAGGCCAGGGATTTGAGGTAACCGGTGTCGATAGTTCCCCTACTGCAATAAAGATAGCTACTGAAAATGCAGAAAAAAAGAGAGTCAGGTGCAGGTTTATTGTCGCTGATCTCCTCGGTGACCTGCATGAAGTAAAAGAGACTTTTGACTTTGGCTATGACTGGGAAGTTTTGCACCATATATTTCCGGAAGACCGGGAGAAATATATAAAAAATGTATATAATGTTCTGAAACCAGGAGCACTATACTTTTCAGTTTGTTTTTCTGAGGCAGATCCACAATTTGGCGAAGCAAATAAATTCCGAGAAACGAAGCTTGGGACAACGCTATATTTCTCTTCGGAATCTGAAATAAGGGATCTTCTCTCACCGTATTTTGTCATACAGGAACTAAATACGATCGAAATTAACGCTAAATTTGGATCACATTATGTCATTTCTGCGTTGTCTAAACGGCGCTGATTTCATCGCTTCTAAGCGTTGTTAATAAAAAACTAAACCTTGAAAGTTGAATAATAAAATGGATGCAAAGAAAGGATAAAGGGTACAAATTTCTACTGGTTTCTGGTAAAAAAGTTTGTATGCGAGAGGTGCGATTCGAACGCACGAACTCCTACAAGACTGGACTCTGAATCCAGCGCCTTTGACCTGGCTGGGCAACTCTCGCACGATGTAGCTTGTGTTACAGCAGCAGATAGTAGTGCTCTTTGTTTTTATACTTTTTCCTCGAAATCCTTTTCGGGATATGAAAATCCGGATTACTTTTTTAAGGTTTTTACTTTGTAAGGAGGGAAGTCAATAATGTTTCCTTTCAGGTCCGGGACCCATTCAGATATGGGATTTTGAAGATAAGGGTGGAAATTGATGAAAAATTTTATTTCATCAATTTCAGGATAAGGGCCTTCTGGGCATGCAGGCGGTTTTCTGCCTCCTCGAAGACTACGGAGTTCGGGCCGTCCATGACCTCGTCCGTAATTTCAAGGCCTCTCCGGGCTGGCAGGCAGTGCATCACTATTACGTCCGGTTTTGCAACTCCGAGGAGTCCGGTGTTGACCTGGAAGGAAGCAAAGTCTCTCAGACGTTTCTCCTGTTCGGCTTCGTCGCCCATGGAAACCCAGACATCCGTATAGATGATGTCGGCATCCTTAGCTGCAGCTTTCGGGTCGTCTGTGATTGTGAACTTGCCTCCGAGAGCTTTTGCCTGTTCGAGGAACTCGGCTTTGGGCTCGTAGCCTTTCGGGCAGGCAACGACAAACTCCATTCCCATGATAGCCGAGCCAAGCAGAGCTGAGTTACAGACATTGTTTCCGTCTCCTACCCAGGCGAACTTCAGGCCTTCGAACTTTTTCTTGAACTCCATGATGGTCATGAAGTCTCCGAGGATCTGGCAGGGGTGTTCCCTGTCTGAAAGGGCATTGATCACGGGTAAGTTTGAGTATCTGGCAAGCTTCTCCACAGTATCGTGGCTGATAACTCTTGCCATAATCCCGTGCAGGTACCCGGAAAGGGTTCTTGCGGTGTCCTCAATGGTTTCCCCTCTACCTATCTGGATATCCTTGAAATTCAGGTAAAGGGAATGTCCACCGAAATCGGTCATTGCAACCTCAAAGGAAACTCTGGTCCTTGTGGAGGATTTCTCAAAAATCATCCCGAGACTTTTGTTCTTCAGGTACTCGGTAGACTCTCCTGCCTTGCGCTTTGCTTTCAGGTCAGCTGCCGATTCGAGGAGTTCGTAAATCTCCTCCCGCGACAGGTCAGTTATTGAAAGTACATCTCTCTTCATCGTCTCAAACCCCGACTTCGTTCTGGCTGAATTTGAACTTTATACTACTGCATAGTACTTATTAACGCAGTATTTATGCGCGGTACTCCTGCATAGCTTTTGAAACAGTCAGCCTCTAAGTTCTTTCATATGGTCGATTCTTTTCTGGATAAGACTGGCAGTGCCTATATCTTTCCGGAAGAAGAGTTTACCCTGAATATTTTCAAGAGCATTCTGGGCGATTTTTTCTGCAGCTTCTATTGTTTCTGCACGCCCTACGACAGCAACGGCGCGGGAGCCGGTGGTGTAAATCTTTCCTTCCTTTTCATACACGCTTGCATAGTAGACCGAAGCTTCTCCCACATCTCCTACAAGCACTTCACTGTCTTTTTCAGGATTATCCGGGTAGCCTGCCGGAACTGCGTACTTGCAGACCGTCGCTTTCCTGCTGAACTTTACAGTCAGGTTTTCGAGGGTGCCTTTTACCACAGCCGACATAATTTCTACAAAATCAGTCTCAATAAGAGGGATAACATTCATAGCTTCAGGGTCCCCGAACCGCGCATTGAACTCCACAACTTTGGGCCCGCTGGCTGTAAGGATGAACTGCCCGTAAAGAATGCCCTGGTATCCTGTCCCGGTTTCCTCACGCAGCGCTGTTACGGTATGCTGCATGATCTTTTTTGCCTGCTCGATATCTCCTGCAAGCATGAAAGGCAGGATTTCACCTGCATCTGTATACGACCCCATCCCGCCGGTGTTCGGGCCGAGGTCCCCTTCATAAGCTCTCTTATGGTCCTGCACTGCAGGGAAAAAAGCAAGGTTTTTTCCGTCCACAAAAGCCTGGAGGGTGAATTCTTCTCCTATGAAACGTTCCTCAATAACTACGGACCCTTTCTCCAGAAGCTCGCTTGTATATTCTTTGGCAGCTTTGAGGTCAGGGAGCTGGTCCCCCATCACCTTTACGCCTTTCCCGCCTGTAAGCCCCGAGGGCTTGACTGCAACATCGCCCAGCTTTTCAATGAACGCATGCGCAGGAGCTTCTTCAGTGAAAACCTCATAAGCAGGGCAGCCTTCGATTCCATATTTCTTCATGAAATTTCTTGCCCATGCCTTATCAAACTCAATAACCGCACAGGCTTTTTTAGGGCCTACGACAGGGATCCCGGCTTCCCAGAGGGCATCGGCAACTCCGGCAGCAAGCGGCGCTTCAGGCCCCACAAAAGCCATCTCAATGTTCCTGGCTTTTGCATATTCAACGATTTTTACAACCTCGGTTTCCTTTTCAAGCAGGAAATCCTCACAGAGGGCGGCAATTCCGGGGTTTTTCTTTGCCATTAACGCATAAAGGATGGGGTTATGCTTGCTTTTCTTAATTCCTTCGGCAATTGCGTGTTCCCTTCCGCCACCGCCGATAAGCAAAATCTTCATTTTCATTCTCCTTGTTCAAAAAAATTTATTTTTTAACCTGAAATTTGTTCTTGATATATGATGGGGAAATTCAGTAAAGAAAAGGTAATGGATTCTGGGGGTTCGCAAGACCTTTCTTTTTACTTCAAAAGTATTTTTATCTTTGTGGACGATATTTTTAACCAATAACACGATAAAAGGATTTCCTAATTCTCTATTTCTTCTGATAAATATCTTCTCATTGTTAAGCTTCAAATCCCGAGTTGCGCCTCGCCCGAATTGCGCCTCGGGAGTACGCGGTCCTTTTCGCTGCGCTCAAGAGGACTTATTTATGGATACTGATGCCTAACTTTCTCTCCAGCAGCCAGACAAGCTGGTGGGGGTACCTATATTTCTCTGTGAACTTAAATGAGGTTCTATGGGTCAAGATTTCTAAAGTCTTTGAGTGCCTGCCTGCCGCGATTAAAGGTTTCGAGGGCGAATTATAGTCGTTAAAATAGAGGTTCAGGAAAGTGCTCAGGCACTTCCCTTACTTTAAGAGGTCACTCGCAGTTACAAGGGGCACAAGTTCAGCATCTACTTCTTTTAGTTTTTCCTTTGCTCCTTCTTCCCTGTCCACCACGGTGATAACGTATTTGACGCAGGCTCCGGTTTCTCTGACCACTTCAATTGCGTCCCGGACCGAGCCTCCGCTGGTTGTTACGTCTTCGAGCATTACCAGCCTGTCTTCGGGTTTGAGGTCTCCTACAAACCTGCTTTTTGTGCCGTATTCCTTAACGGATTTTCTGACTATCAGCAGGGGAAGCTCGGTTTCCAGGGAAACTGCGGTTGCCAGAGGGACTCCTCCGAGTTCCACACCTGCAACGGTGTCCACATCCATTTCCTTTACCCTGAGGGCTGCCTGCTTGGCAATAATTTTCAGGGTTTTGGGGTCGGTGCTGGCTTTCTTTATGTCGATGTAGTACTTGCTTTTCTTTCCCGAGGCAAGCGTGAAGTCCCCGTAGCGGACAGCTCCGCAGGCTTTGAGGGCTGCGATCAGTTCCTGTTTCTGTGTCTCGATTTCGTTTCCGGTTTCTGGTTTTGATTGACTCATTCTTTCACCAGTAGTTTTTTCCATATTCTCAAGTTTTTCTCTTATACAGGGTCTTCTTCTCATGCGGGGCTTCATTAATTTTACCCGGAGAGTTTTTACCAGGGTTCTTTCTTGACCCCTATAACGTATCCGATTATGTTTGTCGTAAGATGGAGCAGGGGCGTCATTATAATGACTGTAAGCATGATCCCGGTAGTGAAATTGCTCACGAACCATCCCGGGGCTGCAAGGTATGTGAAAACCCAGGCTCCTACAACGAAGTCCAGCTGGTCTACAAGAGGCAGGGACGCTCCTCTTTTCAGGCCCATCCTGCGCTTGAAAAAGCTCTTGAACATATCCCCGAAAAGGGCGCCGGAGGCCAGGGCTAGAACAACAATCAGAGCGCTTGCATAGTCCGGGCCAAAGGTGGGCATTTTGATTCCCATGATCTCAAAGCCCTTCATACTCAGCCAGATCTCAATGCATCCTGCAAGAAACCCGCAGAATATGCCTGAAAAGAGCCCTCTGTAGGTCTTCCCGTCTCCAAGAATCCTTCTCCCGTCCTTATAAGTCCTGCCTCCGTCAATAGGCTTTCCTCCCCCGAAGACAGCTGCGAAGGGGTTGGAGAGGTAGGCCGGAAGCATCAGCCAGAATGCCTTGATTATCAGCTCGATCGTAGTATCAACTCTCACATTTCTAATTTTTACTAACTCTCTAATTTCCGGTTCATTCTTTCCTGAGGCAGAAGTTAACTTCCTTCCATATCCTTATTCTTTTTATTTTTTTGTACGACTTGCTTGTAGGGTGAGCCATATAATTATTTTCCGCTCTCCTCTCCCCGTATCCTGCAACTTTTTCAGGTACTTTTAAATAATGGGCGTTTAAGTAAATATTAGTCCCTATTTAATTGTATTTATTTTATGAAGTTTTATTTTTTATTCACTTTCTCAAGGTTTTTTATGAAAAAGCTAAACGATGTTCTCACAGTTCGCAGCACCATATTTGCTACAGTCTCCGTGCTGGTGTTGCTTGCCGCTCTGATAACGATGGGGCTTTTAACCCCTTTTATCTTGAGGGTCAGTACAGGAGAAGAAATCCTGCTTGATGCTGCCTATTTTAATCTGCGGGCAGCTCTGCCTACCCTTGCACTCGTCATGCTTTTGACCCTGTGTCTCCTGCTCGGGAGTGCAGGGAAAAAGGAAGCCCTTCTGGCACTCGGGCTAGGAGTTGCAGGTTCCGTACTTTCGGTTGCTTTTTCCCCGTTTTCAAGTCTGCCTGTTAATATCTCGTTTTCGCTCCTTGCAGTAGCTCTCTTTGCGGTTATGTACAGGCTGCTTTCTTCGAAGGAAAAGACCCTTAAAGGAACTCTCCGGAGGGCAGGCTCTCATATCATCCACCTTGGGGTAGTCCTGCTCCTTGTTGGCATTCTCTTCAGCACCAACATGAAGCTTGAAGATTCTGCTGTTGTCCCTGTAGGAGAAGTGGGCACTTTCAAGGACATGGGGTACAGCGTTCATATTACCAACATAACCTCGGGAATCGAAGGGGCTCCTTACGGGAGCTACCCCGGCTCGGCTTACGTAAGTACCGTATATTTCGATGTGTACAGGTGGGGTCAGCCTTTTGACAGCGGACAGGTCAGGTACATAAGCGACTTTAAATGGGAACAGTCCTACACCGAGACATATATTCACAGAGGGCTTCTGGAAGAACTCTTTATCGCCCCCAAATCCGTGGATACAAAAGCCCAGACCGTGGAACTTTATGTGCGGAAGGTTCCCTTCATGACCTCTCTCTGGGGCGGGTTTTACCTGATGGTGCTGGGCATCCTGATACTCTTCATCTCGGACTCTCTTGCAGGGGAAAAAGGTTCTCCCGGAAACGGCCTTTCCGGAACCCTGGCTTCTGAAAAAGGGGTTCAGGTAAATGAAATCAAAAGTGACAGTAGAAAGAAGCGCGTTAGCAAAAAAAATGTATGAGACGGGTGTGCAGATGGTGATCGTATGAATACTGGAATGGGGCTCATCTGGATAGCAGGAGCTTCCGGACTGCTGGCTTTTTTAACCTCCCTGTTTTACTTACTCAGGCAGGACAGGAAATTTCTGGTCCTTTCCGAAAAGCTGGAACTTATCGCAGGATCGGGACTGGTAATAGCTATATTTCTGCTTGCCTCCCACCTGCTTGGTGTGGATACTCAATACAGTTATGTCTTTCAGCACTCAAGCACCGACCTTGCCTGGCACTACAGGCTTTCGGCGCTCTGGGCAGGGCAGGAAGGCTCATTTTTGATCTGGACAGGTTTTATCTTCATAATGCTTGCAATAACGCGTTTTACAGGCACCGGGAAAGTTCTCCGGGAGACCGAGCTCTTTTCGATTATGAGGTCGGTTTCACTCTTTGTAGCCTCGGTATTCCTGCTGCTTCTGGCGTTGAAAAACCCGTTCTCCATGTATTATTATGCAGGTACGGGAGTGCCTGGTGTTACAAACTGGAACCTCTTTGCGGAACCTTTCGTTGTTTCTTACGGACAGGGCATGAACCCTCTGCTCAGGAACCCCTGGATGGCTATCCACCCTCCTCTCCTGTTCCTCGGCTATGCAGCCTTCACCCTGCCGTTCTCTGCTGCAATCGGAGGCCTTGTCCTCAAGGACAGCCGGTGGTCCGAACTTGCAACAGGCTGGATGCGCGTCTCCTGGCTCTTCCTCACCCTCGGGATCGGCTTCGGAGCATTCTGGGCGTATGAGGTGCTTGGCTGGGGAGCCTGGTACTGGACCTGGGACCCTGTAGAGACTTCTTCCCTGATTCCCTGGCTTACGGCAACGGCTTATCTGCACGCAAAGCTCAGGGTCCGACAGGGTGAGTATGGCTTCCTGCTCCCTATGCTCGCACTTGTATCCTTTATCCTGGTTATCTTCTCGACTTTTGTTACAAGAAGCGGGCTGTGGGTATCTGTGCATTCCTGGCAGGATTTCACAATGGAAGGGATGATAATTGCTTTCTTCCTGCTGGTCCTTACCGGTTCGAGTGCAGTTCTCCTTGCCAGGAAGTATTTTAGCGAGGAATGAGTTTGCAAAACTCAGTGGAATAATTTTGGTAAAAATCATTGAGGAATAAGTTTGGCTAAAAGAGAGCTGGAGAAATACCTGGCAATTACTGGCGGATTTAGTCCCCAAAATAGCCTTCAGAAGTCCTGGAAACAAGCCCGGAAAAGAAACGCTATATGCAATTTCTGAAGCTGGATGAAGTTTCAGCCTTATCCGGGTTTACCTTTTTCCGGCTTTTTGCTTCTTTTTAGTTTTTTTCCGGCTTTTCGGTTTTTTTTCCATTTTTGCCCTGATTGAATACTTTCAGGAGAGATCTCACATAAGTTGGGAAGATTGCCGCAGATTTCTCCGGTTTTTCAGGACAATTTTTTGATCCGCGCCAGAGTCAGGATATAAACATTTCTAAATTATCCTTGACGTTTTATTGGCAGGGCATCTTCATATAATTTCTTTGATCTGTACAATTATAATATTTTTGTTGTGATTCCCTCCGGTTTTTATCCGAATAATTGGATTATTATGCCTCTTATGTTTGATTATTTTTTTACAACTGCTAATGTCAGGTGTGGTTGAAAGTTTTTCAATTCCCTTTTAATATATACAACTTTAAATAGTATGAGTACATTATTAATTGTTGGAGATGAATAACCTTCTAATTATATACGTATACAGGTTTAATTGCTGAACCTATACGTCTCTTCCCATCAATTTAACAAAACGGTTCTCTGGTAATCGGTTATGAAAATGTGTTACGTTTGTTTTTGATGACCGGTTGTTGGGCTTAAAACGTAAACAATCCGCTAGATTGTGAAAAAACGCTTTTTATTAAATTCAAGGTTTTAAAACGGGACAGGGCACCGTATAAATATATGCACGGTGTTAAATTTTGGAAGTTGATGTTGGCTTTACGCGGTGCTTATGAAAGCTACCCTTCAAGGTCTGGACATAATTACCGTGATATTCTTTAGCTGGCAGATTAAATTATAAAAATTGGAAAATGAAGGGGTTATCATGAAAGACTATGAAGTAAAAGTGCTGGACGAAAACGACCACATTTTTATTGAAACGTTAAGGAACCTCGGGATGTCAAGAAATGTTGCTACAACTATGGCATATCTTATGAATGTCGACGAAGCGTCATCCCGTGAAATTGAAATCAGTACCGGACTGAGGCAGCCTGAAGTAAGTCTTGCAATGAGGCTTATGCGGAATCAGTCCTGGGTTAATGTACGTTCGGAAAAGAAACCCGGTAAAGGGCGCCCGATAAAAATCTATTCCCTTGCAGCTCCTGTTGATGAGATCATAAGCTATTATGAAGATAAAATCTACAAGGAATCTCAGGCAACGATCTCAGCAATTAAAAAACTGAAGGTTATGAGCAAAAAGGTGCCTTTAACACCCACAAAGTAAAGACCCTCAAAACGGGTTAGCTCCATAATGGCTGACAGTCCTTCCCGGAACTCACCATTATGGAAATCAAATCCTTCTTAATTCATTCCTCTAATTTTACCTTTTTCAGGTTCTTTTACCTCTTTTTGTTCTTCTTCTGTTTCTCCCTTCATTTTCCAGTTTTTACTTTCCGGTCTCCCTGTACCCGCAACGTTTTTCAGGATTTTCTGCACTTCTGGCATTTAGTAATATTCTGGGTTTTGATCCTGCCCTGTAATTTGGTTTATAGCCCCTCTTCAGCCTCTTTGCTAATTTCTCCGCTTTTTACTTCTTTGCTATGTCTCTTTACAAACCTTTCAGTCATTTGAATTTAATGATGAACATGAAATTCTGAATGAAAAAAACCCTGCAAGAATGAGATGATCTGATGAGAAATGTCCTGGTTATTGAAGAATAGCCAATATTGAAGGATGACCAGTTGAGAATAAGCATTATTGAAGAATACCAGAATAGAAAAGTAACCTTCAGAATCTCTCAAAAAAGGGGGAAAATGAGTTGTAATAAAGAAGGGACCCTGCCCTTTGGGGCAGGTCAGCCACCTGTAACAACTTTAAGGATTGTAAGCTTATCGGAATCTATAGCCCCATCAAGGGGAACCGCATTCCCTCCGTTTAATACAAGTACTGTTTCCTGATTTATGTTCAGCTCATCAAGCAGGTCTTCGTAGGTAGCGCTCTCGGCTACTTCTACGGTCTGCTCGGAAATCTCTCCAGCTTGAATTGTTATGTGTAACCTTTTACTCAATCTAGTGTTCCACCGCCGCTTACCTGAATTTCGTCTACGATTCCCTTTATTAACTTCTGCTCCAGTTCATATTCTTTTCTGACACCTTTCCGTTCTGCATTTCTTTTCTGGAACTTTCCCGTCATGTTCAAATCTCCTTACGATTTTTCAGGTTTGCAACATAGTGGGTATAATCTCTCCAAGCAGACTCTATGTCTTTCAGGACTCTGTTGTCTTAGAGATTTATATCCAATAATCATAATGATTTTCTGTTTTAATTAACCTTTTGGTTAACGATCCTTTGGTTAACATTTTCTCATTTTCAGTTGTTGGAAGCGCAATGTATCTTTATTTCTGACATAATGTAGATGTTAACATTGTAACTGATCTCGTTTGAATCATTGACATAATAAGTTCTGGATCTCTCTTTTAAAATGAAATTTGAGAATATTTGATCGGGAACTAATTATCTTATGGAAAAAATATTCATTCATGCCGATCCTTCAATATAATGTAAGCTGTTTGGTAATAGTTAGGGGTTTGGAGAAGCGGGTCTGATAAAGAATGCGTAGGTCGGCGAAAAGTTAAATATAAGGAAAACGGGCCAAAAATCAATAAAAAATCAATAAAAAATCAATAAAAAATCAATAAAAAATCAATAAAAAATCAATAAAAAAGTTATACACCAGCCGGGATTCGAACCCGGGTTCGAGCGTTGGCAACGCCCGGTGATGACCGCTACACTACTGATGTTCTCTGTTTTTCTTTTTTGTTTTTATGGTGCCCAGACCCGGATTCGAACCGGGGACAACTGCCTCTTCAGGGCAGCGCTCTCCCACTGAGCTACCTGGGCAGGCAGATATAATTTTCTGCTGAAATGCTCTTTAAGAATTGATCTTTAAAAGAGATATCAGTGATTTTTAGTTTTTTCCTTCCTGAAAGAGCTCAGGAAAGATTTTGATCGTTTTTGAGTATAATTCAGTGTTTTTAGTGGGCCCGCTGAGATTCGAACTCAGGACCTCCGCCATGTCAAGGCGACGTCATAACCGTCTAGACCACGAGCCCTATAAGATGTGTGTTTTTACTCCTTATTACAAAATGTGTTTGAAATAAGGTACTAAAAAAGTTATACACCAGCCGGGATTCGAACCCGGGTTCGAGCGTTGGCAACGCCCGGTGATGACCGCTACACTACTGATGTTCTCTGTTTTTTCTTTTTTGTTTTTATGGTGCCCAGACCCGGATTCGAACCGGGGACAACTGCCTCTTCAGGGCAGCGCTCTCCCACTGAGCTACCTGGGCAGGCAGATATAATTTTCTGCTGAAATGCTCTTTAAGAATTGATCTTTAAAAGAGATATCAGTGATTTTTAGTTTTTTCCTTCCTGAAAGAGCTCAGGAAAGATTTTGATCGTTTTTGAGTATAATTCAGTGTTTTTAGTGGGCCCGCTGAGATTCGAACTCAGGACCTCCGCCATGTCAAGGCGACGTCATAACCGTCTAGACCACGAGCCCTTTACCATGTGTATTGCTTCTGTTTCTTGCACCGAAGTGCAACACCATAGTACGCATCATCATTTATATAAGTTTTGGGTGGTTCGCGTTTTTTCTACTCGAATCAGCCCCCAGAATAGCAAAAATTTTACAGATTTTGTAAATAATTTTTAGTTCTCTCTCCGTTTTCCGGGTTATCAACTTATAGCTCCTGCTTTCCCTCATGAATATCTCAAAATATTACCTGTCTTTTCCCATCCTGCCTCAATTTATTGCTTCCCGATTATTTCTCCCGGGCCGTTTCCATAAGTTTTTATGGTATTAGCTCCGGAAAACCTGCCCTCTAAAATAGGATGAACATGCCTCTAAGAAGGAATACAATACTTCTGCTGAGGGTAAATAAATAGAATGAATACAATACTTCCGCTGAGGGTAATATGAACGGAGCATCGGATAACACAGAAAAATCCCGGACAATCCCGGAAATCCAGGCAAAAATCGACGCTGGAGAGGCTGTTGTCCTTACGGCTGAAGAAATCGGCGCAAAGGTCAGGGCAGGGGAAGAAATCAGGCTTGAAGATGTTGATGTAGTAACTACCGCAACCCGCGGGATCATGAGCGGAACGTATGCTGTTCTCTCCTTCAAAGTTTCTGAACCCGATTCTTTTATAAAAGCCTCTAAAGTCCTGCTGAACGGAGTGCCGGCAGTCGTTGGACCCTGCCCTAACGAAAGGCTTGGGGTCCTGGACCTCATAGTACTCGGGACAGCTCACAGTGAAACAGATCCCCGCTATGGAGGTGGGCACCTTTTCAGGGAGATGGTGGAAGGAAAGGGCATTACTGTGGACGTAACCACAAGTGGAGGAGACTTTTTTTCCGTTGAGACCCGCCTTTCCGAGATACCCTTTGCGCGGCTTTATGCGACAAGGCACGCCTTCAAAAACTATCGGGCATTTGTAAACCCCGGAAAAGAGGCTATTAAAACCATTTTCCATGCCCTTCCCTTTGAAGGTGAGTTCAGGGAAATGACCTTCTGCGGCTGCGGCGAGTTAAACCCTATTCAAAATGACCCCAAACTCGAGACAATAGGAATCGGGACAAGAGTCCTGATCAACGGGGCTGAAGGGTTCGTTACGGGTCAGGGTACCCGCAGTGCTCCGGATAATCCAAACCTTACGGGTTTTGCTGACCTCCATGACATGACTCCTGAGTATATGGGAGGCTTTGCAACTTCCGCAGGTCCCGAAATCATCAACACCTGGGCGGTTCCCATCCCTGTCCTTTCCCGGGAAATGCTGGAAAATATCCTTAAGCTGGACAGCCAGATCCCGCTCAAGCTGGTAGACCTTGCAGGCAGGATTCCTCTTTGCGAGATCACCTACGGGGATGTCTGGGATAACACAGACCTGAATGTAAAATACGAACCCGAAAAATGCATTGACTGCAAGGTCTGCTGCGTGGCTGAAGCGTGTCCTATGGGAGCGATCAGCAAAGGAGAAAACGGAGCTGTACACAACCCCGAACTTTGCTTTAACTGCGGGCTCTGTATTTCAAGGTGCAGAGGAGAAGCCTTCAGCGCTAACCTTGGGACTGTCAGCTGTACAACCGGAGGCTGCCTCAGAGATATCAAAGTAACCCTGCGCCAGTCAGACCGCGCCAGGGCAGTAAAAGCCGCAGAAGAACTTAAAGAACAGATCCTTTCAGGAAAATTCAGGATCAGGGAACCTGTGGAGAAAATAAGCTGGAGAGAATAAGGCTTAAGGGAATTTTTTGCAGAGTCTCCAGGAAGCTGGCGGGAGCGCTTATGTTTACCTCTGAATTAAAATCAGGTTTCCGGGGTAAAGGAAAGTATTCTCTCGATCCCGGGAGTATTTCCTTCAATATTGGTATCTCTTTATTGTGGGGTTGGTTTTTAGGTCGCTTTTTATCTGGCTGATGGGGTGGTCCCAAGCCCCGTGCGGCGCAGGGGGAGAAAAAAGAACTATCCCCTCTCCCGGATTCCGGAATAGATTTGCCAGTTAATGAGAGCTCCTCTGCACTTTTTTACGAAAATTTTCTTTTTAAAGCTTTTTCGCGTCCAGCGCTTTTTTGAAGCGTTTTGTGGCTTCTTCCGGGCTCAGGGGAATGTTGGGGGCTGCCGTGTTTCCGGGCTTCAGGATAACATGGATAAAGGAGGTCTGTCTGGCGTTAAGGGAATCTTTGTACACGTATACGAGCTCCTCTTCCGTGTTGACTTTATGCGTGTTCTGGATTCCGCAGGCGTTTGCCAGTATTTCCAGGTCAATGTAGCGGAGGGTGCAGGTCTCCTGAGAGCCTGTAGAGCCGTAGGCACCGTTGTCAAGGGCTACGATGACCAGGTTTTTCGGGGCTTCCTTCCCTATTTCCAGGAGGGTGTTAGGGTTCATGAGGAGGCTTCCGTCCCCGTCGAAGACCACAACCTTCCGGTCCGTGCGCAGGGCAAGGCCGAGCCCGATGGAGGAGACAAGTCCCATGGACCCGAACATGTAAAAGTTAAGGTCCCGGTCTCTGGCAGCGTAGAGTTCCTTACAGGGGACCCCGAGGTTTGTTACGGTGATTTCTCCGTCCAGTTCGGCTGCCACGGCGGCAATCGCATCGTTTCGGATCATCCGGGGTTCCAGAACCTTCTGTGTCAGGCGGAATTTGCAGATCCTTTCTTTCTTCGGCGGCTCCGTGGACTTCCTGGCTTCCCATGCACAGCAGTCTGAAGCTTCCCATACTTTAGGAGAGACCAGAGCTATGTGGGGCCTGAAATTTTCAAAGGAGTCTTTGATCACATTTTCAAGGAGAGGAAGCTTTTCAACTTCATCAATTATCGTGTATGCGAGCCCGGCCCCTTCCAGGATTGCTGGCAGGTGGACTCCCAGGGGGACCTGCGCTTCTATGGCTTCTTTGTAAACGCCGCGCCAGCTTGTCAGTACAGGCAGGGGTATTTTACATGTTACGTTCAGGGACTCAAGGGCGTTGATCATGTTCCCAAGTCCTGTGCTCTGGATGAGCATCATGGGCTTCCCGCCTGCAAGGTAGGCTCCGGCACAGATCCCAACTCCGCTTTCTTCCCTTGTCAATTTGATTTCAGGAAAATTTTCCGAGACCAGGGGAAGCAGGTTCTTGATCCTGTCACAGGGAAGCGTTGCAGCAAGGTCAATACCTGTTTTTTTCATGATTGCTATTACTTCTTCTTCCGGGTTTGCCACGTACATACCTCTTACCGTGCATATATTTTGAGCTCATTTTCTCTTTTTCTTGAGCTCATTTTCTCTTTTTCTTAAGTTTATTTTTCTCTTTCTTAAGCTTATTTTTCTCTTTTTTCTTACAGTTTTTTCAAGACTTCGATAAGAGCCCGGAGGTACTCAGAGCTTCAGTTCCTCAAGCGGAACGTCCGGGTCCCGGACAGTAATTTCAGGTTTAACCTGGAAAAGTGTGAAGTCTTCCTTCAGCCGTTTGAAACCTCCGCCTGCAATATTCAGGAGAATGGTGTCGTCTTTTCCGACATTTCCGGCTTCCACGGCTTTTAACAGGGAGGCAGCCGCAACTGCAGATGGAGGCAGGATGTCTATTCCTTCAAGGGACTCAAAAAGCGCTTTTGCTTCGAGGGCTTCTCCTTTTGTAACCGCATACATTATCCCGTCCGTCTCGACAAGTGCGTCATAGAGCCCGCCTGTCACGGAGTAGGGTGGTGCCCGGTTGGTAAGCACAGTGGCGTAGGTCTCTTCGATCTGCTTCTTTGCATCTTGCATGTCAATTTCGGGAATGATCTCCCTTCTGCCTGCCTGCCACGCATTATACATGGGGACGAAGGGGAGGTTCTGGGCAAGCTGGAGCTTTGGAAGCCTGGAGCCAAAACGCCCGTCAGCCCTGAGGCGCAGCGAAGCTTCCCACGCCGAGATTCCTCCTGTACCGCTTCCTACAGCCTGGAAGTAGTGGTCAGGCATCCTTCCTATGTTTACGGCTGCATCCAGCATTACAGTGCCCATTCCTTCTCTTCTGGCAACATTCCTGGCTCCTCCTTCAGGAACCATGCCTGGAAGTTTTGCAATTCTTCCTGCAAGGTTGATAGCATCGGTGTAATCGTTCCCCGGAGTCATGCTGATGAGGTGAATGGAATCTGTCGGTTCTTCAGGCAGCCAGAGCTTCGGAATGCCTGAGTCGGGAACCACAATATAGACATCGATCCCCGTTAGTGCCGAAGCGTGTGCAAAAGCCCTTCCCGTATTCCCTGCAGAGGCAAGGACAATGGCTTTTCCCCCGGATTCCTTGAGAAGCTGCATTGTAGGGTGGGCTTCGAGTTCTTTGAAACTGCAGGTCTTGATAAAAGCTCCTTTCTCGGGCCAGTACCCGCTGAACCCTATGAACAGGTTCGAAAGCCCAAGTTCTCGTGCAAGAGCCTCGCTTTTGTACGTGACGGGCCCGGCTTCGGTAGTAAGCTCTTCCTGAACCGGAAGCCACGAGTGAAATCTGCCTATCCCGGGCTGCTTTCTGAGCTCGAGCCTTTTTTCAAAGTATTCCGCCCGCAAAAGGGAGTCGTCATTCTCACAGGTCAGCCTGTATTCCTGGCTGTATTCTCTGCCGCATTTCAGACATTTTAATATGAATCTTCCCATTGCTATCAAAGAAAACTGGGTTTCTTTTGCTAAATATATGTTCCTGAAATCCAGATTTAATTCCCTTTATGTGCTATAAATTTTGATAAATAGTCAAATAAGGAAAATTGATTGTAAAGAATGGAAGAAGGCCCCGGAAAATGAATCCAATAAAAAAATTAGGTGGCGAGGATGGCTGATATAAAGCGTTTAAGAAAGCTACTGAAAGTTCAAGATCGAACTCTTCGTCAGTAAAATATGGGTGGTGTAGCTTTCGCGTTTTCTATATTTTGCCTGCTCCTGTCAGGGTAAACAATGGTAAGTACGTCCGGCTGCATCCCCAGCTCTCTGGAGTCATGAAGATAGTATTCATCATTTTGTCTCGAAATGTTCCCTACATGGATCAGGGCGCTGGTCCTCCCTATCCTCCGGATCTCCACGTTTTCAAAATCAAAAAAGATATCCTCTATTTTAGGCTCAAGATGCCTGCTCCCGAACATGAACATGTAAATCTGGGCGAAGGGACTGAGGCGGTATTTTATCTGGACATCCGCGTCTGTCTTATTAAATTCGATCACCATACTGTCAATATGGATATATTTTCCTTCCCTGAACTGCTCCGTATTAACTCCAGGCGTGACTCTTGCAGCCATCAAAGCAGCTGAGATAATCAGGGCGATCGTAATTATAGCTTTTACTTTCATGTGTCTAACGCTGTATTGGTATTCTTTTCTAATATATTTATTTCCCGCAAAACTTTGCTCTCTAAAGGAAAAAGTCCGGTTAATCTTCCTTACGTCCAGCTTAATTTTTTATCTGAATATATACTGACGATATGATGAATATATGATGAAACCCTGATGAAGATAAAGACATAGTGAAGACCTATGAAGACTTAATGAAGAAATTATGAATACATAATGGTGGCATAATAATCATCCAATGAAGATATAATAATCATCCAATGAAGATATAATAATCATCCCTCTTATTTCTGCATCCTTTTTACTTGTACCGGATTAGTTTTTTCTATCCCAATTTCTGCAATAAGATTAAATAGTGTAGGAATAAAGCTATTTCATTCTTCAAAATATCTAAAAAACAAGAGTGAGGCTGAAAAAATGAGCAAAAATATTAATTTCGTCTGCCCAAAATGCGGAAACAACTCCTACGATCTCGGTGAGATCCGCACTACCGGCAGTTTCATCAGTAAAGTTCTCGACATCCAGAATAAAAAATTCACCCACGTCACCTGCAAACGCTGCAAATACACCGAATTCTACCAGGCAGAAAGCAGCATGCTGGGAAGCATTTTCGACCTTTTTACCTGAAATCCGCGAATCAGGGAATTTCCTGCGGAAACTTTTCCGCAACCCTTTTTTGAATCTATTTGATGGCAAATTGTCCGGTGCGGGGCAGTAGCCGTCTTTAACGGAGCTTTGATTTCAAATTACTTCGAACTTTTCCCGTGTGAGTCTGATTTCTTCTTTCAGTCTTTCGTTCCCCGGTTCTTTTTCACTCAGGGTTTTCAGAACCTTAAGCGCGTTTTCGAAGTTTTCTTTTGCCTCTGCTTTTTGCCCTTTTTCTGAATAGAGGGTCCCGAGGTTGTTGAGGGTCATTGCTGTGTCTGAGAGGTATTCCGGGTTTTCCGGGGAGTTTTTGAGGAGGAGGGCGTAGGTTTTGAGGGCTTCTTCGTATTTTTCTTTTGCTTCTTCGGGCTCGCCCATTGTGAAAAGCAGTTCTCCGAGGTTGTTCATGGTGTTTCCGGCGTACATCCGGTAGAATTCGTTTTCCGGGTAGAATTCGTTTTCCGGGTAGGAGTCGAGGAGGTTCTGGCAGATTTCGAGGCCGATTTCGTAGGCCTGTTTTGAGGAAGAAAAGTCGCCTGTTCTCTGGAAGGTGTTGCCGAGGTTTCCGAGGTTGTTGAGGTTCAGGCGGAGGGTGTCGGTGTAGAGTTTGTTTTCCGGGTCTTCGGAGAGGAGTTTTTCGCTCATGATTAAGGAAAATGCGTAGGTTTCCAGGGCTTCTTCAAGCAAGTCCAGGGACTGGAGCAGCTGCCCTCTTACCTTTAAGGTGTGGAACAAAATGGGTCCGTCTTCTGCTTGTTGGGCGGCTTTTTCGGCTTTCTGGAGGGATTCGAGGGCTTCTTCGTTTTCTCCTTTTTGCATCAGGTCCAGGGTTTCATTAAAATATTTTACTGCTTCCTCTCTCAGTTTCTCGGGCGTCTCGGGCATATTAAAAAAAAGACTTGTAATGTTTTATAGGTTCTGTTGCAGCATAGACTGACAGCATATATTTTGTTACATGATGGGTTTATTGGGAATTACGTTGAACGTATATTTTGCTGTAGCATAGGTTCTGTTGCAATAAAGGTCATGTTATAGCATAGTTTAATCATAATTCTGCTGAGCATAGTATTGGTAGCACATCCGGTAGCATAGATTGTGCTTCAGCTTGTTTTTTCTCCATGCTTTGCTTTTTCCCAACTCCTTTATATATTATCAAAAGCTTAATTATAGATGTTCGAAGTTCTATACCTTTCTTTAATCCACGTTTTCTGGACATCTTGCTGCTTATCGACATTAGGAAAGGAATGTACAGGTAGGGGGGTCAGCATGGACAGGGAAGCAGAGAAGGAAAAAAGGGATAAAAGTTCAGACAGGGGTAACGGTAAAGCTGCTGGAAAAAGCAAATATGAAAAAATGTACGTGATACTTGTAGCTATCTTCCTTGCAGCTATCTTTTTCTACACCTTTTACATAGGCCAGCTTCTCTGGGGCATAGTTATAGATCTCCTTATCCTGAGGCTTTACTACTACATGAAGCAGGAAAGGCGCTATTTCAGAGAATGCGACCTGAACGAAGATGAAGCCGGTATCCCGCACGACCCCGGGATGAAGCGGAGGGTCAGGCTGGCAAATGTTCTCATCGCTTTATTTGTGGTGGGGCTTGGCATCTATTCGTATTATACTATGCAGTTTATATGGGGGCTTGTGGCAGGATTGATGTTCCTGCTCTATGTCCATATGCTGCTGTTTTCCGGGAAAAACCTCTAAGAAAGCCTGTAAGAGTACTCTCAAAGTCCTTCCAGCCTTTCCCCTGTCAGGATGATGGCCTCTTTGATTTTTTCGTTATCCGGCTGCTGGGAGAGCAGGTTTTCCTGCATTTTGAGAGCCCTTTCCAGGGTCTTTTTTGCGATTTCGGCTTCTCCGGGTCCCTGCTGCTTGAGGCAACTTCCTAACTGACTGAGCGCGACTGAGAGTTCGGCCTGGTATCCAAGGTTGTCGGGCTTTTCCTCAAAAAGTTTTTCGTAGATTCCTACGCCTTCTTTCAGGATTTCACAGGCTGAATCCGGGGAGTCGGCTTCCATGAGGAGGGAGCCGTAGTTATTCAGGTTTTCTCCGGCGTATGAGAGGTAAACGGCATTTTCAGAGTCCTTTTTGATGAGGTCCGAATAGATTTTGCGGGCGGAGGAATAGGATTTGGCAGCCCTGTCCGCTTCGCCTCTTTTCCGGAGGAGGTTTCCCGTATTGCTCAGGGTTGTGCCCATATAGTGCTGGTAATCAGCGTTTTCAGGGTCGGTTTTCAGGAGTTCCGAACCTACCTCAAGGGCTCTTTCATAGGTCTCAAGGGCCTGATCATACTCTTTTGCCGAGTAGAGGATCCCTCCGCGAGTAAAGAGAATATAGTAAAGGGCATCCGTGGATTTCGCCTGCCTTGCGGATTTCTCGGCTTTATCCAGGGTATCGAGGGCTTTATCCAGTTTGCCTTTCTTGATCTGGGTTACAGCACTGTGAATCTGCTTCAGGAGGAGAAGATTTTTTACCTTGCTTCTGGCCATATGAGAAAAATCCCCTTTGTTTTTTTAAATAGCTGTCGATATCGATTCGCAGGCACAGGATGACTTCCTTTACACAAATTTCTGAACACAAATTTCTGTGCAGAGGATGTTTAATTTTATATAGGAGATGCGGCATAGGTATGTAAAAAATATCCAATAACCTCTTGCAGGTTAATTTTATAGTTGATTTTCTGATCAAGTTTTCTACTCTAATGTCCGGCCAGCAAATAGTATATAACAAAAGGTTTCTATATACTGTATATATAGTGGTAGGTTAATTTTATATACTGCAAGTTTATATAATTAGCCGAAGTATGGATGGGGTTACAGTAACGTCAGGAGTCAGTTATTGTAGCAGCCGTTTTTGCCCATTATTCTACTATTAATTTGTTATTTTTTCAAAAGCGTCAAGTATATAATCTCGATCAGATAACGTCTATCAAATAACGTTCGAATATGTGAGCTAACCATGGTGTATAATAATAATCAGAACATAGACGGGTCTTCAGAGAATATGGACAGGCAAGCCCATGAAGTAGTGGAGGAGGCTGTTCTGAAAGTAGACACGTCTGCGGCCGACCAGACGAAGGATGAGCCTACTCAGGTCACGGCCGAGTCTGAGTTAAGTGAAGACATAGATGAAGATATAGTAGACATCGGCTTCCGGTTTGAAGACACTTCGAACATAGAGGTCCCAAAGCTCCTTATTGACCAGGTGCTGGGACAGGAACACGCAGTGGAAGTCGTAAGGAAGGCCGCCAGCCAGAGACGGCACATCATGATGATAGGGACACCAGGTACAGGAAAGTCCCTGCTTGCAAAGGCAATGGCAGAACTTCTTCCTAAAGAAGAACTCAAGGATATCCTTGTATATCCTAACCTGGAGGACCTTAACAATCCCAAGATAAGGGAGGTTCCCGCCGGGAAGGGCCGAGAAATTGTCATGGCTCACAAGATGGAGGCAAGAAAGAAAGCCCAGGCCCGGAACATGCTTATGATGCTCTTTGTTGTGGGTATTATCATCTATTCTTACTTCGTCGCCCAGCTGCTCTGGGGTATCATTGCAGGCATTATGATTCTCATGTTAACCCGCCAGTTCCTTCCCAAAGAGGAAATGATGATTCCGAAAATGGCGGTTTCAAATTATGACAAGGAGCACGCCCCCTACATCGATGCAACCGGAGCCCATGCAGGAGCTCTGCTTGGGGATGTCAGGCACGACCCCTTCCAGTCCGGAGGGCTTGAGACCCCTGCCCACGACAGGGTAGAGGCCGGAGACATCCACAAAGCCCACAAGGGTGTGCTTTTCATTGACGAAATCAATACTCTGAAGCTTGAGTCCCAGCAGAGCCTTCTGACTGCACTTCAGGAAAAGGAGTACCCGATTACCGGGCAGTCCGAGAGAAGCTCGGGAGCTCTTGTCAAGACCGAGCCTGTACCCTGTGACTTTATCATGGTCTCTGCAGGGAACCTGGACGCCGTGCAGAAAATGCACCCTGCGCTCAGGTCAAGGATAAAAGGTTACGGGTACGAGGTCTACATGCGGGATTCCATGGAAGACACTCCCGAAAACCGGAAGAAGCTGGTCCGCTTCGTTGCCCAGGAAGTCGTCAGGGACGGGCACATCCCCCACTTTGACGAAGGGGCAGTAGAAGAAGTGATCAGGGAAGCCAGAAGGCGTGCAGGCAGGAAAGGCCACCTTACCCTGAAGCTCCGTGACCTTGGAGGACTTGTGCGTGTGGCAGGAGACATTGCACACTCCGAAGGAGCTCCTATCACAACTGCCGAACATGTGCTTGCTGCAAAGAGGATTGCAAGGTCCATCGAACAGCAGCTTGCAGACAGCTACCTCGAACAGCGCAAGGAATACGAGTCTTTCCTGAGGAGAGGTTCGGCTGTGGGCAGAGTCAACGGGCTTGCAGTCATGGGTGGAGATTCGGGAATCGTACTTCCCATTGTCTCTGAAGTTACACCCGCACTCTCAGGAGCCGAAGGCCGGATTATTGCAACCGGAAAACTCAAGACCATTGCAAAAGAAGCAGTCCAGAACGTATCCGCAGTGATCAAGAACATGACCGGTACTGACATTTCCCGCCACGATGTCCACATCCAGTTCGTGGGGACATATGAAGGCGTGGAAGGGGACAGTGCATCGGTTTCCATAGCAACTGCCGTAATCTCTGCTATTGAAAAGATCCCTGTGGACCAGACTGTTGCAATGACGGGTTCGCTTTCTGTCAGGGGAGACGTCCTGCCTGTTGGCGGGGTCACCTACAAGATAGAAGCTGCAGCCCAGGCCGGCATGAAGAAAGTGATTATACCCAAAGCCAACGAAGCCGATGTTCTTGTTGAAAAGGCATACAGGGAAAAGATCCAGATCATTCCTGTTTCCTCTATTGCGGAAGTAATGGAACACAGCCTTGTGGGCCCCAGAAAGAACACAATTATCGAAAAACTCAAAAATATTACAAAACTAAGTTTCGATATCCCGGAAGTATCACCCGCTTCCGTACAGGCTATGAATCTCTTCGGGTGCAGGAACTGATCATGAATAGTATTATGCAGGACATTAAGTTTTATGACTGCAGGGTGATAGAGGGCAGTTCCACTTCTGTCATCCTGGATAACGGAAAGATCGAAGAAATATCCAGAAACTTCACAAGGGGGGCCGGAGTAAGGGCCCTCTGCGGGGGTTCCTGGGGCTATACGGCTGTTGAAGGGGATATAGACCTCAAACAGGGGGTCGATGCTGCCTCAAAACTTGCTTTTTCTATGAATGCCAGCACCCCTAAAGAAGAAGTCGAACTTGCAGCCATAAGTTCTCCTGGTGTAAAAGACCTTCCTGAAATCAGGATCGACCCGAGAGATGTTGCAATTGAAGAAAAAGTAGACCTTTTGAAGAGTATTGAAGAACATGCAAAGATTGCAGGCGTTCACAGTACCAAGGTAATGTATCTCGAGTCCGAATTTAAAGTCCAGTACCGGAGTTCCGAAGGGCTGGAATGCGAATATGAACTTTTGAATGTCGGTTTTGCAGTCTCTGCGGTTGCTTCGGAAAACGGCGTCTACCAGGCAGGTAGGGAAAGCCGTTTCGGATACGGTTATGAGCTTTTTGAGAAAGAAAACGTCCTTGAGCTTGCCGGAAAAGCAGGAAAGACCGCAATTGAGCTCCTGAAGGCTAAAACCCCTAAAGGCGGAGAAATGCCTGTGGTGCTTGACCAGGAACTGGCAGGAGTCTTTGCCCATGAAGCTGTAGGGCATGCTTCCGAAGCCGACCTTGTGCTTGAAGGGGATTCCATTCTTGAAAACCGGATAGGAGAACAGATTGCTTCCCCGCTTGTTACGATCATCGATGACCCTACTCTCCACGAGTTCGGGTATTATCCCTTTGATGCCGAAGGTTCCGAATCAAAAAGGACCGAGATTATCAGGGACGGAATTTTTAACTCCTATCTCCATTCCCGCGAAACCGCAGCCAAACTCGGTGGCACTCCCGGAAACTGCAGGGCTCAGGGCTATTCCATGCCTGTTGTCAGGATGAGCAATACCTTCATTGACAACGGGGATTCCAGATTTGAAGAGATGCTGGAAGAAGTCAGGAACGGCATGTACCTTGTAGGGTCAAGGGGCGGGCAGGTTAACACCGGAGAAGGCATCTTCCAGTTCAATGCCGAAAAAGGGTACCTTATAAAGAACGGAGAGCTTACCGGGCTCTTAAGGGATGTCTCCCTCTCAGGCAAGACTCTTGAGATCCTCAACCATGTAACCCATGTGGGCAATGACCTGAAAATGACTGCCGGAAGATGCGGAAAAGCCGGACAGCTTGTCCCCGTATCTGACGGTTCTCCTCATATTGCAATCTCAAAAGCCCTTGTAGGAGGTGCCTGAAAGTGTACGAGCTTGCAAAAAAAGCCCTGAAACTGGCAGAAGAAGCAGGGGCTGAAGAAGCTGAAATTTATTACGCTGCAAACCACTCCACAGGTGTCAATTTCAAAAAGGATTCCCTTGAGAACGCTAAAGACCGTTTCTCGGAAGGGCTGGGGATTCGTGCCATTGTAAACGGCGCAGTGGGTTTTGCCAGCACCAACTCTGCACGAGAACTCGAAAACGCCGTAAAGATCGCGGTTGCAGAAGCCCGTGTCCGGGAAAATGACCCTGACTGGGTATCCCTCCCCTCCAACGGCAAATACCCTGAGGTCTCGGGCATCTTTGACAAAAAGGTTGAGGCTCTTGAACTCGAAGAATGCATTGGTTACGCCGTAGAACTCGTTGACGGGACAAAAGAAATTCCAGGCACTCTCCCGACTTCGGGGGGCTTTACCCGTTCAAGGAGCAGGCGTTTGATCCTGAACACAAACGGGATAGAAATTGAAGAAGAGTCCACGGCAGTCTCCGGTTTTGTCGATGTGATTACCGTAAACGGGGACACTTCCACAGCCTATGACTTCGCTGTTTCCCGCTCCCTTGACATTGATTTTTTTGCCCTCGGAAAAAATGCTTCCGACCTTGCCCTGAAATCCAGGGGAGGAATAAAAATAGAGCCGCAGAAAACCGATGTTATCTTTCACCCATTTGCCTTTTCGGATATCCTGGAAGATGCCCTTGCCCCTTCGCTTGACGCGGACAATGTGCAGAAAGGAAGGTCGGGTCTGATCGATAAGCTCGGGGAAGAAGTGGCTGTCCCCGAACTGTGTATTTACGATGACGGGCTGGTCGAAGCAGGCATAGAGACTGCGGCTTCGGACGATGAAGGTGTTCCTTCCCAGCATACCACGGTCCTTAAAAACGGTGTGCTTGAAACCTACCTCTATGACAGCTACACCGCAGGAAAAGCCGGTGTGAAAAGCACAGGAAACGGCTCAAGGTCCTCCTATACAAGCCCCCCCTCAGTAGGGCTCAGAAACTTCGTTATCGACTACCCTCAGGAAGACATTATTGCAAATACTGCCTCCGGGGTTTTCGTAAACACGATCATCGGTGCCCACACTGCAAACTCAATCTCCGGAGACTTTTCCGTAGAAGCCCGAAATGCCTTCACAATCAAGGACGGAGCCCTGGATAAACCCGTAAAATCCCTTATGATTTCGGGCAACGCCTTCGAACTCCTGAAGAACATCACAGGCGCAGGCTTTGACGTCAGGAAAGTCGGAGGCATAATCACGCCTTCAATCAGGGTTTCTGGCATGAGTGTAATAGGATAAATAGGAATGTAAATCCCCTGAACCACCGTAGTCTGGCTTTTTTGGCTTCAAAGGCTCGGTGCCAGGATCTTAACCTCGGAGTAAACTCCTGAGGTCAAATTCTTTTTTTGAAAAATGTAAATAGTAAACCTGGGGTTTGCATATTCTACTTTTTTGTCTATCGACTTTGGCCTTATTCTTCCGGGACTTCGCCTCTGACCACGAGTACAGGTATTTTTGAATGCCTTACCACGTTTTCAGCCACGCTCCCGAGCAGGAACCTGTCAATTCCGGTTTTCCCCAGGGTCCCCACCACGATCATTTCAATGTCATTCTGTTCCGCAAATTCTATTATTTTATCTGCGGGGTGTCCTTCCAGCAGTACAGGTTCCACTACTACTCCGGCAGCTTTGGCAGCCTCTTTCACATAAAGTGTAGCTGCCTCCCCTTCTCTTCTGAAATGCTCTATGGCAGCCTCTTCCCAGCCAAAGCCCCTGACGGAATGGGTCATCGGGACTAACACATATACAGCGTAAAGTTTGGCTTTGCTAAGCCTGGAAATTTCAATCGCCGTATCAACAGCTTTTCTAACGAGGACCGAACCATCGGTTGCAACCATTATTTTTTTATAAGTTTCTTCTCTCATACCGTACCCCTCTCTTTTATTCTTCGGTCAGTTATTTTTTTCCTCTCGCCGGGACCGGCTCCGCTTTCTGAAGCTTATCCGGCACAGTTTCTCTTATCGGTACAAATATGCATGTAGATTCACACCTGCATGTAAATTCACACTTTCAGGTAAGTGCACACCTGCATGTAAGTCCATACCTATATGGAACTGCACACCTGCATGTAAGTGCACGCCTGCTCCACATTATTTCCTGCCAATTATTATACGCTGTTTTTTCATATATTTCTGAGCAATTTATACTGTCTTCCAGCACTGGAACTGAAATACAGTTAATTTAAATATCTTTGGCAGATATTTTTACCCTTCTCGTTTCTATCCCTGGCTTTTATTCTTTGATCGGAAATACGCTTCCTGTGTTTCAGGCGTTAATTATTCTGTTTACCTGTCATTTCCGGACAAAAACTCTATAAATCCAGTATTTTTCCTCTTTTTCTTGCACAAAAGGGCATTTCTTTTTTTATGTGCCAAAACTTTTATATATGGCTTAATCGTCAGAAGAGTTTGGTGAACGGGTAAAGCTCAAAATCAAATATTATTGATCATAATCAAATCCAACATATTTTAACCTCCTCAAAAAATCCCCGTTCACTAATTTGCTCTATATATTTTTCTGAAGTTTATTCAAGTAAAATTTAGTTCAATTTTATCTACTTCTCTTTCCTTTGAATTTTTCTTCTCATATTTTTTTAAACACTGGTATATGAAAAAGGCTTTTTTCAGGAAATACTTGCCCGCTATCAGGAATATTCACTTTATTGGAAAATTCTTGTTGTCTTTCTTGTTGTTCTGGTAACCTGTATATTTCGTATACCTTATATTATTCTCAACCTGTTCAATCCTCAACCTCCCTTCTCAGCTCTTATAATGTTACAGGGAACTCATGCCATTCTGGAAAGCGGCAGGTTTCAAATTTCTCCTATATTTTTGTCCCGGACGTCATTCCGGGCTGGAGCAAGCAAAAAGCCAAAAAGTAAAAGAAATCAAAAAGCATGCCAGTAGAAATCTAAGAGACATGCATGTAGAATTCTAAAAGGCATTCGGGTTTTAAACGAATTAAAAAGAATTACTACCTGAAAAATTCCCTTTTTTCCTGGGAACCTGTAAGGGTTTCAGGAAACCATGCCAAGCAGTACTAACAAAACTACAAGCCTTACAAATATGCTTATTGCCGTGGAATACGCAACAATCTGGATCCCAAGGCGTGTCCCGAAAATAGCTACTTTTCTTGGGAGCTGGCTGCGGATGGCAAAGATGGGGAGCATGAACATGCTGCCGAGCATGAGCACGATCATTGCCTGCACATTTGTAATCTCCCCGGAGTGGATCATGGGCCCGAGAAGTGAAATCCCGAGTATGGGGCTTGCAACGTAACTTGTCAGGGGGACAATTGTCTCCGGGGGGATTTTAAAAAGCTCGGCAAGGGGAAGCACACTGAAAATCTCGAAAGCTCCGTGCTCCTGAAGGACAAAGATGATGGTGGTTGCCAGAAGGTAAACTCCTGCAATCTTCAGGAAAACCCTGAACTCTTTTTTCAATGCACGTTTCAATGCGGTCTTCAGAGCAACTTTTTCCGTGTTCCCGGTCTCCGGGGCTTTGCAGGAATCACCTTTAAGGAAAAGCTTGCTTGCAACCGCAACTACCAGGATCTTGAACACTGCAGTGATTACAAATACAAGAGAGTAAAATCCCCCTACCACGAGCCCGAGTGCAGGCAGCACTATCGGAATCTGGTATGTGAAGAGTTCACGAAAATAGGCAGGGGTTGTGTTCATCATCGAACAGAGCATGACCTCCCTTTCATTAAGGCAGTTTTCCTTTTTTGCCTGAAAAAGCATACTGTTTGCAGCAACAGCAGACCCGATTGCCACAACGAAGGCTGAGGCACAGGTTTCCGGCAGGTTCGTATAGGCAAAAATAGGGCTCACAAGTTTTGAGATTTTCTGCATAAGGCCGAGTTCCACAAGCACGCTGGTACCTACAAGCCCCACAAAAATCATTACAAGTATCGGGAGAGCAAAATCCAGTACACTGAGGAAAAGTTCTATCATTGAAGTTTATTTGGGTCGGGCAGGTAAATCAATCTATCCCGAAAAAGTTCGGGACTCCTGCCCTGAAAACTCCCCGTTTTTAAGATTAATGATTTAACATTTAGTGTTTGCACGTAGCGTTTTATACTTAGTTTTGAATTTATGGCTGGTACATTAGATTCAGTCTTATTCGGCTTCCGTTCCTCTTACGACGAGTACGGCTTTTCCGGAATGTCTTACCACATTCTGAGCTACGCTTCCCAGCAAAAACCTCTGGACTCCGGTCCTGCCGTGTGTTCCCATAACAATCAGGTCGAGATCATTTTTTTCTGCAAACTCGACAATTTCATGCGCCGGATTTCCTTCTAGGATAACGGATTCTACCTCAACATTCGCGGCCTTTCCTGCGGTTTCGACATAAGCTGTCGCTTCCTCCCCTTCGGCAGTGAGGTGCTCTTTCATTGCTTTGTCCCATCCCACGTCTTTCGGATGACTTATGGAAAGCCCTCCTGATTCGACTACGTATACAGCATAGAGCTTTGCCCCGCCCAGTCTTGCGATCTCAATCGCCGTATCAACCGCTTTTTTGACGGGTTCCGAACCGTCGGTTGCAACCATTATTTTCCTGTATATATTGCTGTTCATGCCTTACTCCCCTTTTTTCTTTTCCAGTTCTTTATGTTAATAGAGCAATAATCATTTATAAAGTATCATCCCGGGAGAGTTGTCCCGCTCGACGCAGAAGAGCGGTCTTTATCAAAAATACAAAGAAGAAGGGAGAAGGGAAACAAGTCCTAAAGGAAACAACTGGTGAAACCTGTAGAACTAACATACAATAGTGACCCGGGAAACCGATACTTTCTGCTTCTTTTGCCTTTTCTGCTTTCTTTGCAGGGCCGCCAGACAAGCTGGCGGAGTGCCTGTATTTACATGGGAATTATAATCTGGTTATCGGGATTAAAGCAAGTATTCTCCTGAACCGGGTGTCAGTTCTCCAGTATTTTATCTCTCGTAATTACGGCACCATTTAAAGGTTATTTTTTCTAATATGGCGGGCTGGCTCCAGCTCTGTGCGGTGCAGGGGAGAAGCCAGAAAAAGCAAGCCAGGCAGCTCCGGAGTAATATAATAATTAGCTGTGGAAGGAACGCCCCGGATATTTTACCCCGGCATTACAACCCTGTCAGGTCCTGTTCTCCTTTTGCGGAACTAAAGTGTGGTGTGAACAAATCCCCTTTGCCTGCAGTGGTGGGGTCTGCAAGTACAGTTTTGATTCGGCTTGCAGGTTTCAGAGTATTCTCGCTGCATTTATTCTTTAACGCCCTTCTACTTCTGCAAACACAAGGGCATGGGTGGGGCAGGCCTCCACACAGGCAGGGAGTTCTCTCCCCTCGCAGAGATCGCATTTCATCGCGGTTCCGTTTTCTGTCCGGCTATCTATTATTTTGTGATTGCAGAGCATGGAAGAGTTCCAGCACCCCGTAGCAAGAATTAACTGGTACAGAGACGAAAAACGGGTGCAGACGGTCGAACAGGTCCAGCAGTCCACGCAGCGCTCAAGGTTGCGAATTACAGTTCCTGTATTTGTGTCCTGGGAAAGGGCTTTTGTGGGGCAAACCGAAACACAGGGTGCGTCCTTGCAGTGGCGGCAGGTGATCGGCATGGAGGCTCCAAGGGCTGGAAGGAACTCAACAGAGATGCGCTTTCTTGGGATGGGGTCTTCTCCTATTGCCGAAAAGAGGGTTTTGCTCTGTGAATGCGCAACAGCACAGGCAACTTCGCAGGAATGGCAGCTCATGCAGCGTTCGGGCCGGATTATAACGTCTTTCATATGAACCGCCTCCTTTATTTCAAGCCCAGAGCCTTTCTTTTTCCTTCGATATGCTCAAGTATCAGGTCTGCGGCTTTGAAGGGGTCAGGCTCAACAGCAAAGCTTGCTCCAACAACGCCGTCCAGGCCTTTTGTCAGCAGGGCCGTAACTGCCTGGCTGCCAAGAACTGGCGGAATCGTGCCGAGCACGGTAAACACTCCGGACGAAACAACGTAAGCTCCTATGCTTACTGCTTTTTCACTCATCCATTCCGGGGCTGCACCGGCAGCTGGAAGGTCGCTTATATCCACACCCAGGCGGTTTGCAATTACCGAGGCAAGCACCAGGATGCGGCTGATATCAACGCAGGAACCCATATGCAGGACAGGAGGAATGCCAAGGGCTTCGCAGACACCTTTAAGCCCGTCTCCTGCAAGCACGGCAGCTTCCGGCACGAGAAGTCCGGCTTCGGCACAGGCAATCGCATTGCATCCTGTGGTGACTACCAGCACATTATTTTTGATCAGTTCCTTTACAAGGTTCACGTGCCCGTAATTGTGCTGGATCTTTACGTTATTGCATCCAACAACCGCTCCGATTCCCTTCACCGCCCCGCCGGCAATTGCCTCAATAAGGGGGTCGGGACTTCCTCCAAGGGCTTTGAGGATAGCTTCGGCACTGAACCCGATCATGCACTCCTGCTTTTCTTCCGGTATACTAACCTTTTCACGGTTCCGGTTCGGGAAATTTTCTACGGCTGCCTTTACGATCTCTTTTGCGGTTTCATAAGCCTCCTCTTCATGGAACTCCATTCTCACGGTTCCCGGGAAATCGGCTTTTGGAGATGTGGATATGAATTTTGTATGGTAGCAGCCGGTAAGACTTCCAAGAGACGGCATAACGCACTGGACGTCCACGACCATAGCTTCCACAGCCCCTGTAATTACTGCAAGTTCCTGCTGGAGGAAGGTGCCTGCTATGGGGGTCCCGTGACGCATCAGGGTTTCATTCCCAGTACAACAAATCCCGGCAACATTGATGCCTGCTGCCCCTTTCTCCCCCGCAAGTCCAAGAAGCCCCGGGTCTTCCGCAGCTTCAACAATCATTTCCGAGAGAATTGGCTCATGCCCGTGGACAATTATGTTTACCTTATCATGGGCGAGCACTCCAAGGTTTACGGTGCTCTTCTTCGGCTCCGGGGTCCCGAAGAGTATGTCCTGGACATCGGTTGCGATCATGGAACCTCCCCAACCGTCCGAAAGCCCTGTCCTCAGGCCCTGCAGCAGGATATGGGTTGCGTTATTGTCCACACCCATATGGGTCCTGTGCATACATTCTACAATTTCCCGGTCAATTCCCCTGGGCTCGATCCCGAGTTCCGACCAGAGCTTGAGCCTTGATCCTGGCGCCCGTTTTGTGCATAAAATGGGTCCGTTCTGTTTTCCGAATTCCTGAAGCATCGCACTTGCAAGTTCTACTGCCACTTCTTCCCGGTTCTTTCCTTCTGCGGAAATCCCGTACTCCGAGGCAAGGGCGAACAGTTTCGCTTCATCCTTTATCCTGTAGCTTCCGGCTTCCCCTTCGCTCATTTTCTTAAAGGTTAATACTGCATCCCTGGCATGGTCGGAATGAGCTGCTGCGCCTGCGGCAATCATTCTCAGGAGGTTTCTTGCAACTATGATGTCTGCAGTAGCGCCGCATATTCCCTTCTCGGTTCCTTCTCCGAAGGGGTCTATCCTGCAGGGGCCCATGTTACAGTTCCGGCAGCAGACTCCGAGTTGCCCGAAACTGCACTGGGGCAGTTGTTGCTCATACCGGTCCCAGGCCGTTTCTATACCTTCATTTTCTGCTTTCTGGAGCATTATCTGGCTTGCAGAGTCGATGCTTTTCTCAAATGCTGTCTGTTTCATTTCTTTTCCCACACTTTTACACACTTTTAATATGTTTTTCATTTATTTTCCGGAATTCAGGTTCCGCTTCCTGAATCAGGGGGTTTTCTGAAACTCGTGATCCTGAAATAAATTGAGCTAATCTTATACTGTTCCCGAAGCTCAACTTGTCCCGTTAGAAAAAAAATTATTCAGGATTATCAAATGTTATTATTTTATAAACCTTTTTAAAAAAAAGCAACTTGTTAATATCTATTTAAAGTTGTTTTCTCAGCTTGAAGTGTTAGAAACTCAACTCATAAGTAGTCCGTAAAATAATAGGTTATCTGTAAGTACTATAGATCACATTAAAATAGGAAGATGAATTGAAGAAAGATTAACTGAATAAAAGAAAGATTAACTGAATATATTAAATACCCGGAATAACGTAGATCAAAGGAAACAGATAAGAAAAGCCCGGTGGAATGCATAAATAAGTCAGTACCCGGAATCTTCAGGAATATACAAATGCCTGGAGATAAGGGTTTTCAGAAAGCCTAATATCAAGGATAAGGAAGAAGAGGCCTTCAAAAGGGTCAGAGATCTGCAAAGAATACGGAATCTTCAAAAGAATACGAGACCTGCAAAAGGTTCCGAGGCCTGCAAAAAGTATAAGTAAACCAACCCTGGCGAATATAAGGGAATTAACTGTAAATAGCAGTATCAGGTTTTTATATCTTAGGATGAAGGAATAAGAAGCAGGAAATGGAAAAATAAGACGCGAGACTTATAATACTGAGCCTTAAAATACCCTGCGAAAAGTTAAATTCTGTCTCCCCTATCGCAAAAGTGGCTTTAATGGTGAATTTTTGTGAAAAAAGATCTTATGGATATTCTGGCTTGCCCTGTATGTAAGGGCGACCTGATTTTGAACGTTGTTGAAGAAAATGAAGAAGAGGTCATATCCGGAACTCTCTACTGCCCAGTCTGTAAAGAGCATTATCCCATAGATGAGGGGATTCCGAATTTGCTTCCTCCAGACCTCAGGAACTGATGTGAGGGTTGAACTTGGAGCAGATATTCCAGAATGTTATCATTAACCGGCAGGAAATAAACTCTATCGAGTTTGAAAAAGAAAGCATTGAGATCCCTCTCTATCCCGGTGGAGAGGAGACTTTCGAAATCCTGATTACAAACCACGGGTCTCCAACCCATATCCACCTTTCCGTCAGTGAAGAACTGAAAGGCCAGATCACTTTTTTGCGGGACAACCCCTATGTGCTCCAGAAGGAATACGTTTCCGCAGTTGCAAGAATCCCGCAGGAAGGCAGGGTACTTACAAAGGGCCAGATCTTCATCACTGCAGGGTATGGCTCGAAAAAGAAAGGTTTTCCGGTCCAGCTCGGAAAGGTTGAGGCAAAGCCGCAGGAGCCCTCAAAGGACGAGCCCAGGAAATGGGAAGAAGATACGGAAGAATTCATTCCCTCAAGGCCTTCCGTGTCAGAGCCTGTAAAAAAAACCTCACGTCCAAGGACAGGAGGCGGCTCCGGCGGAATTTCGTCTTCCGTCCTGAGGGGTTTTAAAGGAGGGCTTTCCTCCTCGGGAAAAAGGACTCGAAGAGGTATGGGGCAGAACGAAAGGCTTCCACTGGCCATTGCTTTTGGATGTTTTTTGCTGCTCGTGTGCTTATTCTTCCTGTACTTCATTCTGCCAGCCGGACTCCAGTTCAGTGTCAGTTTTACTCAGGCTCTTTTATTCTCAATCCTGTTTGTGACCTGTACCACCTACATCCTGCTAAAAATCATGGAAGAAGGTTGAGCAACACCGGTAAACCGGGCTCAGATCTTATTTTGCAGTCCGGACGAAATATATTTGGTCAGAATCAGACTTTCAGGAAAGTAAAATTCTCAGTTGGTCGGGGTTTTCGGATAAGCTCGCTTATCTGAATTTCCTTCCTGTTTAATTTCCTTCCTGTTTTAACTTCTTTCCTGTTTAATTTCCTTCCTGTTTTAACTTCTTTCATTTCCTTCCTGTTTTTATTTCTTTCCTGTTTTTATTTCTTTCCTGTTTTTAATTCTTAATTGAGCTTTTCAGGTTTGAGTTTCTCAGATTCTTTTTTTGGCTTTTTTGTAAGCCGTCTCTGGTTTTCGTTTACTATTTGAGATTATTCTTTCAGGGAATTAGAGAGTATTTTTTATATCATGAAGATATTGGTATTGTGTTCGTACGCAAGTATTGAAGTAAAGCATTTGTATATCTTGAATCTGATTATTTTTTAGTCTAAAGTTCACAGGAATCTTTTGGTCTAAAACCCTTTATTAGAAAAATTATCGAGGAAGCTTACCCATGAAGTATATCGTAGTTACCGGTGGGGTGATGAGCGGGCTTGGGAAAGGCATCACCATCGCATCCATCGGCAGGAACCTGAAAAATAAAGGTTATAAAGTTACGGCTATCAAGATCGATCCTTACATCAATATTGATGCAGGCACCATGAGCCCCTACCAGCACGGGGAAGTTTTTGTGCTCAGGGACGGAGGCGAAGTTGACCTGGACCTCGGAAACTACGAGAGGTTCCTTGACACGGAACTTACCAGAGACCACAACCTTACCACAGGCAAGGTTTACCAGGAAGTGATCGCCAAGGAGAGAAGAGGGGACTACCTCGGAAAGACCGTCCAGATCATCCCCCATATTACAAACGAGATCAAGAATAGAATAAGAAAGGTTGCAGCCCGGAGCGGGGCTGATATCTGCCTTATTGAGATCGGAGGGACTGTCGGAGACATTGAGAGCATGCCTTTCCTTGAGGCTGTCCGCCAGATGCACAGGGAAGAACCTTCCGAAAACATTGTTTTTATTCACGTTACCCTTGTTATGGAAGACCTCCAGGGTGAACAGAAAACCAAGCCTTCCCAGCATTCGGTGAAGGAACTCCGTGCTCTTGGGCTGAGTCCTGAAGTAATCGTTGCCAGGTCAAGGACTCCTCTTCAGGAAAGCGCCAAGGAAAAGATTGCACTTTTCTGCGACGTGCCACAGGAACTGGTTATCAGCGCTTATGATGCAGATGACATTTATGACGTACCTCTTGAGATTGAAGAGCAGGGCCTGACCACCCAGCTCATGAAGCACCTGAAACTCGAGTCCTGTGTTGAAGATAACAGCTGGAGAGAGATGGTTGCAAGGATGAAGTCCACAACCGAAGAGGTCAAGCTGGCAATCGTAGGCAAATACACAAACCTTGAAGACTCTTACCTCAGTATCCTTGAAGCTGTCAAGCACGGTGGAATTGATAACGGCTGCCGGGTTGAAGTCAATATGGTCGAGTCCGAGACCCTGGAAGAAGATCCCGCAGAGGTCGAAAAGCTCAGAAAGTTTGACGGCATCCTGATTCCCGGTGGCTTTGGGGGCCGCGGGACTGAAGGCAAGATGCTTGCAATCAAATTTGCCAGGGAAAACGACATCCCGTTCCTCGGGATCTGCCTTGGCATGCAGCTTGCTGTGATCGAGTTTGCCAGAAACGTTGTAAACCTGGAGAAGGCAAACAGTACGGAGTTTGATGAAGATACTCCTTACCCGGTCATTGACATCCTCCCGGAGCAGACCGGAGTTGCGGATATGGGCGGCACCATGCGCCTTGGGGACTATGATGCTATCCTCAAAGAAGGCTCCCTTGCTACAAAGCTCTATGGCACCAATTACATTATCGAGCGCCACCGCCACAGGTACGAGGTGAACCCCGAGTTTGTGGACAGGCTTGAATCCTTTGGCATAGTCTTTTCCGGCAAAAACAAAAACAGGATGGAAATCGCCGAAATTCCTGGCAAGCGTTTCTTCTTTGCCTCTCAGTTCCACCCCGAATTCAGGTCAAGACCGGGCAGGCCGTCTCCCCCATTCAAGGGCCTCGTCAGGGCAATGTGCAAATACAAAAAGGAAAAGGAAGGACAGTAAACCCTATAAGAGTGATTGGAGGGAATTTGCTCTCTCTTTACTCCTCTTTTCTGCCTTTTTCAATTCTTGACTGAGATTTCTTGACTGAGATTTCTTGACTGAGATTTCTGAAAAGCCCGGTTTTTAAACCCTTTATATCATTCATATCCGGGCCAGAGGATTTCTCTTGCAGGAAAATAATAAATAGTTTTAAAAATGAAAGTAATGGATTAATGTGATATCTGTTGAGGTACTGTATTGATGTGGTATCCACACGGATATTCTTACTTTATTAAATTCTATGAAGGTATGTACCATGGCAATGTCTAAAAAAGATATGGATAAGAAAAAGAGTGCTAAGAAAGAAAAGATGCAGGAGCTGGAAAAACTGGCTTCCGCAGGCAGCAAGGACGCAAAGAAGAAACTTGCAAAGGAAATGAAGAAAAAATAACCTTTGGTACCTTTCTCCTTTTTGTCTTACATTCGTGAGAGGGTCCGGTGTTTATAAACACCCGGTCCCGAAAATTTCTTCTCAGTCTATGTGCAATTTTAAAAACATTTGATTCCGGCTTTGCTTGATTTTTTTGAGTTCACAAAATTGCTGAACATCTCACTTATGTTTCTTTTTCTTTTTCTTTTTCTTCTCCTTCTCCTTCTCCTTCTCCTTCTCCTTCTCCTTCTCCTTCTCCTTCTCCTTCTTCTCAGGTTTTTTCTTCGTGGCGAAACTATTAAATATTTTTGACACTTATGAATTCTACTTGCAGCAATATTTAACTAAGTTGGGGCTGCAGAAACATTACGAAGAGGTTGCATAAGCAATCTCGCTGAAGGTTTGTTATATGGTAATGGATAAGAAAGACATGGAACAGATCTCTAATTCCAAAGTTCGCAAAGAAATGGAAAAACTGCAGAAGAAAGCTTCCTCCGGGGACAAGCAAGCAAAGAAAATGCTCGAAAAAGATAAAAAGAAAAAATAACAGGGTAAATTTTTTCTTTAAATAGATTTACGAGAAGGTCCGGAGGGGTTAGAAAAAAACCCTTATCTGAAAGCTTTTCATTTCAAAAATTAAATTCAGACTGCTTATAAACAGCCATTAAAGCGTTACCTCCATTTAACAAATACTTTTTTTCAATTTTATTTTTTGTTTGATATTCGGAGGTTCTCAATGGCAGCTTTTTCAGGTTTAACTTGCTGTATTTCCTCGTAAAAACATATTTTCTGATTGGCGTTTCCCGTTTTTCTGGTCATTATTTACTGAGTTTCAGGTTATCATTTTTCGTGTTCCCAGATTGTCATTTACCGTGTTTCCTGGTTGTTATTTGACGCCCTTCCTGATTGTTGTTTACCGACTTTCCCATTCAAAGGCTCACTTTTCTTTGTAAATTTATATAATGAACTTTATGTATGTCTATTAATTTATTTTTACAAGGTTTTATATACTTGGAAAATAGGAATATATCTGGTGATTATTATAGAAACCATAAGTTTTTCTGAGGCTTTGAAATATCCATTCAAAATACCGCAAAGGCTTCTATATATACTGTTGTTAATTGTTCCAGTAATAGGCTGGCTTGCACTTTTTGGCTATTCTGTGAGGCTTGTTAATGAATTTATTGAGGGCAGATACGAGGGGCTTATAAAACTCGATTTTATGGAAGACCTGAAACTCGGGTTCATGGTTTTCCTGAAGGCACTTCCTTTCTACATTGGATATATGGTTCTACTGTCTGCTGCAATGTATGTCAGTGAAACTCTGGGGAGTCTCATCAACTTGCTGTTCGGGTTCTTTGTGATCCCAATGCTTGTTGTAAACTTCTATAGGAAACAGACCATTGAATCTTTCTTTGAGTTTGACATCCTGAGCGTCATCAGGGATAACCCTGGAGAATATATCATTACTTTACTGAAACAGTACGCTCTTGTTATTGTATTTCTGGTCCTCTCAGTTGTACTCGTGGGTATACCTGCAATGTTCTTCACAAGTTCAATATTCTTTGCAAACATGTACGGAAGATTGGTGGAAAAGAGAGCAGGTTCCAGTCTGTAAATCATTATAAGGATTTTATATCCATTTCCGGCCGGATTTTCCTGGCCTGAATATTTTTTCTTTAATCTGAATACATGGTTTTTTACATTGATTCGTTTTTATTTGTTGTTGATTCGTTTTCTTCATTCGTTGTTGATTCCGAGATATTATCATAACTGTTTGTTGTTTCTTCCGAGAGATTCTGTCTCGCAAGATAATCTTCGATCTCCAGTCTTTTCTTTTCTTCTGGATAGTTTTCCGGCAGGTGTTCCAGATCCTCAAGACTTTCAATCTGGACGGGCTCAAGCTTCTGGTCTTCTTCTAGCATTTTCCTTACCGTCTCGTTCCGCTCGGCAAGGGCACGAAGTTCATCAGTGCTGAGCCGATTTAATTCATCACCTTCATTAAACCAGGGGTCACCTTCATTAAACCAGGGTGCAGCCGCAGTTTTTTCCGTCTCTTCTTCTCTTCCGTTACCTGCAGCTTTTTGTGTATCCTGAGTCGGTATAAAGAAGACAACTACCAGCAAGAACGCTAAGACCAGCGCAGCTATTCCAGGTTTCATATTTTTACCTATTTCCTTCTGCTATTCATCTCACGTTTTTCTTTTTTCTTTTGCATACTTTAGCCATCTACTTCATCCCTTTTTGAATATGGGGTCTATTTGTCTTTTTCTCTTCAGATTCTCAAACAAAATGAATGATTTGAATTTTATTTCATTAAATTATTTTATAATTTCTATATATTTGATTTTTTACAGAAATATTATATGATTTAAAATTTCTTTGTTATTTTGTAATGTAGTTGGTTTCTTGTATTCTATATTGATCTGTGGAGAGGCTTTCATGAATAAAACATGGGTAACATTAATCGTATTTCTTGTGTGTGTCGTTGGAATTCTCGGAACATTTTACGAAAGCCAGGTTGAGGCAGCCGCTGATATGGTTCTCACCGGCCATCTGAGTTATACGGACGAGGAACTGCAGGAACTATATGAAAAATACGATATTACGGAGAATGACATCAAATTTGCCAGGGGAGAGCTTCCAAATTACCTTGAAGGCACAGTTTTTAAAAGTAACTCAACTGTTCTGGTCACCGAGTCAGGTGAACCTCCGGAGGGTTCGATAGAAGGCGTAGATTATGATGTGGTAATAAGCGAGCAGGAGATGTCAAAAATAATGGAGGAAGCAAGAGAAACCTACATCGAAAAATACGGGGTAGACCCTTCTAATCCCAAACTTGACGAGGTCGATAGTTACCTTATTCCTGTACAGGAAGCAAGGAGACTTGTGTTTCTTGATATGGTAAGGGAAATGGAATAAATTTGAGGGGCAATATGATGAAAAATTTGCTATTTATTGCACTATTTTTGTTTGCTTTTTTAATTGCTTCCGTTTCAGATGCTTCAGCGGCTGAAATCGTTCTTGATGCCGAACACCATCATCTTGGCGATGATTTTAAAGAAGAATTGACTCCGGGTGATCCGGAAGGCCTGAATTACACCGGTACTTTTACCCTGAATTCTTCAATAGATGTAGAAAGTGCAGAACTCACATTGACAGTCAAAAGTGTTGTTCCTGGGCCGACAGATGAATTTTTAGATACAGTGTACCTCAACGAAATAGAAATCGGGTCCCTTAATGACTATATCCCGGAAAATACTTCGGATTCTGAGGCAGTAGACATTATAATTCCGTTTCATCCTACTTTTTTCAATACCGGGGCCAATACCATAAAAATCAGTTCCGGGAGCAATATTAACAGAAGTAATTACGATGACTTTGAGTTTTATGACCTTTCACTCCATTTAAGTGAAATTGAACCTGTAACCCTGGCTCCGCCATTGAAAGTTGCCTGGACCTACAAATTGCCCTGGAGCTATGTGTGCGAGAAACCAATTGTGAAAATGCTTGTCAAGGACGGGATTCTCTACCTTAATGGAGAGTTTGATGAAGGACTTATAGCAGTGGATGCAGAAACAGGAGAGCCATTATGGAATAAGGAATGGAGTGCCAGTCTGGCGTATAAGGATGGGATTCTGTTTGCTGTGCACTCTTCAAATATTGATGCACTGGACGCAAAGACCGGTGAACTGTTATGGAGTAAAGAGTATTCTGGCATCTGGTGGAGTAACCCCTTAATTTTTGGAAATACATTGTTTATCAGCACGCCTGATGACAGATATGTGGCTGCCATTGATGCTGAAAACGGCACCTTAAAATGGGAGTATGAATTCAACATAACGGACTTTGGAACCGGGGGAAGTAGCTATTATCGGATGTCAGGTCCTCTGGTGAATGGAAATATCCTTGTATCCGGATATTATGCCTCACATTCCATCTATACCGAACCCGTTGAAATAGATCCCGATGAGCCAGAACCAGAAATAGAGGAACCTGTAGTAAAAGAGGGTTTAGTTGCCCTCGATGCAAATATGGGAAAAGAGGTCTGGAGATACGCAAATTCCGGCATATCATCCTGCAATCCTTTCCGTTACAAAGACCTGGTCTATGTTGAAGACGAGGGAGAAGTTATAGCGTTATCCGTTGAGTCGGGTGAAGAAGTTTGGAAAACAAACACCGGTGAATGGGCGGATATTGTTGAAGTAAAAAATGACAGAATGCTTGTTAATTCCGGCAAAGCTGTCATGTTAAACGCAAGTACTGGAGAAGTTTTGAAGGAACTCCCCTATTCACAATTTCCGGTTTCATCGTCCGTGATTACTGAGAAATATGCATATTCCACAGGTCAGTACAAAATAAATGTTTTTAATTCCAGTACAGGGGAACCTGTATGGAGCAGCAGCAGAATAAAAGGCACAGCAGTATCGGACCCAACACTCTACAAAGACAAATTGTACCTGGTTTCAACTGAGGGGGTATTGTATGCCTTTGAGCACGGGGAAGGAGGGTTGCTTTTTACCAGGGGGCTCGAGAACTCTGCTACTCTTTATTTCCCCCTGATTGCTCTTGCTGTGATGCTTCTCCTGCTGGCAGTACTTCTGAAAAATAGCGATAACAGGTCTCTTGTCTTTGGTTCCTGGCTGATAGTTTTAGCAGGGGTTCTTTTGCTCTCGCTTAAAGTTCTTGACCCTTATACCTGTGCCTGGAGTTTACTTGGGTTTCTGTCTATTCTGGTCTTCTTTTTCTTCGTGCCTCTAGCCCTTCTTGTTGGCATTGCGTTTCTGGTTTCCGGGGTCAGGAAGAGAAAGAAGTGAAGGAGAGTGAAAATAAAGGAGAGTGAAAATAAAGGAGAGTGAAAATAAAGGAGAGTGAAAATAAAGGAGAGTGAAAATAAAGGAGAGTGAAAACAGAGGGCATAGGGTCCTTCCACTCATACCGAACCGGTTCCCGTTTCTTCGCCTATGCGGCGGAAAATGGCCTGGAACTTACCGGGCCTGACCAAAAACCGTACTTCAATGACCCTAATGAAGTCCCCAAAGAGGAACTGATGCAGGAGATAAAGTTTCCGATTACGAAAGGTTCAATTGCCCACAGATACTCAATATCATCTATAATTATGGTGGCAGATGTCGAAGGGAAATATGGTCCAAGTATCGAGTTTAAAGGTAAAATGAATTAGAGGATTTTTGATGCTATCCGCCTTTGAATATCAGCTGGAACTTTTGAAAGTCGAACTCGAACACATCAATAGCTCAATCCGTCAAATGGATGAAATAACAAAGAGTATTAAAGATTGGGCAATAGTTACATGGACGGCCAGTTTAGGTGTGGCATTAGCTACAAAGAGCCTGAACCATTTTATCGGACTAACGGCTATCATACCTTTAATTTTCTGGATTGTCGATGCACAATATCGAAATATTCAAAGTAGATTTATCTTCCGTCTTGAACAAATAAGCGATTTTCTAAACGATGCAAGATTAAAACAATCTTTTAATGAAAAACAATTGGTTAATTTTCAAGTTATGGACCCGATGGCTAAAAAAAGTCGTGGTAATCTGCTTTATGAAAAACAGGTAAGTTTATCCAGAACTTTGCGCTTCAGAAGTGTTTATTACCTTTATCTCGGTCTTATGATAATCAGTATCTCTGTGCATTTGATTTTTCACAAGTTCGTCTTTTAATGTTTTATCCCAAAATCATTTTGTGTTGTATCAATCTATTTTTTAACAAATGCTTCCGTAAAAGTATAAGCACAATTATGGTAAGCAGGCACTGGATTACAAAATTTATAGGTGTCAGCGCCGGGCTGTATGATTCCTTCATCCGCATCCTGGTAAACGAAGGAGCTTTCAGGAACAAGCTGCTGGAACTGGCCGGCCCGGAAGGGGATGAGACAGCCCTTGATGTCGGCTGTGGGACTGGTTCTTTTGGCTTGATGCTTGCAAAGCGCCTGGAAAGGGGAAGAGTTTTGGGGCTCGACATTTCTCCCGAAATGCTTTCTCTTTCAAAAAAGAAAGCAGAGGAAGAGGGATTCCGGATCGGCTACGTCTGTGGAAGTGCAGCGGCTCTGCCGTATGGAAAAGAAAAGTTTGACCTGGTCTTCTCAAGTCTCGTCTTTCACCACCTGGACTATGGGGAAAAACGACAAGCGCTTGGGGAAATTCACAGGGTGCTCAGGCAGGACGGCAGATACGTTTCCGTCGAATTCAGGGAATTTCCCGGTGACCCTTTTCACAGGCTCTTCCTTGCCTTTACTTCGGACTCGGGGATTTTGCATGGAATGTATCCACCCTCTTTGATCGAGGAAGCAGGCTTTGAAGTGCTTGAAGAGCTGAAAGGGCCCTCCATGGTCGGACACCATAGGTCGGCCTACCGGGTGCTGAAAAAGAAATGAAGGAAGGAGAGTCGGAATCTATACCCTGTCAGAGGCATGAATTAAAAATTAGGGGGAATGCTGAGGGCTCCGAAAATTCTCAGCTCATTTTCAGCGGGTCAACTTTCATGTATTCCCGCAGCACGGTTGTAGCATAACTTCCCTTGGGAAGCATGAATTCCAGAACTGCCTTTGATTTCCCGGGGTTCAACTCATCTTCTCCAACCTCAAACTTCGGTTCCACCTGCAGAAGGACTTCCCTGCGGGTGCCTTTCGAACTCATTTCCGGGAACTCTTCTACATTAAAGCCATCGAGAGAAACTCCAAATTCTTTAAGGACTTCACTTTCGATTTCTCCAGGGGTTCCGGATGCAAATTCAGTATTAAAACCCGGAAGAGGGGCGGTTATGAAGGCTCTGCCGTGCTTTATCAGGCGGTTCATGGCGTTTACGGTTTCGGAGGTAGCTTTTTCTGTCTTTGAGGAATCCGGAAGCCCGGCTTCGTTCCTGAAACAGACTATGTCTCCTTCCACTGCCTTATTTAAGGGGATGCCGCTTTCGATCCTGCGGCAGAGGATCATGTTATAAATAAAGGACTGGTAGGCGTGTACGAACATCCTGTAAAGGTTCTGAGGGAGCACGCTGAAAGCTCCGGGGTAGTCCTCCGGGTTTGCGATCAGGTGGTTCATCATTGCCCTTTCGTGGCCCAGACGGAGGGGATAGTTTTTGAGCCCTTCCCTGAAGTCACGGGTTTCCTTAACGAACTGGCGGGCTGCTTTTGTCTCATCGGGTTCATCCGGGAAGGGTTCGGCAATGTAAAGCATGGCAGCTTTTTCAAAGTTTCCTTCAACAATGGCTTTTCCTACCAGGTGAGTTACGGGGCGGACAGAGCCGAAACGCTGGATCCCGAAGAAGTTCGGGACTCCGCCCTGGGCCAGGACTTCGCTGTTTGTTTTATCGAGCATGGCTCCGGTCTTTTCGGGAGAACTGGCTATGTCCCTGATCGTAATTATGAACTCGTTTCCCCACAGGTCTCCGAGTTCTACGGACTTCCGGGAGCGGCCCAGGACTTTCAGCTCTACGTCTTTTAAGTGGATTTTTTCAATTTCCGGGGCATCAACATCAAAAATACTGATCTTCTGGGTGGTGAGGGCTCGCTTGTCTTTTGTGCCTGCAACGCTTATCCGCTTCTGGCTTATCTGCAGGATTTTTGCCAGGGTCCGGGTAAAGTGGTGGGTATCCCAGTCGCGCTTTGTGAGTTCGAGAACCAGGTATTTTCCTTCCTTTCCTTCCTCTCTATTCGTGATCTCTTTAACAATAAAATCCTCCACTTCCTGACGGAGTCGCCCTCCGAGGCCTTCGGTGTCAGTGGAGTACAGATTTATTCCAATCTGTTTTTCAATATCTGGAACTTCCATGGGTTGCAAACACTCCTCTTTATAAATGGGTAAAATTTAAGGCTGGATTTTTTGAGTAAGAATTAAAAAGGTAAGAGCTGCTGATTAACAGGTAATCGGCTGATTGTCTGATGCAGATCCTCTTCCCGGGATATATTTTCTTCCTGACAGTGGGCGAAGATTCTTGACATCGGAAAGGAACTTATCTCAATCCCCTGGACTGATGTCAATCACTTTTACTGTGCTTGTGTTTATGAAGGTCCAGCTCCTGTAAGTTTCGTTTTCCCCTACGGCCTGGACCTTTGTCTGGGCTGTTTTTCCGGGAAGCCCGCCTGCGTAAAGGCTGGAAGTCGGGTCGAGCATGAGCCAGGAGCCGTATTCGTCGGTCAGGTAGTTTACGTCAACGTTTCCGTAATAAGCCCTTACTCCTTTAACTTCGGCTTCAACTGCCCCGGTTCCGTTGCCTATATAAACAGCTGCGAAGGCATGGTTGTCTGTCAGATAGACCCGGGTAGTGCCTCCCACAGCTTCGATCATGGATGAAAGAAGAATTGCCTGATCTTCACAGTCTCCAGCTCCTATCCTCAGAGTAACGTTGGCCGGCTCCCATATGTCGTTACCCCTCGGGTCACTTACATATTCGATATCTTCTTTTACCATATCAAAGAGGGAGCAGACCTGATAGATATTATATGCTCCGGGATATGAGCGGGCTATTTCGGCTGCTCTGGCCCTCACGTCCGGTTCGGATGGCTCCACAAGTCGGTTTATTGTTTTAAAGTAATAAGCAGGATTGTATCGGTATTTCGGAGTTATTTTTTCGGGCATTGGCTTTAGATCGGTTACGACTCCTTTCATAAAATAGGGCTCGTATTCATGCCATTTCCCTTCCGAGGTCGAAGCAAGCAGCCAGAGGACTATGCTGATGGTAGCTTTTTCTTCTTCAGGGACCTGAACTGCGATTACTCCGAGATTCTGTTCTTCTCCCGGAGCGAGCAAAACTCCGCAGTCTTCGGAAAAGATCCGGCTTACGGAGGCGTTAACCGAAACTCCGTACCTGTCAATAAAGATCGGGTTTCGGCCTTCGTTTTTAATGCTGATTTTAACATAGCTTACCCCCCCCTGGTAAAACTCCGAGGTCTGGTAATTGCTGCTCAGAGAAAAACCGGGCTGTAGCGGGGTTCTCAGGACGGGAGTAAGTTCTTTATCTGAAGCGGAGTACGAAGGGATTGCAGGAAAAGTAAAAGATGCTATGTCAGGTATGAATACCTCTTCAGAGATTTCAGACTCCGCGCCCAGTCCAAGATAACCTTTTAACTCATTCGTAAAATTGCCAATAGAGTCCGAAAAGAGAAACCCGGTAATTGCAACCAGTACAAGGCATATAAACAAGACCGCAAGTATCGAGGGTACGTTTTTTTCTGGTGCGTTTTTTTCTGAAAACTCCGGTTTATTCATTGATGCCCTCCTGAATAGAATAACAGGCAGAACTTTTTTCTGCCCGTGAAAACATCTCTTCAGGTATCCTCTACTCTCTTTATAACAGGTTCAATCCTTTTTGTGGGGCAATTAAACAAGTTTGAGATCCCGCGTAACCTTATCTATTATCTCTTCTTTTGCCGGGCCGATTCCAAGCACCGTGACTGTCCCCGGGGGAATTTCCGTAAGGCCTGCGTCCTGTATCAGGGCGGTCGGGAGCCCTTCACGTCTTGCTTTTTCCTTAAGCTCATACAGGTCCTTAAGGGTGGGAACTTTCAGGACAACTTTTTTTTGTCCTCCTTCCTTCCATTTTTCAAGGTCGCTTTTGCTTGCCCATTCAGCCGCAGAAAGAGCGGCATGAGCCACCTGTACGGCAAACTTACCTTTGGAAAGCTTCAGGTCGTCCCGGGTAACTATACACTGTTTGTATTCGCTCATCCTTTTCCTCGGGCATATCAAGGTCAGCCTATATCTTAAATGTTTTCTGTGCAGTTTTTCCGGGCCGAGCTTGAGGGTTTCTTTCAGGTTTTCTCAAAGTCTTCTTCAGACAGTTTCAGTTTTACAGGCTGCTTACTGTTTTCGCAGGTTAGATAGTTTACAGATATGGGGATAGTTTACAGATATGGGGATAGTTTACAGATTTGAGAATACCTCTGTTAAATATCTTCATAAAATATGTTATACTATCTCCTATCACATTTATAGTTAATTCATAAAATATTTTGCAGGTATTCCAGGATATATTCGGCAGGATTAATCCTCCATGCGTCAAAAATCCCTTTTCCTGAAGGCGTTCCATTAACTTCAAGTATCCTGGAACCCTGTTTATTGCCAGTGCTTCTATCTTCAATTTTTTTATTTCCATTGTCCGTTTGACCTTCTGGGCCCTCTATTATATCAATACCTGCAAATGTTGTACCTACTGCAAGGGCAGCTTTTTCCGCAATTTCTTTTTGTTCCCCGGTAAGTACACAGCGGTCTGCACTTCCTCCCTGGCTGAGGTTGTTTACCCAGGAACCCGCAGCAGCTTTTCGGTAAATTGCACCTATAGCAGTGCCTCCCACAACAAAAGCCCTTATGTCCCTCCCCGGGTTTTCTATAAACTCCTGGATGTACAGCATCCCCCTCTCTTCAAGCAGTTTTTCAAGAGTCTCTTCCACAGGTACAGGCCCGTTTTTTCGGTCTGAAAACCTGATTTCTCCGTCCTTTACCCTTGCAATATCCTTTCCCTTATACCCAAAAACAGGTTTTATGACGGCATCTCCGAACAGGGATGCTACCCTTAAGGCTGCCTCCACACTCTGGACGGCTACAGTTTCAGGTACTGGCAGTCCGGCTCTTGCCAGAAGATAAGAAGCATGGTACTTGTTTGCCGCATTCTGGATAGCTTCCGGGGAGTTTATGACCGTGACTCCTTCAGCTTCCAGTTCCCTCAGGATATCAAACCTGAAAGAAACTCCTTCAAAAGCCCCTGCCCCCACATCTCTTACAATGAGGGCATCAAGGTCCGAGAGCAGGATTTCTCCTGCTTTAAAAAGAGCTGCAGGCTCGGAAGTTTTTGAACTTACGCTGACCTCTGCTGTCCTGAGGTCAAGAACAAAAGGAGAAAAGCCTTTTTCCTTCGCTGCATTGATGAGTGCCCGGGCTGTCCAGTCTTCCGGGTCGGTAATTGCGATCCCTATTTTTTTCATAGGGTATGATCTGGTACCCTTATGATCAAGTTTACGATAAAGAAATTCAGGAGGCTTTACCTGAAAGATATTCAGGAAACTTTACCTGAAAGATATTCAGGAAACTTTGCCTGAAAGAAATTCAGGAGGCTTTACCTGAAAAATATTCAGGAAACTTTGCATGAGTTTCTGCGTTTCTTTCAGGCCTGCTCCGGAAGAGGCTCAAGCCCCTGCTTTTTGCGGTAATCATTGATTGCCCTGTGGGTTGCTTCCCTGGACACTACCGAACACTCCAGTTTTCCCGGAGGCAGGCCTTCAAGCGCTTCAGCCACGTCTTCGTTTGTAAGCTCCCAGGCTTCTTCAAGGGTCTTGCCTTTTATCAGTTCGGTTGCCATGCTGCTGGATGCGATTGCTGCTGCACAACCAAATGTCTTGAATTTTACATCTTCAATCCTGTTGTCCCGGATTTTCAGGAAAATTTTCATCTGGTCCCCATGAGGGTTTCCGGCTTCTCCGATGCCGTCAGCATCCTCTATTTCCCCCACGTTTCTCGGATTCATAAAATGGTCCATCACTTTTTTATTGTACACAAAACTCCCTCACTTTTCCCTAACTTCCTGGATTGCTATATATTTCTCTGAATTCTTTTCTCGATTCTCTATTTCCATCGGGTCTAAACTCTCTACCCGTCTCCATGTGCTCGCATGATTCTGCATCACTTTTCACATTCACTTTCCGGCCTGTAGAATGGAGATATGGCCCTCAATTTTCCAACGACTTCAGGCAGCACTTCAAGGACATAATCAATATCTTCTTCGGAATTTGCATCCCCAAGGGTCAGGCGCAGCGTTCCCTGGGCTGTTTTCGAAGGTATGCCTATTGCCCTTAACACATGCGAAGGTTCTGAAGAACCCGAAGAGCAGGCGCTGCCTGTTGAACAGCAGATCCCCATCTGGTCAAGCATTAGCAGCAGGGACTCTCCTTCGATATATTCAAAACTGAAGTTCAGGTTTCCAGGAAGGCGTTTTTCCGGATGCCCGTTGAGCCTGCAGTAAGGAATTTCCAGGATTCCGGCCATAAGACGGGCTCTCATTTTCCTGAGCTTTTCATTATGTGCCTCGATGTTTGCAGTTGCGAGTTCTATCGCCTTTCCCATGCCCACGATCCCTGCAACATTCTCCGTCCCCGCGCGTTTTCCCCTCTCCTGCGCGCCCCCGTGCATGTAATTGTCAATTTCTGTCCCTTCTCTTATGTAAAGGGCTCCGATTCCTTTCGGGCCGTAGAATTTATGCGAGGAAAGGGAGAGCATGTCCACATCCCTGTGTTCCTTATGCAGGTCAAGGGGGACTTTCCCTATTACCTGTACGGCATCGGTATGAAAAGGAATCCCGTGTTCTCGGGCAATCTTTCCTATCTCCAAAATGGGCTCGATTGTCCCGATTTCGTTATTGGCATACATGACCGAGATCAGGACGGTATCCTTTCTTATTGTGGCTTCCACTTCTGCAGGATCCACAAGCCCGTATCGGTCTACAGGCAGATAGGTTACATCAAAACCCTTCGTTTCCAGATACTCGCAGGGGTAAAGCACTGCATGGTGTTCGATTGGCGTGGTGATAATGTGCTTTCCTTTCTTTTGCCTGGCAAAAGCCGTGCCTTTGACAGCCCAGTTGTCAGACTCGGTCCCCCCTGAAGTAAAATAAACTTCTTCGGGCTGGGCCCCAAGAGCCTTTGCAAGCTTTTCTCTTGAGGTTTCCACGGCTTCCCTGCCTTCTCTACCGATCGAGTAGAGGGAAGAAGGATTCCCGAAATGTTCTTTCAAAAAAGGCAGCATAGTTTCAACCACTTCCGGTTTTGTGAAAGTGGTAGCCGCATGGTCCATGTATACTAAGCGCTTCTCTCCCATCAGAACACCCTTTGAAAATAGGAGTTCGCTCGATATGAATTTATTGTGCGCCCTTTGAAAACGTTCGGTTTGTATCATGAAAGTGCGAAAGTATCGGAAATGCAAAAGTATCTGGAAATGTGAAAGTATCTGAAAGAAAGTGTCTGAAGGACAGATCTAGAAATCCAATCTATCCCGGTTGTGCCAGCAGTCTGGATTACACTGCAAATAATTTCCCAATCACTAAGAAGGTATTTATAATCCGATTTCTTTAGTCCAGTTCCAGTCAACAGGAGGCAAAAGAGGTTTTGCTAAAACAATTTTCGATTATTCTTGGCATATATTTTCTGGGTGAGTTCCTTCAGAAAGTCTTCGGGTTGCCTGTTCCTGGCAATATCCTGGGCATGTTAATCCTTTTTTTCGGACTTTATTCGGGTGTGATCAAACTTGAAATGATAGACAGGATCAGCGATTTTCTGCTCGAGAACCTGGCTTTTTTCTTCCTTCCCGCAGGTGTCAGCCTTATAACCTGCTTTGCTGTGCTTGAAGGAAAATTGACTGCAGTCATCGGGGTTTCTATTATCTCAACAGTGATAATTCTGGGGGTAACCGGGCTGACAGTAGAGTTTGTCAAAAAGTTCCTCCAAAAAAGGTCGATGAAGGAGGCTTTTTCCGGAAAAGGAAAAAATAAGGTAGGAAAAGTTCCTGAAAATTCACAGGCATGCGAAAGAAAGCATGTATCCGAAAGAATACAGGTACTTGAAAGAAAACAGGCACATGACCGAATACAAACTTGCGAAAGAAAAACAAAAGAGGTGAGCTGAAGTGCAGGCTGGTTTTTTGAATGAGTTTGTGAATACACCCCTTTTTGGAATTCTTCTTTCTTTAGTTGCTTTTCAGATAGGCACCCTGCTCTATAAGAAGGTCCGTTCTTCGGTCTTCAATCCCCTTCTTGTAAGCTTTGTGCTCGTGATTTTTTTCCTCCTTTATTTCAGGATAGATTTCGAGACTTACAACGTGGGCGGAGACTACATTTCCTTCTTCCTCGGGCCTGCAACCGTTGTCCTTGCCGTGCCCCTCTACAAAAAAATCCAGCTCCTGAAAAGCGATGCCCTTCCCATAATTACAGGCATAAGTGCAGGCTGCATCGCGGGTATCTCAAGCATCGTTATCTTCTCAAGCCTTTTCGGGCTTGACGAAGTGATAACCAATTCCCTTGTCCCTAAATCTGTGACCACCCCTATAGGAATAGAGATCTCAAAACAGATAGGCGGTCTTCCCGCAATAACCGTAGCTGCAATTATAGTAACGGGAATCATAGGGGCTGTGCTTGGCCCATTCATCTGCCGCTGCCTCCGCATAAACGATAGTGTTGCAGTCGGCATTGCAATCGGCACAGCTTCCCACGCTCTCGGGACTACGAGGGCAATAGAACTCGGGGAAACCGAAGGAGCAATGAGTGGACTTGCAATCGGAATTGCCGGTCTGATTACGGTTTTTCTGGCACCGCTGTTGCTTTACCTTTTTTCATTCATGTCCTAAAAATAGCAATAAGAACCATAGACTGCCCCCTGTTAAAGGGGGCTATTTTTAATATCTGGCTTCTTCCCTCTTTTTATACACTGCACAGAATCGGATTTGGCCTTCCAGCCAGCTGCAAAAAAGAAAGTCCGAACTCAATAACAGTATGATGTGGAGTAATCGAACACCATAAGTCTACACCGGCTTAAGAAATACTTCTTCTGAACTCCTGAACCTTTTTTTAAATCTGTAGTTTACAGTATGCCTCCGCCAGTTTGTCTGGCGGCCCTGCAAAAAAAGAAGAAAGAAGTCGAAGGAAGAAGCCTACATATGCTGTAATAAGTGTTAAAAGCAAACGTAGATTATTTTTTGCGTATTTTCTTTGGCATGAAAGTACTTTATGCACTTTCATTTTTTGTGCCTGTTATTCGGAGAATTTCATGTGCGTTTTTTCTTCATTTTTACGGAAAGACCGCTCTCCTGCGTCGAGAGGGACAAAAACGACAGAATACAGCGAATATGGTTGTACGGATAAGGAAGTCGTAACGAGTTCTCTTGAACAGAACTTACTACTCTCACCCATAAGTTAGTCCTCTTGAGCGAAACGAAGTGGGGTGAAAATGAAGGTTGGCTCCTGAATCGCAATTCGGGAGGCGAAACTCGGGGTTACCTGAAATCCGTATACATCCGCATCTGGAAGTTGCCCTGTTCGATCTTTTTCCTGATGATTCCTTTTGCAATTCCCACATAGATTTCTCTAACTGGGGGAATTAGCATGGAAAAGCCTATGGCATCGGTCAGAAAACCGGGGGTCAGGAGGGCAAAACCTCCGACCAGGACAAAAAGCCCGTGCAGGAGTTCATTTCCAGGCATATATCCCTGTCTTGTTGCATCCTGGATCTGCTGGAGTACCCGAAAGCCCTGGCTTTTTGTCAGGTAAGCCCCAAGGCTTGCAGTAATCAAAATCACGAGCACGGTGTTAAAAGCTCCGATTATACCCCCTATCTTGACCAGGAGATAAATCTCCACAAGGGGAATAATCAGAAAGAGGGAAAAAAGTTTGAAAAACATGGTTGTCAGTTTCAGAGATCCTTAAATGGTTATTAAGCGTTTATTCGTTTTTCAGTACTTTAAGCGTTTATTTGTTTTTCAGTACTTTAAGCGTTTATTTGTTTTCATCGGTACTGAACAGCTCATTTTAAATTTTTAAGTAATAAGGAGAGTATAGTTCTCATATATTGTTTTTTTGGAGCTTTTTGTTTTTTGGAACTTTTTCCCGTAAGCCCCGGGACATGAGAGGGCAAAAAGAATCGAAATAAGAATCTATAATGTCTCTTTTTGAGACTGGTGCCTTTAAGCTCCTGGGGCAATTGGACTTGCTCTGGATTGACCGGAGAGTTTTTCTCCTGTTTTCGTCTTCACAGTTCCTCTTTTGAAAAACCTGGAATTTTGAAATTACCAACTTTCTTGATCCGCATATAACCTGTAATGTACCCTGCAGTGTAACCTGTAGTAATCTGGGATATAAAGCGAATTTTATCCTTTGTTTAATACTAAACAGTAATTTTTCAATGTTTGTTTTATGCCTTATTCGAAATTTTTTAAATCCCTTCTCCTCGGGACAATACTATCATTCGATATGCTTTTCTTTTCCATTAGTATTTTTATTTATTTCTTTTTCAATTTTTCCTTCTGGTTCATCGTATCATTTTTTATGTTTTTATATATCTTCATATATTTTTATCGTTTCTCCTGTCCTTCATCTTTGTTTTTTATCCTGCGAAATCTATTTTTTTATGAAAACGCTGTCGTTCAATGCAATCAGCTGTTTTATTTTGGGTTACAAAGGGATAAGGTGTTATATGATAATTGTAATATTATACTGGTTCTCTTATGCACTATTCAAACACTACTATTATGTCTAATAGTCTTACGCACTATTCACTCACTAATATATTCAATTAATTGTAAAACTATACTCCGGATGTTACACTGACAACCCCCCTAAATCAATTAACACTCAGTTTTCTGAGGTGCCGGACAATGGACTTTGAAGCAATTGACGATTTCGTATACGAAGTAATTGGAATAATCGGATCCGACCAGAAAAACCTCTCCTGTGCAGCCGATTTTGCTCTGGAAAGCTCAAAAGAGAAATCTTTCTCCCCAGAACTCTTACTTGAACTCTCCAGGGCATGCAGGCAGCAAAAAATGCATATGGAAGAATACGTTTTTGCAAAGGTCTGCTTAATGCAGGCTTCCGGGAAGCTCCGTGAAGATTCCTGCTATGCGCTGGGTACTGCAGCACATGTACTGGGCTTTTCCCCTGAAGCCGAAGCAAGCTACCGTGAAATTCTGAGCGAAAATCCCGGAAATGCAGATGTAAGATGCGCTTACGCTGAACTTCTTTTAGAGCTCGGAAGGATTCAGGACGCAGAAAATGAGTATAAAACCGTCCTTGAAACCTCACCTGAAAATGTAAAGGCAAACGCAGGGTATGCTTACCTCCTTACCGAATACGGGTATGGAATTGAAGCAGAAGAGTGTTACCTGAGAGCCCTTGCTGGTAACCCGAACTATGTTCCTGCCAGAGGCGGGTATGCAAACCTGCTCTTTGAGCTTGGAAGGCTCAGGGATGCCGAGAAAGAGTACAGGCTTGCCATGAAGCTGGACCCTGAAGACCCAAGCCTCCACCACAACTTTGGCGTTTTACTCTCTTTCCTTGGACGCTCTTCGGAAGCCGAGGTCGAGTACAGGAAGGCTCTTTCCCTTAACCCCCGGCACAGGAGAACTCTTTTCAACTACGGAAACCTCCTCGCAAGGGAAGGCAGAGTTTCGGAAGCTGAAGAACAGTATATGGAAGCCCTTGCCCTTGACCAGAACGATGCAAAAGTCCATTCCAATTATGCAAACCTTCTTGCCCGCTTCGGAAGAAGGTATGAGGCTGAACTGGAATACAAAAAAGCTCTCAGTCTTGACCCTGAAAGCGCAGAGGGACATTACAGCTATGGCAACCTTCTCTCGGAAATGGGGCGTTTCTCCGAAGCCGAGGAAGAATACAAAAAAGCTCTTGCTCTCAATCCCTATTATCCGCCACTCCACTACAGCTACGGCCTGCTCATGAGAAAAATGAGGCGCTTTGATGAGGCCAAGGTTCAGTATACAAAAGCAATGCAGCTCGACCCGGATATCGGGAGCAAAATGACCGAGACATGGATTATCCTGGATTAAGGATAATCAAGAAAATGTTCAACTTAACAGGATATTTTTAGTGAAGAAGACCTTACAACTTCTCCTCCTGGTATCCAGATAAAAAACGATTAACAATCCGGCATTCTAAGACTCCAGTTTGAAGTAGTGACTCAGCTGGAGCAATCTTTATTTTTCCCAACTTTTTTGCTTTAATCAGGTTGTGTCCTTTCCTTTTCTGGCTGAAATTTTTTTCTGGCTGAAATCTCTGTCTTACCGGTCCCGATTTATATAGGTGATAATTTTTATTTCTCCTTTCTCGAGAACGGCAAAAGCAGCAGCATTTCCGAGCCCCACATAATCCGGACAGGAAAAAAGGGAAAGCAGTTTGCCGTCGAACCACCATTCATATCCGGTCATGAGGGCTGTGTGTCCTCTTACAATCCTTTTCAAACCATTTGTTTCTAAAAAGCCGTCAACAATATCCGGCCCGAATTCCTTTACCGTAGAACCTCTTGATGAAGAGCTCATCCCCGAACGTTTCGAAGGGTCATTCCATAGGTAGGGAAAAGCACCTTCTTTTGTAATGGTATCAATACTTTCGATACCATTGATTCCTCCGTGTACGCAGAAGGTCTGTCCCGAGATCACCGCCGCTACCGGCAGCCTGTCATATGTCCTGCTGATATTCAGGAGAAAACCCTGGTCAAAGCCAATTTCCTCAAAAAAGCCGTAATAGAGGTTCATATCCACGGTTTCGTGGTTCCCTCTGAGCAGGAAAATATTTTGCGGCTCCTCAAGTTTCAGCCGGAAAAGCTTTATCAGGACTTCTGTTCCCTGCAGCCCGCGGTCCACGTAGTCCCCCAGAAAAAGCATTTGTTTGCAGCCCAGTTCTTCTCTCATTCCCATTACAAAGTCAAGGGAATCAAGGTCTCCGTGGATATCCCCTATAAGCATAATCGACTCCGTAGCCTCCGGGTCAAGCCGGAGAACGGCAGGTTCGGACTCAAGTAAGTTATTTATCTTCGGGAGGAGAAGGCTAAGTTCTTCTTTTGTTTTTGCTTTTTCAAGGTCATTTGCAGATGTTATGGAACCACCCCGATAAATTCTCTGAATAAGGTTTTCAGAAGCTTAAAGACTGTCTGGAGGCTTCAAAGTCTGCCTGCAGGAAGTTTTTCTATGAAGAAGTTTTCTCTGAACTAAGAGGAAGTTTTACTCGATAAGCATTTCTGGTAAGCATTTCTGAGCCAGGTGCCGAAAGGTCAGTCTATAATTTGGCATGAAAATGCTCTCGAGGATTTTCATTTTTTGTACCTGTAATTCGAATATTTCGTGTTTGTTTTTATTCTATAATAAATTCCTTCACGAATGTTCAGCTATAAACCTGATTACTGCATATATTGAAACAGGAAAAGCCAGTAAGCAGAAAGTCGGTTCAAGCAGAAAAAACCGGACGCAGGAAAAAGCGACAAAGAATGATGAATGAGATTTGAGAGATCTCTGAAGTAAGATCTGAATGGGGGTAGGGAAAATGGAACTTGATATCAGTGAGCAGGACCCTGAAGAGATGGATCTTGCCGATGTTGCGCTTGAGTATGAAGAACTTGTCTCTGCAATATCTATTCTGGAAAAGAGGCGGGAAGAACTCAGGACCCGTATTATGAATACCTTTGCGGAAAAAGAAATCGATGTCCTGAGAGTAGGGCATGTGGAGCTCAGGCGGCACAGGGTTGATTGGAAACTCTGGCATGTCAGGAAGCTAAAGCCTTATCTTATGGAGCGCGAACTCTGGGATATGGTCGAATCGGTTGACAGGAAGACGCTCAGTACACTGATAGAGAAAGGTTTCCTGACCGAAGAAGAACTCGAGGGTATGTATGATGTGGAAACAAGGTACAGTTTACATGTGAGCAGAGTTTAAGTTAGTGATCGGATCTTTGCGGCACTGGCGTTCAATTTGTTACTTCATCTGGCTGGCAGGTCAGTCCAGAAAACTTATAAGTAGTTAGATAAGATGAATTTATTGAGTTACAAAGTACTTTCCAGGTAACCGAACTCCATAAAATATGGCCTCAAAGACAGATTAATGGATGAAGATTACTGGTGTACAATCTGTGACCATACTATCAAAACTAACAGAAATCATTTTTGAATTATTTTGTGCAGGATTAAATCCTGCACTTGATTTCATAGTGTGCTTGGAGAGCTTATTTAATGAAAGCGAGGACAAAAACTTTAGCAGCTATTTCTTTTGCGGTTCTGGCAATATGCCTTATTTTCTTTTTGATGATTTATCAGCCTGGAGCAGGCATGTATGTCCGCGCGGATAAACTTCAAGATACGCCAGAAAAATACGCGGAATTCAGTTTAGCAGATATCGAGAAATATCCCTATGTCGAAGAAGCGATAAATAATCCAGGAAAAGATATTAAGCTCCCTTTTGATCATAATGAAAATATGACGGAGTTTGCTAACATCATGTGGGATAACAGGACTGAATATATAAAACTGAATAATGAGTACTATCATATAAGTTATTACTCTGCGGATTAATCAAGTGGCGAAATAGTTAAGCACAATTAATGATACGCGTAATTTTTGACTCCTTTTTCTCTTTGGCATGAAAATGCTCTCAAGCATTTTCATTTTTTGTACCTGTAATCCGAATATTTCATGTTTGTTTTTTGAATAATTATTATAAGTTCTACAGGCTTTCAGAAACACTTAGAAGTGATCTTAAATCAAATAACCCCTGTACCCGGATTGTTCTTTAATGTAAAAACGATCTATCAGACTTCCTGATCCCGGTGCTTTCTCCAATAAAGAACGGGAATCAATTAAGCTTCATATTCCGAGTCATTAAAATAAACTACAGAACAAAAACTATTCACGTCATTCATTGCACTCTGGACAGAATTTGGGGACAAGTTAGTTTCATTCTCCAGATGAAACCTGAAATCAATCCTCCGGTTCACAATTGCCCGCTTACGCATAGCCTTGTTTTTGTTGTTTTTTGCTTCCGCTTCTGCAAGCAATTCTTCGGGCGGCATGCCGGTGAAATTAACATACTTCTGGAAGCCAGGCAGATATGCTTTCCCGGTCTTTGGTTATTTGTTAACTATTTTAGCCACTGTGCTACGGTTGGATCATTTCGCAATTTGTCATGGGCTTATGTGTTTTTATTGTTCTTCTAAATATTATTAAACATTTATCTGTCTTTGTTAAACATTTATCTGTCTTGAAATTTAGTGGCCGGAAGAATATAAAAGGGTATTTATTTATAGCCTGCCAAATAAATTAACTGTAGAGGTAAAATTTAGGAGGTTTTTGGGCATGGAGATAGATGCCGTAGACAAGCTGGTTTTTCATGTGATCGAAAAGGTTGCAGAAGATGAATGTGCCCTCGACGAGGTCGTTGAGTTTGTCATTTCTTTTTCCCGTGAGCACTCGCTTTCGCCAGAAACCCTGTTGAAACTCTCCTTTATTTTCGGCAACGATAAGATGTACAGGGAAAAGTATGTATTTTCCAGGGCAAGTGCCTTCCTTTTCTCAGGGAAAATGCGGGAAGATGCCCATATGGAGGCAGGGAAAACAGCTTCTCTGCTGGGACTTGGGGATCTTGCGGCCAGGGAATTTGAAGAGGTGCTTGAGGAAAACCCGGAAAGTATTGAAGCTCTCTGCGGGTACGGAGCCATGCTCGCCATGCTCGGGAAACTTGAGGCTGCAAGAGCTCAGTATGAAAGAGCCCTTGAAATCCATCCTTTCCATATTGATACGCTCTGCAATTACGGCTGCCTGCTTTACAGGCTCAAGGACACGGAAGGTGCCGAAGAAGCGTATAAAAAAGCCCTTCTCCTTGACCCGAGGCATGTGGGAGCTCACTGCGGGTACGGGATTTTGCTTTACAAACGAGGGCAAATAAATGATGCTAACTACCATTATTCCCGGGCGCTTGAACTTGACCCCGGACATGTGGAGTCCAATTTCCGCTACGCTCGCCTCCTTGAAGAAAAAGGGGAGCCTCTGGAAGCTGAAACCTACTATATAGTAGCCCTCAAAGCCGACCCGGAAAGCCCCAAACTTCACCTGTACTATGCCCGTCTGCTTGCAGAACACGGGATTGTCCATGGGGCAAGGGTGCACTACAGGTGTGCCCTTAAAATTGACCCCGGGGATGTGGAAGCCCACTGCGAATATGCAGGTCTGCTTTCCAGGTTCGGGCACAGGCACGAAGCCGAAGTCCAGTATAAAAAAGCCCTCGAACTCGATCCCGGGCATTTCGGAAGCCTTTGCGGATACGGGGATCTGCTGAAAGAAAAAGGGCAGTACGCAGAAGCCGAAGAAATCTACAGGCAGGCCGAATTTTCCAGGCGGCATGCCTGGTAATAAATAATTTCCGATAATAAATTAATGAGCCCGTCTGCTCGTTCAGGTCCATCCCCGGGGCAGTAAAGAATCGGTTTGTACGGTTTCAGGTTATTTCGAAATCCGATTAGCACAATTTCAGGTTAGTACGTAATCAGGTTTGTACGGTTTCAGGTTAGTGGAGCTCTGATTCAGTACAGCCTCACGGGCTCAATTCCCTTTTTTTCCATGAGGCAGGCTGGAATATCCAGGACCTGAAGGACCGAGTCAATTACAATTCCATCTGAGGTCGCGACGATAACGTTTTTTTCGGGCTTCCCTCCTTCGGTTTTCAGGTCGAAATCCGCAGTTTTTGAGGTATGCGCATCCCCCGGAATTCCCTGTTCTTTAAGTTTGCGGCGGATGAAACCGGCAAGTTCTCCGCTCCGGCTGATCTGGGAATCAAGCAGGAAGGTTACCGACTTCGGGCGAGCTTCGGAGAAAAATTCAAGAACCGCGTCCAGAGCTTCCTCTATATCTTCAGCCTGCTTCGCCTTGCTGAAATAGTAGCGGGTGTCCCGGATATATCCGTCGTCGCAGAACCACATGGTCTCGTCTTTCAGCAGGCTGTCCACGCTGAGGAGGACATTGTACCCGTCAAGGAGGAGGTCCCGGTCTCTTATGCCGCCGCAGGCTATTTTTTTTCTGACTCTGGACACGACTTTATCCGGGGGCATGATCACTCTTGTGAGAATATGTCTTTCTTCGGCACTGAGCTGGGAGTGGTCAGCCACGAAACGGATGGTTGCAAACTTAGGATAACCCCAGCGCAGAATGCTTCTGATGTCTCTGGCAGGCTTCAGCAATCTTTCTTTCAGGGTGGGCTCGGAAAAAGCGGCAGAACTCTCTTGCATAATTTCCCCTTTCTGGAAGGAAGTTCTTTAAATGAGTGAAGATATATGTTATATATACCTATTTGCGCGAATAAAAATGGCAATTTGTGCTGTCCGGCAGTCGATGTGACTGTTTGTTTGCCGGTTTTTATTCCGGTTTTATTCGATTTAAGCCTGGTTTTCAGCTGAAAGCCAGCTTATGTTTCGGCTGTGAGGAAGGTCTATGGCTCCGGTGGAGGATTCTGGTATGGAAGTGTTGTGGCTGGCTCAGGAGGAGGTAAAGAGCGTTGTTGATATGCATTCTGATATGCAGGTAGTGGAAAGAGCTTTCAGACAGCATGGGCTTGGCAGGGTGCAGATGCCTCCCAAATCCTATCTTTACTATACGGCTTACAACGGCGACCTGAGAACGATGCCTGCATATCTTGAAGAAGAGGACATTACAGGCGTAAAAATCGTAAACGTCCACCCCGGAAACCCCATGCGCAACCTCCCTACCGTAATGGCATTAATCATACTCATCTCCCCTGAAACCGGAGCTCCTGTGGCAATTATGGACGGGACCTACCTGACCGACATCAGGACAGGAGCAGCCGGAGGGACCGCTGCAAAATACCTTGCAAGAAAGGACTCCAAAGTCATCGGGCTTGTAGGGGCGGGAAACCAGGCAAGGACGCAGCTTGAAGCCCTCTGTGAAGTTTTTGAGCCCGAAATTGTGAAAATCACTTCAAGGACGAAGAAAAGCTGCGACCAATTTATCCAGGAAATGTCAGACTTCGTGCCCTGTGAAATCCTTTATGAGGAAAGCATTGAAAAGGTCTGCGACTGTGATATCCTTGTCACGACAACCCCCACCCGAAAACCAATCGTGAAAGCCAGCTGGATTAAGGAAGGGACCCATATAAACGCAATCGGAGCAGATGCCGTGGGAAAAGAAGAACTTGACCCCGAACTTCTCCTGCGCTCCAAGATCATTGTTGACGACATGGTGCAGGCGCTCCATTCCGGGGAAGTAAACGTACCCCTCTCCAAGCACTACATCTCGGAAAATGACATTCATGCCCAGCTCGGAGAAGTTATAGTCGGCCTCAAGCCGGGCAGGACAAGTGAAGAGGAGATTACGATCTTCGACTCCACAGGGCTTGCAATTCAGGATGTAGCAACCGCGCATATGGTTTATGAGCGGGCAGTCCGGGAAGGGCTTGGCAGACAGGTCCGGATGTTCTGAGACCTGTTCACTATTTCCGCTTCTACTTTTTTCTTTTTCCCTTTTCTATTTCCCATTTTTCTGGTTCTACTTTCTTTCACTTTCTACTTTTGGGTGGCGTCTGATTACTGTTTGATCTATTCCGGGACCCAGAGAAGAAATTTTTCAGTTTTTCTATTCTGCGCCGCGCAGAATTTAGCCCAGCTTCAGCCGGTCAAAAGTGACATACACAGCGATACCGGATGAGAGAGACAAAATATACTAAGGAAATGTCCCCTGGTTCAAGAGAATAAAAGCAGAGTAAATAAAAGAGAAATAAAGACATAAATTTTCATCTGTTGCCTGTTTTGTTCTCGTTCTTACTCATAAGCATCTCTCCATCAACTTTCACTTTCCGGCTTTTGTTTTCTTTCTTCTCTTCTTTCTGGTCTTTTTCTTCTTCCACTTTTCTTTCTTGTATTTTCAGGAAAGACCGCTCTCCTGCGTTGAGCGGGACAAGAACGACATGATACAGCTAATGACGTTGTATGGGGGAGAAAAATCTTAATTTAGTCCTCTTGAGCGAAGCTCCTGACTTTTCTCGCTTTGCAGTTTCTCTACAATTTTTAACTTTTCTTCTATTTTTTAAAAATTTTTACTATCATTCAGCCTTCAATTTTTTTAATTTGTATTTTTTTTTAATGAAGCGTAGCATCTTGATATTTCTTTTTTTAAATATTTTTTTTCGCTATATTTTTAATTATTTATCATGATAAATGTGCGAAATATTTAAATATATTATTACATTATTACCCCGCGAGCATCCTGAGAATATTACTGAACAGGAGCTTGTTTCTCCTTCCTTTTCGGGTAATGAAGGTTCGTTTATGCAGTTCAATTTTGCATGAAAAATCTTCCCGAAAAGGACAAAGAATTTGAGAAATTATCCGGAAATCTGAAAAATTATCTGAAATCTGAAATCGTCTACTCACGTCAAAAATTAAGAGATGTATCAGGGATGAATCTATGAAACACCCTATAAAAACCTCAGAATCCGATCCTACCTTTTTTGAGGAAATCAAAGAGGAGACCGGAGCCGAAAAGATTCTGATGTGTTTTAACTGTAAGGGCTGCTCTACGGGCTGCCCGGTTACCGATGTTGTGCCTCAGTACAACATAAAAAAACTTCTGCGCATGTCTGCAATGGGGCTGCGGGACCGCGTGCTCAACAGCGAGCACCTCTGGTACTGCACTACCTGCTTCAGGTGTCAAGAACGATGCCCAGAAGGAGTAAAAACCGTGGACACCATGCTTAAGCTTCGAAGTATTGCCGTAAAAAACGGTGTCATGCTTCCGGCTCATAAAAAAATCGCTGAGTACGTAATGCGTACCGGGCATGGTGTTCCGATTGATGAGCAGAACAGAAAAAAGCGGAAAGAGCTTGAACTGGACGAACTGCCAGGAACCGTACACTCCTTCCCGGAAGCCCTTGAAGAGGTAAGGCAGCTCATTAAAGCCTGCGGGTTTGACAGGCTTGTGGGGTTTGACCAGCCTGCCCCGGCCTGAAAGACTAATTCGCGATAAGAAGCTGAAAAACATGACGAAAAACAATACCGAAACTTCAAAACGTAACCTCTCTCTCTTTTTAGGTTGTATCGCCCCAAACCGTTATCCCGGCATTGAAAGTGCCACCCGGAAAGTAATGGAACGGCTTGGAATTTCCATCAGGGAACTTGAAGGGGCTTCCTGCTGCCCTGCTCCCGGAGTCTTTCAGTCCTTTGACAAAAAGACCTGGCTCACCCTTGCAAGCCGGAACCTCTGCCTTTCGGAAGCTCTCGGTGCGGACCTCCTGACCGTGTGCAACGGCTGTTACGCCACGCTTGCGGACACCAACCGGATCTTAAAAGAAGACCCTGAAGCAAAAGCTGCGGTCAACGAAAAACTTTCTGAAATCGGTAAAGAGTTTTCCGGAAAGATTGAGGTCCGGCACATAGTCGAATACCTGTTCAGGGAAGTCAGTCCCGAAAAAGTCCGGGACGAAGTTACGCACCCTCTTGACCTCAGGGTCGCAGTGCACTACGGCTGCCACCTGGTAAAGCCGTCCCATGAACGAAAACTCGGAAGCCCGGAAAACCCCTCTTTTTTTGATGAACTTGTAGAAGCTACAGGAGCCCTGAGCGTGGAATACGAGGACAAAACAGCTTGCTGCGGGGCAGGGGGAGGAGCCCGTTCAGCCGTGCAGGATGTTGCTCTCACTCTTACTGCAAAAAAACTCGAACATATGCAGAGTGCAAATGTGGACTGCATCGTGGATGCCTGTCCTTTCTGCCACCTCCAGTTCGACCAGGGGCAGTTTGAGCTTGCAGACCGCCAGGGCAAAGAGTTCAGCATACCGGTACTTCATTACTCCCAGCTCCTCGGGCTCGCTCTCGGATATTCTCCTGAAGAACTGGGCATTCACTTAAACCGCGTCCAGAATACAGAATTCTATACAAAAATCGGGGAAAAGGCCGAAAATAAGTTTCCGGGTAAAAAAATCGGTGCAGGCACAGGTTTTGGAAAGGGCGGAGTGCCCACATGAGTTTCAGGCTGCTTTGGAGTAAGAGCTGAAAAAAGCGAAGAAAGCCAGAAAGAGCTAATAAAGCTCAGAAAAGCCTGAAAAAGCTGAAAAACGCTAAAAAAGGCTGAATAAAGCTGAAATAAACTGTGCTGAAGCAGAATTATCTGAAAAACATCTGTAGGAGCTGAAAGCATGAAAACGGACATAACCGGAGCAGTTGCTGTAGTCGGGGGAGGGATTGCCGGAGTACAGGCTTCCCTTGACCTTGCAAACAGCGGGTACAAAGTTTACCTCATCGAGTCCGGGCCGACAATAGGGGGAAAAATGGCCCAGCTTGACAAGACTTTCCCGACTTCGGACTGCGCAGCCTGCATCCTTTCTCCCAAACTTGTGGAAGCCAGCAGGCACCCGAATATAGAGCTGCTCACATACAGTGAAGTCCTTGCAATTGACGGAGTTGCCGGGGACTTCACTGTAAAAATCAGGGAAAAAGCCAGGTACGTGGACGAGACAAAATGTACGGGTTGCGGAGACTGTATTGGAAAATGCCCTAAAAAAGTCTCTGACGGGTTCAATGAAGGGCTTGCCCCCAGGAAAGCAATTTACCTCGCCTTTCCGCAGGCTGTGCCCAGGGTCATGACCATTGACCCTGAAAATTGCATCTACCTCAGCAAAGGCAAATGCGGGAACTGTGCAAAGGTTTGCAAAAGGGGAGCAATTGATTATACCCAGAAAGATAAAGAACTCTCCCTCAAGGCCGGAGCCGTAATCCTTGCTGCTGGTTTTGAGGCTTTTAACCCGAAAGGGCTTGAGGCTTACAGGCCCGAGCACCCTGATGTTGTAACTTCCCTCCAGTTTGAGAGGCTCCTTAACGCCTCCGGGCCTTACCATGGGCATCTCCAGACTTCGAAAGGAAAGGAACCCAGAAAGATTGCTTTTATCCAGTGCGTGGGGTCAAGGAACCAGAAATTATCAAAAAAGTACTGTTCTTCCGTATGCTGTATGTATGCCGTAAAGCAGGCAGTGATCGCAAAAGAGCACGACCCGGAAATCGAATGTGCAATTTTCAATATCGACATAAGGGCTTTCGGGAAAGGCTTTGAAGAGTTCTACCAGCGCGCAAGAAATGAGAAAAAAGTCCGTTTCATCCGTTCCCGCCCTTCCTGCGTTGAAGCCGACCCTCTGAAAGGCGCATTGAGGATTCCTTACGAAAACGAGGATGGCAGCATAGCCCACGAAGAGTTCGATATGGTCGTCCTCTCGATAGGCATAGGGGCTTCCGAATCAGGCAAAGAACTTGCGAGGCTTGCAGGAGTAGGGCTTACCGGAGCCGGATTTATCAGCACCCCAATTGAGAATCCCATGAACACGGACAGGCCCGGAGTTTTCGCTGCAGGCGCCGTGCAGGGCCCAAAAGACATCCCTGATACAGTTGCTCAGGCAAGCGGGGCTGCCGCAAAAGCCGGGGCTCTGCTCTCTCCTGCCCGCGGGACTCTGGAGAGCAAAAAAGAGTTCCCCCCTGAAAAGGCAGTCAAAGGCGAACCGAAGGTGGGAGTGGTTGTCTGCCACTGTGGCACTAACATCGGGGGCTTTGTTAACGTCCCTGAAGTTGTCAGCTACGCAGGCGCGCTTGAAAATGTGGCAGTTGCAAGGGAAGAAATGTACGCCTGTTCCGAAGATGCCCAGGAGCGGATCAAGGAAATGATTGCCGAACACGGGCTGAACAGGGTACTTGTCGCTTCCTGCACCCCTAGAACCCATGAACCCCTCTTCCAGGAGAGCTGCAGGGACGCAGGGCTGAATCCCTATCTTTTTGAGCTTGTGAACATAAGGGAACACTGTTCCTGGATTCACCAGCAGGAGCCCGAAAAAGCCACCGAGAAGGCGAAGGATATTGTGAGGATGGGGGTTTCCAGGGTCAGGCACCTCACTCCCCTTTATAAACAGGAACTCTCGCTCGGGCACAATGCCCTGGTGCTCGGGGGAGGGATTTCGGGCCTTCATGCAGCCCTCGAGATTGCAGAAAACGGGTTTGAAGTCCTGCTCGTGGAAAAAGAACCCGAACCAGGAGGGCTCCTCAGGGATATAACAGCCCTTCAGGACGGAAGGAAAACCTGGAAAATCCTTTCCCCTCTTCTCGAGAAGGTCAGGGCTCATCCTCTAATCACGGTCCTTACCGGTTCCGAACTGGTCGAAGTCAGCGGCTCGGTTGGAAACTTCAAAGGCCGGGTAAGGGATATAGCAGGGAGGGAACAGGAAGTTTCGTTTGCAGTTGCGGTTCTTGCAACCGGAGCCGAGGAGCTTTCGCCTGCAGGATACTTCAGCTATGGTGAGTTCCCGAATGTTATCACTCAGTCCGAACTTGAAGCAAAGCTCGAAGGCGATTTTAAGGCAAAACATGTGGTAATGGTCCAGTGTGCAGGGAGCAGGAATGAAGAGCGTCCCTACTGTTCCAGGGTCTGCTGTATAACTGCAGTTAAAAATGCCCTCCGCATCAAGGAAAAGGACCCTTCGGCTACCGTGCACGTGCTGTATCGGGAAATGCGTACCTATGGGGCCTGGGAAGAGCTCTATTCAAGAGCCAGGGCTGCAAGCGTCCGTTTTATAGCCTATTCCGATACCCGGCTGCCCTGGATAGGGGAAAATGAGGTCCGCGTATATGATGAGATCACGGGCTTTGACCTGGAAATCGAGGCTGACCTTATAGTCCTGAGCGCTCCGCTTGTAGCTCCTGCCACAAACAGGAAGATTGCCCCGATGTTCAAGGTCCCTCTGGACTCAAACGGTTTTTTCCTGGAAGTCCACATAAAGTTAAGGCCTGTGGACTTTGCAACCGAAGGGGTCTTCCTCTGCGGGACAGCCCAGGCTCCCAAACTTGTGGACGAAAGCATCGCCCAGGCTGCAGCTGCGGCTTCGCGTGCATGTACAATCCTCTCCAGGAAGTCCCTGGAATCGAGTGCTGTCATCTCAAAAGTCGATACCAAACTCTGCGTGGGCTGTGGGGCCTGCGAAAAGGTCTGCCCATACGGGGCAATCAGCTTAACCGAAGTTTTGCTTGAAAAACAGGGCATTTCTTATATGGCAAGGAAATCGGGAGTTAACCCTGCCCTCTGCAAGGGCTGCGGGGCCTGTGCTATGAGCTGTCCGACGGGGGCGCTTGACCAGCAGCATTTCAAAAATGACCAGCTTCTTGCCCAGGTGAAAGACATCTTTACTTATTCTGAGGAGGTCCGCTAATGGAACCTGAGAAAAACGAAATCTATGAAGCATGGGAACCAAAGATTGTAATGTTCTGCTGCAACTGGTGTTCCTATGCAGGCGCAGACGGGGCTGGAATCGGGCGTTTCCAGCAGCCTGCAAGCATGCGCATTATCCGTGTAATGTGTTCAAGCAGGGTAGACCCTGTGCATGTATTCTCCGCATTCCTTGAGGGTGCCGATGCCGTGCTGATCACGGGCTGCCACCTCGGGGACTGCCATTACATAAACGGAAACGAAAAAACTCTTGTAAAATTCAGTTTCATGCGTTCGATGTTAAAAGAGCTCGGCCTGGAAGAAGAAAGGCTGCAGCTTAACTGGATCTCGGCCTCAGAAGGCGAAAAGTTTGCCGAGGTTGTCCGTAAGGTTACCGAACAGGTCAGGCAGCTTGGTCCAAGCGTCTTAAAACCTGAAGGGGTGGCCTGAAAATGTCCGAACTGAAAGCTGCTGCCGACATTAAAGTAGGGGACAGGCTGCTCGGCTGGGCTGCATCCGAAGATATGAGGTCTCGCGGAGCTTCCGGAGGGCTGGTGACAGCAGTGCTCGCAGCCGCCCTAGAGACCGGGCTTGTGGACAGGGTGCTTATCCTGAAAAAAGTCAGCGAATTCGAAGCCTATCCGGTGTTTACCTCGGACGTGCAGGAGGTCCTGGAATCAGCAGGTTCCATGCACTCCGTGCCCGTAAACCTTGCCAGGTGCTTAAAGCCAGAGACCTGCGCCGGAAAAATAGCCCTGCCTGCAAAGCCCTGCGATGCAAGGGCAGTTGTCGAAAGGGCGAAAAGGAATGCTCTGTCCCCTGAAGGCACCTATGTAATAGGCCTTAACTGCGGGGGCACAATGCACCCTGAAAAGGTCCGGAAAATGCTTGAGACCGTCTACAGGCTTGGTCCCGAAGAGATTGCAGGAGAAGAAATCGTAAAAGGAAAGCTTGTTTTCTTCACAAAGGACGGGAAAGAGCATGCAGTTCCTATTGATGACCTTGAAGCCGAAGAGCTTGGAAGAAGGGATTCCTGCCGCTGCTGCCAGGTAAAGATCCCGACTAATGCCGACCTCGCCTGCGGGAACTGGGGCGTCCCCGGAGATCTTGCAGGCAGGGGCACCTTTGTGGAAGTTATGACTGAAAAAGGTGTGAATCTCCTCAAAAATGCCGTTAATTCGGGCTTTGTCGAACTTATGCAGGCAGATGAGAGGGGCATTTCTGCCCGGGAAAAGGTCAACAAAGTTATGCTCGGGATGAGTGAGAAAAGGAAGGCTGAAGTTTTTGTCCCGATTGAGGATGGAGGAGAACGCTTCGAATACTTCCGGAAGGAGCTTGAAAACTGCATCCACTGCGGAGCCTGCAAGGAAGTTTGCCCTGTCTGCACCTGCGGAGAGGACTCTAAATGCACGTTTTACTCCTCTCCTGCAGACAGCTACAAAATATCCCTTTTCCATCTGGTGCGCTTCCTGCACCTTTCGGACTCCTGTATCGGCTGCGGGCAGTGCGAAGATGTCTGCCCTGCGGAAATTCCGCTCACCCGCCTTTACCAGCGCTTTGCGGTGCCCGTCCAGAAAGAATACAGGTACCTTCCGGGCATTTCAGACAGGACTCCGCCTTTTTTTGCCCTGAAACCAGAAGATAATGAGGAGAAAGAAGGAGGTGGCTGCTCATGCAGGTGAAACACAGGGAGAACGTGTACTCAAGCATATGCCCGGGCTGCGGGCTTGCCTGCGGGCTCTATATTCGGGAAATGGTTTCCGGAACCGGGAAAACTTCGCTTGCCGTGGACTTCAGAAAAAGCTCCCCGGTAAATGCAGGCAAACTCTGCAGGTTCGGGCTGAAGCTCCCGCTCTATTATGCAGAACCTCAAGTCTCGATGGTGGGAAGTCAAGAGTCAGGGTTCGAGGCCGCCGTATCAGCATCAACCGAGGCTCTGAAAAACGTGTCAGCAGAAAGCCTGGCTTTCTTTTCGGCGGGCAATACGACAAACGAAGAACATAAGGCTTTCTCAGCTCTTGCAACTGCATTTGGAGCAGGGGTAGAGACCGGGGTGGGTGTTTACTCTTCCCTTCCGGTTAGCACGCACGCTGTATTCGGTCAGAGTATATCCCTTGAGGAAATCGAAAACGTAAAACAGGTCTTTCTCTTTGTTGACCCCTATTCACAGTACCCTCTGCTCCTCAGGAGGGTCCTGAGGGCAAAAGAAAAAGGGGCAAAGGTCGTCTGCATAGGGCCCAGGGATCTGCCTGTTGCTGATGAGCAGTTCTGCCTGAAGCCGGAAGAGTACGGGAAAATTCTGTCTCCTTCCCGGGACTCGGTGCTTATAGCCGATATCCACCCTTACTCGGGTCCGGCACATGTAAGGGCAGTCCTGGACCTTGCACAGGCTTCCGGCGCAAAGCCTTTCTTCCTCAGGCCTTTTACAAACTCTGCAGGGGCAGAGTTACTTTCAGCGCACACAAAGCAGCGCACTCTTGAAAAACTGCTTGAGGACATCAATTCCAGGAAAATAAAGACTCTCTTCTGCCTGGAATCCGATCTGCTCGAACTTGCTCCTGACAGGGAGGCTGCAGTAAAGACTCTCTCGAAACTGGACACCCTGATAGTCCAGACTTCCAGACAGGGAGGACTTTCCGGGCTTGCCGACATTGTTATCGCATCCGAACCTTTTTACCGCAAGCAGGGCACAGTACTCAATGCGGAAGGAAGGCTGCTTCCAGCAGGTGGGAACTCCACTCTCGGTTTCGATTCTCTTTCCAGCCTGGCGGCAGCTTTCGGAAAACAGCTCGATCTCGGGTCGGTCCGGAAAGAGCTGTTTGAAGGCTTCGGGGTAAAGAAAGCAGATGAGTTCTCCTTCCGGACTCCGTCTGAATTTTGCTCCGGGTCAGCCGAGCCAGCTGAAGTTGAGACTCCCTGTTTCAAATGCGGGTCTGATCAGGAAGCATGTTCCGAATCCCTTTCTGAATCCTCCCCGGAGGAAGCCTTCACAGAGGGTTTTTCAGCTTCGCTCATTTATTCTCTGTCCCCTTTCATGTGGCACGGGCTTGAAGACTGCAGCGGCTTTGTCGAATTAAACCTGCACATGGTCCGCAAGCTGGGGCTTGTAAAGGGAGGTACTGTAAAAATCAGAGCTCAGGGAAAAATGGTTGAGGTGAAGTTCAGGATATCGAACATAGAAGACGGCTACATGCTTTCTTCCAGGAAATTCCCCTTTGAAGTTTTTCCGGGGGCTGAAGTGAAGCTTTCCGTCAAATAAAAAAAACCGGGTTGAAGCCCGCTGTTGACTTGAATTGATGCAGAAAGTAAAAAGATAGCTTAAAAGATGGCTTAAAAGATGGCTTAAAAGATGGCTTAAAAATAGTTCAAAAGATAGCTCAAAAGATGGCTTAAAAATAGCTCAAAAGATAGCTCCACAGGATAGGCGGTCAGGACAGGCTTTGTTTCTGTGGAGCTAATTTTTTTGTTTTTCATCCTTTATTTCTATATCGGAAGGCTCAACTAACAACCTTTTATTTCTTTTTTATCACTTTAAGCTCTTTTACTTTTAAAGGATTAAAGGAAGTCTTTTTTTCGTTTGTTTCTTTTGCGGGATTAAGGGCAAACTCTTTTTCAATGTCACCTATGGTTATTGTGTATTTGCCCGCAGGAAGCGAGTCCGTATCATAGGTGAATGTGAAGTTTCCTTTTGAGTCGGCTTTTTCAGCTTCACACGAGGTTTCGAAAATAAGCTTAACCTGTCCGCTGTCTGAACTTGTCTTAAAATTATTTTTCGAAGATTCCTCTTTTTTGAAGACAACATCTCCGTCAATTTTTACAAAATAACTCATCCAGGACGGCACATTCGATTGGGATATTGTAGCATTACCGTTTATGGCATTTGTGTGTCTTGTAAACCACTTGAATTTTTTAACTCTTACGTTCATATCCTTAACTACGGTACCGTTTTCCCCTCTGGCAGTGACTTTGAAGGAGTTGTCCTCTCCAGATGGAATCTTCAGCCTGTTTATCTGATAAATATAATTCTTTCCTGAAACCGGCACCAGTTCTTCATGCAAAATGGATACTTCAATGATTTCATTATTTGCTGCCTTTCCGGAAATTGTAATAATGTCTCCTGCGCTTGGACAGGCCGGGGATAATTCCCAGTCTGTAACAGCTGCAGATGCAGGGGCTATTAAGATTCCTGCGGCTGCACAAAACAGGATTGTCATAAAGAGGGGCTTCCTCTGAAATGCATATCTCAAAATAAATCCTCCAGTTAATATCTGCCTGGCTTTCCATGCAGAGATAAGTAATAATATTTAACAAGTTGGAATTTTCCTTAATTATTTTTGAAGAGCAATTTTATTATTAGATCATACTTTATTAGTTTTTAAATTTTTGCTTACACTGAACCATTCGTAACACTATTTAAAATTTCAAACTATTCGGTTTTGATCCTGTATTAATCAGAGATGAAAAAGGAAGGGGTTTCAGGAGCCTTTTCTATGAAAACCGGGGTCATAAAAACCGTTGCTTTCTGACTCGTAACACTCTTGCAGATCCGGTAATACCCGGAAAATAAGCGATGCACTTCAAACAGAAATAAAAGTGTTGAATTGCAGGATTGATGTGATCAGCGGGTTTTCATACTTCAAACTTTTAATATATCCTTCATTTTTCAGGGTCTCACGTTTGTAAAGAAAATTCGAATTCTATCAAAAATAATCAGGGATTTTTAAAGTTCGGGTTTGGTGATCTTAGATAAGTAAGATAAATTCAGAAGGAATAAATACTATGCAGCAAAAATAGGTACTGTTGAGTGGTTAACCTTCTGGGATTTATTCGCCCTCTACGAGCAAACATACCTAGCCCCCCAAATGGTATCAAATTTTCTTTCCCAAATACTCCCCATATTCTCTCCCCCTAACCGCTCAACAACCTCTTTTTCGAATACTGGCTTTCAAAAAGCAGTGCAACATTTCTTTTTCTACCTGCATAACCCACTGTCTTCTCTGTCTCTTTCTTCTTTCTATTTTCTTCCTTATTACTCCAGTACAAAAAGCAGGAAAAACAGAAAAACAGAAAACCATAAAATGGAAGGAACAGAGACTAAAACTCACATAAACCATAAAATGGAAAGAACAGAGACATGCATCCAATAAAAAACTTTGACAGACCATCTTATTTAATTTAAGGCCGTGATCTTTCTTTATATTTTAAGGTCAGAATAAATAGTCGCGAATCTTATTTCTGATTGTCCTGCTTCTTATTTCCCTTAAATAGAACAAATTCACAATGCATAAATAGTTAGCAATAAAAATAATTGAACGTTGAGCGGGTTCTGGACATCAGTTGTGCCTCCGCGAGCATTGTACTTTACCCCAATAATACCATTTTTATTCCCGAGTATTCCCCGTGTCCTTCCAGGCCCCGCTCAAAATCTGTTTTAAAACTTATCTCAAACCCGAACAGTTTCAGAGTTAGCTTCAAGGGGTATAGCAGGTTCAGGTACTGCAGGACAGCAGCACCTGATGAGCATATTTTCGGTAACTTTGTTTTTTCTTTTCAGCCTTGTATTTTTCAGACCCCTGCAATCTCGTAGAGCTTTTCCATGTCAATGTTTTGCTCAAACATATTTGCAAGTTCTTCATAGGCATCGTTTTCGCTTACGATCTCTTCAGGCCTGTACTCAAGTCCCTTTTTCTCGCAGAGATACTGGACAAGGGCATTTCTTATATTCCCATTATCAAAGAGCCCGTGAAGATATGTGCCGATCACCAGGCCTTCTTCATCAATGGCGCCGTCGTCTCCGAAAACAGTCCGGTTCGAATCCGTAACGCCCATGTGAATCTCATAACCCTTTATCTCTTCCCCGTCTATGGATTTCAGGATAGGACCATGGCCGTTAACTTTCTTTGTAACCTGGATTGTCCTCTTTTTATACTCTCCGAACCTGGTCCCTATATCCAGGAGCCCGAGTCCCTCAAACTCAGCTTCGACCCCGTTTTCCACGCCGGAGTCAAAGATAGTCCTGCCAAGCATCTGGTAACCGCCGCAGATCCCGAAGATCGGGATTTTTCCTTTGAACGCCTGGATTTTTTTTTCCATGCCGCTTGCCCTGAGGTCGAGAAGGTCATTGACCGTGTTCTTCGTTCCGGGGATCATGATCGCATCAGGGTTTCCGAGTTCTTCGTCAATGTCTACGTAGCGGACTTTTACAAGTCCCTCCAGGGGTTCGAAATCCGTAAAGTTTGAGATTCTGGGCAGGCGGATTACTGCAATTTCAATTTCTTTTTCGGTCTTTGCCCCTTCTTTATCCCCGAGGGAGACCGAATCTTCGGACGGGATGCGGAGCTTGAAGTGAGGAAGGACTCCGAGCACAGGAATTCCGGTTTTTTCCTCGAGCTGCCTGAGTCCCGGTTTCAGGATTTCAGGGTCGCCCCTGAATTTATTGATTATAAACCCTTTGACGTTTTTCCTTACGTCTTCGGGCAGAAGGGCAACCGTGCCGTAAAGGCTTGCAAACACGCCTCCCCTTTCAATATCCCCTACAAGGATTATGGGAGCCTGGGTGAGCCTGGCAGTCCCTACATTTACGATATCCCTTTCATAGAGGTTGATCTCTGCAGCCCCCCCGGCTCCTTCCATAACAATGACGTCGTGTTCTTTCCAGAGCCTTTCGAGAGCCCCTTTAAGAACTGCATGCATCTCTTCAATGGAATCGTAATACTCGCCTGCACTCTTGTCAGCATAGGGTTCGCCCAGCAGGATTACCTGGGAAACACGATCCCCTTTTGGCTTCAGGAGGACAGGGTTCATGTCTGCAGTGGGTTCGGTTCCTGCGGCTTTTGCCTGGATTGCCTGTGCAATCCCGATCTCCTTTCCGTCTTTTGTGATCCAGGAATTCAGGCTCATGTTCTGGGCCTTGAAGGGGGCAACCCTGTAGCTTCTGGACAGAATCCTGCATATGGCAGTGACGACTGAACTTTTTCCAACATGAGAGGCGGTTCCCAGGATTAAGAGGCTTTTCTTCTCCATTTTTACCATACCTTCTGCTCGAACACGTATTTTTATATTTCAGGTAAAGTTTTTCAGGTAAAGCTAAAAATTTCAGTAACACCGACGGTGAGATTTTTGTTCTCAGTGTGGCAAATCAAGTAAACTTGTTTAGATTTAATAATTGTCATCTTATACTTCAACTATAGAATAAATACTTTCGGATTCACTGCAGGTTTTGTTTATTTAATTCAAAAAATTCTTTATTTCTCCAATTTTTTATCTTCTCAACCTTTGTTGGCAGAGTTGTGCCACCCGAGTTTCGCTTCGGGAGCACGAGGTCCTTTTCACTCGCTTCGCTCGCTCAAGAGGACTAATTTAACAATTATCAGTTTCTCAACGCAGGAGAGCGGTATTTCTCAAAAAGACTCAAAGGAAAAGGAAGAGGCAAAAATAATAGCATTTGAGGACTCTATTGAGTTAAAATGAGAACTTCACCGATCAAACCGGCAATTTTTTCGGTCTTATTTTTCTTCAAATCTGTTTTTCTTTCTTTTTTGCAGGGCTACCAGCTTGGCTGGCGGAGGCGCTTGTATTTACTGTAAATTGAAAAACAGTTTCCGGGGTTAAGCAAACTATTTGTCTGAATGGCGGACCTGCTCAAGCCCGGTGCGGCGCAGGGAGAGATAACTGAAAACTTCCAGCTTCGGGTACCGGTAAGGATCAGCAATTAACCAGGAACCATCTGCAGTCGGGAGGGCGAAAAAAACCTGTTTCTCATACTGCATTTCTTTTAAATAAGATCAGAACAATCTTTTTGTTATTGAATCGGGGAAAAAAGACCATGAAAGCCTTGCTTTTCTTACTTGTTTTATTTCTCGTATCGGTCCTCCAGGCCTCTGCAGCAGATACCTCTCAGGTCGACGGAACACGCCAGGTCCGCATAGCCGAACTCTACAGCGACCTTGAGTCCTATGATGTGACACTCTACTCAAACCAGTCGGAAGAGAACCTGACCCTTGAGGTCTCTCTGGTCAGGCCGGATAGGGGGAATGAAGAGGTCATTGCTACACAGACATTCTCAACCGGAAGTTTTCCTGCGAATACAGGGGTCATGAAAGTTGGCTTCTGGAATATCAGGAATGCCGAACGCGGGGCTTATACTTTGAGGGCAAGGCTTCTGGACCAGGGAAAAGTACTTTCAGAATCGGAATCCGATTTTGTTTACGGCAGCAACTCCGCTTCCAGACTTCAGGTCGATGATCTCGCCCCCAATTCCGAAGGGATCACTGTTGTGCTCTCCCCCAATCAGGCCTCACTTTTTGATATCGAGTATATGCTTGTAGATGGGCATGATGTCCTTTACAGCACTAAAACCGAAAAGGTGGCCCTAACCAGTGTTCCGGAACCCTTTTCTGTATCGTGGGGCACCCTCCTCGAAAGCAATAAAGAGTATACAGGAAGAGTGAAGGTCAAGGTCTATTCTCCCAGTAGAGGTTTTATCGCTTCAACAGAGAATTTCACCGCCAGAGACGATGCAGAGATTACTGACGTCTATCAAGATGAGACCGGAGCAAGTGCAACGGTTTTAGGGCGTTCCCAGGTGCCTTTTGAAGGAAACCTGGTTTTTTCCGTATATGAACTGCAGGAAAGCTCAGGGAGTGGCAGTGCCGTGTTTGTCGAGTCTGTACGGGAAAGAGTCCCCGTACTGCTGAATGATGATGATGAGACGGTTGAGGTTGCCTGGAAAGAAAGGCTCACGGAAGGAGTCTACAGGCTTGAGATCGAACTTTTCGGCAACGACGGAGATGTTATCGAACGCAGGGAAACCATTATTGAGTCTGATCTTTCCCCCTCTAATGAGAGTGAAGTAAGCCCTGGCACAGGGAACGACAGCTCTGGAGAAAACGGCGGAAACAGCATCCCGGGCTTTTCGGTTGCTTTCGGAGTTACAGGGGTTGCAATGGTTTTCGCCCTTTTCAAAAAGCTGCATTAAATCCTTTTGTGTAAAAGAACAGGTGTACAAATCAGGAAAAAATCAGACTAAAAATCAGACTAAAGTTCAAAAAAGCCGTGAGCCCCATGCGTTATGAACTCTTTATCGCCCTCAGGCAGATCCGGGCAAGAAAATTCCAGACTCTCCTTTCGGTAGGCGCAATAGCCCTTGCTGTGATGGTACTCACGGTTTCCCAGGCTCTCATGGTCGGTTTTACCGGGGAGCTTTACGACACTACCGTCGACAAACTACCTCAAGTCTCGGTCTCTCCGCAGGAAGGTGATGATTACATCTATCTCTACAGGATCCTCATGGAGGAGATAAGTTCTATCGAAGGGGTTACTGCAGTTTCTCCCTTCCTTACGGGGCAGGCTTCTTTCAGGTTCAAGGACAATTCTCTCAATGCCGAGCTCAAAGGTGTGGTCCCTTTACAGGAAAATGAAATCAGCTCTATCGAAGAAGATATGGTTGAAGGCAGTTTCCGGGAACTCGAGTTTTCTAGAAATACGGTGGTTATAGGCTCAAAGCTGGCGGAGAAACTTGAAGTTAATCTGGGAGATTCCATAGACGTATCTTTTCCCGGTGCAAACCCCCTTTCGCTCCGAATTGTGGGGATCTTTCATACGGGCTCCCCTCTGGACGAGTCCCTGACCTACACCTCCCTGGATACTGCCCAGGATTTTTACGATGTCCCGGATGTTGTTAATGGCATTTCAGTCCGGCTCAGGGATTTTAATACGGATCGTGAAGTTGCAGCCGCGATCGGGAAAACCGGTTATAAGGCAAAGGGCTGGACCGAGACAAACCCTGCAATCCTCCGTACCATTGCTATCGAAAGCACTTCAAACAATGTCGTATACGGGCTTATTATTGTCATAGCCTCTTTTGGCGTGGTCAGTACCCTGAACCTTTCGGTTATCGGTGCAACAGGCCAGATAGGCATGCTCCGCGCTATGGGGGCTCCGATCTCAAGCATCCAGACGATCTTCATTCTCCAGAGCGGGATTCTCGGCCTGCTGGGCGCCCTTTTCGGTACCTTTGCAGGAGTCCTTATAGCTCTGGCAATAGGCGGGTATGAAATCCCGGCAGCTTCTTCAGATGTCTACGGTGGTATTTCCTTTATCCCGATTGTTGTCCGCGCTCAGGACATCGTATTAATTATTGCCGCCGTTTTCCTGTTGAACCTGATTACCGGGGTTTACCCTGCACGTCAGGCGGCAAAGCTGGATCCTGTAAAATCAATAAGCACAAGGTGAAACTTCTGGAGCTTTGATCCGGACAGTTCGAGAGGATATAACCTGCAGGAAATAAAGCTTGATTATTCCCTGACTCAGGTGAAATAAGGATTAAAAATAACTTAATGAAAATTCAGGTGAAATAAAGAGTACTGGTAAGATCTAAGTACAAATGAAAACTCAGGTAAAATCAGGAGTATAGATAAGTATAAATGAGTACAGATTGGTATAACTGAGCACATAAGTATAGTTGAATAGGTATGTTCTACACACGGAAAGCCCTCTGTTAAATTAGTATTTCTTTCCCTGTTTCATCTCTTTTCGGCTTGTCATCAAAAATAATTTTTGAGGGCTAAAAAATTGGTGGTTGCCTTAAAATAATTGTTTGCGTTAAACATTTCAACGCGAGACAATATGTCATCCGGATTGAAATTTCAATCCCGGTAATTATATATCTTTTTTGACGAATGATTAGTTTACTTCGTAAGCATAGCGAACAATAGCGAACAAAAAGACCTTGTGCAGGAATTCTCAGCAACTGATCATTGCATGGGAATTCTTTTTTCCTATTTTTCCTCGTACCTTAATCCGCCTTTTTTGGAACCTGATTTCTGAAATTGCATTTATGCCGGGACTGTATATTTGTGCGCTGACCTGTAGCACAAAGGAAACATTTGAGTGTGAGCTTCTCGGTCTCTGATCCCCGGAATCAGAAATTCTTACGTTTTATTCTCCGCGTTATCAGGTGTCAACGTCAATTCTCCGGATACTTCCTCGACATGTCCGAAAAATGTCCCTCCTCTCAAAAGATGCACCTATGCCCCCTGAAAGTTTCTTGAAAAGCTTCTGGACGTCGCTGCTGCTGACACCGGATACAAATATTTATATTCTTTGGTAGATAATTTTACTTTAATGGATGATAGCAAAGAATACCAGCTTTATCTTGAAGCCCTTGACGAAGAGAGATCTGCCTGGTCGAGAAGGACCGCTGTAAAGAGGCTCAGCGACTGCAAAACCGAAGAATCCCTCTACTATCTGAACGAGCTTATTGTTGACAGGTACTCCATAGTTCCAGAGTGGCTTAAAAAGATTGCAAGAGAATATTACGTATGCCTGTGCCTTGAGTTTCTCTAAAAACTTAATTTTTCTAACCGACTGATTCCTTCAGGCTATATCCTCTCTCGCCACGAATGCTGTAGCCGACCTGTAGTGAAAACTTGAGTAAAAACAGTGCTGTTAATGCGTACTTAATTCCCTTTTGTTAACATTCATGCCGATTTTTTCTATCATATTTAGTATTTGCTCTTTTCATATCATTTATATTAATCATTTATATTAATGTCGGGCTATTGGTAGTAAACGTTATATGTTCATATGTAGATTTTATGGATAGTGAAAATATGTTGAAAACTAAAGCTCCGGCTTACTGGGTATGTTCAGGCTTATTTTCGATCTTCGGGTTAAGGGATATAAGGAGTCATATTTACGCATCGCTATTTAACTCCAGAAATACTGGATTTTTTTAATTAGTTTTGCATCCATTTGGTTTCGGCCCTTTCAGGATTGATCCGCATATTTTGCCCGATTCCGCGGGACAATATCCAGGTTTGAAATTTGAGGAGGTACTTATATGAAGAAGTTTCTGGCTTTGATATTACTCGTTTCAGTAATCTTTGTATCTGGCTGCGAATCAACGAAGTCTCCGGTCGATTCTGAAGATCTGGATGTGAGCACAGAACCCCTGGTTATCAAGGAGTTTAATGAGCAGGATGTTTCCGTGTCCGTATTCAACAACAACAGCGCCCAGGCGATTGATGCGGTGTCTGTAAGTTCATTTGATCCTTTTACGATTGTCGGGTCAAGTTCACAGGTGAATATCCCTGCAGGTGAGCGGGCTTCTGTCAGTTTCAGGGTTATGGCTCCTTCTTTTGACAGGGTTGAGAATACCTCTATCCTGATTATGTCGTATGCTTCGGGTATTGATGAAGAGGGAAAACCCGTAATCAGGACAAAGGCCGTGCCTGTTCAAACCGTTGTCCTTCCTGATGCGAAGCTGCAGTTCGTAGGCTTTGCCGAAAGCATCGACAGGCTGCGTGCAGCACCTCCTGTTTCTACCTGGGAAACTGAGAAAGGCGAAAACGTCACTGTGAAATTCTCGGTTAAAAATCATGGACAGACAACCATAGCAGGCGGGTCCATGTACGTGCTTGTTGACATCGAAAATAAGCTAATTGGGGGCAATGCGAGCTTTAACATCACCGAGGCGATGGCAAAGGGTGGGACCTCATATACCTGGGGTGTGAAGCTTCCAGTTTTGAACGACGCTCCCAATGGGGAGACCGATGTGTATGTAAATCTGATGCAGGGGGATTATCTTATTGATTCCCAGACCCTTGTGCTTAAAGTAAAACTATAATCTGGGTTTGGTTTCCATGGGATTCAGGGTTCCGATAAAATATAAAAAATCTCCCCTATTATTTTTTATTGGATTTTTAATCAGCATTTCCCTGGTTTTAACCTCCTCTTCCGGCTGTTTTGAGAAGCCAGGAGGCATTTTCAGGGAGTATGAGGAGATCTTCATTCAGGATGTGGATGTGATGTCCACTCCGCAGGGTGAGGGTGCTCTTCTGACGGTCACCCCTTATATCCGGAATGACCAGAACACTGACAGTTCGATGCTTTCCGTTAAAGTCAAGATCATTGATCAGGAAACCCGGCTGATTGTGGCAGAAAAAGATATTGACATGGGTTATATAAAAGCCCGGTCCCTTGCCTACAATAGTGTTTCTCTGGGGGTTGCGGATCCAGGGGATTATGAGGTTGAGGCCCAGCTTATCAAGGAAGGCCAGCTTCTCGATTCGGGGAGCAGCTTTGTTACCATAAAGGCGGAAACCTTCGCGGACCAGCCGGCCGAGATCCTGCTTACCGACATGAACCTTGTAATTACCCAGTTCACTGATAGGGACGCAAAGGTTGTGGTGGATATCTCTCCGGGGGTTTATAATCAGGGAGGGGATTCCAAAGCTCTGACCATGGTGATCACTGCAAAGTCCGATCCCTATACCGCATATACCGAAAGTGACGAACTCGGGATTGTCAAAGGTTCAAGCCGGCTTAGAGGGCATGTGCGCTTTGTGCTCCCTAGAAGGGCCGAATATACATTTTCGGTTACTGTGGAAGAAAATGGACGGGAAATAGTCACGTCCGAAGTTCCTGAACCAATAAAAATGGATAAGATCGAGCGGCAGGTTACCAAAAATTACCCGCTTGTGGAAGAAGACATGCCTGTTGAAGCCCCGGAAGAAGAAGGAGCTCCCGGTTTTGAGGGCTCGATAGTATCTGCAGCCCTCTTGCTGACAGCATGTGTTATGCACAGGAAAGGCCTGAAGAGTAAGAAAGATGGTAATGAGGGGTTATATGGCTGGAGAAGAAGGTAATTCCTGCGTTGAGGGAAAGGATACGGATCATCAGGCTATGGAGGTCCGAAAGCCGGGGAAAGGGGATGCACAGGACAATAATGATGCATCGTTCAAAAAACTCGTAAATGCAGCAGTGCTGATCGTCCTTGTGGTTCTGATTTTCATCGCCCTTTTTTCTTTTTTCTTCAATATGCAAGAAGCGATAATTGCCCTTTTCCATCCAAGGTACCAGGCACTTATGCAGGCGATCTTTAGTTTGATAGTCTTGGTTATAGGAATTTATCTGATCCGGTTCCTTCTTTCGAATAAACGTTGACCACAGCTTTTGGAGCAGGGAAATCCCTTTTCCAAAAGCAACTCATTTTTCTTTAGACGAACTTTATGCAGGCACACTCTTTTATTACTACAAGAGTGCGGAGGTTCACGAATATCTCGTCCTTTAAAGGCCGTCCGACAGTTCAATTTCAGGACAAAACAGGTGAAAAATAAGATATCTAAAACCTTTAAATCAAAAAAAAAGGAATTTAGAAGGAATTTAATTCTTACTGGCAGTAATTGCAGGACAGCCTGTTCAGGGTGGGATGGCCGCACGCAATTTGATTTTCTCTTCTTTTTTTGTAAGACCGCTCTCCTGCGTCGAGCGTTACAGGAACGACTCAGTATAGTGAATGACGTTGTATGGGTCAGAAAGATATGGTATTTAGTCCTCTTGAGCGCAGCGAAAAGGACCGCGTACTGCAGAGCCGCAACTCTGCTGGCTCAACTCTCCCGAGAAAACAGGTTCTTCTAAAGGTATCATGGATTTTCGAAATCAAAAACTATAAATTTATTTGGAACTTAGAAGGCTGTACATACCTGAAGCATATAACTCAATAACCCGATTCTCTTATAACATCCTGAAAATCGGCATGCTTGCAGCTATAGAGACCCCCTTTACTAATGAATTCTATCTCTGGTTGCTGAAATGAATTGAAATCACTTCTTACCGTTAGAAAATGTAATTCCCGCTTAATTTTGTTACGTTCGGGGTTATAGAAGTAAGGGCCATTAAAAAGGTTAGCAAGAAGAGTCTAACTTGAAAAGAATAATTTGAAACGATAATTTGCTGGTGAACTATCTCAGGAGAGACTGTCTGTATGAGCAAGAAGGATACCGAGAAGATTTTGGGAGGACCGGCAGCAATCTTGCTGTTTGTTGGAGTAGCGTTAAGTGCTATTCTCTTCTATTACATGTTCAAATTTGCTGATGAAGAGAATCTTTTCATGGTTCTCTTAACCACGTTGATGATATCCATAATTGCAATAGCTATTGCCAGGGGTCTTGTTTCCATATATAAGTACAAATAACTGAATTCCGGTGTGTTTTTATTTTTATTAATGACCCTTTTTTTATTCTATTTTTTATATCCTTAAGTCGCTTCGCTCGCTCAAGCAGACTACTTTATAGGTTTTAGCTGAGCTTCGTTTCGCTCAAAAGGACTAATTTGCGAGAAGCTTAGTGAACCATCCGGGGAGGCAGTGGGTCAGGATCCAGGGGCTCAAAGTTCGAAGTGCATCCCGGCAGATGGACAACTCTATGTACTCTGTCTTTCGGGTACAATGACTGAAAGTTGGGAAAGAATGAATTACAAGATTAGAAATAGTAAACCCGGTTTAATGCTATTTAACTGAAGATCTGGCAAAAGAGGGTTACGAAATGCAAAAACGGGCATATTTACTGATTGCTGCAGGGGCGGTCCTGTGGGGTACGATTGGGATTTTTGTTCGAAGCTTTTATAGTTTCGGATTTTCCCCACTTCAGGTTGTGACCCTGAGGGTTTTCTCAGCTGCTGTTCTCATGCTGGTCTACCTTCTTTTTACCAGGCCGGGAATGCTGAAAATAAGGGTTCGGGATTCTCTTTATTTTGTGGGGACGGGCATCTTCAGCCTTGCTTTCTTTAACCTCTGCTATTTTACCACAATAAGGGAGACTTCGATTGCAATTGCCGTTACTTTGCTCTACACGGCCCCTGCATTTGTTGCGGTCCTTTCCAGGGTTTTCTTCGGGGAAAGTCTGGGTGTAAAAAAGCTCTTTTCTCTGGGGTTAACCCTTATGGGATGCGCTTTTGTGACCGGTTATTTGCCGGGGCTCGGGGATTCTCTTACCCTTTCCTGGTCAGGGCTTCTCACAGGGTTAGGGGCAGGTTTCGGATATGCCCTTTACAGCATTTTCGGAAAAGCCGCTCTTGAAAAGTACCATACAATGACAATTGCAGCTTATACTTTCATTTTTGCAAGCCTTGCCCTTCTACCTCTCTGCAACTTTGAATATTCTGCAGGGGCTTTTTCTACGGGGGCTTTCTGGGTCTATCTTGCAGGACTGGGCTTTTTTCCCACCGTACTTGCCTATCTGCTGTACACAAAAGGGCTTGAGGAAGTCGAATCAAGCAGGGCATCCATAGTAGCAACCATAGAGCCGGTCGTGGGCACCCTTGCAGGTTTTTTCTTTTTCAGGGAAATGCTAACAGGCTGGCAGGTAGCAGGGGTTTTGCTCGTACTTGCTGCAGTTGTACTGATACAGGAACGAAAGTGAACTTTTTTCGTTGATATTTTCTGTCTGAACTTTTTTCCTTCAACATTTTCTTTAATATTTTCTTTAATATTTTCTTTAATATTTTCTTTAATATTTTCTTTAATATTTTCTTTAATATGTTCTTATTTACTTTTTCTCCTTAAGTCTTTTTCCCGAGACTCTCTTCTTTTCCCGGAAGGGGGGTTTTACGGAGCCACTTAAAATAGTGTAAAGGTTAATATGTCACTTCAGTTCAATATCTGGTCTATATTAATTCTATTACCTTCTCTATGTTTGCTAATTATTCTGATCATTCCGATTATTTCGAATCTTTCTTTCAGGCCATCTGCGAGTATCCTGTCCATAATAATTAGCTGGCTGATTCAGGCGAAATAAATTACAATGACAAAGTCCCAATCATATTGAGAATGAAAAGGAAGGTGTTTAGTCAATGAGGTTGAATCTTGAACATTTTGACATAAAAATAGGGCAGCACAAAGTGCTGTTCAATATTATCGATGCGAAGGAGCTGGGAATTAATCCTGGAGACAGGGTCCGCATCCGTGGGCATGAGAGCCTTTCTGCTATTGTGGACACAACTGATAATCTGGTTCCTCCGGGCACTTTGGGCGTTTTTTCTGAAGTTTACGAGCACTTCCAGGACTGGGATAAGCCGGTTGAAGTTGTCCCTGCATTACGCTCAAAATCTGCAGGCATCATCAAGAAGATGCTGGACAAAAAGCCTGTTGTTCAGGATGAGATCAAATTGCTTGTAAACGATATCGTGGAGGAAAACCTCAGTGATGTCGAACTTTCGGCTTTTATAACAGCTTCTTATATCCACGGGATGACTGATGACGAGGTAGAATGGCTGACAAGGGCCATGATCGATACCGGAGACACAATCGAATTTGACACCCATCCTGTCATGGACAAGCACTCGATAGGGGGCGTGCCAGGAAACAAGATTTCTCTCCTCGTTGTCCCTATCGTCGCTGCAAACGGGCTTCTGATCCCCAAGACAAGTTCCAGGGCAATTACAGGTGCAGGTGGAACTGCAGACCTCATGGAAGTGCTCAGTCCCGTTGAGTTCAGCTCGCAGGAAGTCAAGGAGATAGCTGAGAAAGTGGGAGGGGCGCTTGTCTGGGGCGGAGCCACCAATATTGCCCCTGCGGATGACAAGCTCATCAGGGTTGAGTATCCCCTGTCCATTGACCCTTACTACCAGATGCTTGCCTCAATCATGGCAAAAAAGGGAGCTATAGGGGCTGAAAATGTGGTAATGGACATCCCTGTAGGGCCAAGTACGAAGGTTCCGACAGTTCAGGAAGGGCAGAAACTGGCAAGAGACCTTATTAACCTCGGGCACAGGCTCGGAATGAATGTCGAGTGTGCCATTACCTACGGTTCGTCTCCCATTGGAAGAAAAGTGGGTCCGGCGCTGGAAGTACGGGAAGCCCTGAAAGTTCTGGAAAGCATGGAAGGTCCAAACAGCCTCATTGAAAAGAGCGCTGCCCTTGCTGGTATTCTTCTTGAGATGGGAGGGGCGGCTCCAAGGGACCGCGGAAAAGAAGTTGCACTGGAAACACTCAGGAGCGGAAAAGCCCTTGAAAAGATGAGGCAGATCATTGAAGCCCAGGGAGGAGACCCTAACATTAAATCCGATGATATCCAGGTAGGGCAGTACACTGCTGATATCCATGCTTCTACTGATGGGTATGTTATTGAGTTTGACAACAAGTGGATAATTGAGATTGCCAGGCTTGCAGGAGCTCCGAATGACAAGGGAGCCGGAGTTGCGATCCACAAGAAAATGGGAGAGCAGGTCAAAAAAGGAGATTCGATTCTCACAATCTATGCTGAAAAAGAATTCAAGCTCGATATCGCTTTGACTTCCGCCCAGAGGACAAACCCGATAATAGTTGAAGGCATGCTTCTGAAGAGAATCCCGGGAATTTATGGCTTCCAGTGAGCCCCATATTTTCCTTTTTCTTCTTTTTTCAGTGAAACTTCAATGAAACCCTTTAATACCTTGTAAGGGTTTTAGCCGAGCATGAAGAGGATTGTATTACTGCGCCTTGGGCACCGCCCTGAAAGGGACAAAAGGATTACCACCCATGTTGGCTTAACTGCCAGGATGCTTGGAGCTGAAGGCATGCTTCTTGCTTCCGATGACCCGGGGATAGTGCAGAGCCTTGAGGATGTGGTCCGGCGCTGGGGTGGAGATTTTTACATTAAAAATAACGTTAACTTCAAGCAGGAAATCCGGGCCTGGAAAGAAGTAGGCGGAAAAGTCTGCCACCTTTCCATGTACGGGGTCAACCTGCCGGATGTGACCGGGGAACTCAAAAAGTGCGAAAAGCTCATGATCGTTGTAGGCGCAGAAAAAGTCCCGCCCGAAATTTACCAGCTTGCGGACTGGAACGTAGCTGTTGGCAGTCAGCCCCATTCCGAAGTTGCAGCAGTTGCAATCACAATGGACAGGATCGCTGAGGGCGAGCCTCTCGAAAAAGAGTTTCCAGGGGCCGAACTGACAATTGTTCCCGCTGAAAGGGGCAAACACGTAATCGAAAATCTCAGAGAATAAGCCTGGCTATAGATTTTCACTCCCTTATCTTTTTCGAAAACAGACGGGTCCCTGAGAGTTAAAGTCTTTAATTAGGTTCGATCCGGTCTATTATTACGAATTTTAAGATAAGTGTTAAATATAAGTTTCGCATAGGATGGATGTCATAGGCAGACCAGTCCTCCTGCTAATAGCAGTATCCGGTTTTCCCGTTTTCGTTCTCGCCAGAAGGGGCTGACAGTTACGATCCAATAAACGGTTCCGGAAAATAGAGGTAAGGTCCGGTTAAGGGGTGCATGCAGACAAACTTTTCTGGTCAGACACTTTATTTGTCGGGCATCCCTGCCGGTTTTCTTTCCTTTTTTCTCATTTTCCTTATTCTCCTTCTGTTTTTTCCTTCTCGTTTTCCTCATTCATCTTTAGTTTTTTCCTCTCGTTTTCTTATTCTTCCTGTTTTTCTTTATTTTCTCTCTGTTTTAAAGAGGAAGGTATTAACCTGAACCTGTTTTCAGCAAACTTCTGACTGATTTTATTTGAAAACCGGACCATAAAAAAGAATAAATTAAAATAATAGCGGGAAGTAAGGGTTAATGGACCATATGGACTTAACAGCGCAGCAAATAGATTTATTAGTTGGATCTGTATTTCTCCTGATAGTCCTGGCTCTGTTTTTACACTTTTATAAAATCCGGCTGCTCTCGCATTCCCTGAAACTCTGCAACTGGATCTGTGGGCTGGCTATAAGTTCGGACAGTCCCTGGGTTAAAATGTTTGTGCTCCATCTCGTATTTTTAATCCGGCTGCTCATGTACCTTGCAATCGTTTCCCTTGAACAGGTGGATAAGCTCACCACCCGGGGCCTGCTCAAGCACTATGTTTCGGGCATGCGGCTTGTCCTTTCGGAGTACATGTCTGTTTTTCTTGACTCCTCTCGTGAAGTCGAAAAATGCATCTACAACCTGAACTCCCTCAATTCTTCCACGAGTAAAAAGGAACAGCACCTGAGAAAATAAGCTTCCTTAAAACTTCATTTTTACAAATCTTTTTTTGACCCTTTTTTTTCTGTCCTCCCTCTTTTCCAATGCATTTTTCGATGCTTATTCCTTCAAAGACCCCATTTCTCTTTTTGCGGTCCTATAATGCAATAATAATCCTGATTGAGCCTGAATTTTGCCGCAGCCTGACATTGCCTGCAAATACATCCCTGGTCTTTTCTGATGCACCTGTTTTTTCCGACTGCAGGGAAGCAGAATCCAATTTCATTTGCACACGAGTCCCATGTAGGGCATTCTTTGCAGATACAGAGTTCCTGGATTTGTATTCTGGTTTCCTCTATTTCTTCGAGGCTCATTTCCCCGTAATTCATTGTTCTTTTCCCCCTTTTCCCCAGTTCTTTTTTGATGTTCTGCCCGTTTTCTAACTCCCTGTTTTACTATTATCAGGATCTTAATGCCCATAACTCTGAACAATTTATGGTTTTGCAGCAAATTCAAATTTCAGCCTTTTGACCGAGCTGAATTCTCATTCCGGGAATCAGGGCTTTTTTCACCGGAAGCTTTTCGGATTTCTGGATTTCCGGATTTTTTTGTTTTCAAGTAATCTTCTGTGAAAATTAAGTACAGCGGTCCTGAAATTTCACGTCTTTTCCTGAAAATTTCAGTTCTTTTCCGGAATTTTTATCCTTTCTATGAAAATGCTGCTGTTGTACCTTTTATATATCAGGAGATTATATTTTGTCCCGTAAACTTCCTGTTATACGGGGAGTTACGCAGGGAATTCTCGGGTAAGAGCTCCCCCTGGTTTTTTTGGATTAAGGAAGCGGGTCATATGAATATAACATTAATTGGTATGGCAGGAGCTGGGAAGAGTACTATAGGCAAGGCACTTGCAAAACGCCTGAATTATACTTTTATTGACGTTGACGGCATGATAACAAAGAAGACAGGAATGCCCCTTCAGGCTCTGATTGACAAACAGGGGGATTCGGCTCTGATCCGTTTTGAAGAAGAAGCCATTCTGGAGCTTGAGCAGGTGGACAACTGCATTATCTCTCCTGGGGGGAGCGTGGTTTATTCCGAAAAAGCCATGGAGCACCTGAAAAAAATCTCAAAGATAGTCTTTCTGGATGCTCCTTTCAGAAGCATCGTAAGAAGGATCCCTAATGCAAGAAAGAGGGGCATAGTAGGGCTCAGGGACAGAAGCCTTAAAGAGCTTTTTGAAGAGAGGCTGGTTCTGTATCGGAAGTACGCCGACTTTTCAATAAGACTTAAAGGAAGGGAAAATGTTCAGGGGATTGCGGGAAGGATAATTCAGCTATGTTTTGAGCCGGAGCCCTGAGTTGAGAATCAGCTTCCGGGGATTACAGGTTAACCTATATTGTTTTATTTCCAGAGCCGTTTCCTTTTACCATTTCCTTTTACCGTTTCCTTTTACCGTTTCCTTTCTAAATCCTCTTAAGATTCTTATTTATGGGGGAATCAGAGTTTCTATTTCAGGATCAGATTCTACTTCAGGACCAGACTCTGCTTCAGGATCAGACAGGAATCATAGGGTTTACTTTGGACCGGAGTAGTTTACTTTATTATCTATCAGGTCTTCAATCTGGACAAAATTTCCTTGTTTACAGCTTTCACGTTTAAACCTGCAGAAAAAAGCAGTATCAACATGTATAGGATCAACAGGATATAGGATTAACAGGAGAAATTCTATGACATCAAGTCGTTTCATTATCACGGTTATTGGCAGCGACAGGGTAGGGATTGTTGCCAGGATCACCACGGTGATGGCCAGTTACAGTGTAAATATTGTCGATATCAGCCAGACTATTATGCAGGGCATCTTTACCATGATCATGCTTGCAGAAGCCCCAAAGGAGAACTTTGACCTTTCGGCTTTCCAGCAGGCTATGGATGCTGAAGGAAAGAGCCTTGGAGTTGAGGTCAAGGTGCAGCATGAAGATGTTTTCCGTTTCATGCACAGGATCTGAGCTGTGAGGAGGTTTTTTCATGCTTATAAACCCGAACGAAATCCTGGAAACAATTCAGATGGTCAGGATGGAACACCTGGATATCAGGACCGTCACCATGGGGATCAGCCTCAGGGACTGCAGCCATCCGGATATTGAGGTTTTCAACGAGAATATCTATGAAAAAATAACTTCCCGGGCAAAGGAGCTTGTCCGGACAACGAATGAAATCCAGAGCCTTTACGGGATTCCTATTATTAACAGGCGGATTTCCGTAACTCCCATAGCCATAGCAGCCGAAAGCTGCAAGTCTCAGGACTTCGTTTCCGTTGCAAAGACAATGGATGAAGCTGCAAAGGAAGCAGGTGTGGACTTTATAGGAGGGTTTAGCGCCCTTGTCCACAAAGGGGAAACCAGGGGAGACCTCAAACTGATAAATTCCATCCCCGAAGCCCTTGCATCTACCGAAAAGGTCTGTTCGTCCGTAAACGTTGCAACCACAAAAGCGGGCATTAACATGGACGCAGTCGGCCTGATGGGAAAAATGATCAAAAAGACTGCGGAACTGACTGCTGACAGGGACGGGATAGGCTGTGCCAAACTGGTAGTTTTTGCAAACGCCCCCGAAGACAACCCCTTTATGGCAGGAGCTTTTCACGGAATAGGGGAGCCGGAGTGTGTTATCAATGTAGGGGTAAGCGGGCCGGGCGTGGTTAACGCAGCTGTTTGCGAACTTGAAAACCCGAACCTTACGGAAATCTCCGAGACGATCAAAAAGACAGCCTTCAAAATCACCCGCATGGGGGAGATGGTAGGAAAGGAGGTCTCGAAAAGACTTGGGGTGGAATTCGGGATTCTTGACCTCTCGCTCGCTCCAACTCCGGCAATTGGGGATAGCGTTGCTGCGATTCTGGAAGCCATGGGACTTGAACGCTGCGGAGCCCACGGGACAACGGCAGCCCTTGCCCTCCTTAACGATGCCGTAAAAAAAGGCGGAGCAATGGCTTCTTCCTCGGTAGGGGGCTTGAGCGGAGCTTTCATCCCTGTCAGTGAGGACGCAGGCATGATCGAAGCAGTTAAAGCCGGGGCTCTTACGCTTGAAAAACTCGAAGCCATGACCAGTGTCTGTTCCGTAGGGCTTGACATGATCGCAGTTCCGGGGGACACCTCTGCCGCTACTCTTTCCGCAATAATTGCTGACGAAATGGCAGTCGGAGTAATCAACAAAAAGACAACAGCCGTCCGTATCATCCCGGCTCCAGGAAAAACCGTAGGGGATTCCGTAGAGTTCGGCGGGCTGCTCGGAAGCGCACCTATCATGCCGGTAAGCAGTTTCAGCTCCGAGACTTTCGTAAATCGGGGAGGAAGAATTCCGGCTCCAATCCAGTCACTTACGAACTGAAGTGTTGCCCTTAAAATGGGAACTCAGGTAGGGTTACTGTTGAGCATACTGAACTGTTGAGCCTACTGTCATGCAGTCAGAATACGCTGATTTTCAGTTCTAACCGGCAGTAGTTACCAACTCAAAGAGGATGAAAAACAAAACAATAGCCTTCAATTGGTAAAAATGGATTCTCTGAAATCTGTCCTTTAATCCTTTAAAAAGATGGCTATTGAATTGTTTTTCCTCCCGGGTTGTTACAAAATAGATCGAGAGGCGAAAAGATGGACATGGCTCTCTTTTTTGATTTCAGTTATCAGGTATTTTGTTCTTTTGAGGTTATTTTTCTTTTCAAGCATTTTTTCTAAGATCTTTAAATGTACACTATTATAAAAAAATCATTAAATATCGAAACTTTTTTTAACATTTATACTGTTCAGTTACTGATGTTATTTGATTTGTATTCTCTCTTTTTAGAAGTCGTTGTGACATCTCGAAAAGAGGCTTGAAGAACATGAGTTATTAACAGAGGAGAGAGTTATTTGTACCAAAAATACTTGAGAATAATGATTTTTCCGCTTCTTTTAATATGCCTTTCAGGCATATCAGGAGCGGATCCGAACAGCAAAACTTCAGGAAATACAGAAGTTATGGACTACACTGAAGGCGGGCACTATGACATCGACTTCGATGCCAGCTTCATGTCGGAATGGTGGTACCAGAACGGGGACATGCGGCTTGTTGGGAAGGATGGAGAAAAGAGGAGACTTGCCTTTTTTGTCACACTGGTGCATCAGGAGTCCCCCTCGTTTTTTAATGTTTCGGATGAACAGTTTTCGAATATGGTGACTTTCTACGGGCTTTATCCAGATGGAGAGGATACTTCTGACAATTATACCATGTGTTTTGTGGAAAGGGATAATATTACAAATTACATTGGATTTCACGTGCCTTACCTTGACTTTACTTACCCGGAAGGTTTAAGGAGCTTTTACGGTTCAGCCCTTAAAGGTTACCGTCTGGATTATGCTTACGACAACGTGCAGTTAGACCTGCTTTTCAAGCCTCTTGCCGAAAAAACAATCGATAGTGCCACAGAGCCTGTCAATTTTACTACATATGAATACGCTTATGGAAATCTTCAGGGTAGTGTGGTGCTTGACGGCAAGAAATATGAGGTTACACAATCTGACGGGTACTTTGACCATATGATTCCTTATACCACTGACGAGCTTGTCTGGGAATGGGAAATGCATGGGTGGAGCTGGTCAGAACTTACAACGGATAGTTACCAGACCGTGTTCTATGGGGTTAGAGCACCTGAGGACGGTTATGATAATTATACGTACAAACACCTTACTCTGATAGACAAGCATACCGGGAAGGTAATCGCAGAGTACTCCGGGGATGAAGTAAGCATCAACCAAGGGGACTGGGTTTATCCGGAAGTAAATGAAAAAACCGTGAAAAGACCGGCTAGCGTCCAAATCTCTGCCCCTGATCTGGATATCTCCATAAGTGCTCAAAGTGTTATCCAGCTTGATAGGTCTTCCATGGAACAACCTGTAGGATTTGTTGATTTCATGTCCTTCCAGCCCGATGAAGCAACAATTGAGTATAAAGGAGACCTTGAGCAGGGAAGCGCATTCTACGAATATATGGTCTCTGACTGGGCTATTTTCCCCCCAGAGTAAATACCGCAAGTTGACGGGAAATAAAAGCTGAAGCTTCAAACCTGTAGCTTCAAACCTGTAAATCTTGTATTTTGCAGGAAAATTTCCCCTTTTACATTTTTTTTCTCTTTTTTGTTTGAAGCAGCCGATCTACTTCCCTTCTTTTTTACTTTGAGTCTGCCCACAGCGCTCTCATCATTTCCCTGACTTCTTCTATTTTTTTGATGCTGGATTCATCGTTTATTATATCAAGTTCGTTAAAGGATTCAAGGGCAATCTTTGCCGCAATCGAGGCATCGTTCAGGTATCTGTTCCTGGCACTGCTCATAATTGTCTGAAGGGCGGATGAAGCCTGGAATACGGCATTTTCCATCTCTTCTTCCTCAGCGCTTTTTCCTATTTCCTCAATGGAAGCTGCGATAATTCCTGCCGCGCTTTGAAGGTTTTCTTCCATGGCTACTGCAGCCATTTCTTCTAACATAAGTTCTGCTCCTATTGCAGCTTCTTCAAGGGTTTTCTGAGCAGCCAGTTTCCCGGTTTCTCCGAGGCAGGTGACACATATGGCAGCATTCTCCGAAACATCGGGGATTTTCATCCGGGCAACCGCTTTTCCAATTTCCCCAAGCCCGATTGTAACTGCAATGGTTTCTCTTTCTCTGTTAAGGAGAGCCGCCGTATTTCCGCTTTTCCCGAGCATTGAGGCTGCAAGTTTGGCTACCGTCTCAAGCTGCTGCTCGGCGGCGATTTTCCCGACGGTTCCTAAAGAAAGCAGGACCCTGATAGTTGTGCTTTCCATGTTCTGCTTCATTGAGCACCGGAGAATCTGGTCCAGGGCCCGGATAGCGTTGACTGCTGCATTCTCCATGCCCTGAAGGGCGGCAGCCTTTCCTATTTCTTTTATGGAAGATATCGTCTTCTCGGCTTCTGGTTCTTTTTTTTCGCTAAGATACCCTTTACCTATCTCTGTCAGGGAAGCAAGAGCCTGGCTGACTCCTTCATCAAACTCCTCGTCGATGGAAGCCAGCCCTTTACGCGCTGCTTGATCATTATCTCTTGAAAGCATAGCTTTGAAGCTCCTTTTCATCAGTTATGCCTTTATGTAATGCTCTGTTTCTCTCTTTGTTATTGCTTCTAAGATGCCTGCTACTGCTTTAATTTGTTAGTTCTTCTGATCCATTTCATTTGTTTTTAATCAATAGCCCCGCCAGAAAAATGGTATATATAGTAAAGTGTCAGAAAAACGAGAATTGCAAGGATAGCTTTAAAGTCTATTCTTTTTAACAAATTGCTTATTTCATCAATCCCCCTACTCTCCGTTTCTTCTCTGGAGTTACTTTATATTTATGGTGCCCCGGGTTCAAATATTTTCAGGTAATAAGATGGACTTTCAAGTATGTTAATGCCATTCTTACAGCATTTATTCTGGAACAGTAAGTAAAACGACCAGGTAAAACAATGTTTTGTATTAATCCCGAAGTTCAGCCGTCCTCTCTTACCTGCTCGATGTTTTTGAGTAATCGAAAAAAAGGCTTTCCTTGGTTGCGCCGCCCGAATTGTGTCTCAGCAGAGTTGCGGCTCTGCAGTTCGCTGTCTGTTCCGCTTCGCTCAAGCAGACGACTTGATGGGTTTTTACAGGCAGTTTCGCTCAAGCAGACTTATTTATGGATTTTAGCTGTGAGCTTTGCTCAAGAGGACCGGATTAAAAAGATTTCTGACCTGTGCAACATCATTTCAACGTCATTTGCCATATCAGGTTGTTATTTAGAATTTCAGGCAAAACTATATATTTTTAGTAATGAATTAAAATATTTTTTAAGTTCGGATACGGCACCCACGCACACAGCTATCATATCCTTTATTTTATGGAAACCCAGGTTTAAATAGATAAAACAAACGCCTTCTCTCGCTCTCGCTCTTCTTTTTCTTTTCAGGCTATAGCTCCACCGGAAAAGTGATAGATATAGTAAAGAGTACAGAACACAAGTATTGCAAGAATTGCTTTGAAATCCATTGTTCTACTCCTTTTTAGCGATTTTCTCAGGCTATGGCGCCGGATGATAAGTGATAGATATAGTAAAGAGTACAGAATACAAGTACTGCAAGAATTGCTTTGAAGTCCATAATTGTTATCCTCCTTTTAAAAACTATCAAGAAAAATCCTTTTTGTGGGTAAAATTAGTAGTGAGGCGCAGGTATATAAAAATGCCGTTTTGTATCGTTTTTGGGGTCGATTCCTGTTTTTTTAGGCCATTTATGTTTTTATTTTTTATCCGGCTGTCTATTCTGGTTTTTAAAGTTTTCAGAACCTTGAAATAACCAATAAAGAGCCTGGCTTGGATTAATTATCAGAAGAAAATCCTTTCTTCTTTTGCAAAAGTAACCTTATATATTTTCCAGTAAAATTATACTTAGGGGATCAAAATCGGAAGATGTTTTTCAAGTATCCTTTTTACTTCTTTTTGCTCCCGGAGCCCGGTAAAAGGATGCATTTGTATCCGAGCTTATGCCGACTAAGGGAAGGATACAGGCTCTCTTTTACTTTAGTGTTTTACTTGGAATGTAACAAAGGCAGAAAGTGACACCTGTAAAAGTGATACAGGTAGAAGTGATACTCGAAAAAGCGATACCTGTAAAAGTGATACCAGCAAAAATAATACTGGCAGAAGGGGATTTATCTGGATAGAGGAAAAGAGAAAGCAGCCCGGCAGTTCAACTGCTCTCCGACAGAAAAGAGTTCTTTCAGGTGCGAGCTCATAAGCTTTGGGGAAGTTTCTCGCCTCTCCAGGCTTCTTGCCCGGAAAATCAAAGCCTCAGGCTACAAGCCCGACCTGATCATTGCTATAGGGAGAGGAGGTTTTGTCCCCGGGAGGCTTATTTCGGACTTTTTGCTTTTTAACGAGCTTACGACAATGAAGGTCGAACACTACATGCGGGGCGCGGAAATGAAAGCAGAAGCCAGAATCAAATATCCTATTCCTGTAGACATAAGCGGGAAGAAAGTGCTTATCTTAGACGATGTAACCGATACGGGAGAGACCCTTCACCTTTCGGTTGGCTACGTGCAGAGCCTGAACCCTGCCGAGATCAGAACTGCAGTCCTCCAGCACAAGACCCGTTCTTCCTTCACCCCGGATTTTTACGCCCAGAAAATTGTCAGGTGGCGCTGGATAATCTACCCCTGGGCCCGCTATGAGGATCTGGCAGGGTTTGCGGAAAAGATTCTCGGGAACAGGACTCTTGATATCTCCCGGATAATAACCGAATTTAAGGACAGGTACGGGATTGAGGTAGGAGAAAAAGAGCTTCTTGAGATTCTGCAAGACCTGGTTGAGAGACACGAGGTCGAGAGGGTTGAAACGGAAAAGCTGGTAGGGTGGAGGGTTAAGGGAAGTAAGTGAGAATAAGAAAAAAATAAAAAAAGGAAGGAAAATACGACGACAAAGAAATGTTAAAATTTCTGATGTGCCCTCACATTACGGTTTCTGTGACCAGTTCCAGGTTCCCCTGCGGGAAAACCCTGGAAACCCGAACATTCCAGTTGTTATTCTCTGCGTTTTCAGCCTGAATCAGGTTAAAGCACTGCGTGGTTTTGCCTCTGGTCTTGGAAGAACAGAAGGTGCCTGCGTTTACCACAAGCATGTTGTTCAGGTTCCAGACGTGAGGAATGTGGCAGTGTCCGCAAAGTACAAGGTTTACCCTGCAGCGGTTCAGGAGCTCAAGGACATCCCCGGCGTCGACAAGGACGGTGTTTTCTCTCCCTGCAAGCGGGATCGGGACAAGGTGGTGGTGCAGGGCAAAGACCTTGAAATTCTCCCCGGAAAAGGCTTCTTTGATCCAGCCGTAGTTTTCCCTTCCCAGGTGCCCCTCGTCAAGGTCAGGTTGTGAGGAATCAGCTCCTACAATAGTTACGTTTCCCAGGGACCGGGTGGGGAATCTGTTTTCGAAAAGGTCTTCAAAGTGCAGATAGCCTGCGTTTTTGGAATCGTGGTTTCCGGGGACAAGGACTTTGTCCTTACATTCAATCCTGTCAATAAACTTCTTTACTCCGTAATATTCGGCTGAAAACCCGTTTTCTGTCAGGTCGCCGGTAATTACCACTATGTCCGGGTCCAGCTGGTTTATGTTCTGCAGCATGGATTCTGCAATTTCCGGGACAAAGTATGCTTCTGAAAAATGAATATCTGAAAGATGTACAATCTGTATAATTTTTTACTCCCTCTTTTCTCTGAAATTTTTATAATTTTATTTGTGTTCAGATCAATGGACTTTCGTTCCATTATATATAGCTATCTGAGCAAAATACATATTTTTGCTAATCTAATTATAAATCATTAAAAAAGAGGCTTTAGATCTCAAACCATTTTGAACCGTATAAGTATTTTTCTAATTTACATTCGTGAACAATAGGCAAAAAAACGACACAAAATTCTCAATCCTGACTTTTCAGGCAATCTTTTAGAGCCAATCCCCGGACTCGCGGGGTATCCGGGCTTTCACAGAAAATATAACTTAAAAAAGGCCTGAGATTCGAGGTTTTTAATCTAAAGGCTTGGATTCTGAATCTAAAAATTTGAATATAATAATAAACAGGAGTTCGTTTTTCAAGCTTGTAAGATTTCTTTTTGCAGCTTAATGCCTGAAATCACTCATTTTTACAAATCTTACTTTTTTTCCTAAAAATAAATTCGTTTGTACCCGGTTAAGGAACAAAACATCAAAAAATGCTATTTTTTATGCAATATCCAGGCAGATTAAGCTGGAAAATCGCTCTATGTGATATTCGAAGTTGTGCATAAAAATCGTTAACCGATGCCAAGAGAAAATATGTTAATAAACTTTTGCAGAATATGTACTTTCTGCAAAAAACCGGATTTTGATCCGTTTTCTTTATTTCTTTATTTCTTTTTGCCTGAAAAGTTCCTTTCAGGCCTCAGCGATTACCTTTCCTTTCATCCAGGGATGTATTGTGCAAATATACTCATACTTCCCTTCCTGCTCGAAGGTGTAAGTAAAAGTCTCTCCCTGCTTAAGGTATTCGGATTCGATACCCGACCCTACAACATCGTGGAGCACGGTATCGTAGTTTGTCCACCTCACAGTCTGCCCGACATTAACCGTAAGACTCTCGGGTATGTACTTATAATTTCGAATCTCAACATCAATAACCTCAGCTTCCGCGCCGGTCTCATTCTGCTCAGCCTCGGGTACAGTTACAGTTTCTTCTCCTCCTGCAACCTCCCCGTTATCAATTTCTTCAACAGGTTCTTCAACAGGTGTGGACGGGGCAGGATCTTCCGAACCCCCATTTCCAGCACAACCCGCAACAAAAAGCACACCGAGCATTACCAGAAAAATTATTATTTTCTTTCTCACCCAACTTTCTCCTCTAAACCTCAGTTTTTATAATTTATATTCTGTTTCTATCCTTTATTTACTTCTTTATCAGGGTTTTACTTTCTAACTAAAAACTATTTAGAAATCTAATTCAGTACATAGATTTTGCCACATTTTTTTCCTTTCTCCAGTTCATAGAATCACTACTATAATTCAAGAATTAGCTTTCTGAGCAAAGTTCACAGCTAAAATCCATTATTATCCTCCCCTTGAGCGAAGCTTACAACTCTAACCTGAAGATTAGTCCTCTTGAGCGAGCGAAGCGAGCGAAAAGGACTTCGTGCTCCCGAAGCGAAACTCGGGGAACAAATACATTAATAATGAGTTATGACTATTCACCTACGTTTCAGCTTCATTCTCATAATTACGTTTAATTTACCCCCTAATCAAGGTGAATTTATGTCTTTAGCAAATCTCAGAACACATTACACAGCCGATGTCAAACCTGAAAAAGTTGATAACGGTCAGAAAATTACCCTCGCAGGCTGGGTCCATGAGGTCAGAGACCTCGGAGGGATCTGTTTCGTTGTTCTCAGGGACAGGGAAGGAAAGGCTCAGGTTACACTTGTAAAGAAAAAAATTGACAAAGAACTCTTCGATGCAGCAAGAAGGCTCGTCCGCGAGTCCGTGATTTCCGTAACCGGTTCTGTCAAGTTCGAAGAAAAAGCTCCGAACGGCTACGAACTGCTCCCTGAAGAGATCACTGTCCTGAACGTTTCAGGTTCCCCTCTCCCAATGGACACAACCGGAAAGGTGGAAGCCGAACTGGACACCAGGCTTGACTCCCGCTTCATCGACCTGAGAAGAGCCGAGACAACTGCGGTTTTTAAGATAAGACACGAGTCTCTCCAGGCTATCAGGGAATATTTCGTAAAGCATAACTTTATTGAAACAGCAACCCCGAAAGTCGTTGCTACTGCAACCGAAGGCGGAACTGCCCTTTTCCCTATCACCTATTTTGACAGGGAAGCCTTCCTCAACCAGAGCCCCCAGCTCTTCAAGCAAATCCTCATGGGCGGCGGGTTTGACAGGGTCTTTGAAATAGGACCCATCTTCAGGGCAGAGGAACACGATACCCGCAGACACTTAAACGAAGCCACTTCTATCGATGTGGAAGTCAGCTTTGCCGACCACTTCGATGTAATGGAAATTCTGGAAAACCTGGTTGCTTATGTCTATACCCGGGTAATTGAGAACTGCAAAGCCTCCCTTGAAGTCCTCGGGGTCGAGCTGAAGGTCCCGAAGACTCCTTTCCTGAAGCTTACCTATGACGAGGTAATCGAGATCATAAACAGCCGTTCCGAAGAGAAAATGCACTGGGGAGACGACCTCGGCACCCTCGGCGAACACACTGTCGGAAATTATGTCTACGAAACGACAGGCGAATCCCACTACTTCATCATCGACTGGCCCACGGAGATCAAACCGTTCTATGCCATGCCTTATGAGGATAGGCCTGAGTTCAGCAAGTCTTTTGACATGATGCACCGCACAATGGAGCTTTCCTCAGGAGCCCAGCGGATTCACATTCCTGACCTGCTTAAGAGCCGGATCGAGTCCCAGGGTTTAAACCCTGACGGTTTTGAGTTCTACCTGAAAGCCTTCGAATACGGAATGCCCCCGCATGCAGGCTGGGGAATGGGCTGCGAACGTTTTGTCATGACCATGCTCGGGACTGACAACATCAGGGACACGGTACTCTTCCCGAGGGACAGGAGAAGACTTTCTCCCTGATCCCCCAATTTTTCTGTTAAGCTTGAAAGGACTTCCAGGCTTGGAAGGATTTCCTGTTTTTGAAAAATATTTACTACCTTTTTTAAAGCTGAAAGGCGGAACACAAAATGACGGAAAGAAATACTTCTACTGATTCTCCCGAAAAACGGACAGCTGGAATTGCTGCAGCCAGGCTTGTAGGCTCAGGAATGGTTGTCGGGCTGGGCACAGGCTCAACCGTGGCATACACAATAAAAGAACTTGGACGCAGGGTTCGGGAGGAAGGGCTAGATATCCTGGGGGTTGTTACCTCATACCAGTCCGAGATGCTCGCAATAGAGGCCGGAATCAGGTTGACCACCCTTGCCCAGCACCCCGAACTGGACCTTGCCATTGACGGGGCTGACCAGATCGACTCCGAACTCCGTGCCATTAAAGGAGGAGGAGCGGCTCATACGAGGGAAAAGATCGTTTCAGTTTCTGCAAAACGGTTTGTGGTCGTAGCCGACGAGTCGAAAACGAGCACGCAGCTTGATAAACTCGTGCCTGTGGAAGTCCTGCCCTTTGCAAAAGAACTTGTGGTAAAAAAGATCCGGGAACTGGGCGGAAAACCACAGATCAGGTCTGCCGTAAAAAAAGACGGGCCTGTTATAACTGACAACGGAAACTTTGTCCTTGATGCCGAATTTGGTGTTATTAAGGACCCTGAAGCTCTCGCTCTTCAACTATCTTCAATCCCGGGTGTGGTCGAGCATGGGATTTTTTGCAATGTGGACGAGCTTTACATAGGGAATAAAGACGGTTCTGTGAAGATTATAACCCGGCAGAAATAAGCAGGATTTCAGACAAATTAAAGGCAGAAGTGTTTCGCAGAAGTGTTTTCCTGCAAACATTTTCCTTCAGGTTCCTGTGGCAAGCAGGATCTGATACTGCCTTTTTCATCTTATTGTATAACAGGAAGCGGAAACAGTGTTCTTTTTGTAAAATCATATGTCTTACCGGTATGTTTTTATAGAAGTATTATCAGTAATTTCCTGATCAATTACAATCTGCAAGTCAAACAAATTGCGCAAAACAGGCTTCTCGGGTCCGATACCTGAGATTAAGCAACCGCAAGCCGGAAAATAGCTTCAAATTATCGATCATTTATCCTTCAATTCGTACTATGTATTTTCAGGAGGTTTTGTTCAGATGGATAAAGGTGGCCAGCCAGTCTTCATAATAGATCCGAGAAAAGAACAAACAAAGGGAAGAGACGTACTCAGCATGAACATTGCAGCTGCAAAAGCAGTTGCAAACATAGTTAAGAGTACACTTGGACCCCGGGGCATGGACAAGATGCTTGTGAACCCTATAGGGGACATCACCATCACAAATGACGGTGCTACTATTTTACACGATATGTCCATTGAGCATCCGACAGCCAAGATGATTGTGGAGGTTGCCCAGTCCCTTGAGAGTTCTGCAGGGGACGGGACTACAAGCGCTGTTGTGTTCACAGGTGCCCTGCTGGAAAAAGCCGAGGCCCTTATTGAAAAGGGAGTCCACCCGGCAGTTGTTGTCAAAGGGTACAGGCTTGCAGCCGAGAAAGCTGTTGAGATGTTTGAGAACCTGGCAGTTTCCGCAGGCGAGGAAGACCGAGACCTGCTTGTAAAAACTGCAAGAACCTCTATCACTGGCAAGGCTTCCGAAAAATACAACCGTTTGATTGCAGACCTCTGTGTGAGTGCAGTGCTTGCAATTCACGAGGAAGGAAAAGCCGACCTTAAACACATCATCCTCTCAAAAGATGTAGGCGGGCGTGTTGAGGATACGGAATTTGTGGAAGGAGTTGTGATCGACAAGGTTGCACTCGATAAAAACTTCTCTCTCAAAGTTGTAAATCCCAATATCGCGCTTATTGATACTCCTATGGAAACCGCAAAGACCGCAAACAAGGCAAAGCTGCAGATCAGCACCGTAAGTGATATCGAAAATTTCGTGAAGCAGGAGGATGCTGCCCTCTTTGAGATGGCGGACTACATTATCAGAGCAGGCGCAAATGCTGTCTTCTGCTCAAAAGGCATGGATGACAAGATTGCAGCCTACCTCCAGAGCAGGGGAATCTACGCAACCCGCAGGGTTAAGAACGACGATATGCAGCACCTTGCTGACGCCACAGGAGGCAGACCTGTAAGGAACATAAAGGAACTTACAGAAAAAGAACTCGGGCATGCAGGGCTCCTTGAGCAGGACAGGGACGACGATCAGGGCAAAACCTATCTCAGGGACTGCAAAGGTGCAAAATCTGTCTCAATCGTGCTGCGCGGCGGGACCGAGCATGTGGTGGACAACCTGGAACGTGCAATTGATGATGCCCTTAGAGTTGTAAAGTGTGTGGTCGAAGACGGAAAGGTTGTTGCCGGAGGCGGGGCTTCGGAAATAGAAGTTGCACTCTCCCTCCGTTCCTATGCTTCCGGCATAGGCGGGCGTGAACAGATGGCGATCACAGCTTTTGCTGAAGCTCTTGAAGAAATCCCAAGGACAATTGCAAGAAACGCAGGCCTGGACACTATCGACTCCATCCTCAACCTCCGCGCAAAGCACACAGAAAACAAAAACGCCGGTTTAAACATCCAGACAGGTGCTGCTGAAGATATGCTTGAAAAAGGCGTTGTTGACCCCCTCAGGGTAAAGATCAACTCCGTCAAAGCAGGATCTGAAGCCGCAGCAATGGTGCTCCGTGTGGACAGCATGCTCCGCGCCCAGCGTGCCGAGATGCAGAACGTCAGACCCGAACATATGGCAAGTACCTACGACGGCATGTCAGCACCTGCCCTTAACATGCGCAGATAAAACCTGAACCCTTTCAGTTTAATCATTGAAAAGGATAACAATTAAAACTAAGTAACCTGGTTTATTACCGGAAAAGTTGCAGATTCTTTTCTGCAGCTCCTTTTTTTTGACAGAAGTGTCTTCACTTCTTGTTTATTTTTCTCGTTTAGGATTCTTGACCTTCGGATTCCCGACCACAAAAACGTTTCTCGTCCAATCTTATTTGTTGTTTTTGTTGATCTCTTATCTATTTTACTGGTCATTTCGATCTGTTTTTCTAAAGGCGTCATCAATCTTTTTACTGTTGTTTTTCACTTTTTCTCTTTCTCCCCCTTCTTCTCATTCTTTTTGGGAAAGACCGCTCTCCTGCGTCGAGCGTGACAGGAACGGCGTGATATAGTGAACGACGTTGTATGGATCAGAATATTTGTAATTCAGTCCCTTATTCCTCTTGAGCGAAGCGAAAAGGACGGCAGGCTATTTGTTTTATTTTCCTCTTCTGGATTCTCTCTTTTTGTCTTCTATTCCATGATTACTTTATTATTTTTACCATTAAACTAACATTAAACTGGCTCAATAATATATGTATGTAATTATTATATTCGAATCTAAATACTGAGAGGATTCAAGTACGTCTTATGGTTCATCCGGAACTCAATTTACAGGATGCTTTTCAAACTGCAGGTTCAGGGTCGGAAATTAATGGGCGCATAAATTTGACTCTCAGGCTGAGCCAGTGAACTGGATTCTGGTCAATTGAAACTTATCAGCTGAACTTTAGCCACCCGAAATGGGGAAAAAGATTTTGGACTGGTTTAAACCTGGCTTTTAATTTAACAGGTTCAGAGACCTTAAATTCCTTTTAAAGTATGGATAAACTCCGAAGAGTATAAAATAACCCCCTGAAGAGGTATTTGAAGGTGTACTGCAATAACTGTGGATTAAAAGCAGATCCGGAAGACTTTTTTTGTTCAGGTTGCGGGAACAAAATCAAAAAAAAATCCGATATCGAGAGTTCCGAGCATGAGATGAAGGCTATCGAGTCCGAAACTACTGTTCCCGGAAGACTCAATTATGCAAAAGCATTATTATCCTCCAAAACATCGTTATTCTCTTATTATAACCAGAAAATCCCTGTTAACAGAGTTATTCTTAAGGGTATCTGGATTGTGGCTTTAATTTGCATTTTAGGAACCTTATTAACCGCATATTCAACTTTTGCCCTTGGCTCCAACGAATATCCTGATACAAACAGTCCGATATTACAGTCGATATCACAGGACCGGATCCAGACAGATAAGAATGTCCGGCTATGTGAGCAAATAGCAGCCGAGTACGCCAGTGGCCATACCTATTCAAAAGACGATGTTTATGACTGTGATAATATGGCCCAGGATGTCTGGAACATGTTAAAGGCAAAAGGCATTAACGCAAGAATTGCAGTAGGAAATTTTGAATCCGCAGAAGATGGTAGAATTACAAATAAGACTGCTGCCCAAAAAAGCCCTGATGCCGGGCATCTTGGTGAGATTGAAGTTCCCAGTCGCACTTACGGAAATATGAATGTGTCAAATTCGAAAGCTATTGACAGTTTTAATCATGCATGGGTTTTGGCTGAAGTTTCTCCGGGTTCCTGGTTAGCCATAGAATGTACCGGTGGGTATGTCGTTTATAGTGATGAAAACGAAAAGTACTACCAGGGACTGACCTTCGGTAACCCGAAAAACTATAGAAGTTTCCTTTCCCTGTACAGGGACTGGAAGATAAAAGCTCTTGACTGTGAAACCGAGAAGTCGTATTATAATGAACTCATAAAACCGTACAATAACGCAAGTTACTCCGAACAGGTCGCCATGAGGAGCGGGATTGAAATCGCTCAGCGCACCCTTAACGAAAAAGAAAAGGCATTCCTTAAAACGGACTCGGAACTGAACGCTTTACTCAAGTACGGATAAATATTAATTTTTTAATGAATTCGGCAGGCAAGCTCTCAGATTTCCCCGTAAAAGCGGCGGTAGTCCTCGATAGCTTTCCTTGCCTGCTCGGGAAATTCTTTTTTCAGGTATTCTATGAACTCATCCCTTGACCCTGTTTCCTTGAGGACATCAAGAATGTCGGCAACAAATTCCCTTGATAATGGATTTCCTTTCTGGATCTCAAAGGAGAGGCAAAGGGCTTCTTTTGGGAAATACTTCCTTCTAATCCAGGGAGATACCGAACCCAGCAATACCCCTGCTTTCAGGACACTGTAGGCAGGCACCCCTATCCTTTCCAGCCTGTCCCTCCCTGCAAGTTTTTCGAGGTTTTCTCCGGAATAGGAATGGAGCTCAATGTAAACCTCAGGGTTCAGGGCTTCAATAGTTTTCAGTATAGCTGTCCCCATTACCGGATAGTAAACCGGGTCCAGAGTTGAAATATATTCTCCCCTGCTGACAAGAGGGATCACTGCAAGGGTACCTTTTTCGGGAGGCTCTATTTTTTGCAGGATTTCCGTTGTGTCCTTCCACTCATCCCCATGCAGCCCGGCAACAAAGAGACGAACAGGTTTTCCCTGGCCATAGACCCTCAGATCGGTCTCATTAGCGTACTTATGCGTCGTGTAAGTATCCGTACAATTGGGCTCGTCCGGAAAGGAGCCAGCTTTTTCATCAACTTTCATCCGTTTGAATTCCTTTGGTTTTTTTTCTTCAGGCCGCTTTGTATTCGGATTTCGTTTCTTTTTCTTCAAGCTGATTATTTTTTCAGGCTGATTCTTTTTCTTCAGGTAGCGGTTTTCTTGCAACTACGTAAATCTCCTGTTTTTCGGAACTGATGACCTGCTGGATTTCAAGCCCCAGGTTCTCGATCCTGCTCAGGACAGGCTTCGGGTTTTTCTTCTTTGGGATTTTTATTACCTGAAGCAGCCTTCCTCCTTCCTTCAGGAGAGGAAGCACTCTGGCAAGGGCTTTGATTGAGTCTTCAGGCTCAAGGGTCATGTCCGAGAGAATAACGTCCACAGGCTTTTCAGAGAGCTCTTTAAGAGGTATGGTAAATACATCCCCGAATATTACCTCAACGTTTTCCTTTTCAAATGCAATTTTCCCAAGCTCGCTCCTGAAATCCCGGCTGAACTCTATCCCTTTTACATGGGCTGCAATCTCTGAGGCAAAAAGGAGGAAGCCCCCGGCACTTGATCCCAGGTCAAGAACCCTGTCCCCGGGTTTAAGGACCCCGCTTTCTTCCTGAACAAACCGGAGTTTGAAGTAGCCCTGCGGCTGGTCCAGACCTTCGGTAACTTCTATTACATCATCAACCGAAACGTCTCTGGAAACTTTTGTTACCACAGTGCCGTTGACTTTAACGTTTCCGTCACTAATGGCAGTCTTTGCCCGTCCCCTGGACTTAAAATGTCCCATCTCTACAAGGTATGCATCCAGTCTCATGGGGCATTGTATCGGCAGAGCCTGTATATATAATAGGTAGCAAGTGGACGTTTGAGAAATTCTGAGTACCTCGAGTGCCCTGAACGGTTAACAGGATGACAGTTAACAGGATGAAAGTTAACCGGTGGCAGTCGAAAAAAATAAAATTTCTATTTTCAGGACTGCCAAAAATAGACATTAGGATAGACATTAGGATAGACATTAGGATAGACATTAGAATCGACATTGTGTATCGTTGTTACTATTTCAAAATTAATTACAGCTTTATTATTTATCGGGAATAAATAGGCATATATTTAAATGACAATCTCAGTTTATTTAATGACTCAAGTGTCAATTTGAAGAGATGGTGTACTAAAAAATGCTTAAAAAATTTACGTCATTATTCCCTCTGTGGGCGATACTCCTATCTGCAGTAGCGTATGTGTATCCAGAGTATTTTGCCCCCCATAATAATCTCATTGTACCCCTCTTGAGCCTTATCATGCTCGGGATGGGAGTCACACTTTCAGTGGGCAGTTTCCTCACAGTCTTGAAAAGGCCTTATGTGGTCCTTCTGGGCACCCTCATGCAGTACACCCTCATGCCTCTTGCAGCGTGGATGGTCTGCCTGGCTTTGAAGCTGCCTGCCGACCTTGCCACTGGTGTAATCCTGCTCGGCTGCTGTCCCGGCGGTACGGCTTCAAATGTGATCTGCTACCTTGCAAAAGGGGATGTTGCACTCTCGATAGTGCTCACATCTGTCTCTACCATGGTTGCCTTTCTCGCAACTCCCTTCCTTACCTGGCTCTTTATCGGGCAGACTGTGGATGTGGATGTCATGGGCATGCTTGTAAGCGTTGTAAATATCGTAATCGTGCCTGTAGTCCTCGGGCTTTCAATCAATTATTTCTTTGAAAAAAGGATAACAGCAGTCAGGGACGTCTTTCCGGCAATTTCAGCTCTCGCAATCGTTGTTATCATTGCCATAATCATAGGGACAAACAGCGAAAACCTTGAACAGAGCGGCCTTCTGGTCCTTGTTGCAGTGATCCTGCACAACGGGCTGGGGCTTGCAGGTGGCTACGGGGTTGCAAAAGCTTTCAAGCTCAGCGAAACAGAAGCAAGAACCCTGGCAATCGAGGTCGGAATGCAGAACTCGGGCCTCAGTGTTGCTCTTGCGATAAAACATTTCACAGCTGCCGCAGCGCTTCCGGGTGCAATCTTCAGCATCTGGCACAACCTGTCCGGAGCTTTCCTTGCAGGACACTGGTCAAAAACCAGCGTACCTGATACCGATAAAAGTGAGATGCCCAGAATTAGCGGGCATCTCCACTAAGTATTTGGGGTAAAACCTCAACGGGTTTTGCAAAAGTAGAAACGAGGTTGGGAAGCAGGATAAAATCCGGGAATATCACAACAGATTTCCCGGGTTTTTCCTGTATTCATCTACTTCTTTATCTCTACTTCTCAATCTTTACCGCTTTTTCTTCATATTTTTGATTTCTTTTTCTGCCGATCTTCAATTATTCTGCTCAGCACAGAATCCAGTCAGTTGACTGTCCTCTCGTTAGATGTCATCACAGCACCCGTCTGACAATGAAGTCCTGCATCCTCTTAAGACGTAAAGAGTGTGAACTCCTTAGGAGATGCCGCTGTTCTTTATGCGGTAGGCCGTGTCCAGGCTTGTAAATTCAAGATTTCAATCAAGAAATGCAAAAATCACTGGATTTCGAAACTGAGTCTATTTTTAGTATAATTAATTTAAAATAATTACGGGGATAATTGTATTACTATAACGGGAGCAAACGGGGCAAACGATTAAAGGAATAATCGGCAGGGTGCGGGAATAAGAAATTACCTGGGTGATATTGATCCCATTCCGCATAAATGCACTTGAAGGGGTATATTTTCGGAGCAACTGTTGGAACTGCAGTAAAAGGAACGAGACTCTTCAGGGCTTTCCTCTTAATCATCTTAATGCGTTGTGCTATAACGAGCCCGCAGTTAAAGAGCTGATGTTATCTGAATAGGACTTACGCAGTTGAACTGAAAAATCAATTGAATTAAATTAAGGATTCCTGCAGAGCCCAAACGAGTAACACTTTATATGCTGCAGTGTAAGAGGCTCCTCCGGATCCATAGGAGTTGAGGGGGCATGAAGAGAAAGGGAATAATATGTCTGTTCATTTTTTGCATCGCACTAATTAACGCTTTAACCCCTGTAGATTCTGTTTCTTCCGAAACTTCGATGGGTAACACAAGCACCTCGGGACATGAGAAGGCCTTCGACCCAGGGAGCATGAACCTCTCAGTAAAACCCGGAGACGATTTCTATGAGTATGCTGAGGGAGCCTGGATAAAAAGCCACCCCGTGCCTGCGGACAAATCCCGATACGGAGAGTTCGAGATAGTAGAGGACAGAACCTCCGACCGCGTCAAAAGAATAGTGGAGGACGCAGCCAACAACACATCTGCCCCTGAGGGAAGCCTCGAGCAGAAGATCGGCGAGTTCTACCGGGTGGGAATGGATAATACCGCCCTGGAAAAGCAGCGTCTGGAACCCCTCAAAGACGAGCTGAGGATGATAGACGATATCTCCAGCACTTCCGATGTCCAGACCGTATCGACGCAAATGATGGACTACGGCATGGACCCCTTCTTCTCCATGTACGCCGCACCCGACAAGAAGAACAGCAAAGTCATGATCGCTACCCTCACTCAGGGGGGTCTGGGCCTTCCGGATAGAGATTTCTATCTCAGGCAGGACCGCGAATCCATAGAAATCAGAGAGCAGTACCTGACTCACGTTGCCAGGATGTTCGTCTTCCTCGGCGATAGCCCGGAGGCCGCTGAGAATAATGCCAGGACCGTGATGAGGATAGAGACCAGGCTGGCCAGCGCATCCTTCACCAACGTGGACGACAACGATGAGGTCAAAACGTATAACAAGATGAGCCTTGAGGAGCTTCAGGCCTTTGCCCCGGGCATTAACTGGTCCTGTCTCTTTGGCGTCCTGGGCCGCCCGGACGTAGCCGAGGTCAACGTCAGAAACCCGTCATACTTCAAGGAACTGAGCACTGCCCTTCAGGACGAGAGCACAGCTGACTGGAAGACCTTCCTTCGCTGGAAGCTGATCTCAGCTACGTCCCCCTATCTCAGCTCCGACCTTGAGAAGGAGCACTTTGACTTCTATGGGAGAAAGCTCAATGGCCAGCAGGAGATGGAGCCCCGCTGGAAGAGGGTCCTTGATGCGGAAAACGAGGCCATAGGTGAAGCCATAGGCCGTGTCTATGTGGACAGGTATTTCGACCCGGGCTCCAGGGCCAGGATGCAGGAAATGGTGTCCAACCTGAAGAAGGCCTTCAGGGAAAGAATTCAAAACCTGATATGGATGGAGCCTGAAACAAAGAAAAAAGCCCTCATGAAGCTTGAGGTCCTGGATGTCCAGGTAGGCTACCCCGACGAATGGCTGAATTATTCGGAACTTGAAGTGAAGAACGATTCGTATGTCATGAATGTCCTCAGGGCCTCTAGATTTAAGTTCCGCCATGGTCCAGACGGCCTGGACAGGATAGGCAAGCCCGTAGACCGCAAGCTCTGGGAGATGAACCCCCAGGAGACTAACGCCTATGCAGACTACAATAAGAACCTAATAGTCTTCCCTGCGGGCATTCTTCAGCCTCCCTTCTTCAACAAGGACGCCGATGACGCAGTTAATTATGGTGCCATAGGCGCCATTATAGGACATGAGATGACTCACCACTTCGATAGCCAGGGCAGGAAGTTCGATGCCAGTGGAAATCTGACGGACTGGTGGACGCCAGAGGACGCCGATAACTTCAACAGGAGCACGGAGGTCCTGGTGGACGAGTACGACAGGTTCGAGGTCCTGCCCGGCCTGAACGTCAACGGCAACCTGACCCTCCAGGAGAACATAGCAGACTTCGGCGGCCTGACCATGGCTTACCATGCCTATAAACTCTCATCGAAAGGGGAGCCGGAGATCGATGGTTTCACCGGAGATCAGAGGTTCTTCTTAAGCTTCACCCAGATATGGAGGGAATCGGACACAAACGAATCCCTGAGGACACTAGCGCTGACCGATACCCACTCGCCCGCCAGGTTCAGGGTCAACGGCGTGGTCTTCAACGTGCCTGAGTTTTACAGGGCGTTCCCGGGCGTAAAACCAGCGGATAAACTCTACAGGCCAGAGAGTGAGAGGCCGGTGATCTGGTAGAGTGATTATCGGGAAGCCTCTTTTACTCCAGTCTGAGTGTTGTTCTTGTGATGAAGCTTTTTGCGGCTGCAATCAAAAATAAAGTAAACTGAGCGATTAACCATATATGAGGTGTTTATGAGTGAAAGACTACTAAGCTAAAGGCTTAGTGGCTTCTTGGATCAACGCCGACCATCAGCATCTCCTCAAGCTCGAAAGGCGCCTCTTCCGGCTCCTGTGAGATCATTACTCTTTGATCTCAGCTCATTACATGTCTTCTTGAAATCACCGACCTTAAAAATCAAGGTAGGGGTTTTACCTATGAGTCCGGCCTTCCGCTTTGCTTCGGCTTCGCCCTGCATTGCAGCGTTGGGAACATGGAGAATTATTTCCGTACCCTGGCTTTTTGGAGCGACGGACAAAAAGCGCCATCCCGGTGCCGGGCTAACGTCTGCGACTTTTACAAAACCAGGTTTATTCGTATAAAAGTCGAGCGCCTCATTATAGTCTTTGGTGAATAGCATAACATATGTCATGTCTTCGATAATATATACACTTCAATACAATACACCTCAATAAAGATGTTTAAGTTCCCAAATTATTTGAATATTAGTTGTGCCTGTTCAGCAGTCAAAATATTAAAAACATAAATTTTTTCCAGTAAAATCAATGTCATAAAAAATACAAAAGTCGCCAGCTCTTAGACAGTGTGAAACTTTGGGGTAAGATTTGCGTTAAATTTTGAAGGTTATAGAAAAATAATAGAAAACATAATTAATATTAAATTGTTGTTCGACTTTGAAATATTTTATGTGGAACTATCTTTTGTTCAGAAACAATTTTTCGTATAATTATTTTAAAATAATAACAGGAACATTGTATATAACGTGGGTAAATAGGTCAAAAGAGTGAGGAATAACCGATAGAGTATGTGAATAAGGACTGCCTGGAAGAATTGATCCAATTTCTAAGAAATAAACTTAAAAAAGCATATCTTTGAGTAACTGTATTGGGGCTACAGTGAAAGGATCAAAGATCTTCCGGGTTTTCTTCTTAATCACTTAATGCATTCGGGACTTACGCACCTGGGGTATAAAAACAATTACAACAAGCACTGCAGCTTAAATTTTCACTTTAGAGAGTTAAAGGTTTGGTGCTATTGATTTTTTTAGTCCAGTTGCATAAGTCCCGGTGTTGTGATACATTATCGTACATGGAGCATATCCATTCGTATGGCTCTTAAGGACTCTATCGTCTATTTTGATCTTATCTCTTTTGAGGATGTGTTGTGATATAGAGTGCTTACAGTTAAAAAATTGATGAATTGATGTTATCTAAATGGGCTTACGCAACTGAACTGAAAAATCAATCGAGTCGAAAAATCAATCGCATCAAAAGTTTAACTGTATAATCATAGAGCACTTTTTAAATAGGGGATTATTATGTCAGTAAAAATCGAGTGGCAAATCTTTACAGCTGAGACACGGAGCGACTACACATGGAGATCGAGCAGCCCAGCTCTTGCGGAACTGCTCAACGTTATAGCATGCCCGGAGAAGATCAAGGAACCCACTCAGGACGTCGAGGAATCTATGGCTCGTCTGGCCATCAAGGAGTTGCCATATTTCAGAATAGCCGAGACCACCTCATAAATTCCAGAACAAAAACCTTCCCTGAGCCTGTATACTATATTAATTCTAAAGCAATATCAGTTTAAAAAAGATAAGCTTCGAAAATGCCGGGTTCGAAGCCTTTTTTATTTTTTCTGGTTCCTGGTCTTCCTCTATTATTTGGCTTAAACAGGCAGTTTTCCGGGTTTTTCTTATCTTACTCTAGCAAACTGTCTGATCTGGATTTTCAAAGGTCTTCACATTGTCCAGAAGCTTTGCACATCAGCATTACCGAATGCACATTCTGGTGGGGTTACCCCAAATGAAAAGGGCAGCATTGAAACAATTCATGACATAACCTCTTATCGTACTGTAATATTCACAATAGGCAATATATACAGGAGGGACGGATACTCGAATATGGACCTATTGTAACTTTTCAACATGCATTAACGACTTTTCGGATAGGTTCTAAACCAGTGCAGCAACGAAAAGCCAGATCATTGCTATCTTCACCACTTGAAGACAGAAAATCTGTAAAATAAGTATCAAATCTGAAAAATAGCAGTGTTTTATCAGAAAAGGTTGCTGTCATTCCTGATCCTTCAGGTCCTGCGGTTCCTGTACTTCAAAAAGGGCAGGGTACTTCTCTTTTAGTGATGTGAGGAGCTCTTCGTCTAATTTTGCATCATAAAGTGTTTTCACTTTAGAAAGCTGATCAATTGTTAAATGGTGAGCTCCCTTAAGGTTAGCTCCCTGAAAGTCAACCTTTCCAAGGTCGGTCATCTTAAGGTGAGCCTTTTCAAGATCAACTCCCCGGAGGTTAGCCCCTTGAAGATTGGCTCCATAAAGGTCAGCCCCTTGAAGGTCAGCCCCTTGAAGGTTGGCTCCTTGAAGATTAGCACTTTCAAGATTAGCCTCTATAAGGTCAGCTCTTTCAAGTTTAGCCTTTTGAAGATTAGCCTCCTGAAGATTAGCCTCCTGAAGGTTAGCTTCATGAAAGTCAACCCCTTGAAGGTTAGCCCCTTGAAAATGAATCCCTATAAGGTAAGCCCCTTCAAGTTTAGCTCCTCCAAGTTTAGCTCCTTGAAAGTTAGCCTTTTCAAGGTTAGCTTCTTGAAGGTTAGCCTCTTGAAGGTTAGTCCCCTGAAGGTCAGCCCCTTGAAGGTTAGCTCCATAAAGGTCGGCCTCCTGAAGGTTAGCCAGATGAAGGTTAGCCAGATGAAGGTTAGCCAAATGAAGGTTAGCTCCCTGGAGGTTAGCCAGATGAAGATTAGCACCCTGGAGGTTAGTTCCTCCAAGCTTAGCTCCTTGAAGGTTAGCCAGATGAAGGTTAGCTCCATACAGGTTAGCCGAATGAAGGTTAGCTCCCTGGAGGTTAGCCAGACGAAGATTAGCTTCATAAAGGTCAGCTCCCTGGAGGTCAGCCTTTTCAAAGTCAGCTCCCTGGAGGTTAGCTCCTCGAAGGTCTTTTTTCTCTGGAATATCCATTTACAATTACTCGGTTTTTAACTAAAATAAGCATTACTATGGCAGGAAAATATCTTCTGCTCTTCATGGTTTAGTTTTTAAAATTAAACAGAGTAAAATAATTTCTAAATTATTGCCCTTACTGCAGGTCCGGGAAGGGAACTTATCATTATGATCCGTGAATGCCTCGAACCTGTATTTCAGATGAAAAAATGAAAAATAGTCCTGAGACTCTTTGGATTTGAAAGTGCGAGATTCAAAGAAACAATTACAAGTTTTTGGGATGAGCTCTATATTAGTAATAATTAAGAACAAATTATTATTATTATTATTATTATTATTATTATTATTATTCTATGATGGAGTTAGGTTATGATGGGGGAAAGATATGCTTGAAAATGCCCGAAAAGAGGAGCAACAGAGAAAAGCCTCTGAAAGGTTTTATAGCCGGCAGAAAGCTGCTGAAGCGGAGCGGCCAGGCGAGGAGAGATTCGGACGTGAAATCATCAGGCCCTTGACGGAGGCACAACCCATAGAGAGGCGCCGGATCTTTCTTGAACCAGGTGATGGCCTGGCCCTGGAGAGGATCATGGGAAAGAGCGATCTTGTCGGCATCTCCTATCTGGAACTTGGACTGCTCGCGGCCAGACCCGTCTGCAGGATCCAGATCGTGAATCCCTTCGGCAGGCCAGAGGGTTACGGCACGGGCTTTCTTGTCGGCCCAAATCTGCTGCTGACGAATAACCATGTCCTCGATACAGCAGAGCTGGCAAGGAAGAGTTTTGCAGAGTTCGAATTTGAGCAAGATATAAACGGTCGACGAAAGCCATCCAAATCCTTCGACCTGCGACCCACCGAGGTCTTCGTCACCGATCCGGACCTGGACTTTACACTGATATCCGTGGCCCCCGTTGCCACAGAAGGTACAGAGCTTACTGATTACGGATTACTGCGTCTCGTGGAAGACACCGGCAAGGTCCTGACCGGCGAATACGTCTCCATCATTCAGCATCCTGAGGGCGGTCTCAAGCATTGCTGCCTGCGGGAGAACGAAGTTGTAGATATCTTCGATAACTGGCTGCACTATCTGACCGACACTCAGCCCGGATCCTCAGGTTCACCCATATTCAACGATCAATGGCTTATTGTGGGCCTGCACCACTCAGGAGTGCCGATGAAAGATGCACAGGGCAACATCCTCAAGACAGACGGTCAGCCCTATCGAGAAGGCATCGATAATCCCAGCACCATAGCCTGGGTGGCCAATGAGGGCGTGCGCATCAGCCGCATCTTCGAGGCACTGGAGTCGCGCAGCGAGAACGAGCCGATGGCGGCCGAAGCTCTGCGCAGGCTTCGCAGCCATGACACTGGTCCGGTCGGACCTGCGATCATAACCGCTCCAGAACCCATCCCCGGCGCAGCAATGGAGCTGGGAGAACTGCCCGCGGAACATTACCGCCTGGCGGATGGCTACGACCCCGATTTTCTGGGCTCTCTTTACCAGCTGCCGCTTCCCAGGCTGGCCGATAATCTCCAGTCCAAAGTCGCAAAGCTCAAGGACGGGGGCGAGATTCTCACCTACCTGCACTTCTCGATTGTGATGAATGCCGATCGAAGGCTGGCCTTCTATACCGCGGCCAATATTGACGGCGAGAAGCTGGAGAACATCAAACGCGACCGCGACAAATGGTACTTTGATCCACGTCTCGACCAGAAGTATCAGGCCGGGCCCAAATTGTATGAAGGCAATCCACTTGACCGCGGACATCTGGTTCGCCGGCTGGATCCCTGCTGGGGGCCAAATGCCAGGGACGCGGGAGAGGATACATTCCATTTTACGAACTGCTCGCCTCAGCACGAGCGCCTCAACCAGCATGATTGGCTCGAAGTGGAAGACTACATACTGAAGACCGCAGATAATGCCAATGTGCAGATATCGGTATTCACCGGTCCCGTCTTCCGCGAAGACGATATGATTTACCGCAATGAGTACCTCCTGCCTGCCGATTTCTGGAAGGTGGTGGCATTCGTCAATAAGAACGGGAAGCTCAGTGCCACTGCCTACCTGCGCACGCAGAAGAATTATCTGGAGAGCATGGAGTTCTTCGACAATGAGTTCAAGACCTGGCAAGTGCCGGTAGCGCAGGTTGAGGCGCTGACCGGTCTATCATTCGGCTTGCCTGCAGATGCCGATCCTATGGCCCGGGCAGCAGCCGGAAAGGGTCTGGAAAGCCAGAGGAGCAATATCCGGAGGATTCGCTCTGCTGCGGACATAATATTCTGATACGATCACCTGATGGTTGTTGTCTCGGATTAGCAATGAAGCACAGTCTTGCCAATGAACTAAAAGGGTCAAGCCGAAAAGCCATTTTTTTGCTTGTCGGCTTCACTTCATTTTGCGGGCAAGCTCAATGACTGGTAGCTTCATATCTTATCCGCCCCGCCCGGCTCCAATTCCTTTCGCACCGCCGCCATAGGCGACGCCTGACTCGGCGAGCACAACCTTTCCGTGCTGCAGCTCGATCAATCCCGCCAGCTCCAGCCGGTGCAGGTGGTAGTCAAGCATAGATCCGCCCACCACCACGCCGGGAAGTCTGACCCCGGAATATCAACCATATAGCCGGGGACGACCAGAATTTTGGCTTCAGAAAAATCCCTGCAGGTCAGCAGGAAAGTGAAAGTATTCTGTTGAGCCGTTTAAAAGGCAAAAATAAAAAAATCGAGTAATTCATTACGGGGCGTTTCATCCTCTCAGGAAGTAATTTGGAGTTTTAAATTTGATTCAAAGGAATTAGGGGTTTAGAGTCCCACCCTCCGCACTTAAATTTTGTGTCGTCGATCTTTATAATTTTTTAGTGCGTCTTCTTCTTCGGGGTCACGATACCCGGGCTGGTTCCTGGCATAGCTATGCTGTCCCAAAGCCGGTCCGCTTCGAGCCTGTCTTCTTCGGTTAAGGGGGGCGCTTGACTAAAGATTACACCCTCGCTGGTCGCTATAAACAGCCGTTCAGGATCTTCTGAGGGCAGGCCTACGCCTTCCCCGTCCGGCTCTGCCATTCTGGGCCACATCTTATCCATTACAGCCTGGTATTCTTCGTAAGTCATGCCGTCAGGATCCACCCATTTGGGGTCGAACCTTTGGAAGAACAATGAATGCTGGGTAATCACATAATCAAAATAGGCAAAAGTATAAAGGGAGAGTTAACCGTTATAAGCGATTACTAACTTTTAAGCAGTAAATTAATCTTAACTTTTCTGAAGTTGTGCTTATAGCTCTTAATTGTTTTTAATCTATCTTAAATATATAAATATGAAAAAGCAATTAAGTAGCTTTTTCAGACAAATCACGGAAAGTATAACTATGAATAATTTTAAAAAACTAGGTCTCAGTAATGCTGTTTTGAAATCAATAGATGATCATGGCTTTGAAAGCCCTACAGCAATACAGGAAAAATCAATTCCCCTAATACTTGCTGGGGAAGATGTTATAGCCGGAGCCGCAACAGGTTCCGGAAAAACACTCGCATTTGCTTCCGGCATATTACAAAATTCCGATAAAGGAAAAGGAATTCAGGCTTTGATCCTGACCCCTACAAGAGAACTGGCGGAGCAGGTGGCAAATTCGTTCAGGAAATTCTCAAAATACGACCCGTTAAATATCGTATCTATCTATGGCGGTGTAGGGATCAATCCACAAATTAAAGAATTAAAGAATGCCGAGGTTGTTGTGGGAACACCCGGTAGGCTACTCGATCATATCAGCAGAAATACTATCAAATTCAATAATGTGAAAACCCTTGTCCTCGATGAGGCAGACCATATGTTTGATATGGGATTCAAAGTGGATGTAGAAAAAATTATCAAGGAATGTCCTCAAAACAGGCAGACCCTTTTGTTCTCTGCGACCATTACAAAAGATATTGTCCGGCTTTCCCGCAAGTACATGGAAAACCCGGTTCGAGTATCAGCAGAGTCTTATATTGACCCGCAAAAGTTGAATCAGGTCGTTTATAAAGTACAGGATGACATGAAATTATCTCTGCTCGTGTACCTTCTACAAAATGAGAAGTCAAACCTCGGGATGGTTTTCTGCAACACAAAAAGAAACACTGACAAAGTCGCAAAAAACCTTAGAAAATCAAGTATCAATGCCGTGGCAATTCATGGCGGATTGACACAGAACGAACGAACTCGCATAATGGAAAAATTCCATTCCGGGAACATAGGTGTCCTTGTATGCACAGATGTAGCCGGAAGAGGACTTGATATACGGGGTGTTTCCCATGTTTACAATTATGATATTCCCAGGGAGAGTAAACAGTATATTCACAGGATTGGAAGAACTGCACGAGCAGGAACAGAAGGAAAAGCGATAAATATCCTTTCCAAAAATGACCATGCTAATTTCATGGGTGTGCTGAAAGACAATAATGTAGATATTAAGGAACAGGCACTACCTGCTCTGAAGAAGATTGTAATTGAAAGACCGGAAATAAGATTGCCAAAGCCGGTAAACAGGATGGACAACCCCTCCAGAAAAGGTCATAAACCCAGGCACAAAAACTATTAATACCGTTCGTCTGTGCATTGCATTATAACTAACCATTGATCGATTGGCATCGGCAGGAGCAATGGACTGCTCCTGCAAAACCCAGGCACGAGAAATAAGAACGACGGCCAGTTCGTGCCACTACGATGTCAAAATGCATCCTTCCGATGCCTTCGGACCAATGAGCAGAGGTCGTTGACTGCGGGGTGGAAGATTTATGCTAAAATCAAATTGCGTGCGGCCACCCCAACCTGAACAGGCTGTCCGATAATTACCTCCAGTAATAACTGAATTTCTTCTTCTCCAATTTAAAAGTCTTAAATGCCTTTTTTACCATCTTTTTACCCTGAAATTGAATTGTCGGGCAGCCTGTAAAGGACGGGATATTAGTGACCCTTTGCGCTCCCGATGTAATAAACCTGTAGCCTTTGGGCAGTTTATAGTTCTATCCCTGCACAATCAGTGCTTCCTGTTCCAAACTTCAGCGCCAGTACTATCGCTCGTAGCCAAATGGACCAAGTATATCCCGGAAGGCTCAACAACGCAATTAAAACAGAGGGAAATTTTTTATTTCCTGCTACCACATTGAAGGATTGAAAAACAGAGTAATGCAGTGGGTTGGGTTGTGAGTCAGTAAACAAAACGGTTAGAGGAATTTTAACAAAGAGAAGTAGAATGTTAGTTTTATTTTTTGTCTTCTCCATTCCATTCCATTAAAGCCTTCTCAATAGATATCAACGTGAACATAGTAGTATTGAATATCTCGTCCGGGTGTTGCGACAGCCAGCTGATTTCGTCGAGAACGTCTTTTGGGAGCCTAACAAGGTCGTTCTGGTCTTCTCCTATCTTCATGAAATATTCAGCATACCGTGAACCGTACCTGCTGTTACCACTTGCAGTGATAGAAATATACTGAGTAAATGACCCATCATTCAATATATCTCTTGAATATCTGTATTGAATTTCTTTAACACAATCCGAGTAATCGTTATTCATTCTTCTGATGGTATCTGGAATCGATTCACCATCTTTTTGCAAAGCTTTCAGGTCTGAAAATACACTGTTAGAAAGTCTGAAAGTTTTGTATTGCTTCATACCTACTCGTACAGTTAAGATGTATAAATAGACTACTACACAAGACTACTACACAAGTATAGTATTTCGCTGAAAATTTTCCCTTTTTTATCCTCTCCATTTACCTCAGACACTCCACTATTTTCCTAACCCTTAATTTCCGTTTCAGCCACTCCTCAACGAGAAGCACAAACATTCAAAATATCCCGGAAGACTCACAAGTCCATATTACTCTATATCGAAGTTTTTCTACTTTTCGGATAGCTCTTAATGCAAAGTCCCCTTAGAAAACCCCAATTTTTTCCAATCAACATAATAAATTTTATTTCTTTGTAACTGCTAATTTTAAGGAAAAATCAGGCGCTCCCTGTTTAATTAGTTTTTATTATTCTTAAACGACCGTAAATTGCATCTCACGTTCTTTCTTTTCACGCGCCGCGCTCCTCTCGAACCCGCCTGCGTACAGTAGATAAAAACGAACTCAATAGCCGCGCCGGGAAGTCTGACCCCGGAATATCAACCATGTAGCTGGATTCCACATTCATGAAGAATTACTGTCAACAAAAAACGAATCCATGAGTGATTCTCTAACGCTTGACCGATGACGCATGTAATTCACTTTACTTTTTGATACCGAAGGTCTATGAAGGTTGATAGTTTTTATCCGGGTGCGCGGAAATGCTTTTTTTCATTTCCACCATGGCTTATTATTCTCAATGCTTTCTAGAAAACCGATTCTGAGATTCCTCAATAACCTGAGAGTTTCGTTTGATAACAATCAAGCAGAGCGAGACATCAGAATGATGAAGCTACAACAAAAAATTTCGGGAACTTTCAGAAGCATAGAAGGAGCGGTAGCTTTCTGCAGAATTAGGGCATACATATCCTCAATTAAAAAGAATGGCATGAATGTAATGGATGCTATTCTAGCGGTGCTCAACGGAGCGCCGCTATTATCCTGAGAATTGCAGCATTTTGCTGAAAAAACATACTTTTTTATCAGTGGCTGAATAGTTACAAAATAAAAGGGAAAACTGAACTTCTAAATCCCATTATTATTTATTCCCTATGTCCCTTTTCTCCTTTTCTATCCTCTCAAGCAAAACCTCCGTCGTCTCATAATCCCTGCCTTCTCTTCTTGCAATCTCAGCCTCTGTCTCAACAAGTTTCCCTGAAAATGCCTTTGCAAGAATGGACTGCCTGATTTTTTCCGTTTATCTCTCGCTACTTACATCTAAAATGTAATCTCATAAATTTATCGTCTATACACGACAAAATAAGTAAATTTTATCGATTATACTCGATAAGTATATAAATAAGAAATTCCTGATTATTCTTTGTGGATACAAGGGAGAAACTGAAAAGTGCCATTATCGAGTGGCAGGGAAGAGTATTACCACCATTGCAGAAACGCAGGTATGAGGCAAACATAGATGCTCCGCATGTAAATGACATAGTGGGTGTGAGGAGATGCGGCAAAACATACTATATGTATCAACTGATATCAGAATTGCTTGAGGGTGGCGTGCCAAAGAGCAATATATTGTACCTGAATCTTGATGATGACCGCTTGCAGCCGTTAAATGGGGATGAACTGCAGCTGCTGGTAGAAACTTTCAGGGAAATTCAGGAGGTATCCGCAGGAGACCGTTTGTATCTTTTCCTTGATGAAATCCAGAACTTCCCGTCATGGGAACGGTGGATTAAAGGCGTCTACGATAGAAAACAGAATGTAAAGTTAGTAATAAGCGGCTCGAATGCGTCCCTGCTTTCACAGGAGATTTCCACCTTATTAACAGGCAGGCATCTGAGCACCAGTATGTTCCCTTTCAGTTTTGCAGAATTCCTGGATTACCATTCAATAACCTTTGATATGAAAACACTCCCTTACTCGGAAGACAGGCCAGTTGTCAAGCGCAGATTCAACGAATACCTGGAAAAAGGAGGATTCCCCGAAACCATAGTCTATCCGTCGGTGCAGCACCGGGAAACATTGCAGTCATACTTTGATGACATCATCTACCGGGATATCATTTCAAGATACGGCATACGCAATCCCCTGATATTCAAGGACCTGGCGCTATTCTGCATATCGAATATTGCAAAACCGCATACATACAACTCCCTCAGAAGGCTGTTTGCCAGTTATTCCTCCCTCAGCACGGATGCAATAATCAATTATATTGCATACCTTGAGGATGCATTCCTGCTCTTCAGCGTCAGCCATTATAATGAATCGTTAAAGCAACAGATGAACAAACCCAGGAAATTATATTGTATCGACACAGGCATGATCAATGCCGTTTCCTTCAAACTGTCCTCCGATACCGGGAGATTATACGAGAACCTCGCCTTCATCCGGCTTTTACGCTCAGGAAGCGAGATCTACTACTGGCAGGATCAAAAGGGCCTCGAGGTTGATTTTGTTACAAAGAAAGGACTTGAGCCCTCCCGATTGATACAGGTCTGCTCGGATTTGTCCGACCCGAAAACAAAAGAACGCGAAGTGAATGGACTGCTTGCAGGGATGAAGAACTTCAAAATGAAAGAGGGGACAATCATCACATCAGATGTCTTTGACGAGGAGCTTGTCGATGGGAAGAGGATAAGGTATGTGCCTTTGTGGTACTGGCTGCTTGAAGGAGATATCGGTAAGTATTGATGTTTGAATAAATATTTGGAGAATTGGCATAACTCGGACTTTTTATTTAAAGTATCGTTGCGGGTATTGTTACTGAGTTTTTCTTCTTGCATCTCACGTTTTTTCTTTCCACGCGCCGCCCTCCGCTTGAACCCGCCCGCGTACAGTAGATAATAATGAAATCATTAGCCGCGCCGGGAAGTCTGATCCCGGAATCTTAACCAGGTAGCTGGGGACGACCATCTTTTTAGAAACAGTCGAAAAAATGGAATATAATTTGCATTTACTCTTGTGCCTGTCGGCAGTAAACACGGTATTCCTACATGATGCAGAATGAGTGAGTTCAGGAAAGCACATGTCGAATAGATTATAAAGAGTAGACAGTTTCGTCATAAAAAGAGAATATAAATTGTATTGGGAACCTAATTTTTTGTAGGTCCCATGCATTTACCTTTTATATAATTTATAAAACTTAAGGATAAAATGCCCACTAAAAACAAGATAAAAATATAGCAATTCCAAATAATCAATACTGTCACCATGGAGATAAACCCATCATAAAAACCAAATGGATGCATTAACAATAACAAAAAAAGACAAGTGAAGAACAAATTAAGACTTACCGAATAACCAATAAGTAATGCATATTTGTTTAAGGATATTTCTCCGAGTACTACATAAAAAATTACTAAAAATGCAGTTGCAGTTCCATATATCGGAGCCATTGTAGCTATTAATTTCTCAGGATCTATTGTAAAATAATTCGGATTCACAAAATAAGGTAAACCAGTAATAATGAGTATATTAAGAGTTATATTCAAAACAATGTTATCTTTTATTTTAGTAGGACTCATTGAATTTATTTATGGCGTTTTGAGCTTTATACTTTTCTTGTGCTTCGGAGCATTACAAAACTTCCATCACGGCTTACTACTTTCCATATTCTCCTGAAGCAGCTTAATGTTTAGCCTGCTATTCTCCTGAATAAGGGTTTGAAAGTGGACTGCTTATGTATATTTTCATAGCTTTCTATCTGGTCATCCTTTCTCTGCCTAATATCCCAGAAATCCCACTCAAGAACTCGATTGACTCGAAGACGCGCCGAATTATGTTATAGGGTGTTGAGGCTCCAGACGGTGGTGGAGACAATTTTCCCTTAGGTTTTATCCCATGCGTACCCTGTTTAATTAGTTTTTATTATTCCTGAATGACCGTAAATCACATCTCACATTCTTTCTTTCCACCCTCCCCACCCCACTTGAACCCGCCCGCATATAGTAGAAATAAAATCATTATCCGTACCGGGAGTCTGACCCCCTAATATCAACCAGGTAGCTGGATTCCACATTTATGAAGACTTACTGTCAACAAAAAACGAATCAAGAAGTGATTATCTAAGAGGCTGTCTTAAATTTAAACCATTTCTACAATTGGATAATGGGCAACGTTAACTTTAAAGTCAAACCGTAAATTTTTTCGAAATTCAAGGTATACATTGACTTTAAGGATAGTGCTTTATCCCATAGGACAATACGCATTCAATGCATAATATCAAGCACATTCGACATCATGGTTTAAAGTTACATTTTAGACATTTAACCGTTTAATGCTACCGTTTTTAGTTCAAATATGTAAGTCCTACCCCAATTGCAGACTCAAATTCAATTTTAAGACAGGCTCTTAGTGATTGGTTGTTAGAGCATTTACAACAATAAATTGCCATTTTTCTCATATTTTTCCTATAGGGGAGGAGAAGCAAACCATTAAGGTAATCAATACAGGTTGAAACGACACAAAGAGTTTTAGTTTGAAAATAGAAGTCAAGATGCTTTTCAGAAATGTATTTTCCTGCATAAATATTATTTGATTTGATGAAGTCATCTGTTATTTGTTTCACTAAACTAAATTTATATAGGAAAAATTATACTTAACTGTAGACGTGAAAAGGAAATATGACATCTTCAAGCTAAATATCATGAAATGTAATGTAACAACATGATAATAGAAGCTTCTACAATAATTTCTGCTAGTAAACCCTTGTTAATTAGCATTACAACAAAGCTACTTTTTGACAAAAAACATAAAATTGAAGCTAATAAAGAAAAGATGGAACAAATTCAAGGAATGTACCAACAAGCACTTGGTTACTCTAATTCAGGTGATATTACAAAAGCTATTGAACTTTACAGCTCCATATTAAGTGAAATTTCTTATAAAGAGTTCTCTTATCAATATTCAATTGTGCAAGAATGCCTTGGTAATGCATATATTAACATGGCTGAAATAAAAGAAAAAGAGATAAACATCAGAAATGCAGTTGAAGTATTAAAAAGTGCTAGAGATATTGGAAAAAATAATAGATCTGAAATAGAAGAGGCAAGGGTTATAGCAAATCTTGGAAATGCATATTTTTATTCCGCAAAAATAAGGCATTCAAAGGAGAATCTTGAAGCGTCTATTCGTTGCTATGAAGAATCTATTTTACTTTTTGCAAGTGATGAAACACATACAAGATATGCAAGGGTGTTAACAAATATTTCCAATGCATATATAGAATTTTCGAAACTTGAAGACAGAATCTCAAACTTAGAGATTGCAATTTCTTATTTGAAAACAGCAGAAACAATGTGTTTAGACTCAATAGAGCCTTTTAATTACGCGGTTTTACAAAATATATTGGGAACAGCATATTCTTATCTTGCGGAAATAAAAGATAAGGCTCAAAACACTTCTAATGCAATCTTATCTTATGAAAAAGCGTTAGAACACTTGTCTACTGAGACACATCTCATTGATTATGCAATGGTTATGGATAATTTGGGAGCAACTTATATAACTTTAGCAACAATTGAAAACCCGCCTTCTAATTATGAGCGTGCACTTGAAAAACTAAAATATGCATTTAATTTGTATGATAATATAGGTGATACTTATGGGTGTGCAGTGACATTTAATAATCTCGCTGTATTATATTTCCAACGATCACGTCATCAAAATTCAGAAATGAGGGAAGAATCTCTTAAACAAGCTCTTGAGTTTCTAAATAAATCTTTAAAATATAGAACTATTACAAGTTTTCCAACTGATTATGCTACAACCCAAAATCGTATTGGTGCTGTTTATTATGATTTGTCACAAGTTGCGAATAAAGAAATAAACCTCGAAAAGTCAATAAATGCCTTCGAGGAATCATTAAAAATCATAAACTATTATAATTTCCCCATATATTATTCTAATATTCAAAAATACTTGGGACATGCATTTCGTTTTTTGGGTGATTTAAAATATGATCAATCATTAGTGATCGAAGCAAAGGATTATTATAAAAAATCCATAAGCTATTATGAAGAAGCTTTAAAAGTATTTGACGATAAACAAAATCTTGCTTATATGGAAATATTAAATGAATTGGGCATTTCTTACTTAAATATTTCAATGTGTGGGGACAAAATTCAAAACCTTAATCAATCCTTAGATTGCTTCCTCAAAACTCTTGAAGTGTTTATTATTGAGAAAGACCATATTGGTTATTTTGGCAGCTTGAATAATATAGGTAGTGTATATTTGGAGATGGCAAATTTTGAAAATCAAAAAGAAAACCTTGAAAAAGCTATAGAATATTATCAAAAATCATTAAGTTATATAGATATTGAAAAAATGTCTGAAATATATTTGAATATTCAAGGAAATATTGATTATGCAAAATCTCTTTTGTCAGAATTATGATTCCAAAATTAATTTTTATTTTAACCTTTACTTTTTTAAATAATCTTGAGAGGATTTATGTTTTAAACAATGAAATTTAAAAGAGTGGCATTTTCGGACGTTACCTATATCCCGCACAGTTCAAGGGGGATATAGGCAACTCAAATTTTTTGAATGCTTTTTGACTTTTCAAGCACACATGTTTTTATAATTAGTTATAGATAGGAAATTACAATTAGAAATTATGCGTCTTCGGTTAAGTAAAGAATCATGATAAATGTCATCCATTTCCACAACAGGTATTCAACAACTTAACAGAGTGGGGGATTGATCGAGGTGTCGATTTTAGGTAAATTGGGCAAAATTTGAGGCAGCCTTCTGGTGAAAAATCGATGGACTTCAGATAAGAAAATCCCTTAACCGATGACCAATGAATTAGAAATATATTCACACAAATTTCAAAAACTTAATATAGTTTTGACTCTTTAATAAATTTCATGTATCGTGAATTAAAAATAGATGTAATGAGACTTCATGCCATATTAGTATCACGCGCAACTCATGGTAACGATCATAACGAAGAAGAGTTCCAAAAACTCAGAGATGAAATAACTTCGCAAAAAGATTTCCGAGATTCTATCCCCGATTTTCTTTACACTTGTAGGACTTTAGATCAATTCTGGAATTATGTCAAAAAACCTAAATTTTTGACTTATGATGAGAGGCGTCAATTTTTGCTAAATGAATTCAATCCCTTATTAAGTATGCTTGAAGAAAAACAATTAGCAAAAGCACAAGAAAAGGCATTTGAATATGATGTTGCTCTCTCTTTTGCAGGTGAAGAAAGACCTTACGTTGAGAAAATTGCTGAATTTCTTAAAACTCATGATGTCAAAGTTTTCTATGATGAGGATGAAGAGGAAGAAGCTAAGATGTGGGGTATGGATTTAACTGAATACTTATACAACGTTTATTCAAAAAGGGCACTTTATTGTGTTATGTTCATCTCAAATAATTATGCCGAAAAAATATGGACAGTACATGAAAAAAGAAGTGCTTTGGAAAGAGCCATCAGGGAAAAAAGTGCATATATACTTCCGGCACGCTTTGACGACACTCTAATAGATGGATTGCCATCAACCTTTAAATATATAGACTTAAGCAAAAAAAGACCTGAACAGTTAGGAAAATTAGTTCTTATGAAATTGGGTAAAGCTTGATAATATCCCATATTTTATAATGAGTTTATCCCAAAACCAATTTTTCCCACTTATTTATTCTTTCCAGAACATGAGCATTAAAAGTAAACGATTTATCTTACTTGGCGTTTTGCTTCATGTAATGCAAAGTTCCCTTAGAAAACCCCAATTTTATCCAATCAACATGAGAAATTTTTCTTTGCCTGTGATTACTAATTTTAAGGAAAAATCAGGCGCTCCCTGGTTAATTAGTTTTTATTATTCCTGAATGACCGTAAATTGAATCTCTCGTTCTTTTATTCACGCGCCGTGCTCCGCTTGAACCCGCCTGCATACAGTAGATAAAAATTAAATCATTAGCCGCGCTGGGAAGTCTGACCCCTGAATATCAACCATGTAGCCGGGGACGACCAGAATTTTGGCTTCAGAATAATTCTTGCAGGTCAGCAGGAAAGTGAAAGTATTCGGTTGAGCCGTTTAAAAGGCAAAAATAAAAAAATCGATTAATTCATTATGGGGCGTTTCATCCTCTCAGGAAGTAATTGAAAAAATGATTGATTAATACTTTCAGTCCGCTATATAACTTTATTAATAAAAAATCGACGTTTTGCTATATGTGCTGAAAAAATCGGGATATATTTCTTCGGGAAGAATTCCGGACAACTGGCACAGATCATTTATAACTACTTATTTATAATAATACGTAGAATTATCTGCCTGAACACATTATCCGAAAAGTGAAGAGAAAATGTTGAGAGAAAAAGTGAAGAGAAAAAGTGAAGAGAAGTTCTTCAGAAATGATTTTGCTTCTTGTTTCAGATTATTTTTATCTTAACCTCAAAGTCTTAACTCAAAGTTTTTAAATCCTTACTTTATCCATCCAATTAATGAGAAAAATCCGAGAGAAGAAAAATGAAAAATATCATCGTTAAAGGGGCACGGGAACACAACCTGAAAGATATCACTGTGGAGCTCCCGCGAGACAAGTTCATCGTTATCACCGGCGTCTCGGGCTCGGGGAAATCTACCCTGGCCTTTGACACGATCTATGCTGAAGGGCAGCGGCGCTACGTGGAGTCCCTCTCTGCTTATGCGCGGCAGTTCCTTGGGCTTATGAACAAGCCGGATGTGGACAGCATTGAAGGGCTGTCTCCTGCAATCTCTATAGAGCAGAAAACAACTTCTAAAAACCCCCGCAGTACAGTGGGGACTGTCACTGAAATCTATGACTACCTCAGGCTGCTTTTTGCAAGGGTTGGGACCCCTTACTGTCCTATCCATGATATCAAAATAGAGTCCCAGTCTCCGGAAAGGATCGCAGATAGCCTCAGCAGGGAATGTGAGGGAATGGTTACAATCCTCGCCCCCATAGTCCGCCAGAAAAAAGGGACTTACCAGCAGCTTTTCAGGGACCTGAACAGCGAAGGCTTCACGCGGGTAAGGGTAAACGGGGAGATTCACAGGACCGACGACGAAATTACTCTTGACCGCTACAAAAAGCATGATATTGAAGTGGTAATTGACCGCCAGGACCCTGCCGAAGACCGGTCAAGGCTTGTCGAAGCCTGCGAAAATGCCCTCCGGAAAGCTGAAGGGCTCTTAATTGCCGTCGATTCTGAAGGGAAAGACCACCTTTATTCTTCTAACATGGCCTGTCCGGTTTGTGGGATGGCTTTTGAGGAACTCCAGCCCAGGATGTTTTCCTTCAACAGTCCCTTCGGGGCATGTGAAGCCTGTAACGGGCTCGGGATTAAGATGGAGTTCGACCCTGACCTCATAATTCCCGATAAAAGCCTGTGCATTGCCGACGGAGCCGTTGCTCTTTACAGGAACTTCCTTGACGGCTACCGGAGCCAGCACCTGACAGCTGTTGCAAAACACTTCGGTTTTGATATCTTTACTCCTGTTGAAGCTCTTTCTGAAAAGCAGTATTCTGCCCTCATGTACGGCTCGGACGAACGCATCCAGTTCAGCATGAGCATGAATAACGGAGACGCCCAGTGGTCACATAAAGGCACGTGGGAAGGGCTTCTTCCGCAGTCTGAGAGGCTCTATAACCAGACAAAATCCGAGTACCGGCGAAAAGAACTCGAGAAATTCATGCAGATCCGCCCCTGTCCTAAGTGTGAGGGCAGGCGCCTGAAAGAAAAGGTCCTTGCAGTCAAGCTCTCCGGAAAGTCAATTGTAGAGACAACAGACCTTTCCATCATCCAGTGCATCCGGTTTTTCGAAAACATGACGCTTTCGGAAAAAGAACAGGAAATCGCAAAACAGGTCTTGAAAGAAATTCGTTCCCGCCTGGGGTTCCTTGAGCATGTGGGACTCGGGTACCTGACCCTTTCCCGCAGTGCAGGGACCCTCTCAGGTGGAGAAGCCCAGAGAATCAGGCTGGCGACCCAGATCGGCTCAAACCTTATGGGTGTGCTCTATGTGCTGGACGAACCGTCGATAGGGCTGCACCAGAGGGACAACGAGCGTCTCATCCAGACCCTGCAGACCCTTCGAGACCTCGGGAACACCCTCATCGTGGTAGAACATGACGAGGATACCATTCGGGCTGCGGACTATGTGCTCGATATAGGTCCGGGCGCAGGGATACATGGAGGCTATGTGGTAGCTGAGGGGACGCCTGCAGAAATCGAGAGAAATCCTGAGTCTTTGACAGGCAAGTACCTCTCTGGAGAAAAACAGATTAAGCCTCCTGCTCTCCGCCGCCAGAGCGAGGCCTTCATTCGGCTGAAAGGCTGCCGGGCAAATAACCTGAAGGACATCGATGTGAATGTTCCCATAGGGCTTTTCACAGTAATTACCGGGGTTTCGGGTTCCGGGAAGTCTACCCTCATCTATGATACTCTTTACAAAGCCCTGATGAAGAAGATCAACAAATCAAATGTAACACCCGGGGAATATGACGAGCTGGTTTTTGACTCCGAGCTCGATAAGGTAATTGTTATCGACCAGAGCCCCATTGGCAGGACTCCCCGCTCGAACCCTGTGACCTATACCAAGGTATTTGATGCGATCAGGCAGGCTTTTGCCGAAACAAAGGAAGCCAAAATCCGGGGTTACAAAACCGGGCGTTTCTCTTTTAACGTTAAAGGGGGGCGCTGTGAAGCCTGCCAGGGCGACGGGTTGATCAAGATCGAGATGAACTTCCTGCCTGATGTTTACATTGAGTGTGAAGAGTGTAAGGGCACACGCTATAACCGGGAAACCCTTGAGGTAAAGTACAGGGGCAAATCGATCGCCGAAGTCCTGGACATGACTGTGGAAGAAGCAGCAGAGCATTTTGAAAACGTCCCTGCAATCAAAGGCAAGCTCGATACCCTCACGCGCGTAGGGCTGGGATACATCAAGCTCGGGCAGAGTTCAACGACTCTTTCCGGGGGAGAAGCCCAGAGAATAAAGCTGACCCGCGAGCTCTCGAAAAAAGGTACAGGAAAGACCATTTATCTTCTCGACGAACCCACAACAGGGCTGCATTTCCATGACGTCAAAAAATTGATATCAGTCCTTAACGGCCTTGTCGCAAAAGGAAACACCGTGGTCGTTATCGAACACAACCTGGACGTCATCAAGTCCGCAGACCATATAATCGACCTTGGTCCCGAAGGAGGGAACGCTGGCGGGGAGATTGTTGCCACAGGCACGCCGGAAGAAATTGCTCTGGTTCCGGAAAGCTATACCGGACACTTCCTCGCTCCCAGGCTTTCAGTGCAAGGGAACTCGTATCTGGGCTCGGGCGCACAGCCCGTTGAAGCGGTTTTTGAGGACGGGGAGGATTTTGAGGCCGATTACGAGGAATTTGAAGGGGACTCTGAAGAGGAATCTGGGGAAGAATTTGAAGAAGAGCCTGAAGAATTCGAGGACGGCACAGACGAAGCGTTTGAAGGACAGGCACTTTGAAGAATTCCTTAAATATTAAACCTGGAAACCGGTTTGAGTAAACTAAATTTGAACGCAATGCTAAATTTGAACGCGACGAGGCTCAAAAATGATTGACCTGGATGCTCTTCCGCACCTGCCCGGCTGTTACCTTTACAGGGACGAAGAAGGGGTTGTGCTCTACGTGGGGAAGGCAAAGGACCTTAAAAAAAGGGTGAGCAGCTATTTCCAGAAAAGGGACCATGACCCTAAAACAGCGAGCCTTGTGCAGGCTGCCAGGGGCCTTGACTTCATTGTTACAAATACCGAAGTGGAAGCCCTGCTCCTTGAAAATACCCTGATCAAGAAGCACTGGCCCAGGTACAATATCCTCCTCAAGGACTCAAAGCGGTACGCCTGCATTCATCTCACCGGAGAAAAATTTCCCAGGATCAGGATTGCCCGGAAAAATACCGGAGAAGGAGAGTTTTTCGGGCCTTTCGTTTCTGCAAAGGAAAGGGATTACATTTTCGAGGTTGTAAGAAAAACTTTCCAGCTCCGAACCTGCAAAAAAATGCCTGTACGTGCCTGCCTTCGCTATCATATCGGAGCATGCAGCGGCCCCTGTATAGGCAGCATTTCTGCGGAGGAGTACGGGGAAAAGGTGAAAAGGGCGACCTCTGTCCTGAAAGGCAACATCAGGGAACTCATCGAGTCCATGGAAAAAGAGATGAAAGAGATGGCTGCAAAGCAGATGTTTGAGCAGGCCATGGCTCTCAGAGATGAGATTGCATCCCTTGAATACCTTCAGGAAAAGCAAAACATGGAGAGGCAGAAGAAACATGATGAGGACATCCTGAATTACATTGTCAGGGAGGGTACGGTCTATCTCATGCTTTTCAAGGTTTACAAAGGGACTCTGGAAGACAAACAGGACTATGTCTTTGCCTTCGGGGAGGATTTCCTGGAAGAATTTCTGGTACAGTACTATTCCGAAAACGACCCTCCTGAGGAACTGATCGTTCCCGAAGTTCTTGAAGAGTCTCTTGTAGAGTTTCTGGCGCATGTGAAGGGAAAGAAAGTTAGAGTAACTGTTCCGAAGCAGGGAGAGAAAAAAGAACTTCTCGACCTGGTCCTGAAAAATGTTGAAATCGGATTTTTCGGGGACAGAAAAAAACTCGAAGCCCTGCAGAGCAAACTTTCCCTCCCCAAACTCCCGAACGTTATCGAGTGCTTTGATATTTCCCATCTATCAGGCACCTCTACCGTGGGTTCCATGGTCCAGTTCAGGGGTGGTCGGCCTGACAAACACAATTACCGCCGCTTCAAAATCGAAAGTGTGGAAGGGATTGATGACTTCGCTTCCATCGCCGAGGTTGTGCGGAGACGCTATTCTCGCCTGCTTGAAGACAAACACGAGATGCCAGATCTGATAATAATTGACGGGGGAAAAGGGCAACTCTCTTCAGCTTTCCAGGAACTCCGAAAGCTAAGACTCAGAGTCCCGATTATCTCCATAGCCAAACGCGAAGAGGAGATTTACGTTCCAGGGCTTAAGTCCCCTCTCCCCATTAAAAAAGATGAAAAAGCCTCTCTCTTTGTTCAGGAAATCCGGGATGAAGCCCACAGATTTGCAATCACCTACAACCGCCTGCTAAGACAGAAGTCACTGATACAGTAATCACTTCAGATGCAGCGATCACATACAGTGATCAGGTACATCGAGATGTACAGTAATCAGGTAAAGTGATCAGTTTTCATTTACTCAAGAAGGTCTTGATTCCATGAAAGTTACCAGCCAGACACCCGGGGTGTTACCAGAAAAAAAGTTCGAACTACTTCACGATGCACGGTACCGGGACAGCCCTCAGTTTAAACTGGTTTCCGATTTTGAACCTAAAGGGTCCCAGCCGCAGGCAATAGAAAAACTTGTGGAAGGGCTGAATAAAGGGGAGCAGTTCCAGACCCTGCTCGGGGTTACCGGGTCCGGAAAGACCTATACGGTCGCAAATGTCATAAACCGGGTAAGAAAGCCGACCCTTGTTATTGCCCATAACAAGACCCTGGCAGCCCAGCTATATAATGAGTTCAGGGAGTTCTTCCCTGAAAACAGGGTTGAGTACTTTGTCTCATATTATGACTATTACCAGCCTGAGTCCTATCTTCCTGCCAGGGACCAGTATATTGAGAAAGATGCGCAGATAAACCCGAAGATCGAACAGATGCGCCTTGCGGCCACAGCCTCCCTGATGTCTCGCCAGGACGTAATTGTGGTGGCTTCGGTATCCTGCATCTACGGGCTTGGCAACCCTGAGAACTTCCAGAAGATGGGGTTTGAACTGAAGGTTGGGGACAGGGTTCAGAGAAAGGAAATCCTTGAAAAACTTATTGATATCCAGTTTGAAAGAAACGACCTGGAACTCATGCCCGGGCGCTTTCGCGTAAAAGGGGACACCATTGATATCATTCCCGGTTACTTTGATGATATCATCCGGGTTGAACTCTTCGGGGATGAGGTGGACAGGATCTCAGAGGTGGACAAGCAGACAGGGCAGCGAAAGGAAGAGATGGACTACTTCTTTGTCTACCCTGCCAGGCATTATGTCATTCCGGAAGAGGAGCAGAAAAGCGCAATCCAGTCTATCCTTGAAGAGCTTGAGGAACACCTCCCCACCCTCGGACTGCTCGAGTCCCACCGGTTAAAACAGCGCACGCTTTATGACATGGAGATGATTGAGGAAACCGGGAGCTGTAAGGGCATTGAGAATTACTCAAGGCACTTTGACCACAGGAAGCCCGGGGAACAGCCTTTTTGCCTGCTTGACTATTTCCCTGAAGATTTCCTCCTTGTCATTGACGAGAGCCACCAGACCATCCCCCAGCTTCACGGGATGTATAACGGAGATCGCTCAAGGAAAAAGAGCCTTGTCGATTACGGCTTCAGGCTCCCCAGTGCTTTTGACAACAGGCCCCTGAAGTTTGACGAATTTGAAAAGTACATGAAAAACGCGATCTTCGTCTCGGCAACCCCTTCAGACTACGAGCGGGAGCACTCCGCCAGGATCGTGGAACAGATTATCCGCCCGACCGGCCTCGTTGATCCCGAGGTTGAAGTACGTCCCCTTGAAGGCCAGGTCAGGGACGTTATGCAGGAGATCCGGAAAATAGTGGATAGAGGAGACCGTGCCCTTGTGACCACCCTTACCAAGAAGCTTGCAGAAGAACTGACCGAGTTCCTCGCCCGAAACGAGATCAAGGCCCGCTACCTGCACTCCGATATCAAGACAATCGAAAGGACCGAAATCATCCGTGAACTGCGCCTTGGCAAGTTCGATGTCCTTGTAGGGATCAACCTGCTCAGGGAAGGGCTTGATATTCCCGAAGTGGGCTTCATCGGAATCCTTGATGCAGATAAGGAAGGCTTCCTCAGGGACTCAAAGAGCCTCATCCAGATCATAGGCCGTGCAGCCCGGAACTCCAGTTCGAAGGTCGTCCTCTATGCCGACAACATGACCGATTCCATCAAAAAAGCAGTGAGTGAGACCGAACGCCGCCGCTCCATGCAGATCACCTACAACGAAGAACACGGCATCGTCCCGACAACTATCCGTAAACCTATCAGGGAAAAGGTTGTGGATATCACAGATACCAAACACATCCCGAAGACCGACATCCCCAACGTAATTATCGAACTGGATACGGAGATGAGGGAAGCTGCCGACAGGCTGGACTTTGAGCGCGCAATCCAGCTCAGGGAGCTCATAAAGAAACTGGAAAAAGAGGTGAAAACAGTGTAAGTGGTTGGGGTGGCTGAGCCTTTTTAATAAGGCAGGCTATCTCTCTTTCTTACAAGGAAATAAACTCCCTATTTGTCCCAGAATGTTTAAGTTAGAATGTTTTAGTTTGAGCTTTTCGTTTATTCTTAGCCAGAAAGCCGAAATTTAAGGCACCGGACTTGAACTTTCTTTTCCTCCCAGAAACATTTCGGAGTAGTCTGCCGATTTTCCGGTATTTTTTGGACATGTGAAAGTGAGGCCTTTCGATCCCAGAATACAGGACAGAGGTTTTGCTTTTTCAAAATCCATTCTCCCTTCTTCATCAAAAAAGTCCTCATCAACTTCCAGGTTTACGACTTTTCCTATGATGAGGGAGAACTTTTCCCTCAGGACCTCTTCTACAAGGGTGCATTCGGCCCAGGCAAGGCACCCTTCAATCCCGGGAGCTCTGATTTCTTTCGAGGGATGGGACTTTAGCCCTGCCATTTCGAATTCATCTACTTCCGGGGGATAGTTCCGGGAACAGACCATAACGGCTTCTTCCATCCCGACGGGAGGGATATTGATAACAAATTCCCCGGTTTCCCGGATATTTGTTAGAGTGTCGCGCTTGAGCCAGGAAGCAAGTACTACTTCCTCCAGGGGACGGAGGATTGGAGTTATGTTGGACCAGGGGGCAGCATTTCGGACCCCTTCGTTTGAGACTGTGGAAATAAGGGCAATAGGCAGGGGGAAGATTTGCTCTCTTTTGCTTGGTTTTAATTTCATTCGTTCACCTCGATATTTCTTTAATCAAAATATTATCTTTTTTCATCTACTTAGTATTTTATGTTATTAATTCAGATTAATTTCTTACACTGGAAATGTGAATCGGAAACGGATGCTTCATATCCTTTCTAATTGAATATAGAATCAGGTACCTGTGTGTCAGATCAGATCTTTCCAGATATCATAAAAAATGCATGAATCGAAGCAGCACACAGTGTGCTCCTAAAAATGTCCGGATATTATCATCGAACCATGTATGAAGATTAGAAAACTGCTGAAAACCTGGACTTCAGGAGCGCAATCAATTCCAGGGGCTCGTAAAGAAACTGGGAAAAAGGTAAAAGTAGGTTGAAAGTGCCGCCAGTCCACGAAGATAAAAATTCTATTTACTAGTTTTTTACTTTTTTGATATTTCTTTCTTTTCTATTTCCCTGCCTTGAATATTCATCTATATTAGTCTTTTTATTTTTACCTCAAATCTATTACATTTTTCGCAGAGTTCGTTCTTCCAGATGCTCAAACTTTTCCAAGTTTGATTGAAACTCTAGGTCAAATATATAATCTGCTTCAATATTTACTTTTTTTGAAATTATATGGGACTTCTTATATTAATTGAATCTCAAAAATTTCTATAACTTTATTTTTATTAAGATGTCTTTTGATGCTGATTACTTATTCTATTATATTGTGTACTGTGTAACATATATTTAACTAAATAAGTTTATCTAATTATAAATTGATAAAAAAACATTCACTTAATTTCTCAAAAGGAGGTTTGACGGGTGAAATTAAAATATATTATTGGAGTTCTTGCACTTTTGCTACTTATGGTTGGCACTGCAAGTGCAAATCCTTATGACCTTACTTTAGCAAGTACGGATTCAGCTAATGATCATGTTTGGGTTCATGTGGATTATTTGAACGGGATATTAACCTTTACAGATGAATCCAGTACTCTTCTTACTGGTACGCAAACACTTACATCAAATTCAGGAATTCAAGCGATTGCAATTTCCAATGAGATTCCTGAATCTTCTGTACAATATATAGAAGGTACTCTAAATGGCGCTACTTACGTTATTTATAGTCGGGATACTGCTCACCCTCTTTCTGCAGCTATCGGTACACATGATTGGGAATATGGTAAGGGTCCACAAGATAACGTTTTTGGCGATTTCGATACAACTTTTGGTGATGGCGCGAATTATGCATATAGCAAGATAATGGTACATTTTGGTACAGAACCCACTTTTGTGGCTAATGATGATGGTCATATTTTCGGAGTTCACTATCGTTTGTGTATAATGGATGGTTCTGCTGTAATTTATAATGAAGCCACTTTCTTTGTGACTGACGGCCCAGAACCACCAGACGTAGAAATTCCTGAATTCCCCACAATAGCCGCACCTGTTGCAGCAATACTGGGTTTAATGTTCGTTTTCGGCCGCAAAAAAGATGAATAAATCAACAGAGTTTTAAGGCATGAAAAACCCTTAAACTCAACCTTCTATTTTTTTCATATTTTTTGAAAGCAGTTCAATTCTGGTTTTCATTCTTCGTCGTTATCAAAATCATCACTATCATCATATTCTTCTCTTTCGTCTCTTTCTGAGTATCCTGTTTCCTCGGTTTTTCTTGCTTCCTCTCTTTCCTTTTCTGCTTTCAGGAACTCTCTTTCGGTCTCATCTATCCTTTCAGTTTCTTGCGCCTTTTTTGCACTATACTTTGCATAGGTAAACATAGCTATCAGTACTATAATTGAAGCAAGTAAAAAAACGAGCATAATATTGAGCATGGGCCCATAAGCCCCGAGTGAAGTTTCAGAATCAAAAGCCAGGTACAGTTCCTCCTCTGTTTTTTTAGATATTATGTACACAGTCTTATATATATCAAATCTCAATATTTTTTATAATTTAATCTTGTCTAAATTGTCTATTGGTATTGATTCTTTGTTCTTTTTTCAATTATACTGTTTAAAGTATATTTTACTAAATAAGCTTATCTATTTATAATTATATTAAAAAACATTTTATTAGTTTCCTTAAAAGGGGTTTAAACGAATGAAAACAGTGCATGTTTTTGGAGTACTGGTGTTTTTGCTGGTTACGGTGAGTTCTGCGAGTGCAGCAACTACGTTCTCTATTAATAATACCAACATAGCCGTGCCCACAGGTGCGTCAGTAAAGATTGATGTGACATATGACGCAGCTGCTGACACAATAACCTTTGTGGATCGGAGCATCGGGGTTACCAATCCCAGGATTACCTGGGTTGCTTATAATCTTAATGTTGATAAAGCTCAGATAAAAGGCTATAAAAAGACTTCAATTCTGGGTAAAGAAGCAGAGTGTGAGGTTCTAACTACCTGGCAGGAGAAACAGAACTTTGGTGCAAGAGGCGAATTTGGCGATCTTTCCAGGGTCTATGCAATGAAAAACCCGAATGACTATTTCACCAAAGTGGTAGTAAAATTGAAAGTTCCCCCTGGTTTTGATGGAACCATACCGGGTAATCCTGATTATCAGGTGGGGGTACACTTTGTTTGTGATCAATTCAGCTGTTTCGTTGCAGGGACTGTGCCCGAAATACCACAAACGCCCGAAACATCAATACCTGAATTTCCCTCAATAGCTCTGCCTGTTGCAGCAGTACTGGGAATAATGTTCATTCTGGGCAGCAGAAGAAAAGAATAAGGGCTCAGAAGAAAGGATAGGAATTCGAATGAAAGGAATTCGAATGAAAGGAATTCGAATGAAAGGAATTCGAATGAAAGGAATTCGAATGAAAGGAATTCGAATGAAAGGAATTCGAATGAAAGGAATTCGAATAAAAGGAATTCGAATGAAAGGAATTAGGACTAAATAAAGGAATTAGAACGAAGTAAATAAATAACTCTTAGTTGTTTTCACCGGCTGCTCTTTCAAAGAAGAAAGGGCTCATCTCCTTCTCTCCTTTCTTCAGAAAGTTGGCAAGTTTTAGTCTTCTTCCTCCATCAGCTCTTTAAGCCTTTTTTTCTCAGCAATCTGCCGTTCAATTCTTTCGGCTTCGGCTTTCTCTCTTTCTTCACGCATTTTTTTTGTGACTTTCTTTGTATAAATAAACATTAACAGTAGGAAAACAAATGAAACCAGCAAAAAAATGATTATCATGTTAAGTGTGGGTTCGATATTCATTACCGGTCACCGTAAATAAGTTGGTGAGAATTCTATTTGTCAGTTTCTGAAAAATGGAAGAAAATCTTCTTCCTGAAAGTTAATTTTTGTAAATTTTCTTTGTAATATCCCTGTACTTTCTTTGTAATATCCTCTATACTTTAGTAGTATCCACCATACCTCTCATTAATTTCCCTGGCAGTATTGTAGGCATCATAGAGGTTGTATATCCAGAACAGCGGATAAAGGATGTAACCGATTAAAACTACTGTCAGGAAGCCGAAAATCGAGGCAAGAACGATAAAAATAATTCCTTTCATAATTTGTCCGTTATAGATCTGCCCGAGGCCTGGAATAAAGAATGAAAGTACTGCAGCAAAGCCCGGGTTTTTGCGTGGTTGAGGCATTTTTTATGCTCCGTTACCTGTTTTTTTCTTTGTTTTTGCTTTGTTTTTTCTTGTTTTTGCCGGGTGATTTTTGGCTGTTAGTAAGTTTATTTTTCTAATTCAATTAAAGATTCATTGTGCTAAGCCGAATTTAATCGGGCTAAATCAAATTTAGTTAACTGTTAAAATGACTAAACATAATAAGCTACGTAGAAACGGTAAGCAACCTTAACTTCGTCCATTTCCCCTGGCTGCAGTCCTGAATCAGGCTGGTCGGTTTTATAGACCTTTTCCCCGAAGTCTTTGAAGGTGACTTCACATTTTATATTTTCGGGAAGTTGAGCCTCAAAGCTGTTGCATTTCCCGCAGACTTCGCGGATAAGAGCCTCTGTTTCTGCCGGGCTGAAGACCTTTTCGTTTTCAGGCCTGTAGTTTACCTCAACTGTCAGTTCTTCTTTGCTGAGCAAATCGGCCCAGAAACCAGACAGTTCTGTTCCTTTTATCCTGTAGTCCTGAAGTTCGAAACTTCTTGTTATCGTGTTCTTAATCTTACCCTCTTCCATATGTTTATTTTTGAAAGTCGATATATATAAACTATCTCAATAAACAAAAGAAATCCTTGAGATAGATTGAGGAAATCTTTGAGATAAATTGAAGAATTCCTTGAGATAAACTGAAGAATTCCTTGAGATAAACTGAATATAAGTTAGGCATTAAAATTAATCGAACAGAGAGGTGAGTTCAGTTGAACTCAGCTCCAGCCTGATATCGTTTTCAAATTTTCTTAAGCATGAGGGACATTATGCCAGGCTTCGAAGGTTTCATTGTCTGGGGCATAAACATATCCATGCCGCCAGCGGACCCGAACATTTCCTGGTTTACCCGGTCGGTTATTTCATCGAATATCATCTTATAGGCAACACAGTGCGGGTCGACAGCTTTTATTTCCCCGTTGGTGGGAACTATTGCATTGTATGGGCATCCGCCCCTGCAGTACTTGATATGGGAGCATTTGCCGCATGCGGTGTCCACAAATTCCTTGAACTGGTGCATGCGTTTCCAGGCCTCGGATTGGGCGAGGTCTGCCATTGTCGGACGGTCATAGACGTTTCCCATGACGTATTCGGGCATGCCTACGAAGCGGTAGCAGGGGTATATTCCTCCGTCAGGGCCCACTGCAAAAGTATCTCCCATGCAGTCCACGAAGGTGCAGACAGTACCCCTGCCTGTGAACACGCATTTGCACAGGTGGTCGATGTTCATGACCTCAATCCTGCCAATATTTTCCAGATATTTGTCCAGAAGATAAATCAAGAGTTCTCCGTACTCTTCAGGTTCAAGTGCCCATTTCTCGGGGTTATCCCCCTTCAAAGACGGCAGGCAGGGGTGCAGTTTAAGTGTCAGACCTTTTTCCAGGTAAAAATTGAAAATATCCTCTCTGAACTTTACGGAATGGGAGGTAAATGTGGTGATGAACCTGACATTCAGGCCGTGGGCTCTTGCAATCTCATAGCCTCTCATGGTCTTTTCATAGTATCCCTTTCCTCTCTGCAGGTCGTTAAGCTCCTGGGGGCCGTCCAGACTGGAACCGATCGGAATATTGTATTCGGCAAAAATCTCGGCTATTTCCGGGGTAAGTTTCCAGAGGTTTGTCTGTATGGCAAAAGCAATTTTCCTGGAACTCAAGCCTTCAGCCAGCAGAGGTAAAGCTTCCCGGTAAAAGTCCGCTCCTGCAAGGAGAGGCTCTCCACCATGGAAGGTAAAAGTAACCGAATCCCCCCTGAAGCCTTTAAGCCATTCAACCACTTCTTTAATGGTTTCGATGCTCATTATAGGGGATTTTTCCTCAGAACTCCAGCAATAAGTACAGTTAGCGGGACAGCCCAGGGTAGGGATCAGCATCACATGAAAAGGCATATTTAAACACCTTTTTTTTAAGCTTCTTTAAATTATTAGTAGTTTTCTAAAAGTATCCTTTCCCTGTAAAGGTTTTTAATTTCCAGCTTAATTTCCTCATTTTTTGATGTTTTTCTTTCTACTGACAGATAAGTAAATTTGATGACCCAGGTAAATTTGATGTCACCTCAATTTCAGTTCTAATTTTAGTTTCCTATTCTTTTTTAGGTAGATTATTATTTAGTTAATGGAATCAAATCTCTTAACGGGTTCTCAAACCCACTCCGTAAATATCCTTGATCGTTGAATCCTAAGTTTCAGTGCTTAATATTTTTAGACACTTTTATTTTCTCAATCATGTTCTTAAAGAGCATTGAAAACTGATGATAGATCTTTAAAGACCGAACCTCCGGATGTGAGGATCAGGTGAGGGGAATAAAATGGCTAAGTTTGAAGTTTATCTGGATAAAATCGGTGAATACCGCTTCAGGTTGAGAGCAGGAAATGGACAGATTATAGCTGTAAGCCAGAGTTACAAAAGCAAGGAAGGTTGCATTAAAGGGGTCCAATCAGTAAAAGAAAACGCACCTGATGCCCGAATCGTTATACTTGAAGAAATACCAGGGGCAAAAAGAGAAACGGAGGCTTCAGTTTAATTTATGGAAATCGGTTTATTTCCTGAATCGTTTTAGTTTCTGGAAATCAGTTCAATTTCTCAAATATAATTCCTTCAAACCTGCATTTTGTGATTTTTCCATCGCGAAAAGCATATAAAAAGACTTTGAAAAGGGCATAGAGCCTGAAATAGAAAGACAGCAGGACTGGAGAACAAAAACCACTGATATATACCAGTTTCTTATCATCCCGGATAGAGTCGTCAAGAAACTTTACCACACCGTCAAGGCTTTCTCTTTCAAGGGTGCTTCCTCTGGGCAGGCGGGGGCCGAGCACTACAACATCTTCTTCCATGCCATCTGGACTTGTTGTCCCCTCTATGAAGCCGTAATTAAAGATGGTAGGCAGAGGAGAAATGAAAGCTCTTTCGTACCCGCTTTCTGTCCTGCAGTATTTTGAAAAACTGTATTTGGGAGTTTCTATAACAATTTTCATATATAGTTTTCCTATAGTTTTTCCTGCGTGTGCTCAGGATCAACTTTAATCTCTTTTTCGCTTCTCTCTTTTTCAGGCTTTGTTTCTTTTTGTAGCTTTTGCAATTTCAATCCTTTTTTTCACTCTGTATGTTTTACCCTTTTGTTACTCTGTATGTTTTGTACTGGCTTTCAACAGAGAGAAGAGAAACTCAATAGTTTGAAAAAAGCAGAGGGTGAAAGTCAAATATAATAAATGTCTGAAAAGATGAAACGCCGGAATAATTAAGTGCCCCAGGTGTCCTGATAAAGTGCTTGGTGTCCGATAAAGCGCTTGATAGCACAAAGACCTGCAAGCTTTCCAGGAGAGGTATGCTGATATGAGTTTTCGAGATAGAGTAACCCTGCGAGATGCAATGAGGGGAATAGTTGAAGCCCCACTGCTTCCCTTAGTCCCAAAACGCTTTGATTACGTAGGGGACATTGCAATAATTTCCATTCCAGAGGAACTTGAGGCTTACAGGGAGTCTATTGTTTCAAAGATCCTTTCGATGAGAGGCAATACTCGGGCTGTCCTCAATAAAGTCAGCAAACTTGAAGGAGAACACAGGGTAGCCCGTTTTGAACTTCTCGCAGGCGAATCCGCAGAAACCCTTCACAGGGAAAATGGATACACATACAGAATGGATGTAAGAAAGGTCTTTTTCAATCCCAGGCTCTACTGGGAAAGGGGACGTGTAGCCTCAAAAGTTCTTCCCGGCGAGTCCGTCCTGATCCCTTTTGCAGGCGTGGGCCCCTTTGTGCTCCCTTCCGCAGGAAAAGGGGCAGAGGTCTGTGCAATCGAAATAAATCCTGACGCCTGTGCCTGCCTGAAAGAAAACATCCGGTTGAACAGGCTTGAAGGACAGGTGACTGTTATCCAGGGAGATGCTGAATCTATTCTTAGCCACCCGGGTTTTTTAACAAGTGAAGGATTCCAGGTTCCGGAAAACGGTTTTGACAGAGCAATTGTGCCGACACCTTACGACATGGACCGCTTCCTCGGAGAAGTTTCAGGACATGTCAGAAAAGGGGGACACATTCATTTTTACACTTTCAAAACGGATTCACAGATCCCGGGCTTAATTGAAGAATACGGAAATATGGGTTTCGAAGTTGAATTTTACAGGCGTTGCGGAAACGTTGCTCCAGGTGTCAGCAGGTGGGTTTTTGACCTGCTTAATAAATGACCGCGTAAGACTGTAGCCTGCCTGCCCCCATGGCAAGAGAAGAAATTCCTTTTATCCCGAACACCCTTTTTTAATTCAATTTTTATAGAACGCCTCCGCCAGCTTGTCTGCCGCCTCTGCAAAAAACAGAAAAAACAAATTTGAAAGAGAGACGAGACTGAAATTTATGCCATTTTGACCTGTCAGGCTCTTTTTCTAACTCAGGAAAGTCTCCAGCAGCTTTCACTTCTGGCTTTTAGTTTCTTTCTCTTTTCCGTTCTCTCTTTTTTGGGAAAGACCGCTCTCCTGCGTCGAGCGGGACAGGAACGACACAAGATAGTGAATAAAGTTGTGCTGGTCAAGCAGATCTATTCTCAGTCTTGCTGGGCGAAGAGAATAGTAATGCTACTTGTCCATAACTTAGTCCTCTTGAGCGAAGCGAAAAGGACGGCGGGCTCCCAAATCGCAATTCGGGTGCCGAAACGAAATTCGGGTGGCGCAATTCGGGAAGGGGAATTTCGACCTTAAACTGGACTTTTCAGTCCTCAAGCCCTAGATGTTTCATTATATGGTGGTAGTGTTCAGGGGAAAACCTGGAATAAAAGGCACGTTTGACCACTTCACTGAGAGACGGGTGGATGTCCATGCTGCGTATGATTGGCTCTGCACTTCTGGATTCCGTGTACATGAGTGGAATAATCTGGTGGATCAGGATTGAGGCATGGGGACCTATAATATGGGCTCCCAGAATTTTTTCTTCTTTTCCGTCCAGGATCACTTTTACGAAATAATCCTTTGCTTCCATAGCAGCTCCCTTTGCCGTATCTTCAAAGAGTTTAAAGCCCATAACGACCCGGTCTTCCCCATACTCCTTGATGGCTTCCTGTTCTGACATCCCCACGCCTGCAATTTCAGGGTAGGAGAAAACGGCATGTGGTACGGCATGGTAGTCTGCTTTTACTTTTTCTTTCCTGACCGCGTTGAGGAAAACTATTCCGGACTCATAGTTCCCTACATGCTTGAGCAGGTATTTTCCGTTTGCATCCCCGAAAGCCCAGATATTTGGATGGGAGGTTTCAAGATACTCGTTAACTATAATCCAGCCCTGGCGATCGGTCTTTATTCCTGCCTTTTCGGGGTGGAGGATATCAGTATTCGGGGTCCGTCCCGTTGCAACCAGGATTTCGTCTGCGGTAACTTTTGTTTCTTCTCCTGAGTTTCTGTCTTTTGCAATAACGGTTTTCTGCCCGTTGCTTTCTTTTCTGACCTCTATGGCCTCGTGGTTTATAATGATCTTCATGTATTCCGACATCTTTATCCTGGCAAGCTCGGAGATTTCGGGTTCTTCCTGGGGGAGAAAATGTGCATTTCTTCCTATGACCGTGACTTCAGCTCCCATGGCTGAAAAAAAGTGCCCGTATTCGGCTCCTATGTAACTTCCCCCGAGAATGGCAAGGCTTTTCGGGCATTCCTCCAGTTCAAGTACTGTGTCACTTGTAAGGAAGCCGGTTTCTTCAAGCCCTTTAACAGGCGGAATTGCAGGTCTTGAGCCCGTGCACAGGAAGATCATCTCGGAGTGAAGGGTTTCTTCTCCAACCCTGAGGGTATACGGAGATATGAATTCGGCAGCTTCGGGATAATAGTCAAGGTAGGGGTTTTCGGTTAAGCCGTCCCTGATCATATCGATGTCTTCCCCGATCCTTCTGCGCATCCGTTCCATTATCATGCGGAAATCAATATCTTTTATCTCAAGCTTGATGCCGAAAAGTGGGGCTGTCTCAAGTTCCCTGACAAGCTCCGCGGGATAAAGCAGAAGCTTTGAAGGGATGCACCCTCTGGTCAGGCAGATCCCCCCGGGTTCGTCTTTATCTATAACAGCTATTTTCATCTCCGGATTCGAATCGATGATCGAGTTCACATAGTTCATTCCGGAACCCGTACCTATCACAATCAGGTCATAATTTTTCATTATTTTCCCCTCACAGCAAACTTAATACAAGATCTCAGCCAGTTACTGGATTTGTTAACTGCAATAATTATCTGTCTGTTTGCTAATTACCCTTATCCTTAAATAAATGATCTTACAGCAGAAGACCGAAAATAGAACAAGGATAGCAAAAAAGATAGTAAAAAAGATAGTAAAAAAGATAGTAAAAAAGATAGTAAAAAAGATAGTAAAAAAGATAGTAAAAAAGGCAGTAAAAAAAGATAGTAAAAAAGATAGTAAAAATGAATCCAAAAAGCGCTGGACTCTATTCAAAAAAATATCAGAAAGACGTCCTCCCGGATTGCAGGTGAAAGATACTTTCTGAGATAAAAAATTAGTATCAGGTGTCTGTGGAGTGAAGTGACGGACAAAAAAGTTCCTTTGCTCTTAGAATAACCGCCAGAGCTGGCGTGAAAATATCTCTGGGCGCAAGTAATAAAATACATAAATATTTTCTAATCTTGTTTCAGTTTTAAGCAATTGTCAGAAGGAAAAACAACTATCTATTTATAAAGAAAAGCCTATTCTATGTAGCTTCTCAGGAAGAATAAAAAACAAAAGATGTCTTAGAATGAACAGAGCTACCCCCCTCTTTGAAGATGGGAGTTCCTATCACGGAATTCCCGTGATGCATGTCTTATATTTCCTGCTTATTCTGATAGCTCCTTTTGCAGGGGTAGATCTTCTTCTCCTCCTATCTTTTGTCCTTTTCCTGGGACTGAGGTTTTCCGGAAAGTTTCTCTCCTTCAGGAGAGATGCAGCCAGCCTTTCCTTTTCCCTTACGCTGATGCTGCTAGTTTCTGCAGTTACTAAAGACCTTCAGTACACATACCCGTTTTATATAGTCCTTGCCGCCTTTGCCGTTGCAGCAGTCGGAAACCACATCTCCTTTTTTACCGAAAGAGGTTTCATGGCTGATATTGAATCCGGAAAGAGCAGGATAAAGCAGAGAAGGTTTTCATTGCTCTGGAGCTCGATATTTCTCTCTCTCAGGATTATTGCAGCCTTTCTTGCAGCCAGCTGGGTCGTCTACTGGCAGGGACTTCCAATCCCATACAGCTTTATCTTTTTCATATCCGTGATCGGAGCAGTTACAGGCTCTCTTTTTGAGTCCATTCCCACCAAGATAGACCGCAATATCCCTGTACCATTGGGTGCGGGGATGACGATGTGGATTTTTGAGGAGTTCAGGTACTGGGTGCCCCCAGAGAAAATGCTTGTAGCCCTTGCCTTTTCCCTTTTCCTCGGGGCTATGGCTTACAGGGCTAAAATTGCCGATGTTTCCGCCCTCCTCAGCGCTGCCCTTCTCGGAGTCCTGATTATTGTTTTCAGCGGGCTTCCGTGGTTTTTGCTCCTGCTTACCTTTTTTATTCTGGGTGGTGGGTTTACCAGGTACAAGTACGCATACAAGGAATCAATCGGCATTGCTCAGGCAAAAGACGGGATCAGAAGCTATGAAAACGTATTCTCAAACAGTACCGCAGCCCTTGTCCTTGCAGTGGCATATGGAATCTTCCCGGAACAGAGTCTCCCGATCATTTATGCCTACATGGGCACTGTTGCAACCGCGACAGGCGATACCCTTGCAAGTGAAATCGGGACCACGGCAAAAGGAAGACCCCGAATGATCACAACTCTGAAGCTTTCGGAACCCGGAGCTGATGGAGCTGTTTCCTCCCTGGGCGAACTTGCCGCAATTTTCGGTTCTGCAATAATAGGTGTCCTCGGCTATGCTCTCGGGATATCTGACAACCTCCTGCTTTCAGTCCTTATTACAACTGCAGGAGGCTTTTTCGGAACAAATGTGGACAGCCTGCTCGGGGCTACCCTTCAGAAAAGAGGCTTGCTCTCAAACAGCGGGGTAAACTTTGCTGCAACCTTTGCAGGCGCAGGGATTTCAGCTGGCATATATCTTCTTGTATCCGGCTTTTAATTTCAGAATTGTTTCCTGTGTTAATTTGCAAATCCCAATGAAATCTTGTTTTTTTGCTTGAGTTTGAATCTTTTTTGGCTCCAATTTACTTTTTGGCCTTTATTCTCTTTTTCTTCCTATTTTCTGTCTTTTTGCAAAGACCGCTCTCCTGCGTCGAGTGTGACAAGAACGACTTAGTATGGCGAATAAAGTTGTATGGGGCAAGATCTATGATTTAGTCTCCCCGGGCGAAGAGAACAGCAATGTTATTTGTCCATAATATTAGTCCTCTTGAGCGAAGCTAACTGTTACAAACTCTCAATTAGTCCGCTTAGCGAAGAGAAACGGATAGCGTAATGTTGCGATTACATCGCAACTGCAAGAAAAATCATAAATTTTTCTGTCCCGAAGCGCAATTCGGGAAGGACAGCGCGCTGCAGAGCCTCAACTCTGCCGAAAAGACATCCATTTATATCTTCAAGAATATATTCTTACTCGGGTTGGGTTACTGCAGTGTCCTTTAATGCAATATCTGGGTAAGATTGTTGTATATCAGGCTTTCGGGTCAGGAAACTGGTATCAGCTGAAAACTAATATCAATTAGGATCCGATCTTTTCAGATACGTTTCAGGATACGGTGCGAGGCAGAAAGCCTGTCTCTCAGTAATCTATCTTTCTTCCGACTCCACTGGTTTTCGATGAAGAATAGCCAGAAATCTTGCTTTTTAAATTACAGGGAGGTAACCAGATGACAGAAGAACACAAAGGCGAAAAGATTTTACTTGTTGTTGCTCAGGAGCAGTTCAGGGATGAAGAATGCTTTGTTCCGAAGCAGCTATTTGAAGCTGCAGGGGCAAAGGTTACGGTCGCAGCCGAGTTTAAGGAAACTGCAAGAGGGTCGCTGGGAGGTACTATTAAACCTGATCTCAGGATTTCCGATGCCAGAATTGAGGATTATGATGCGATAGTAATTTCCGGGGGGCCGGGTTCAAGAAAGTACCTCTGGGACAATCAGTACCTGCGTGAACTCGTAAAAAAAGCCGATTCCCTTAAAAAGGTGGTTTCTGCGATCTGCATCTCGCCTGTGGTCCTGGCAAGGGCAGGGGTCCTGAAGGGAAAGGAAAGCACCGTTTTTAGTAGCCCGGATACCTTGCACGAACTTAAGGAGCACGGGGCTGTCTACCTGGACAGGGACGTTGTAGTTTCGGGCAGGGTAGTGACAGGACGGGATCCAAAAAGTGCGGAAGCCTTTGGAAAAGCCGTCCTTAAAGCCCTGAAAAAAGCCTGATTCCTTTGAAAACCGAATCCTGACAGTTGAACCCAACAGTCGAACCTAACAGTTAAACCTTAAAGATTGGATGCTAACTGTTGAAAACTAACAATTGAACGCTAACGATTGGAAGCTGTAGTCCACGGATTGTAAACTATTCGGTAGCAAAGCTGGTGCCCTGTTATGAATTCAGAACTTGAAGCTATACTGTCCTATCATCAGGCTAGTAAGCATGGCTTTAAAGCCTATGCTCCCGGTCCCCGGTTCCTTGAAATGTCAATCAAGCCAGATCCTTTTCTAAACTACAACGGAGCTCCAATTTTAAAGCTCGATACATGGAGTGAAGAAAACATAAAGTCCGAACTTTTACCGGCATATGAACAGGCATTTTCTCCGGAAAAACTGGGGCCTTCGGGGCTGAAACGAAACAGTATTTCCCAGCTTTTTTTTGACAGCTTTGCCCTTGCAGTATGGAAAAAAGAAGGAAGTACAAGCTGGGCGCTCCGCATCAACCCTTCAAGCGGAAACCTGCACCCGACCGAGGTCTACCTTATTTCCGGGCCGGTTCCGGAGCTCATGGAAAAACCGGCTGTCTGCCATTACGCGCCTTTGCAGCACGCACTTGAGGTAAGGGCAGAATTTTCCCGGGAGACCTGGGAAAAGCTGAGTTCCGGCTTTCCGGAAGGTACTTTTTTCATAGGGCTGAGTTCAATTTACTGGCGGGTTGCCTGGAAATACGGCATCCGGGCTTTCAGGTATGCGAACCATGACCTCGGGCATGCTATTGCTGCCCTTACCTTTGCTGCAGCAGGGCTTGGCTGGAGGACAGTTTTGCTCGCGGACATGGGTTCGGAGGAAACAGGAAAACTTCTGGGCGTTTCCGGAAGGCAGGACCCTGAAAAAGAAGAGCCTGCCTGCCTGCTTGCAGTTTATCCGGCAGGAAAGGAATGTCCCTCGGGTAAGGTCTCTTCTTCTGCACTTGCTGATTTTGAAAAGCTTTCCTGGAATGGGGTTCCTAACCGTTTAAGTCCTGCACACGTGGAATGGGTCGGGATTGAAAAGGCTGCTTCAGTAACCCGAAAGAAAGAAACCTCCCATGCCGATGAAAAAAAGCCGGAACTGAAGCCCGAAAGAAGAGCTGCAGGCTTATCCGCGGCAATTTCCGGCTCCGGAATCATCCATTCCGGCCTGGAGGGTGTTCCTTTGCGCAGTGTGATTCACAGGAGAAGAAGTGCCCTTGAAATGAATAACAGTGCTTACATGGACGAAAACAGTTTCTACGGGATACTGCGAAGAACCCTTCCCGATAAAAATCCCATTTTCGAGACGCTTGCCTCCGGGCCTTTTGCACACCTGCTCCTTTTCGTAAACAGGGTGAAGGGGCTTCGTGAAGGGCTTTATATCTTTCTGCGGAAAGCCGGAGAAGCGGAAGAGTTTAAAAAGGCCTTCAGGCCGGATTTTCTCTGGGAAAAGCCTGAAAACTGCCCTTATGACCTCGAATTTTACCTGCTTGTGGAAGAGGAACTGCACCATTTTGCAGCCCAGCTTTCATGTGCGCAGCGAAAAGCAGAAGATGCCTGTTTTACTGCCTGTATGCTTTCGGAGTTCGAAGAGCCTCTGAAAACAACCGGCTCCTGGATGTACCCTCACCTTTTCTGGGAATGCGGAGTCCTCGGGCAGCTCCTTTACCTGGAAGCCGAAGCTCGGGGTTTCAGGGGCTGCGGGATAGGGTGTTTTTTCGACGACCCTCTGCATGAAACCCTGGGGCTTAAAGGGCTTGAGTACCAGGATCTTTACCACTTTGCAGTGGGCTCGCCTCTTCAGGAAATCGGGGTTTTGACTTTCCCTGCATACAAAGAGTAACTCGGGAGGAACGTTTGCTTCATTTCTCCCTTCATTTTTTCATTATTTCTTTCTACCCTTTGTTTTTGTTCTTTAATTTTTGTTCTTGATTTTTGTTCTTGATTTTTGTTCTTGATTTTTTTCTTTGTTTTTGCCCTTTGATTCTTGCCTTTTGATTTTTTACTCTTCACTTCTTACCTTGTTCCGTGTTTTCTTTTCTTTTGTCTTTCCTGAAAGTTGCCCTTCTTACAAGTCCCGGCTGCTTTGCAGGAGGCATCTCACATCCTGAGCCCACGTCACATTCGACCACAATTCCGCGGAGCAAGCGGCCCAGAATATCCGACCCCGTTACTATTCGTTTTTCTTCCCCCCAGTAAAGAATAAGGTCCTGGTCAATTACATCATCTTCCGGGTACTGCGGATATACCTTGAACTGCCGGATTACTTTCTCAAGCCTGGTTTTAGGAGACTTTACCACGACAGGGAAATGGCAGTAAGAAAGCGGAATGAAAGGGCCCTTCTTATAGACAGCATCCCGCAGGAAACCGTCCGCATCCAGCACCATTACAGGCTCATCTGCCGGGTTGGTGATGATTACCCATTTTCTTCCGGAGGCTTCTATCTTCTGGAGGAAGGGGTCAGACGGTTCTCGGTTGAATGCAGGAAAAACAGGGCGGTTGTTCTCCACAGGGAGAGAGATGACGCTTCTAGGGTCAATAATGGAACCTTCGTCAGAAATGTTGACGTCGTCTATCGAAAGAAAGTTCAGGGCTCCTATCCCTTCAAAGAGGCCTATATCGGTCTTTCCGGACTCGATATGTTTTTCGAGCATAATCCTCATTGCCTGCTCCCTGAACAGCTCAAGTTTTTCTCTGCCCAGCCACCAGTCAAGGATAAGGGCTGTCGGTTTTGCCACCGGGTAGAGCAGCATCTGGTAAAAGCGGACAAGAGGGGTCAGCTTTGCCCCGAGCGCAAGGGCGTTCCTGGAAAAATAAGCCTGGGGGGCAATCTCTCCGAAACAGGTAATCCCGAAGGTTGAGAAGAGAAAAGCTGAGGTCCCTGCCATTACGGAATCCGTAAGCAGAGCAATAAGGACATTTATTCCCACGTTCCCCCAGAGCATGGTAGTGAGCAGGAAATTGGAGTCCCTTCGAATCTGCAGGATTTTAATTGCATTTTTATTGTTTGCTTCGGCTTCAATCTCAAGCCTCAGCCTTCCAAGACCGAAAATACCTATCGTCAACCCTGAAAAAATAGCAGACTGTGTCAGGCAAAATGCAATTAGCATCCAGGTAATGATTTCATTCATTTTATGTCCATAACCTCTAGAATATCTGTATAAACCCAGTCGAATCCTTAATAAGTTAATCTCTTATAAACTTAATCTCATCACGTCAGGCTTAATCTCATCGGTTCATGCCTGGTTTACTATTCCCTGCTGGAACAGCTTTTTCCTGCCGTTAAGTTAAGTTAAGTTAAGTTTGCCCTGATTATATAACTTAATTTGCTTCATCTCATTTTGATCGGCTATTCTGTCCAATCATTTATTGTAACCCTGTTCTATCAGATAGGGCTTGATGAGACTCAGTACAAAAATCCAGTGATGAGCGTGAAATTAAAAATCACTAGATTTTGAAAATGGTCACAATCCTTTGAATACGTCTTCTTTATTGAAGTCTTTAGATCTCGAATAGTGAGTTTGAGATAAGAAAGAATTCTTCCTGCAAATTCAGTGTTTCAATCGAAAAATGCAAAAATCACTAGATTTTGAACCAGAGTCAATGTGAACCGTTGTTATATAAATACACATATATTTAAACAGATTTATAGTAACGAAAATTATATAATTAAATGCTTGAATATTGGTATAACCATAGTTGGGGGTAATCTCATTGTATATTTCTCGTAGAGATTTGAAATCTATTTTAGCACTTTTGATGACTATTGCGATTCTTCTACCAGGTTTATCTATCGCTAAGCCATCAGAAGAAAATGGGACATATATAAGCAAAAATATGACCACTAGTCAGGGTTATCCAATTAACAACGACAACAATTCTCTTACCGTAGGCGAGCGTGGTCCGACTCTTTTGCAAGACTTCCAGTTCATTGAGAAGATCTCTCATTTCGACCGGGAGCGCATTCCTGAGAGGGTAGTGCACGCGAAAGGTGCCGGAGCCTTCGGTTACTTCCAGGTTTATGAGCCAATGGACAATTACACCAAGGCTAAATTCCTGCAGAATCCTAATAACCAGACTCCCGTCTTTGTGCGGTTCTCCACAGTGGCAGGAAGTAAGGGTTCCGCGGATACGGTGAGGGATGTTCGGGGATTCGCGGTTAAGTTCTACACTGAAGATGGTAACTATGATCTGGTAGGTAACGATTTACCCGTCTTCTTTATCAGAGACGCCGTAAAGTTCCCAGATTTTATTCATGCCCTAAAAGCTGAACCAAACAACAATATTCCATCATCGGCTTCGGGACACAATAACTTCTGGGATTTCATATCCCTTACTCCGGAGTCAACTCATATGCTTACCTGGGTCTTCTCGGATCGAGGGACTCCAGCTAGCTACAGGATGATGGAGGGATTCGGAGTTAATACCTATGTGTGGGTGAACAAGGACGGCCAACCCATATACGTCAAATATCACTGGAAGCCAAAGCTGGGAGTGCATAATTTCGATCTCCAGAATGCTACCAAGATAGCTGGTGAAGACCCGGACTATCTCACCAGGGATCTGTGGAATGCCATTCAAAAGGGAGATTACCCAGAGTACGAGCTTTATGTGCAAACAATGAATATCTCCGAGGAGATGAATCAGACCTTTGACCCTCTGGATGACACCAAGATCTGGCCGGAGGACAAGTTCCCCCTGATACCAGTAGGCAAGATGGTACTTAACCGCAATCCAGAAAATTTCTTTACTCAGGTCGAGGAAGCAGCTTTCTGCCCAGCTAATCTGGTTCCAGGCATCGAGTTCTCTGCTGACAAAATGCTCCAAGGCAGGACATTCGCCTACGCCGATACACAGCGCCACCGCCTGGGGCCTAACTTCAACGAGTTACCCACCAACAGACCTCTGGCAGGAGTAGACAATAACCAGCGCGATGGGGCTATGCAGTACCAGGTGTTCAATGGCTCCGTCAATTACTATCCCAGCAGCCAGGGAGGATCTAAACCTGTTTCCCAGGAAGGAGAGGCATATAAGCCTTACGTCGAAGGAAATATGACGCGGGAGCAGATCTACAAGACGGATGACTTTACTCAGGCAGGAGAGAGATTCCGCGCCATGAACCAGACTGAGAAGGAGCACTTGGTTTCCAACCTGGTGTTCGATCTCAGCCATGTAACCAAACCTGAGATCCAGAAGCGAGCAGTAGATAACCTGCGACAGGCAGACCAGAACTTAGGCGCAGCTGTAGCTCAAGGCCTGGACTTAAAGAAGTAAAGAATCTATTATTAAAAAAGACGAACTTGAGAGCCTATCCAAAGCTACTGGTTCGTTTAAATTTCTATTTTTTAGGACTTATACAGACTCAGTACCAAAATCCAGTGATGAACGTGAAATTAAAAATCACTAAATTTTGAAAATGGTCACAATCTTTTGAATACGTCTTCTTTATTGAAGTCTTTAGATCTCTAATAGTGAGTTTGATATAAGAAAGAATTCTTCCTGCAAATTCAGTTTTTCAATCGAAAAATGCAAAAATCACTGGATTTTGGACCAGAGTCCTTGATGAAAAACCGATTGAATTGTATAATATTTAAGAACAGGCAGGTAATACCAAGGTTTTTGATCATTCAACCCTTACGAAGAAAAATATTATAAGGAGAGCATTACTGCTTAATACCACATTCTGTGCACAAAACCATTGTAATCTTCAGGACTCTCCGGATAGAAGATTATGCTCCTTCTTATCAGTGATACACATGGCAACAGAAACACAAAAAACCGGATCATCTGCTGAAGTTCCGGAAATTCCCCCTACTATCGATACTGACGCTGCAACCGAAAAACGAGTTGTACTACTTATTGCGGTACTCGCTGGATTTATCACCCCCTTTGACGGTTCGGCAGTAAATATTGCCCTGCCTACAATCGGGGCAGAGTTTCATATGAATGCAATTGCCCTTTCCTGGGTTGCGACCGCATATCTTCTATCTTCAGCCGTGTTTCTTGTCCCGTTCGGAAAAATCGCGGATATATACGGAAGGAAAAAGGTTTTCCTCTACGGCATTGCTATCTTCAGCTTTGCGTCTCTGCTGATGACAATGGTCCCTTCAACCGAACTGTTTATCGGAATAAGGGTTTTCCAGGGTTTGGGAAGTGCCATGATTTTCGGGACCGGAGTTGCTATCGTTACCTCGGTCTTTCCCCCGGGGGAACGCGGGAAGGCTCTCGGGATTTATATAACTGCAGTTTACCTGGGGCTCTCCCTTGGGCCTTTCCTTGGAGGCTTAATGACGCAATATCTGGGCTGGAGGAGCATTTTCTTCGTAAATGTGCCTATAGGCATCACGGCAGTTGTCCTCATCCTCTGGAAGCTGAAAGGGGAATGGGCCGAGTGCAGGGGGGAGAGGTTCGACCTGACGGGGTCTTTTCTCTACGGGGCAGCAGTCGTTGCCGTCATGTACGGGTTCTCCACTCTCCCGGAATTTAAAGGAGCTGCCCTCATAGCTGCGGGAATTCTCGGAGTTCTCGGCTTCGCGTTATACGAGATGAAAATCCCGTCTCCCGTTCTTGACATCAGGCTCCTGACAAAAAACAGGATCTTTGCCCTTTCGAACCTTGCCGCGCTTATCAATTACAGTGCAACTTTTGCAGTGACTTTTCTCTTAAGCCTGGACCTGCAGTACACAAAAGGCTTTACACCCGAGCATGCAGGGCTCATCCTGATAGCGCAGCCTGTTGTCCAGGCCATTGTTTCCCCGATAGCGGGAAGGCTCTCTGACAGGATTGAACCGCGGATCGTTGCCTCGGCGGGAATGACCCTCACAGCAATCGGGCTCTTCTTCCTGATATTCCTTACGGAAACGACGCCTCTCTGGCACCTGGTCCTTACCCTTCTCATACTCGGGGCAGGGTTCGGGCTCTTCTCTTCTCCGAACACGAATGCAATTATGAGTTCGGTTGATAAGAGGTTCTACGGTGTCGCATCCGGGATGAACGGCACGATGCGGCTCCTCGGGCAGATGCTCTCGATGGGCATTGCAATGATGATCTTTGCGGTTGTTATCGGCCCTGTGGAGATCACGCCTGAGTATTACTCCCGGTTCGTTTTAAGCCTGCACTACGCGTTTATCCTGTTTACGATCTTCTGCACAATCGGGATATTTGCGTCTCTGGTGAGGGGAAAAGCCAGTCCTGCGGCTCGTTCCGGCATTCCTGAAGCAGGTAATAAAAAAGGGCGTTGAAAAAATAACCTTCATGGGGTTCCGTTTGGAGTAATCGGCGTATCCGGAGGACTTGCAGCCAGAAGTATATCTCAATTTTATATACTTTCTCTGACATTTTCTGATAAGGAGTTTATAGAATCAATTATTATCTGGCGTTTATTTTTCTTTTTGCCGGATATCCTCGCGACAGGCTGTCCTGAGCAAAACGCTCAGCGTGCAGCCAATTGAATTTTGCCAGGGGGTTTATATAGTGAATATATTTAACCAGGACACCGATAAAGGAAAGCATGTTTCCGGAATTGACAGGGGCAAGGTCGTAATGTACGGGCTGAGCACCTGCGTATGGTGCAAAAAAACAAAGAAACTGCTCACCGATCTGGGAGTGGATTTTGAGTATGTTTTTGTGGACCTGCTGGAGGAAGAGGAAGAAAACAACGCCATTAAGCAGGTCAGTCGTTTTAATCCCTCAATTTCTTTCCCAACAACGATTATAAATGACGAAAAGGCAATTGTGGGTTTTAAGGAAAAACAAATTCGTGAAGCCCTTGGCTTTTAAGGGGGAGTTGGGTTGAAAGAAGATGAAGTTTCTGAAGAAGGCATATCCGAAGAAGAAGTAGATAAAGTCTACAGGCGCTTAAACCAGGAGGCTGAAAAGTCGGGCTACCACCTCAACCTTGAGGTTGAGTTCACAAAGGAACTTGTGCGGGGACTGCTGGCTAACGAGAGACGTTATGGTTACTGGTCCTGCCCGTGCAGGCTCTCTGCTGACAACAAAGAAAAGGACCTTGACATAATCTGTCCCTGCTACTACAGGGACCCCGATCTTAATGAGTATGGGGCCTGTTACTGTGCACTTTATGTTTCGGACGAAGTCATCCGAGGAGAAAAAATGGTTGAATCGATTCCTGAAAGGCGTCCTCCTCGTGAAATAAGGGAAGCTATAATAGCTGAGGAAGCCGCAAGAGCGGAGATGATGGATACTATGGAATTTTCAGGGAAACTTTCAAAGCCGGTATGGAGATGTAAGGTTTGCGGGTATCTCTGTGCCATGGACGAGGCTCCGGGAGTCTGTCCTATCTGCAAGGCGAAAAAGGAAAGATTTGAACGGTTTATGTAATTACTGTATGTAATTTTCCTTTTTTCAATTTTTAAAAACGGATACTTTTTTCTATTTTTCAAATGATATTGAACTGCTGTCAACATTTTTCATATTGTTTTTGAGCCATCGATAATCTATTTATTCCTTGTTTTTGTTTTTATTCCCTGTTTTTGTTTTTGCGTTTTATATCTTCTGTCCTTCTTTTGCTGTTTTTTGTATTTTCAACCGGTCCTCAATCTATTCTCAACAATAGTTTTATCCATTATTATAATAAATTAGTGAATAGGGGGTAATATTTATGGAAACAATGGACGCGATTTTAACCAGAAGAAGCATCCGGAAATACCTGCCAGAGCCGGTCAGCAGAGAAATGATTGAAGATATTTTGAAAGCCGGCATGAGCGCACCGTCAGCAGGGGATGAACAGCCCTGGCATTTCATTATAATTGACAGGCGGGAACTGCTTGAAAAAATCTCGGAAATGCACCCTTATGCAAAGATGTTAAAGGACGCTCCGGCTGCCCTCCTGATCTGTGCAGACCAGAATATTCCTAAATTCAAGGATTTCTGGGTGCAGGACTGCTCTGCTGCGAGCGAAAACATGTTACTGGCTGCCCATGACCTGGGGTTGGGTGCGGTCTGGATAGGGGTTTACCCGGCTGAAAAACTTGTCACCGGAATCCGGGAATTATTTAAGATTCCTGATCATGTGACTCCGTTTTCGGCAATCGCAATTGGACATCCGGCAGAAGAAAAATCAGGAAGGTCCAGGTACGAGGCCTCAAGAATTCATGACAATTCCTGGTAAGACCTGCCTGAATACAGGTAAGGGGGCAGATTGGAGGCTTTTTCTTCCTATTTTTAATCTTTAAGCGCCTTTTTATTTTTCTAAGAGATTTTCATACCTATTTATTGTATTAAGTTGGAATATACCAGCAAATAGGAATACACTAACAAGAGGGAATATACCAGCAAACGGAATATACCAGCCAGAATATCCTGGTATTCGTCCGGAGCAGGTAACCGGAAAGACTCAATTTAACCGGAAAGACGCAATGATACCAAAAAGGTGATTTTATGGAAAAGAAGCTGGCATCACTACTTATTTTATTTATGATACTTTTTGCTGTACTGCCTTTTTCGGCAGGAGCTGTTGATGAAGAAACCATGCTTAAATATACGAGCTCAGGAAACGTTTTCGGCGGCGGTGATTCTCTTCAGATCGACCAGGATATCCCGGGAGATCTGGTGCTTGGGGGGTCAAGGCTTCAGATAAACGGAAACGTTATGGATGATTTCATCGGCGCCGGCGGAGACCTGATAGTTAACGGGAATGTTTCAGGGAACATCATAGCAGCCGGAGGCTCGATCAGGGTAAACGGAAATGTTGGCGGAGACATGGTGGCAGCCGGAGGGCAGATTCTTCTTTCGAAGGACAGCACGGTTGAAGGCGATATCCTTCTGACCGGAGGGGATGTAACCCTTAACGGAATCGTCAATGGAAACGGGTCGGTCTCTGCCGGGACCCTCCGGACAGGAGAGGACTTTGAAATTAAAAGGAACCTTGAGCTTGTAGCCGAAAATTATCCCTCAGACCTTGGAGATAAGGTAGGGGGAAACCTGAGTATCACACCCATAACCAGAGAACAAGACCAGTATGCAGGTGGAGCTGAAGGTTTCGGCATTGTTTTCTTCATTATAGGGTTGCTGGCAGCTCTTGCCCTGGGCTTTATCCTTATCTATACCTTCCCGAATTTTGTTACCGAACTTGCGGAAATTGTAGGGGACTCAGCGTTGAAAGCCGGTCTGCTGGGCTTTTTGCTCCTGATCTTCGTTCCGGTCCTCTCCTTTGTCCTGCTAATTACAATTTTCGGGTGGAGCCTGTCTTTCCTGCTGATGCTGCTCCTGACTCTCGCAGTCCTTATCGCCACAGTGCCGGTCAAACTGCTCGCAGGAGAGATGATTTACACTAAGGTCTTCAAAAAAGAAGCAGGGGATATGATATATTACCTGATTGGAGCGCTTGTATTTGCAATAATGTATGAAATCCCCTACCTTGGGGGACTCATACAGTTTATTGCCCTGCTGGTAGGGCTGGGAGCAATAGGGATCTGGCTTGGAAAAATTGCAAAGCAGCAAAGTTAAGCGGTTGTTTAAGAGGGAAGAACTTCTTCCCTGCATTTTTCAATTACCTTGAAAAAGGGCAATTTATTAGGAAACAGGATAAAAAGTTAGATAAATAGGACTTACGAGGTTGAACTGAGAAATCAATAACATTAATCAATAACATTAAACCTCTAACTGTCTAAAACACTACACTGGTAACAACGTCGAATGTGCTTGATTTTGTACTTCAAGTGCGTAAGTCCTATAGTATTAAGGAGATATCTACAGAAACTAAGGAGATATCTACGGGAATTAAGGATATATCTACGGGAACCAGGCTAGATAATTTCGGGTTTCAATTAATATTGGTTTCTTATTTATATTTCTCTAAATATTATATTCATTGAATACTAATCCCTCTACGATACAAATTGAAATTGAGACTTTTTATTGTTTTTCTGGATTTTGGATTTATTGCAGTCAATTGATAGCGGAATTGATGATAAACTTTGGCGATTCCAGAAGAGCTTAAAAAACCTCTAAGGTATTCAATTGTATTACATATATTCTCAAAATTTTATTTTGTAAATATACAATTAAGGGGGTAGTTACATGGGTGTAGAACGTCCAGCAGGAACACATCCAATGATGCATGCCGGAGCGATGTCTGCGGTTGTGGAACTTATGACTGAAATGTGGGGACTTCTAACTGAAGAACAGAAAAAGAAAGTTATGTTTTTGAGAATGGATATAATTACACAATGGATGGAAGCAGAAATCAGTAATGAGGAAAGAATGAACGAGGTAAAGAAGAAAGCTATAGCTGACATTCGAAAGGTACAGGAAATGATGAAATAAAACACGTAAATTAAACAGAAGAACAATATTGAAACTTGTTGATGTCCAGGTTTTTCACCTGGATATCCAGCATATCATCTTGCTACTGCGCATTTTCACTCCACTTTCAGCTTCTGTCTCCGCCTCTGCTAATAATTGTTCTGGAGTCGGTCCGCAGAACCTGGTATACCATTGCATGAATTGAAGATCTGCGATCACTGTGCCTGCTGCGGGATCTAGATTATCAAGCCAGTCAACGATAACGGGGTATTTTTTTATTTAATCTAATTTCTCTATTAATGGTCAGTCTGCAACACATAGCCGATTGCATTTAAGCATTTTTCAATTTCCGGCCTGATTTAGGAGTGAAGTTATTCCGCGAGTTTAAGGAAATCAGGGAAGAACTTCTTCCCTGTATTTTTCAATTCCAAGCCTTTCAAGGAGGTCTCCGAACCTCTCGCCGTCAAGCCCTTCTCTCCTGTAATACTCAAAAGTTTTTTCAAGGATTGAAAAAAGCTGCTTCTCGTCTGCAAGCTCAAGAAGTTTTGTCCCGTGCCTGGGCTGACGCCCTCCATGCCCTCCTACAAAGATTGTGCATCCTGTTTTCTCTGCTTTAAGGGCAGCTTTCCTGCAGGCTGCAATACACGCCCCGCAGAGGATGCATTTTTCGGGATCTATACGGGCTTTCTCGTCAGGGACTGTTATTGCCCGTACCTTGCATGCCTTTTCACAGAGCCCGCAGCCGACACAGTTTTCTTCGAGGAATTCAGGCTTTGCCGTACCCATTATCCCGAAATCATTTTCTTGCGGCCTTACACAGGATGAAGGGCATCCGGTAACTGCAATCTTGAGCTTTTTGGGGACAGCCTCCCCAAAGTATTTTTCATCGATCCTGCAGGCAAGTTTCTGGCAGTCAATCAACCCGTGCCTGCAAACTTTATTTCCCTGGCAGGCGACAACAGCTCTTACCCGTTTTCCGGAAGAGCCGCCTGAAATCCCCAGCTTTTCAAGCTCGGAACTTGCTTCTTCCGCATCTTCGAGTTTGACAAAAGGAATCTCAATCTGCTGCCTTGAGGTTATGTGGATATAGCCGTAACCGTATTTCTCGGCTGCATCGGCAATTTCCCTCAGCTTTTCGGCGTCCACCCTGCCGCCCACGACTTTAAGCCGCATTGAAAACATATTTTCCTGCCTCTGAGGCAGAAAACCTTTGCTTTTGAGTGAAGATAAGTCAATTTTTTTCTCAGCCATCTGAAGTCACTTCACTGCAAGAGGCATTATAATTAATGTATATAAAAATTGTGACTGATCCTGCTCTCTGCCGAGTTTGTCCCGCTCGACTCGGGAGAGCGGTCTTTCCTAAAAAAGAACAAAGGAGAGGCGAGAAGAGAACAGACAAAAAACATAAGACCGAATGCGGAAACTGCTGAGAACACTGCAAGAAACTAACAGATAGAACCTACCGGGGAAGCTACAAGAAATTAACAAAAAATGAACAAAAGACCCGGCTTCGGAAATTCCGAAAATATCTGGCAATTAATCAGGTACCCCAAATCAATCAAAAGAGAAAAAAGTCAAAAAAATCCGGGGGGAATTTAGAGGAAAGAAAATACCTTGAGCTGTATGAGCGCCATGTAAAGCCCTGTCCCTGCAAAGATGCTGAGCATTGCATTTCTTTTCCATAAATGGAGCCCTGCAACAACCCCTATTGTGAACAGTTCCGGAATCCCGTACGGAGCCGCAAGCCACTGAACATCCTTCAGGCAGTAAATGACCAGAAGCAGGAGGATCATCGGCGGCAGGTTTTTTTCTATGGTGGAGAGCATTGCCGGGGGTTCTCTTGAACCGAAACACAGGAAAGGAAGGACCCTTGTAGCAAAGGTGGCAAGGGCTATTACTGTGATTGTTGCGAGCATTTGCAAAGTATCGGTCATTAGCTTTCCTCCTGTGAACTGTCCTGAACAGGCTGTGCTGCCGCACGAGCCTGTCTGGTTCCTTTAACCTGTCTGACGCTTTCATTTAATTGCGTATCTCTCTGCCCCAGTTTTTCCCTGCCTATCAGAATCAGGGTCCCCAGAATGATCGAGATTAGCAGCATGTTTTCAGGGCTGAAGAGTATAAGGGAGGCGGCTCCTGCACCCACTGCGGCTACGAAGGGAAAGCGTACGCTGGAATTGAAGTACTGCTCGATTGTCAGCACCACAAAGAGGGCGGTAAGCACAAAAGCCATACCTTCAAGATTCAGGTCCAGCAGGGAGCCAAGTCCTGCCCCTAGCACCGACCCTGCGATCCAGTACAGGTGGTCGAGGGCTGCAATATAGAAGTAAAACCTTGCCTTTGACCCGCCTGCCGGGACTTCGGCGGTGGTCAGGAGGGCATAGGTCTCGTCGGTTAACGCAAAGATAAGGTAAGGCTTGACTTTTCCAACATCGGAAAATTTATCCAGCAGGGACAGCCCGTAAAAGGCGTGCCTGAGGTTCAGGAGCAGCGTAGCTATCGCAAATTCAGTAAGCCCGGCTCCTGCAGCAAGTAAAGCTACTGCCAGAAACTGGCCGGCACCCGCATAAATGAGGAGGCTCATGAGGAAAGCATAAATCCAGTGGTATCCGGCGCCGTCGATCAGGAATCCAAAAGCCATTCCTAGAGGTATGTATCCGAGAAATACGGGAACCGTAGTCTTGAGGGCACTCAGGAAAAAGTCCGTATTGCCTTTACCTGTTTCGTGCCTTTTTGCCTCCTTTTCAGTCATACTATCTCTTCTGTTACCCCTTTACCGTAATTTCGCCTGAAGAATGAAAAACAGAAATTGTATTTATTATATTTAAAGGCGCCGAATAATTATCGTGAGTCTTATCTTATTGTGGGAAAACCCGGTTATTTTTTTAATTTAGAAGAGCCTTTCAAGTTCATCCGGCGCGGCTGGAGCCTATCGGCTTCAATAAAATTAAAGCTTAATATTCAATCACGCAAGAAAATAAGGGTTTTAAAGAAGAGATTTAATGAAGAGATTTAATGAAGAGATTTAATGAAGAGATTTAATGAAAGGCTTTAAAAAAGGGTTTTGGATTGAATCGGCTCATGGCTGGCCACTTCTAATATTGACCAATTATAAGGCTGACCATATTGATATATAAATAGCCTTATACTTTATTACATGAGGATTCTCCAGAGACTGAATGTTTTTATCCTGCTGTTTTTGATACTTTTTATTGCATATATTCGGTATCTGACTAACTTTTATATCGTCGAGGATCGGTCTCTATTGGATGCTCTTCTTACCTCTTTAATTGTAGTTTTTCTAGCCTATATAATAAATTCCCTTGCCGGAAACCTCATCCTTAGAAGAGTTTCGACTGCCAAAGATAGATATACTCTGCGGAAAGCCGTATCTATCCTTGTCACAGTACTTGTTTTTGCCTCCTTTTTTGCAATCTGGATTGAGAGGACCAGCACACTGATCATTGCTTACGGGATTCTGAGTGCAGGTGTTGCAATCGCACTTCAGGACCTCCTGCGAAGCATAGCCGGGGGAATTCTCATAATCATTTCCCGTCCCTTTAAAGCAGGAGACAGGATCCAGGTCGGAGATAGTACGGGCGATGTACTGGATATAGGGAGTTTCAGCACCACAATTATGGAAATCAAGGAATGGGTGGATGCAGACCAGTACACTGGAAGGATTCTCCATATCCCGAACAGTTTTGTCCTCAACCAGACGATAAAAAACTATACGAAGGACTATTCCTTTATCTGGGATGAAATCCGGATTTTGCTGATTTACGGCAGTAACTGGAAAAAAGCTGAAGAGATTGCCCTCAAAACTGCAGGTCCAGTTGTAGGAGAGTTCGAAAACCTGGCGCAAACAGAGCTACGCCTTCTGGGAGGGAAATACTTTGTCACAACCTATGATGTACAGACAAGACTCTACACAAAGCTGCAGGAAAACTGGATCGAAATGCGGTTAAGATATGTTGTGGAGCCCAGGAAAAGGAGGGCAATCAGTCATCTTTTGATCTCAAACATTCTTGAGGCTCTCGAAAAAGAAGAAGATATTATGGTAGGAACCGCAACGAGTATCGACCTTATGAAGTCTCCAGATAAAAGAGAATAAAATCTACATGCAAGCTGTCAAACTATCCGGGTTGAGATGGATTCAGAGTTTGGAATCGTTCCTGGAATCTGCGTTTTATTTGGATTTTTTAAGGCCTCCCGTATTTGACCCGAAATTTCTCAGAGTCGTGACATCTAATTCATAGTTTCCTTCCATTGAGGGAATATTCAGGACATTGAGTTGTGGAGCCCTGATCCCATTCTTCTGGAATTCTATCCAGGTTCTTGTGTGAACATCGGATTCAAACTTGAATTGGTCTCTAAGGTCATTGACATAAGCTTTGGCTCTTAACCTCGTGTAGAACGGAAGGGCTTTATGCAGTATGACAATGGGGCTTTTTTTGGAGATATAAACATATTTCGAGCTCACAACAGCTTCGCGCAAAATTCTCATTGCAGTTTCTACATTTGACTCACCCGCAATATACAGGTCTATTACAACCATCATTTCCGAAGCCCCATAATTTCCACTTGCAACGGCTTCATTGAAAATCAGGCTGTTTGGGGCCGTAACAGTATTGGCATCAGGTGTGACCAGTTTCGTTGCCCTTAGACTTATATCAGTGACTTCACCATAATAACTCCCAATTGAAATTTTATCCCCTATCTGGTAAGGTTTTTCAAATGTAATTACCAGTCCTCCGATAAGATCTGAAAAAAGGTCTTTAATCCCAAAACCAATGGCTGCACCCAGAATCCCCGTCAGGAGGAGGATTTCAGCCCCGAAAATCTTGAAAATTTCTCCAAAAATGTAATAAAAAGCTATAACATAGATTACAAATTTTACGATGGGGATAATAATTTTTACTTTGATTCTCCCACTACGGCTCATTTTTTCCGAAAGTTTTGATAAAAGGGTGGTAATGATTCTGGCGAGAACGTATGCAATTAAAAAAATCAGAATTATGGTTATGAGGGTTTGAGTGTCTATCGACGTTAGGGTTTCCAGAAGTTGCTCCCTGCTTGTATTTACATCTACCATTACCACACCAGCCTCAATTTTTCCATGTATGCAATAACGCTGCCCAGAGCTTCGGGCCTGACGCGGTAGGAGTTAGCTTCATCTTTCAAAATAAGTTCCTGCGTTAAAAGCTGGAAGAGGATTTCATCAACTCTTATTATAGAGCCTATTATTTCTGCGATTTCAGTTTTTTTCAGGCCCTGATATGAAAGAATAAGGCTCAAAGTAAAAGCCGCCTCATATTCAAGGTCTATATTAAATGAAAATTGGCCTATATTTTTGGGCTCTATCCGGGGATAATCAAGCCCAAGCTCCCAGATCCTCAATGCAATTCCAGGGTTTCCTTTTGATTCCAGATAGATCTTTTCCAATACCCGGTCTTCAGCAGTTTCTATCTCTTGCTCTTGCTTGTTAAGGAGGCGATTCTTAAGATAAAGAATATTTATTTTCGGGACCGGGATGAAAATTTTTTTACCCAGGAAAGCTAGTTCAAAAGGATATTTTATTATGTATAATAGAGGTTCTTCTTTGGATTGTTTATCACTAGCAAATATTATCTCGTTTTTTCCATATCTTTTGAGGATAAAGAGTCTGAGATCTTCCTTATTAAAAGCAGGAATGAAGATCTGTACCGGAAAGTATCGCCCAAGCCCGAAGGCTTCGTTTAAGTATTTCCATGTATGGAGGTTCCAGGTAGTGACAAAGATCCGATCCTGAGAGCTAATCATATCCAGAAACTCATAAAAAATATCAAAGCCGCCAGGTTTTCTCATATACAGATAGTGGCAGTTGTCAAAGAGCACTACCCTTTTAGCGTCATCCGGAAGGGAAATCTCCTTTCTGTCCCGGACAATTTCGGAAAAAGCGATTCCTGTTGCCCTGCTTAAATTTATCCTCTCTATTTCGCCAAGCAGAGTAGTCTTTCCCGCAAGATTCCCGGCTATTATGGCTATATTCAGTTTTTTCCCGGTCTCATAATCAGCAATTGACGCCTGTATTTCTCCGATTTCGTCCCGCAATCCGAGAATTTCACCGAAACTCTTTTCTTCAGAGCCGCTGTGCTGAGTCCCCACTGTATCCCCTATTTTATATTCCCCGTATTGTACTTAATAGATACTGCTAATATTTTTCCAAAATTAAGTTCTTTTCAGGAACAGGGATCTTTAACGGACTCTTTAACGGACTCTGTAAAGGAAAATTTAAGGTAGTCCGAGGAATCTTCAAGGCATTAATTTTATAGAAACTCAATTCGGCTGGAACTTTTAAATATTTATAGCCATTTATAGAGTCTGAAATTTATTCTTCGGGATTTATTTCTCACTTAATTTACTCTATTGAAAAACCTAACCCTTTCCGGAGAAATAGCTGTGGACGACTGGATGATTTCAACCCTTATCCTTTTTCTTGCTCTCCTTATAGTTTACCTGCTAATTAAATACATAAAATTGAAAGGCAGGGTAGAATCCCGTGCAAGAGACCTGTATGAAGCATGGCAGTCCCGGGAGATGGAACGCCAGGTCTCCGAAAAAGCCGACACGCTCTTCAGGACCTGGAAACTTGACGAGGAGAAAAAAATCCGCCAGGACGCAGTAAAGAAAAGCGAAGCCGTAATCCGCGGCAAGGTCACGGAACACCTTATCCCTTATTTCCCCGACTTTGAATACAACCCCAAAGATGCTCGCTTTCTCGGAACCCCCGTGGACTTCATCATCTTTGACGGCCTTTCCGAAGGAGAAATGAATAAGGTGGTCTTTGTTGAGGTGAAGTCCGGAAAAACCGGCACCCTTTCCTCGAGAGAAAAGCTTGTCAGGGAGTGCATCAACAGAGGAAAGGTAAGCTACGAGATCATTCATAACAGGGAATAATTTCCCTTTTATTAACTTTTTTCCGGGGGCTGCTTTGTTTTTTCGTTTTTCTTAACCCGGGGCTCTCACCTGTCGCTTTGCGACCGGTTTTCTCAATAAAATGGAAGGGAAATTTTAAAGTTTGGGGACATTCCATGAGCTATCAGTTAAGCGTTAGAAAACCACTCTTATATGTGTTTTTTATAAAATAACCAGCAATACGATATCTCCCTTTTACTCCAGCTTTTCTCCCTCTACATAACACCCAAAATAGGTATTTTGCTCCACTTTTTTAAGGACACTGTTGATGCTTTCCAGTGTGGCTTCCATCTTATCCATCCTCTTCTCGATCTCCTGCAGTCTGGCAAGAATTTCCTGGTCCGTAGTCACAATTTCAACCCCTTATATCTCTACTAAAGTTAACATGTCAGCATAATAGAAGTTTCCAGTGTATATTCCAGTGTATTCAGTATATTCTGCAATGTTCTTATAATCAACGTAAAACCTCACTGCTGGCTGATTTAAATAAAATCAAGGTCTATTTTTACCGGGAAATGGAATAAGAAAGGGGAAGAAAAGACAATGTTGAGAATTGCAGTAACCGGCAGTCCGGGGATCGGGAAATCAACAGTCGTGGCAAAAGTTGCCAAAAAACTTGCCGAGCAACCGGGCTTCAAAATAGGCGGCATCCAGACTGCAGAAATTCGGAAAGAAGGGTACAGGGAAGGCTTTTCAATTCGGGACCTTGTCACAGGGGAAACCGGCATCCTGAGCAGTGTCAGAGGGAGCGGCCCGAGAGTTGGAAAATATCACGTCAACCTTGAAGACCTTGAAAAGATCGGGGCAAATGCTCTCAGGAACGCCCTCGCCTGCGATCTGGTGGTCATCGATGAAGTCGGGCCGATGGAGCTCAAATCCGGGGCTTTTGTTTCAGCAGTGGAAGAGGTTCTTGAGTCTGACAGGCCGGTCCTGGCGGTGCTGCATAGGTCCAGCAGACATCAGCTGGCTCAGAGGATAAGGAAAGAATTTGAGGTTTTGACGGTTGATGAGGGGAACCGGGATGAGTTGCCTGAAAAAATCGCTTCCAGGCTGAGATAAGGAATCAGCATTTTCCGGTCAATACTTAGTACCAGGGTTACAGGTTAATTACCCCCCATAGATGTCGAAAAAATGAAAAATTGGGTTTTATTTCTGGTTAATCTGCCCATTTCTCAAGATTTATTATTTCTCTTGCAGGTGATCTTATGCTCCTTCACACCCTCCATCGCTTCCGGACCCTCCTCCACCATAGTGGCCTTTAGTTCCGGATCCTCCGCCGCCATAGTGGCCTTTAGTTCCTGACCCTCCTGCTCCACCACTTCCGGATTCTCCTCCATCATCACACCCTCCATCGCTTCCGGACCCTCCTCCGCCGTAATGACCAGCACCACCAGATCCTCCGCCGCCATAATGACCGCTGCTCACTCCATCGGTTGCAACAGTGGATTTACCCGCCTCCCCTATCACAGACATTGCACTGATACATAATGCAAATGCCAGGAAAAAAATTATGATCTTTTTCATTTATTTTCCTCTTTCAAAATTCCCCTTTCTTATTGATTTTTTGCAGCTTTTAATTTTTCCGATGCTATCTCCTCAAATATTTCTCCATAACATCGGTTTAACAAAAACATCATGGGTTATTTTTCTCTCAAACATATATAATATAAGGAAAGTTTGTTCCATTCATACTAATATAAGTTCTCTTTTATACCTCTATTTTCATAAATATTCCTAATTTAAATCTCAAGCTTTTTCAAGCCCGCTGCTTTCCTTCCGGGGATGAAAAAAATCGGGATCAAACACAGGTTCTGGTAATGCTGCAACTATCAAGTAATCCTCCTCTGGCATAAAATAAGGTAAGAATTAGAAGTTTTAAGAGTTGATGAAGGTAATCGGATTTATCCGCCGGAAAAAATCGTTGCCAAATTAAGAGGAGGTCTGCACCTTTAAATTCTATTTTTCGAAAACATGATTAACGGTTACTTTATTCCTGTAGGACTTACGCGGTTGAACTGAGAAATCAATAGCATTAAACTCTTAACTGTGTAAAACACAAATTTAACCATAAAGCCTATTGAATTTGATTTTGTACCTCAAGTGCGTAAGTCCTATTCCTGTTAAACATATACATATAAACAGTGAGATATATTCCGGGATAACCTGCGAATTTTTAAGATCTGTTATTCCCTTTGTATATCTCACGTTACTCATTTTTTGTATATTTTCGGTCTATTTTTTAGTTCAAAATTTATATTGAAATGCTTCAGTGTTTTGTAACCTTTTATGAGGGCATTCCGGAATTATTCCAGAAGCAAAGGGATTTTATTTTCTATGGCCATTGCCGCCATTACCGCCGTTACCGCCATTACCGCCGTTGCCACCAGAACCGCTGCCCTTTGCTGCATTAATTATTTTCACTTCGCCGCTTCCCTGATGTTCAACTTCATCTACTGTTGTTGCAGTGAAGATCAATCTAGTGACGTCTGATTTAAGGTTTCCTTTGAAATCACGTACCATGAATATGTATGTATACTTCTCGGTGCTTTCCTTATGCACTGTATAAGGATCTATACTTGGACCATCTGGGATTTGAAGCTTTACCGTATCTTCTTTTATATCAGTGACATTGAAAGGATTAGTGCCTGGATAATCAGTCCCATTGTAAGGATTGCTGTACACTGCCACCCTTATACGGTACGAACCTATTGAAGGTAGTACAGCTGCCGGTCTGTCAACAGTAGCCGGATGACTCTCCGTAGGAGATATGGCAATCCAGATGTCGTCACCGTCTTCCAGGGACGCTGCTCCCCCTATTGCAGGCATCGCGATGATACATAGTGCCAGTGCCATGATGAACGCCGTAATTTGTCTCATTATTTTTCCCACTTCCTTTAGATTTATGTCTACTTGTTTATTTTTTTGTTTTATATTGGTGTTATGCCAAGAATATTCCTCTGTTTCGATTGAAATATCCGCGGGTTATTTTTTCACAATCATATATATATTTGCAGGAATAATTGATTCTGCACTGACAACTTTATCCATATCTAATTCAGCTTCGTTCTCACTCTTCAAACTCCAAATCTCAAATTATTCCGAATACTGGAGGTTTTTTCATCCTGCGTTCAATCTTAGTGAGGCTTTACGGGCTGATTTACATTGATTTCTGTCTAATTTTGATAATCCTGGGTGAAAAAAAGAGGGGGATAATATGAGGATTCGCAGCACAAGGTCTTTTGGATTTGAGCAAATCGGTAGTCTGGCAAGCTAGCAGGACAAAAATAGGACTTAATTCCGGAAGGTTCAGATCTCCAGCTGATTGGAGGGATGTGACACGAACAGTCAATCCGTTCTTGATTAATTATTGTTTATCCTATATTTGGAAATATAAATATCACATTTTAATATGTTTTCTTACTTGCCAATATATACATACCTTAATATATTATTATAGTAGTCTCTTTTTAAAAGTCAAAATTTTTTGCTTAAATGACTCCTTTATGGTGGCAGGAAAATGAATCTTAATAATGAAAACACAGTTAAATGGGACATTGACACTTCAATACTTACAAATAAATTTATTCTGAATGAACTGCTAAAAGTTCTGGGAATTGCTTTTTCGATTATGGCTCTTATCGTATCCCTTATACTCCTGCCTTCAATTCTTGAGGGGAATTTTTATTCTGACGGCACGAACCTTTCAGGGCTGAAATATGCCCTGATGCTAACTGGCTTGCTGTTCTTATTGACCTGTCTTTTCATCTTCGCTTACTACGGGAACAAATACGAACTCACATACATAGTGGACGAAAAAGGCGTTGAGACCCTGACCCGAACCGGGCAGAAAAAGAAAAACAGCAGGGTAAACTTTTTACTCATTATCCTGGGGCTTCTTTTTCGGAACCCGACAGCAGCAGGGACGGGCTTCCTGGCAAATGCCGGGCAGGGTCAGTTTATGAAGTGGAAAGATGTAAAAAAAGTAACTTTCTACCCCCGCAGCAATACAATTGTGCTCTCAGGAGGGTACGGCATCAAAAATATCGTTTTCTGTACGGGAGATAAGTACGGGCCTGTCTCGTCCAGGATCAGGGTGTACTGTAGAGCCTCCTGCCTGATCGAAGAAAGGTAAGCTGCCTCGATAAACAGGGTATCTTTGTCGTATTCTACTTTACTTCTGGGAGAGCAGGGCTAGCAGGATCACTAAAACTATAATCAAAAGTTTTGAGGCAACCAGAATTAGTTTTTTCCTCAATATCTTCTCTTTTTCGGATTTCACTTCTTTTTCCATTTTTCCTGTTTTTTCCGGTTTCATTTCTTTTTCTTCTATCCTTGCTTTTTCCAGTTTTTCTTCTTTTTCGGGTTTTTGCTCCAGACTTTCGGTCATCCTTCTCGTCCCTGATCTTTTTATGTTGATTTCTTTTAAAGCTTGAATAATTTTTCTTTTTTTCCGGGTAAACTGTAACCCGGATCAGGTCGGATTTTGTTCCCGGATCAGGAGCTTCATCAATTTTTCAGATAAGGAGCAGCCCGGTTTGCCAGTCATTGATTATTCTGGTAGCTGTCCTCATTTCATCCACCTCGCCTTTCTTTTGCAGGAAATTGCACTGTTTGCCTATCAGTTCAAGTCCGGTGTAAGAGTTCTGGGTTTCGAAAGTGACTTTATAAAAGGACTCAAGGGCAGCTTTGTTTTCGGCAAGCATTTTTTCTATTATCTTAAGGGCAACCCCTATAGGGTCCTTCAGGTGGGTCGCATCCTTTATCCCCAGCAGGCCCTGCACATATTCATCGTTTTCATCGAAAGGAATGACTCCGGGGGTATCCATAAACATAATGCGTGACCCTGCGTCCACGTGCTGCACGCCTTTTGTGTGGCCGGATATGGGGGAGGTGCCCGCCCTGTGCCTGCCAGTAACACCGTTAATTACGGAGGACTTGCCTACATTGGGGTAGCCGAGGGTGCCGACAAGGATATCTCGCCCTTTTATGCAGGCAGACGCAAGGATCTGGTGCCTTAACATGGTTGTCCCGGACCTGTCTTTGCTGGATACAAAAACCGCAGGGGCAATTCTGGAGAGGCGGGCTTTGGTTTTCTCAAGTTTCTCTTTTGAGACAAGGTCGCACTTATTGATGACTATTATGAAAGGCTTCTTTAAGCGAATGATCTCCTTTTCAACCTCACTGTTTCGGGTCTCTTCAGGAAATCGGGCATCTATGACCTCAAGAAGGACATCGGCTTTTTTTATAACATCCCTTACCAGAACTTTGTAGCTTGTCATCGGGCTGTGCTATGAGGGGGTAAGGATATAAGGATATCTTCAAATCTGGATATCTTCAAATCTGGATATCTTCAAATCTGGATATCTTCAAATCTGGATATCTTCAAATCTGGATATCTTCAAACGGGAAACTTTTGTTTCCATAACCTGCAACTTGAGAGGCGGAATAAAAACAAAGCAATAAAAGGAGCGGTCAGTAACGTAGAAATCCGGCAAAATCAGGCAATGTTTTTTTCAGCTACTGTTTTTCAGCTACTGTTTTTCAGCTACTGTTTTTCAGCTACTGTTTTTCAGTTAATTTTTTCAGCTTCAGAGTTTCAGTTATTAATTATTTTAGTTCTCCAGTACGTGTAGAACGGGTTCAACTATCCTCTTTCGGATTACTGGCAGTTCGAATCTGAAAGATGAACCCTCGCCTATTTTGCTTTCCACATAAATATTGCCGCCGTGCATTTCAACATACTTTTTTACCAGGGTCAGTCCCAGTCCCGTACCTTCGAAATTACGGCTTAGAGAAGAATCGATCTGGATAAATGGCTTAAATATCTTCTCAAGGCTGTCCTCAGGGATTCCTATTCCCGTGTCTTTGACCTCAATAGTTACAAGGGTGTCTCCCTGTTTTAAGGTTACATCAATTGAACCGCCTTCGGGTGTGAACTTTATGGCATTACTTAATAGGTTCTCCATAATCTGTCGGAACTTACCTTCATCAGCAGCGATCCATAATTTTCTATTTTCGGACTGGTAATTTAATTTTATATCCTTCTCCAGGGTTTGTGGAAGAACCATTGAGATAACTTTTTTGATAGCCTCATCTGCAGAAAACTCCTCCATATTGAGGTCGTCTTCTCCTGCTTCTGCTTTTGATAAATCAAGTATGTCGTTGATAATATTGAGAAGGTTTTTTCCGCTTGAAGAAATGAACTGAACATACCTGGATTGTTTTTCGTTCAGGGGTCCTGCAATTTCTTCTTTTAGCAGGTCCGAAAACCCGATTATGGAGTTCAGAGGAGTCTTAAGTTCGTGGCTCATGTTGGTTAAAAACTCGCTCTTTGTGCGGTTTGCCACCTCGGCAGCTGTTTTTGCATTTATCAGAGCCTCTTCTGCTTTTTTTCTGACGGTTATATCCCTTATAACCACGATATTCGCCGGCTGGTTCTGGTAGATTATTTTTGTACCAAGCCCTTCAATCCAGAAAGGCTCTCCCCTGGAAGAGATTGCTTTGTAAACGCTGAGGTAGCCTCCCTTATCGTTGAGAACATTTATCTGGTCTTCAATTGCAACCGGTACTGATTCGGGAGCAAGGTATTTTGTAATGCTCGTGCCTGTTATCTTTTCAAGCTGCATATTAAACATTTTTCCAACAGCAGCGTTTGCAGCTATGACTTCCCCTTCAAAGTTAAGTATAATTATACCGTCAAGAGTATTATTGACAAGAGCACGGAAGTTCTCTTCACTTGCTTTCAGGGCTTTTTCCGCTTTTTTACGCTCCGTAATGTCCCGGACATACACTATCAGCCTTTCTTCATCACCCAGTTTGAATGTTCGGGTTGCAATTTCAGCCGTAAAGAACGTACCGTCCTTTCTTTTGTTTATACTCTCGATGATTTTATTCTCTGTAACTGCTTTACCGTTTATTATCTTCGAAATGCCTCTTCTAAAGTTTTCCCTGAGAAGATCAGATACGTTCAGTTCCAGCATTTCCTCTTTATCGTACCCGAAGATTCGGCAGGCTGCCTCATTACAGTCAACAATTTTTCCACTATTTGCTCCTATGATTATGCCGTCGATTGACAGTTCTACAACCTGTTTGAATTTTTCTTCCGATTCCGTAAGTTCCCTTTCTGTTTTCTTGCTGGCAGTAACATCATAGACGTTTGTAAAAAGAAGCTCCTTGCCTTTGATATTAATTGTATTGATATACATCTCGACATTCCTTATTTCCCCACTGGCAAGTTTATGGCAGGAATAGAAATGGCCTTTCTTTTCAGAAAAAACCTGCTGGCTGATTTCTCTATTTCTTTCCCGGGAGTATATACTGATATCAGTGATTTTTTTTGCAGTCATCTCTTCATACGTATACCCGTAGTAAGTACACGCAGGCTCGTTTGCATCGACAATACAGTAATTGGCCGGGTCTATGAGAAGGGTGACTGCCGGGCTGTTGTTAAAAAGCTGTTTATACCTGTTTTCGCTTTCCTGCAGGGCTTCATAATTCTTTTTTATCCGGATTAAAGATTTTATCCTTGTTTTAAGCTCAAACCTGTTTATCGGCTTGTGAATAAAATCGTCAGCTCCGCATTGAGTTGCTCTTATTTTTTTTGGCTTCTCAAAAAATCCGGAAATTATGATTACGGGTATGAACCTGTATTCGGGGTCACTTTTGAGTGTGCTGCAGATCTCATACCCGTCACTCTCGGGAAGCATCAGGTCCAATAATATTAAATCCGGAAGTTCGGTTTTTACAAGTTCGATAGCTTCTTTTCCACTATATGCAGGAATAGGAAGATATTCATCTTCGAGCTGTAAACATAGTAACTCTACCTGATCTCTCTCGTCATCAATTATGAGAACTTTTGGTTTATCGGAAGCGTACAATTCGATCATCTTGAATACCATTTTTCATGGTTTTTACAACTTAACGGAAAATATTATATAGATATATTACCTGTATGTCCTTTCACTTATATAATTTCTTTTCTAAAAGAATGTTAAAATGTATTCTGCGATAACTTATTTATTTCGCAAATTTTTTCTCCTTTTTATATTTTTCCTCCGTACAGAATAATTGGCAATCGACGTTAAAATCATTTTTTATCATTGCCGGGCTTTTAAGGGTATCATGAACTATTCGTTAGTATACAGCTAGACAAAGCAATAAAACTGAATAAAAAATATTAGTCAATTTTAGAGGTTTTTTGTGCATAATTCTTCGTTATAATCAAAAATTATTTTAATCAGTTTGCCTGGATAAGCCTGATTGAGAATTGAGTGCCGGATTAAGTTGAAGTGAGTAAAAAGCTGAGATAAAAAGGGATTTAAGATAAAGTCAAAAAACTGATGGCTCCTGATCAATTGTTTGATTTATTCCGGAATCCAGGAGGAAATCTTTCAGTTATCTCTCCCTGCACTGCAAGGGCCTGAGCAGTCTGCCATCAAGATAACTACTTCCCTTTACCCCGGAAACAGTTTTTAATTCAGGCAAAAATAAGCGCTTCTGGCAGCTTGTACGACGGTCCTGCGAAAAAAGAAGTGAATGCCGTTTTTTCCAGCTCGCTTCATCTCTTTTTATGTCAGTTTCAATTTCTGGCTCTTATTATTGGCCATTTTTCTCTCTCGTTTCTTTCTCACGTGATGACTGCTCTCCTGCGCCGGGCGGGACAGGAACGACACGATAAAGCGAATGAGGTTGTACAGGTAGGAGAATTCATAATTTAGCCCTCTTGAGCAAAACTGCCCGTAAAAACCCATCAGGTAGTCCACTTGAGCAAAACTGCCCGTAAAAACCCATCGAGTAGTCCGCTTGAGCGAGCCTAACTGTAAAAACCCATCGAGTAGTCCGCTTGAGCGAAGCGAAACGGACCTCGTGCTCCCGAAGCGAAACTCGGGCGAGGCGCAATTAGGGAATAAAAAAATGAAATTATGTTTTAAGTTCAGTTTTCAGTTTTTTCCCAGTATTCTTCGGCTTCTTCTTCCATTTCTTCCAGCCTGTCGTAATAGTCCGGAAACTCGTTAAGGTGAGCCAGAGCAATCTTTCCTGTCATTATGGGGTCGTCGTTTGTGACGTTTGTTGCGGGGTCTCTGGTTCCGTGTTCCAGCTCTACGTCCATACCTCTGCGGAACTGGTCAACATCGAATTTGTCCCAGTTTATTCCCAGCTGTTCCCCAACTGCCTTTGCTTCTTCAGCGGTAAAACTTTTGGTTGTCAACATTATCACTCCGGTTAATGGTTTGCTCCGTTTTTGTATTTAAGGTTTATCCTGCAGACTGTCCTTTTTTTCGTTTTTCCTTTCACAGGAGGTTTTTATCCTTAGTAAAAAGGCACTTCCTGTCATTAAAGGGTATTTCTTGTCATTAAAGGACATTTCCTGTCACCATATTTATCATATATCTGAAATTATGAATGAAGGAGCGACACATGTCAGAAAAAGATGCTTTGTTTATAAGGCGTGCCATTGAGCTTTCCCTTGAAAGTGTGAAAAGAGGGGGAGGGCCTTTTGGGGCCATTATAACGAAAAATGGGAAAATCATTTCGGAAAGCTGCAACCAGGTCACCTTACTTAACGACCCGACTGCCCATGCCGAGATCGGTGCCATAAGAGAGGCAGCCCGGAAACTGAACACCTTTGACCTTAGCGGGTGCGAGATCTATGCTTCCTGCGAGCCCTGTCCCATGTGCCTCGGGGCCATTTACTGGGCAAGGATAGATAGAGTTTTCTTTGCAAACACAAGGGATGATGCCGAAAATATCGGCTTTGACGATTCCTTCATATACCAGGAAATTTCACGTCCCCTCAGGGAAAGAAGCATCGAGTTCAGACAACTTCTCAGGGAAGAAGCCCTTGAAGCTTTCAGGGCGTGGGAAGCAGCTGAGGATAAGGTGAAGTACTGATTCAGGTGGAATAGCGATTCAGATGAAAAACTGGGTTTGCCTGACACAGGAATGGGCTTGAATTCGTTTTTAACTTTCTACAGAACTTCTGGTTGGTACAATTTCATAAAATTCTGGCTTTCCTGTTTTTTCATTTTGCGCGAATACTTTTGTATAATTTTTACTATGTAGGCAAACTGATTTCTTTCATTAGAGCATAATTAATATGGGGCTTTTAATTTAATCCGGGAAAGTTTCTGTTCAGGGGTAGGTTCCATACGTTTTTGGATAACTTTCCCACAAGGTCATTAAAGTTTAAATGTCTTGAAGTACTTGTCTAGTTTAAACAGGGCTTATGAGGGGAATTTGGGAAATATGTCTGGAGATAAAAACAAATACATCCGCTGGTTTGAAGAAACCACGATCGAGGACGTCCCGCTTGTTGGCGGGAAGAATGCTTCCCTTGGGGAGATGTACAGGGAGCTTACTTCAAAGGGAGTGAGGATACCTAACGGTTTTTCAGTTACTGCTGATTCTTACTGGCATATGCTGAAAGCAGGAGGTGTTCTGGAAAAGCTGAAAAAAACAATGGAAGGGCTTGATACCTCAGATGTGTCAGACCTTGCAAAGAGGGGAAAGGCTGCAAGAGACCTGATTCTAGGTGCGGGAATTCCGGATGATCTCTGGGAGGAAATCAAAACCGGATATGACCGCCTCTGCGAGCAGTACGGAGAAGATACGGATGTAGCTGTAAGGAGTTCGGCAACGGCTGAGGACCTCCCAACTGCTTCTTTTGCGGGGCAGCAGGAGACGTACCTCAACATCCGGGGCTACCCCGCGCTTCGGGATGCCTGTACGCGCTGTTTTGCCTCACTCTTTACGGACAGGGCCATTTCCTACCGCGTAACCAACAATTTCGACCATTTCAAGGTAGCCCTTTCCATAGGAATCATGAAAATGGTAAGGTCGGACCTGGCTTCCAGCGGAGTTATTTTCACTCTCGATACGGAAACGGGTTTCAGAGATGTGGTCTTCATTACCGGGGCATATGGGCTCGGAGAAAATATTGTACAGGGGCAGGTCAATCCCGATGAGTTCTACGTCTTCAAGCCGACTTTCAAGAAAGGATACAAGCCGATCATCCAGAAGAAGATGGGAAGCAAAGAAATCAAGATGATCTACGGCAGGGGAGATTCCAAAGTGCTCACCCGGAACGTGGAGGTCCCTGAAGCTGACAGGTTGCACTTCTGTATTAATGACGAAGAGGTGCTCAAGCTTGCCGGGTATGCGATCGATATTGAAGATCATTATTCTAACAAGTACAGGGAATCCAGGCCCATGGACATCGAGTGGGCAAAGGACGGCATAACAGGAGAACTCTTCATAGTACAGGCAAGGCCCGAAACCGTCCAGTCCCAGAAAAGCAAAGATGTGCTGGAGACCTATGTCCTTGAAGATAAGTCCGAAGTCATTGCAAGAGGCAGGAGCGTGGGAGATAAGATCGCATCCGGAAAAGCCCATGTGATCCCCGATGTTTCCGACCTGCCCTCTTTCAGGCCCGGGGAGATCCTGATTGCGGATACGACTACTCCTGACTGGGAACCGGTTATGAAAACCGCAGCCGCGATTGTCACCAACAAGGGGGGCCGGACCTGCCATGCGGCTATTGTCAGCCGGGAACTTGGAATCCCTGCGGTTGTCGGGGCTGGAGATGCGACCGAAGTCCTCGAAACTGGCAGGGAAATTACTGTGAGCTGTGCCGAGGGAGAGGACGGGCTTGTATACGCAGGACTCCTCCCCTTCCATAAAGATACCCTGAGCCTGAAAGACCTGAAGCGCCCCAAAACCGAGATTATGATGAACCTTGGAAACCCGGACAGCGCTTTTGCGTTTTCCATGATTCCTAACGGCGGGATCGGGCTTGCAAGGCTTGAGTTCATTATCACAAGCTATATCAAAGTCCATCCTATGGCCCTTGTGCACCCGGAAAAGGTCAAAGACCCGGGAGAGCTCCAGGAGATCGAAAAACTGACGCGGGGATATGAGAAAAAGGATGATTATTTTGTCGAGCAGCTTGCCAGAGGCGTCGGGATGATTACTGCAGCTTTTTACCCGAAGCCGGTTGTGGTCAGGATGAGCGACTTCAAGACCAATGAATATGCAAGCCTTGTTGGGGGCAGTTATTTTGAAATGGACGAAAATAATCCCATGATAGGGTTCAGGGGAGCTTCCCGTTACTTTGATGAACGCTACAGGGAAGGTTTTGCTCTTGAGTGCAGGGCTATGAAAAAGGTCAGGGATGAAATGGGGCTTACGAACCTTATTCTTATGATCCCCTTCTGCCGGACCGTCGAGGAAGCGAAGAAAGTCATTGCCGAGATGGAGAAAAACGAGCTCAGGCGCGGAGAAAACGGGCTTCAGGTCTATGTCATGTGCGAAATCCCCAATAACGTCCTGCTTGTCGACGAGTTCAGCGAATTCTTTGACGGTTTTTCCATTGGCTCAAACGACCTGACCCAGCTGACCCTGGGGGTTGACCGTGACTCCGAACTGCTTGCCGCGGAATTCGATGAGCGGGACCCGGGGGTTATGAAAATCATGTCAATGGCAGTGCAGGGGGCAAAGCGGAATAAAAGGCACAGCGGGATCTGCGGGCAGGCTCCGAGTGATTTCCCTGAGATTGCAGAATTCCTGGTAAAAGAGGGGATCGATTCGATTTCCCTTAATCCGGACTCTGTTATGAAAATCACCCTTAAGGTTCTCGAAACTGAAAAGGAGCTCGGAAGGCGCTGAAAAAGACCCGAAAAAGACTCGGGAACCTTTTGACTTACCTTTTTAAGCTGGGCAAATTTCCAGCCGGTAAATGTCGGCTGCCTTTTATCAACAGCTTTTGGTCAGGGGCTGTCGAACAGGGGGCTATCGACAGGGGCTGTATACATTTGCAGTACGGAGCTGTATACATTTGTAGTGCATATCTATACTCGAACAAAAACCTACTGTTGCTGGAAAAATCTATATATATAATGAAGTAAATACCCATATTGAGTGTGAAAAATAAAAAGGAAGCATTAATTATGCAAAAAATAACCAAAACAAAAATTTCTGGGGAGAAAAAAGAGCCGGAACATATGCTTTTTTTAAAAAGATGTCCGGAGTGTCATTCCGAACTTGAAAACAATCTATTCACAGAATTTCAATACTGTACTGTGTGTGGGTACTGGACGAGGAAAGAAACCGCAAGACTTGAACCGATAATGATTCTGGAGTGAGTTAAGATATGTTTGATTTTCCTTCAAAATGTGTAAGATGCGGCACACCTCTTAAAAAACAGATAATTGGCTCGAATAATTTTTACTACTGCAGAAAATGCGGGTGTACTTCCTCAGTTGCTTCTGTAAGTGCATCAACTCAAGCTGCAGTCCAGGAAACAGCTAATATTTAAGGCGCTTGTTAAGAAGATTGTTGATTTCCAGGGCCTGTAAAGGGCTAAACTGATCTTGATATCCTTTCACGGGATATCCAGAGTCTTTTTATTCTATTTTTATTATTCCCTTTTGTTTTACCTTTTCTTCTTCCTTTTATTCCACTTTTTATTCCACTTTTTATTTTGTAACCTTTTACTTCCTGTTTTACCGGTTTCCGGAGAAAAATGAAATTTTAAGTAACTTGAAAAGAAAAAGGTATATGAGTTTTAAAATTCAATACGCAACATCAACTTCAATTGTAAAACCCTGAAACGAGCTTTAATAATAGAAACCCTCTCTGTTTGATCTGCATGGTCGAAAAAGAAATAGATTCCTTATGCAATCAGTATGGCCTGAAGCCGACAAGCCTCTCCGACCTTATGCGGAAGGTCAATTTTCCCGACCCTAACCTTGAATATGGCTTTACAGAAGAAGAAAACTCTCTCTATCTCCCCCTTTATGAAGAACTGAATGCCTTAAATTCTCTTTCCGGAATGGGAGACAATTTTCAGGCTTACATCCAGCTTATTCTCGACCCTGAGAAAGTAAGTTCGGAATACCTTGCGGACTTTTTCAACAATCCTCTCGGCCTGAAGATCCGGAAGGCCTGGGAAGCGAGGGGCTTTATCCTGAGACCTGAAATCCGGACATCCGAAGAACCGGCTGCAGCACTCCCGGAAGCTTCTGCCCTGAATGGCGCTTCCGGAGCTGCTTCTTTTTCAGGAGAATCAGGATTTTCAGGGATTATCTCTTCCCTGGCGGCAAATGAAATCGAATTTGCAGGCGAAGCTTCGGTTGAGAATATGTGTGTGGAAACCGATGAGAACACTTCTGTACTTTCAGGCGCGGCTGTTCCTCTTCTGCCCGGAATTTCATCTTTACCCGGTGTAGATCTCAATTCTCTTACGCACAGCAAACTCTATCTCCCTGACCTGCAGGTCCAGCTTGAGATCCTTAAAATCAAAGATATCACAAGGGAACTTATTTCCCAGTTAAGTGTTTTCGAGTGCAGGCTTTCAACCTATCCCAAGAGTATAACCCATATCCGCAAGAATCTCGAACTTATCCGGGAAGCGGTGAAGCTTGTAAATGATTCTGACTACATTCTGGAACTGATCCGGCGGGGGGAGAGCAAGAAACTTGAGTTCAAGTCCACGCTGCGAATGAACCTTATCAGCGGAAAGCCTGACTGGAATATCGAACATGCGGTGCTGAAGACGATAGTTGCTTACCTGAACACTGACGGCGGCGTCCTTCTCGTTGGCGTCTCCAACAGTGGGGAAGTCCTTGGAATCAAAAACGACGGTTTTCCGAACGAGGATAAGTTCCTCCTTCATTTCAAGCAGCTCATAAAGCAGCATATAGGCCTTAACTACGCTCCCATTATAGAGTACGCCCTTGTGCCCGTAAACGGGAAAAAAATCCTGGAAATCGACTGCAGAAAAAGTGATGAAGCTGTTTTCCTCAAGCCGGATAAAAATGACGAAGAGTTCTATATCCGCATAGGTCCCTCCAGTGAAAGGCTCACAGGCAGTAAACTGATCGAGTACGTGAACCGGCGGTATAATGGAAAAACAGGGTAACAGTCCATGCCCTCAACTCTGTTCTTAATCCTGCTTTTAACTCTGTCTGAAAATTCGGTCCGATTTCCTTTCAGTTCTCAGAGCGGCGTTTTGAAGGTTCGGGATTTGAAGGTTCAAGAGTCTTTGCTCTCAAACCTGAAGGCTTCAAACCTTCAGCCCGAAAATATTTATTATTCCCGTGGCAGTCAGGTTCACTGCAAGAGCCGCAAGCAAAAGCCCCATTAGCCTTGTAAAGACAAGCATTCCGTTATAGCCTATGAATTTGTGGAGCCTCCTTGAGAAGAGGAAGATAACCAGGCAGATTATGAACGTAAATATAATCGATACGAGCACGATTCCTTTTTGTTGAACGCCCTCTGCCATCCCCATAAGGACAATCACTGTGCTGATCGTACCGGGGCCTGTCAGGAGCGGAAGGCCTATCGGAAAGACCCAGATATCTTCCCGTTCCTGGGACTGGGTAATTTCTTCTTCGGTAATGCTCTCCCTTGATACCTTTGCGTGCATCATGTCAAATGCGATACTGAAAAGCAGGATTCCTCCGGCAACCCGCAGCGAGTCCACACTGATGCTGAATAGTTTCAGTATCATGCTCCCTGTAATTGCAAAAAAGAGGGCAATTGCACATGCAAGAGTCGCTGCTTTTTTTGCGATCTCATTTTTTTCCTTGCGGGTCATCTTGCTTGTCAGGGAAATAAAAGTTACAACTCCGCTGATAGGGCTTACAACCACAAAAACGGATGAGAATACATAGATGAAAAACCCGAGGTTTTCGCTTACCATTTTTTTTCTCCTGCCCCTTTCCCGATCTCCAGGTTTTCTGTATAATTTTATCCTTCTTATAATATTTACCTTTTGAATTTTGCCAGGTTTTTTGTATTTGTTTTTCTTAAAATTGAAGTCTAAAGATTAAAACAATATAATCTGAGCAATGAGGATTTAAAGTTTCCCCGAGAGTAATATTTCACGATACTTTGATGAAGAAGTAAGAAGATTACTCTTTTCAGGAGACGGCTCTATATTAAGGGATAACTCATATGGGATAACTCGTTGATACCGCCTGTAAACCCTGAATGTAGATAATGGTTTACAATTTATATAAACAAAGGCAGTGGTTCGGATGACCGGGGAAAAAGTTGATAAAAAAATCTTTGAAGAGCTTAATTTCATAAAGAGACAGCTTGCAGAAATTAAAGAGCATATGGTAGATATAGATGCCCTGCTCACCGCAGAAGAAAAAGAGCTTGTTTTCAGAAGTTTTGAAAATGAGGCAGGAGGAAGACTTGTGCCGTTAAAAAAGCTTGAAGAAATGAGGCTTTGAAATGTTCGAAGTTTTTTTTGATATTCCTGCACAGGATTTCATGAGGGGAGCAGATGAGGGCACTCATTTCCGGGTCAGGGAAATCCTTGAGGAGCTTGCTTTCGATCCCGTGCCCCAGGGTGCAAAAAGAATAATCGAAAGCCCGGACAAAATTTTCCGGCTCCGGTCCAGGCATTTAAGGCTGCTTTATAGAGTCGACTACGAAAAATTGGCCCTGGTAGTAATAAAAATAGAACCCCTGAGCCGCATGTACCATTAAATCAAAATAAGGGACGGACTGGCAATTTCTTCTCTAAACCGCCTCTTTATTCTCTTCATGATTGCTTTTTTGTTTTTTTTATCTGACTTTTCTACTGTTTACCCTTTCGGTTAAATCTTCCGGTACTTTCAGCTGGTAGGAATATTTTTGATTATTTTGATTAGAACGATTTTTGTATAATTAAAATTATAATAATACTAATTTATGAGTTACAGGCTGATTGACGGATTGTAGCTGAACTGGCTAATATTTGTCAGATAGTTTAAGCAAGTCGTATTTATCGGGAATTTCCAGTTATGATTCAAGTAATGGGGGGTCTGTACTGAACGACGAATCGGAAATTGAGATTACATCTTCCAGGACATCTCTGGGTTTGAAAGAAAATATTGAAGGAATTTTATGTTATTTCGTGACCTGGGTAACAGGGCTGGTCTTCTTTGTGCTTGAGACTAAGAACAGATTTGTCAGGTTTCATGCAATGCAATCTTTTTTGACCTTTCTGGTTATTTCAATAGTTCTAAGTCCCTTGCAAGCCTTTTTCGACCCTGAACCCAATAGATTTCTCGATTATTTTCTGGTCAACCTCAACCCTGCATTGCTTCCTTACCTTATCATATACAATCCCAGCATAATTACTGAGTATTTATTTCGCGGAATGCTGGTTTTCAGCCTGATTTCATTTCTCCTGTGGCTTTTCCTTATGTATAAAGCATACAGGGGAGAAAGATACAGGCTGCCTGTAGTCGGGCCTTTTGCAGAAAAAGTAATCGAAAGCATATACAAATCTTGAAGGGCTGACCCCCGGAAAAAGGAATCAGTTTCGTCGGTCTAACAGAATAAATAATTATATAATTAAAACCTACTTTTTAATATTTAATGGAGTGATCCTGAATGGTGCGTATAGTATCTTTAAATAGCAAATCGATGGCAAAAGTCCTCGGTCTTATGTATCTGATTCTTGCTGTTATATTTTCGCCGTTCATTCTTCTTATGGCGAGTGCAGAAGGGCCTATCGGTCTTACCGAAAGTATACTTATGGCAATAGTCCTGGTTATCTTTTATGGAATTGCGGGAGCAATAGGCGGTTTCCTTGTTGGGATAATTTATAATTTTGTTGCAAAGAAGGTAGGCGGCATCGAAATAGAAATAGAAACTGCCTGAATTCGGGCTTCCAGCATGATTTAAAAGCCTTATTCTTCCATTATTTTTCCCCTAATTTTTTCCCTTTTCCTTAATTTTCTCCTGTTTCCTAAATTTTCTCCCTTTTCCTCTAATTTTTCCCACTTCCCCGATTTTTTCCCTTACCCGTTTTTCCTTTTTCTTAAAATCCAAAAAAAGCCGAAAGTTTTGTCTGCTCAATTTTCTGGACAGCTTTCTGTTGAAGTGCTTTCTGTTGAGGTACTTCTTTCAATGTTTTTTGCAATTTTTTCTGTTCCTTCCCGGGTTTTACTTTTGCGCAGCTTCCCGAAAAATCCTCTATATAAGTGCCTTCATTTTCCTGAACAAGCGAACTCCTGTAATACTTCACTGTCTTTTCCTGCCAGTTCCCGGGGAGGAGCAGAAATTGCATGCCTCTTTTCTGTTCGTTCCATTCCCAGACTTCAGAGTGATAAAAAATAGATGCTAACTGGCTTGAGAGCTGGGCATACGTTACCTCTCGCCTTAGCTTGTACAGGAATTTGCCTACGCCTTCTTTTTCAGTTCCCATATACAGCTTTGCTGCATTGTTTGCCAGGGCTTTCCATTCCCTGTCCTGCATGAAATTCTGGAGTTTTTCAAGGTGGCTGCAGCTTATTTTATCGATCCTGGGGAAACGGCCGTTCCTGAACTTCCTTTTTATGAAAATATTTCCCCGGCTATCTATCCGCCAGGAAAAAACCTTTTCTCTTGTTCCAAGGGTATGGGATACGGACCAGGAGGCAGCCATGGGGGTAAATCGGATTTTGAAATATAAAAAATTGTTTGTTGTCCGTGTAATTGTGCCTGTATCAGGACGAAAAAGCTAATCCGTGTCTCTCTTTTTCAGGGAGAATATTATAAAAAAGAATTTCTACGGTTTAAAAGTATTGTCTACTGGTTTAAAAGTATTGTCTACTGGTTTAAAAGTATTATACCTTGAAAAGGTTTAAAAGTATTATATATTGAATAAAATATATAATACCGGCCATCCGTTATGGACGACCAATTTTCAAATGAAAAAGAAATTATGCTGCTGCAGGTGCAGGTGCAGCTGCGGGCATTGCTTCAACTTCGGTCTTTCTGATCTCGACTCTGCGGAGCGGGTAGATGAACTTGGCCTGCCTGTAAATGGCTGCGGAGAGCCTGCCAAGGATTGCTTCCTGCATGAAGGTCTCGAAGTCGGATTCTGCTGCGCGTCTTTTGACGATCTCGACCATCATTTCCCTGATAGCTTTCATCTGGCTCGAGCGTGCCCTTTTGATGGTGAAGCAGGTAGGCTTTACGCGGATAACATAGCCGTCTTTGGTTTTAACCTCGACATTGGCGTCGATCCTGGAAGTCTGCCTCTTTACGATTGAGCGGATATAGTCGGTTGTAAGTTCGTGGCCCATGAGGTCGGTGGTTGCGGTGTCCCCTACGACGTTGCTGATCCTGAGGATGACCTTTGTGTTGTTCTTGGTCATGTCGTTGGTGAGTTCCCCAACTGTTGTTTCAACATTGCGGCCTACGAGCAGTGCAGGATCTCCTGCCATTGTGTTTCCGACGATAGCCCTGTTTAAGTAAACCGGGGCTTCAATATTGTACCATTCCTTGGATTTCCATCCGTCAAGCTTTCTCTGTACTTTCTTTCTTGCCAAGTAATTCCTCCGAAGTATACTCGTTTTGTGTAGTTTTATTTTGCTTTGTCCTGATGCCCTCAGGCAGTTTCAGGTTTTGTCTTCCGGATGCTCAGGTGAGCCTTTCCATAATCAATGAGCGTAAAAGGTTTTTCAGGCGTTCCTGTACAGCCTTGCACTGCCGCAGGTTTCGCTCTTTTGCAACCCTCTCCATGCAATACAAAAATCTCTGAGCCTCTTAGCGTTTCCGGACTGGGGCCCCATCCCATCTGCCGACAGCCACAGGCTCCTGATAGTCAAAAGTATGACCGGAAATCGGCCAGAAATTCTCAGAAATTAGCGGATACTAACTAGTTAATGGCTCCACTATACACACCATTTCCATATATAAAGAAATCGGTCAGAAACGCTTTCTGCCCTGTTATTCATGCGGTGGGAGTAGAAAAATGAGTCCAAAAAGTTGAACATAGTTGAGGAATTTAGAGGAAACGGGGTTCTTTAGGTAGCTCTCCAATTTTCGTCCTGAACTCTTCAGGTCAGTTCTCCGGGTCTTAAGATTTCATTTTTATTTTTCAGACGGGCGGCTGATTGAAAAGGACGAACCCGTTTTAGAATACGTTCACCTAATAATGTGTTCTTGATCATCAATTATTATTTTCCATCCGGGATCTAAAAATTCCGATTTCACATCAGCATAATGTAACTTTCTGTGACACAGCGGACAAACAACTAATAAATTCCAGCTTTGAAGTGTTTCCGGTGATTTTTGGTTTAATTCGATCATATGGTGAACTTCTGCATATTTTTCACCGTTCTTTTTCAAAAATCCTGGATATCCACATATCATACATTTGTAGCCATATTTTCCTTTAATAGCGTTAGATAACAAGGAAGGTCTTTGAATTAATCCAGTAATAGTTTCTTTAAATTCTGGAGTATTTCTGTATTTAATATCTAATTTTTGTATCAGTTCATCGTAATCCAGAGTTTTTCCTTCCCTAAACTCTTCTGATATTGCAGTTTTACCAGATACATAGGTATTTACAGCCTCAGATAGCCAATTTAATACCCTGTCTTCATCTTCAGCTTCTATCACAGCAAAAGTTTGAACTGCATCGTAATTTTTGGAAGTAACTTTTACTTCATTTATATCAAAAGGTTCCACAGGTCTTACATTTTCTCCATTAATTATATATCGCCAGTGCTTTCCCCATATTCTATCACTTAAATTATCTACATCTTCCTCACAGGATACAAAATTCATTATCCATCGAATTGGTTTCTGCCCAGGTGGAAGTGTACTTTTAGTTTGAGCAATCAATATTATATCGCCCGGTTTGACATCATGCGGTTTTCCATCGGTAGCATGTTTTTCATTACTAAGAACGCCTTCCATAGTTTTAGCTGAATTTTTGAAAAGTAGCATGTACTACAGGAGAACTTATTTAATTGATAAATTCTTTGATTTTTTCCAAAGATTTCTAGTAAAAAGATAGATTGCATATGTATTTTTAAAAAATATATAATAAAAACTAGTTACTTGACAGAAAATTTAGTCACTTTATAAATGCACAAACTCCAATAAACTACAGGTAGCAAGGCTACTAGAATATTTACGAAAGTTTTATTAGTCGATCTAGGCTTTTTATATTAATGAACAATGTTATCTGGAGTGCTCTACTTAACGAACCCGAATTTATTGGAGAAATATCTTTATTTGGTTATTCTAAAGAAAGGAGTTTTTCTGAGTATAAAAAAAAGCACAATTTGATACCATCCGGTTCCACTCCTAACTACCTTTCAATTGATTTCTATTCCAAGCAATCTAAAGAACTAAGGGATAGAAATTACTTTGTGATCAGGACCGGAAAAGGAAATTTCGTCATATTTGATGAAAACAGATTTGAGAAACCATATTTAAATCTGGACTTATCAGGTGCAGAAGAACTGAACTATGAAATCCCGAAAAATTTTGACCATCTAGATGATGCTTTTAAGGAAAGTATGATTGAGAATGCCTCTATAGAGCACTTATGGTTTTTAGGGATTTTCAAGCAAATAATAGACAGAATCAGTTCGGAAAAAGAGTATTACATCGGTCCCAGAGGGATTAAAAGTTCTATTTTTGAAGTATATTTCAAGAACAAAATAACAAAGGAAATTACCAAAATTTTTACATACGAAGGGCTGGAAGATCTGGACTACTCGATTTTTACGGAAAATTGTATATATTTTTTTGAAGGAAAAAGCATTTCTAACTTTAGAGGTGGTTTGGATATCGGCTGGCATAAAGTTATTTTCCCTGCAAGCAGATTCAAAAAATATTCACAAAAGAGATTGATTCCTGCATACTTTTTAAAGTTAAGGACAGTAGTTTATTTTTTCATATTCCCTGATTTTCACTTCTACAATAACGGAATAATTCTTAATGACGAAAATCAGTTCACTCCCAAGCGTGTTTTCAAAATTGATTTGAAGAAACATTGACACATAATTCATTAAACCTGAAAAAACGGTTGCAGATATTGCGATCCACTATCAAGGCAAGAAAGGCAATTTCGCCATTTTTAATAAAAAGAGGTTTGGAAAACCCTATTATCAGAGATCTTAACTTCCAGCTTTTGCCCTGAAAAGCCAACCCGTGGAATCTTTACATCTTTTCTTTTTCTTTCTTCAGCGCATCTATTTTTGCCTGTATCTCATCCTTCTGCTGCCTGTACCTGATTTTGATTTCTTTAACCTCTCTGAAGATAAACATGCTTTCTTCACTGATTCCTGTCATTGCCTCTATATGTATTACGAGTTCATCTACCCCTTCGTCCAGTCGCGGTTCTACTTCCCGCCATTCTGCATACTTAGCCTCTAATTCTTCTTTGCTTTTGTCTTCAAGATCAAAGATCTCATCCCAGAGGTCTATAATCTGGCTTTCTATCTTTTCTTTTGTAGGCATTATCTTCTCCCCGATTCGTTAAATTTCTGGATAAGGGCATTCTGTTAATTCCCTTAAGAATTCCTTCAGGTAACTTTTTTCTGTCGTCTGACAAACCAGCTTTTTCAACCGCTACCGGTGAAATCAATAGTACTTTTATTTGTTCAAAAGAGAAATTTGTCATGGGAGAAGCTCAGGTACTCCCGGTCCTGTCAAGAATTTTCCCTTCCAGGGTCCGGTTTGAGAATTTCAGGATTTAGAAATTTTGTCGTGGACCGGTTTGGTGCAGGATCAAAAACTAAAAACGGTAGATGGGGGAGAGGGGAGCAGTCCGCATGGGAAATATATTTCTACAGAAATATATCTAAAAATCCCTTTGAAATCAGCTTTTCCATATAATCCGCTTCCTGCAAACTAACTTCAAATAGTAAACTAGAAAGTTAACACAGCTATAAATAAAATCATTGGAATATGATTTATATCTGAAAGACGAGGCCAATCAATGAGAGAGTTTACTGTTGTTATTGAACAGGACGAAGATGGAGTTTACGTAGCTTCTGTGCCTGAACTTCCGGGATGTCATACACAGGCAGAGACGCTTGACGAATTAAACAGGAGAATAAAAGAAGCAATTGAACTGTACCTTGAGGTTGTAGCCGATAAAGAGGAAGAAAGGCAACTTGATTTTATCGGAATCCAGAAAGTCAAAGTTGAGGTTTGAATGGATAAAATAGTGCCTCTTCCCAGCAAAAAAGTCATAAAAGCACTTGAAAGTATGGGCTTTGAGCAGATAAGACAAAAAGGTAGTCACTTGTTTTTACGGCATCCAGATGGAAGAACAACTATAATCCCTGTACATCCCACAGATAAGATTGGGAAAGGAATGATCAATAAGATAATAAAAGATGTAAAAATTACGCGGGATGAATGGATTGAACTTATAAGAAGCCTGATTGTTTTTTAAAGATAGAATAGTCTTAAACTTTAAAGAGAGCCAAATCTTTTCTAGCTCAAGGGTTCAGCCAACTGAAATCTCCACTGTAGCGATTTCTCCCAGTACCTGAGCCTGCTCTCTTGTTACTTCCAGGACAAGCTGGATAGCTTCCTTAATGTATTCAAGTGCCTCTTCTTTAGTATCTCCTTCGCTAATAGCGGCAGGAATTTCGAGGCACTGGGCGGTATAGCCTCCTTCCTCAGATTCTTCAAGTTTGATTGTAAACCGCATAAAGAATAATTGGTAATTTTGATATTTAATATACTCTGCCTCTGGTGATTTTAGCGTTGTAAATAAACGGCAGACTTCTATCCCTTCTCCCTGAAAAATCAACCCCACATCTTCATATCTTTTCTTTTTCTTTTTTCAGCGCATCTATTTTTGCCTGTATCTCGTTCTTCTGCTGCCTGTACCTGATTTTGATTTCCTTCACTTCTCTGTAGATAAACATGCTTTCGTCACTGATTCCTGTCATTGCCTCTATGTGTATTATGAGTTCATCTACCCCTTCATCCAGTCGAGGTTCTACTTTCCGCCATTCTGCGAATTTAACTTCCAATTCTTCTTTGCTTTTGTCTTCAAGGTCAAAGATCTCGTCCCAGAGGTCCATAATCTGGCTTTCTATCTCTTCTTTTGTAGGCATTATTTTCTCCCCGATTCGTTAAATTTCTGGATAAGGGCATTCTGTTAATTCCCTTAAGAATTCCTTCAGGCAACTTTTTTATGTCGTCTGTCAGGCAGTTTTTCAACCGGTGCCGGTGAAACCACTAATATTTTTATCTTCACAGATGATAAATTTGTCGTGGGGAAGAGGCTCAGGTATTCCCGGTCCTATCAAGAATTATTTATTCCGGGGTCCGGGTTGAGGATTTTATGATTTTGAGGGTTTTGTTGCGGACCGGTTTGGTGCAGGATCAAAAATTAATAAGAGGTAGGTGGGGAGAGAGGGAAGCAGTCCAAGCTGAAAATATATTTTTACAGAAATAGATCTGATAATCTCTTTGAAATCAGCTTTTCTATATAATCTTCTTCCTGAAAACAGACCTGCAAAGAGGAAATGAATGAGTTAACACATTTATAAATAAAGTCATAGGAATATGAATCGTATCTTAAAAGGAGCGCCAGCCAATTAGAGAGTTTACTGTCGTTATTGTTGGGATACAGAAAGTCAAAGTTGGAATTCATGCGTTTTCGGTTAAGTGATGAATCGTGACAAATTGCCTCCGTTTCCACAACAGTCTTCAATTGTTTAAGTTGTATGTTGGAATTGCTTATCGATTCCATGTAAAAAGGCCAAAATTTAAGGCAGCCTTCTGGTGCAAAATCGATAGCTTTCAGGCAAGAAAATTCCTTAACCGATGACCAATGGATGAATACTGAAAAAATATTGATTTTAAAACAGGCCTTCTTTAGTATAAAAAATAAGGAAATTCAAAAGTTGCCTGCAGAGCAGGCAACTTCGTAAGTCCTATTAACAACATTGTACTGATACAATGTGTTTTTGTGTGCGTTTTTGTTTTTAGTTTAACTCATTATACGGTGTCCTCTTCCTCACTCTCTTCGGCGTCCTCTGCATCGCTCTCTTCATTTATGGTTATATTCTTGGTTATGGTATTCCCTGAATAATCCCCATTATATTCTCTGGAGCCTGCATTCTCCCCATTATTTTCGGTGCTTCCTGCATTCTCCCCATTATTTTCGGTGCTTCCTGCTTCAGGTCCATAATTATAGGTGTTTCCTGAATTCCCCTCATATTCTCTGGAGCCTGCCTCGTCCCCATAATTTTCGGTGCTTCCTGCTTCAGGCCCATTATTTATGGTGTTTCCTGCTATCACCCCATCATTTACGGTGTTTCCTGAAGCCACATCATAATATCTGGAGCCTGAGCAATCCCCATAATTAAGGTTGCCGCCTGCTAGATCCCCATTATTTACAGTGGTTCCTGAAGCTCCCCCATAATTATAGGTGTTTCCTGCATCCTCCGCATAATTTCTGGAGCCGGAGTCGTCCCCGTTATTAAGGTAGCCACCTGCTACATCCCCATAATTATAGCTGCTTGCTGCCTCGTCCCCATAATTTTCAAAGTTTCCTGCACCCTCTCCAACATAATTTTTGGCGCCTGAACCTTCCCCGTTATTAATGTAGGCGTATGATCCATCCCCAATATTATGGTAAGCTCCTGCATTATCCCCGTTATTTACGGTGCTTCCTGAACCAGTTCCATTATAATATCTGGAGCCTGTAGCCTCCCCATCATTTTCGGTGCTTCCTGCATACTCCCCATTATTTACGGTGCTTCCTGCATTCTCCCCGTTATTTATGGTGTATCCTGCTTCTTCCCCGTAAATTCTGGAGCCTGCGTACGTACCATAATTAAAGATTGCTCCTGCGTACAGTCCATTATTAATGGTTGCTCCTGCGTACGTCCCATTATTTTCAGTGGTTCCTGCACCAGTTCCATTGTATGCTTTACTCCCAGCATAATCTCCACTATTTACGGTACTTCCTGGTTCAGCACTCGCTGCTACAGTACTCCTCTGATCAGGGTTGAACTCCGATAATTGGCGGGTAACTTTAGGAGTGTCCGCGGTGTCTACGTTGTTCCCTGCATCCGGTCCATTGCTAACTGTGAGATTGTTAACTATGAGAGTGTTAATTGAGACGTTTATGAATGTGACGTTATTAAATACGACATTGTTAAATTCGACATTTTCCAATGAGATAGTGTCAAATGTGTTACCTGAAATCGTCGCATCGTTATATGTAATTGTGTCTAATAGGTCCTCTTGATCGACTGCGTTGTCCTCTGCTGCTGCTGCTGCAGTTGTCAATAAAATCAAGATTACCATGAAATGATAACCTATCTTTTTTAGTATGTCAAATCCTGTTTTTCCATTTGTTCTCATTCCCCACTTACCCATTTGTTCTCATTCCTCACTTTCATTAACTAATCATATAGCGTAAACGCTACATTCCCCACTTTCATTAACTAAACATATTGCGTAAACGCTACGTTTTGCAATTAATATGCTGACTTTTTTTTCAAAGAAACGTTTTTCAGATATAATCATAAGGTAGGAAAATAAATAGGTATGTATTGCACACATTAATATTAATACAGTTTTAATTCTTTAATTATTAATTAATTTATATGTGTATAAAGTTATAATAATTGATTCCTCCAAAATTAATGTATAAATAAAGGATCTAAGTTGATTATTTTTGCTAATAAGTATGTATATGATCTATTAAGGCAAAAATAGGCACTAATAATCTCATATATGAAAAAATAACTCTTATTCATCATTAAAAGTAATGATAAAGTTGAATAAAAGCTTAATATCTAGTAAATTATATTTATTTATAACTATGGCACTCAGTTTTATTATTAGTTATACTAAATTAAATGTCTCAAATAAGGATTAAAAATCTTTGAAATATGAAATTAATAATTTTTACTCTTTTTAAGGGCAAATAATCCCATCAAAATGTGTATTTTTATTGAAAGATAGCTGAAATTACACTTAATTTCCTAAATGCGGTTCAATAACTCTTAAAAAAATGAATTATTTTCTGGAGATCCGCTATAAAGACATAAAACTTAATAATTATGTTTTATCCCAAAATTATTTCGCGTTAACTATGTTAGTTGTAATCCGTTATCTTTTGTGAAACTTAATGGGAAAAGGATCCGTTGGATCATTGCTCAAAAGTTGAAAGGTGAATCTACCTCGACGATAGCTGAGATCCAGGGGATCTCAACTCGTCGAGTTCAGCAGATCTATAAAGAATACGTTGAAACTGGTAAGCTTCCTCAGGTTGGCAATAATCCTGGAAGACCAAAGAAACCATTATTATCTGACGAAAAGGTGTGAAATATAAGCTGACTCCCTCACAAGAATGTGGAATAACTCGGAAAAAATGGACTTTAAAAGAGTTATTGAATTATAGACCTTTCAAAATATCAACCGCTTAATGAGGGAGCACGTAGGAGAGTCCGGAGGATTGAGATTATCATTAATAAAAAAATATCAACCGCTTAATGAGGGAGCACCAAACGTTTTAATCTTATAAATTGACCTGTTTCTATAAAGAAGCAATATAACTCTAATATAAACCACATAACTCTAATCGGGTTATCAGTAAACTTTACTTAGTGAATTTGGGAATTTTTTGTGAGGGGGAATTATGGTAAACAGCAGTATACGGGACGAACAGTTCCCGCCTTTACCGATTGAAGAATGGGAAGATACGAAGAATACTCTGCACCTGTTTCTGCAGGTCGTGGGGAAGGTCAGGCTTGCGCTGTATCCGAAAATGAACCACTGGTGGCATGTGCCATTTTATGTCTCGGTGCGCGGGCTTACCACGGGCCCTATTCCTTACGAGGGCATGATCTTTGAAATGGAGTTTAATTTCCGGGACGAAGGGCACGCTTTAAAGATCGAGACAAGTGTGGGAGACTCAAGAACCGTGCCTTTGAAGGGACTTTCCGTTGCGGGTTTTTATGAAAAGGTGTTTTCAAATATGAATGAACTCGGAATCGTAGTAGGCATCCGGCCTCTCCCTTATGACCTCCCCTGGACGACCGAGCCTTTTGCATCGGATTATCAGCATTCGGCTTATGATGAAGCATATGTGAACAGGTTCTGGAGGATCCTTGTACAGGTCAATTCGATTTTTCAGGTCTTCCGGGGCTGGTTTACAGGAAAAAGTTCGCCTGTACATTTTTTCTGGCACCATGCTGACCTTGCCCTTACTCTGTTTTCAGGCAGGGCTGCTCCTGTCAGGGAAGGGGCAAATCCCGTGGAGCGGGAAGCTTCCTCGCACGAAATAATCAGTTTCGGGTTCTGGACAGGGGATCAGAATGTTCGGGAACCTGCTTTTTATGCTTATATGCACCCACAGCCGGCTGGTTTTATGGACGAGCCGCTTAGCCCGAAAGAGGCTTTCTGGAGCCCTGAAGCCGGAGAGGCGTTTCTCATGTATGAAGATGTCCGAAACGCAGAATCGCCTGAGAAAGTTGTGCTCGATTTCCTTGAAAGCGTGTATCAGGCAGGGGCAAAAAGAGCAAACTGGGATATAGAGGCTTTCAGGCCCTCTTCATATGAAAAGTAGTTCGAGAAGCAGACCGAAAAACCTGTAACCTGAAGAACAGCTGGAAATACTGGAAGTACTGGAAAGGCCTGGCGCCTGATTTTCAAAATAAAAATCACATAAATATTATATATGATCTCTTAAATATTAATGTTGAAAAATTGTCAGGCAAATTGATCCTCTATTTTTTGTGAACACGAAATTATGGAATATACCATCAATACGAAAGAGATTTCAGAAAGTTCTTATTATACTAAGTAAATAGCTCAAGAAAAAATACATGCTTTAAACATGTGCTTTTAAATTTTTTTCGATAATTGGGGATAGGCGGAATGGAAGAGAAACTGCGAAATTCTGGTATTGATATTATTGGAGATGTGCACTGGGGGACACACTTCTGCCAGTTCTACCAGATAAAAAAAGATTTGATGGACGTACTGGTCCCTTATTTCAAGGCTGGACTGGAAAATAACGAATTTTGCATCTGGATCATATCGCAACCCTCGGAAGCGGAAGAGGCAAAAGAAACCCTTAGAAGGGCTATTCCTGATATTGATGTTTATCTGGAAAAGGGGCAAATCGAAATTATTCTCTATACTCACTGGTATGCAAAAGAAGGTATTTTCGATTCGGAGAAGGTATTGAAAGGCTGGGTTGAAAAACTCGATAAGGCCCTGGCCAGGGGTTATGACGGTTTGAGGCTGACAGGGAATACTTTCTGGCTGGAAAAAAAGTATTGGAATAGTTTTGCTGATTTTGAAAAAGAACTGGACCGGGTTATCGGTAACCACCGCATGATAGCACTCTGCACCTATTGTCTCGGCAGGTGCAGCGCAACCGAAATTATCGACGTAGTCACCAACCACCAGTTTGCTTTGATCAAAAGGGAAGGAAAATGGGAACAGATAGAAAATTCCAGGCGTACAAAAACCGAAGATAAAATTCAGATACTGGCGAATGTTGTGGAATCTTCAGACGATGCCATTATCACAAAGTCCCTTGATGGCATTATTACCAGCTGGAATAGAGGAGCAGAGCAAATTTATGGCTATTCGGCTGGAGAAATTCTTGGAAAGCCCATATCTATTCTGGAACCATCCATATTAGCCGGAGAAACAAAAGAATTAACTGATTTGATTAAACAGGAAGATAGAATCCACCATTATGAAACCATACGGTTAAGAAAGGATGGTAAGAGAATAAATGTCTCATTAACTCTTTCTCCAATTTTTGATGCCTCTGAAAACCTGATCGCAACCTTAGTCATCGCCAGGGATATAACCAGAAGTAAAAAAGCCGAAGAAAAACTCCAGAAAAGCGAGGAAAGATACAGGCTTGTCACAGAGCAGACAGGACAGGTGATATACGACTATGATATGAGAACGGATAAGTGCAGCTGGACGGGTGCCATAGAAGAAGTTACGGGATATAGTTTTGAAGAATTTCAGAAACTTGGCAAGGACGTCTGGATTAAAAATATAAAGCCCTTAAATACAAATTATGCGGACGAAAAGTCCCGGAGTATGAGAAGGACCGGAAACAGGTTTAAAGAAGAATTAATGTTTAGAAGAAAAGACGGAACCTGCATTTACATAGAAAACAGAGGGGTCTGCCTTAAGGGTCCCGAAAGTCATCCTTACGAGGCTATCGGAGTTCTGAAAGACATTACAGGTCCCAGGCTTGCAAAAACTCAGCTTCAGGAAAGTGAAGAAAGATATCGCATAGCAACCGAAAGGACAGGGCAGGTTGTATTCGATTTCAATCTCGAAACACTTGAACTGAGATTGGCAGGAGCCATCCGGGAAGTAACAGGGTACTATCCGGAAGAGTTAGAGAATTCGGATAAATCGGTCCTGATAGAATATGTGCATCCTGAAGACAGGATCGAACTGCTCGATATGCTCGGAAAGTCTTTTGAGGAAAAGAAAAAATTTCAGGTAGAATTCAGGTTCAGAAGAAGAGATGGAAACTACATTTATGCCGAAAGTCGTGGGATATGGTTGACAGATGGCAAAGGAGAGGCATACAGAGCTATCGGAGTAATTAAAAATATTACGGATCGGATACTTGCAATAAAAGAAATTGAAGAGAGTGAGGCGAAATATCGCTCTTTCATACAGAATTTCCACGGCATTATTTACCAGGCAGATGAAAACTTTGTTCCCGTGTTCCTGCACGGTGCTGTTGAAGAGATCACAGGATACGGAGCAGAGGCATTTAAATCCCGGATTAAATGGGAAAACATAGTCCATCCGGATGACCTGGCTCGCGTTCTCAAAGAAGAGGAAAAGATTAAAAGCTCTCCATCTGCCGATTATGGAGAACTCTTATATCGTATAAAGCACAGGGATGGAAGAATCAGATGGGTTAATGAAATTTACCAGAAAATCCAGGGAAATGATGATAATCCGGGATTCTATCAGAGTACGATTTATGATGTAACCGAAAAAAAAGATGCGGAAAAGTTCGTTTTGAATATCGAAGCTGCCCGCAAAAAGGAAATCCACCACAGGATCAAGAACAATTTGCAGGTAATCTCCTCCCTGCTGGACCTCCAGGCAGAAAAGTTCCGGGATGAAGAGGTGCTCGAAGCTTTCAGGGAAAGTCAGAACCGGGTAGTCTCAATGTCTCTTATCCATGAAGAACTCTATAAAGGGGGAGGGACCGATACACTGAATTTCTCTGAATATATTAGGAAGCTAACTGAAAACCTCTTCCAGACTTACAGCCTTAGAAGTGAAAATGTCCGCCTGTGTATGGAGCTGGAAGAAAATGCCTTCTTTAATATGGATACTGCTGTCCCGCTAGGGATAATTGTTAACGAACTCGTCTCCAATTCCCTCAAATACGCATTTTCCGATAACCAGAAAGGAGAAATTCAAATCCGGCTTTGCAGGGAAGAAAAGAATAACGAAACGCATAAATCCCTTTTCAGTCTGACAATTCTGGATAATGGAAAAGGAATGCCTGAAAACCTGGAATTGGAAAGCGTTGAGTCACTCGGACTGCAGTTAGTAGGCATTCTTATCGACCAGCTGGATGGAAAAATCGAGCTTATGCGAGATCATGGGACGGAATTCAGAATTACTTTCAACGTAGAAGAGGCATAAATCCTATTAATTAAACAGAAGGCGTTTTTGCAACAAAAATGAGAAAAACATAATAAAGAACCCTGAAATAAAAAATATAAGGTAAAAATCAGAGGAAAGCCCGGATTATGTCCCTTTTACTGTAGCCCCCGATACAGTAGTTCCGAAGATATCCCTCAAGTTTATTTATTCGGCAGGACCAACGTCTTCCGGGAAATTCTTATCTCACATATCCTATCTGATGCGCCCTGAGACAGTTAAGTAAATGCACACTATATTTATCTACAATTTCGGTTTTTCAGGCATCTGAGCGGTTTTTATCCGTGCTATATCTTCTATTTTGTGTGAAAGTCCGTTGCAGGTCTGAACCGGTCTCTTTCTCAGTCGTGCCTTTCCTCCTCCTTTTTTCCGGATTTGATCTCCCGCTCCGTGGTTGCAATAGCATATACCTCACCGGCTTCATTTGCCAGTGAGGAAGCGGTCAGCCATATGTCCACAATCCGGCCGTCCTTGCTGAACCGCTGGGTACGATAAGGTTCCAGGACTTCAGCCCGGCTAAGCCTCTTCACTGTATTCATCTCTTCTTCTTTCCGGTTCTCCGGAACCAGGCTGCTGATGTTCATCGTCAGGGCCTCGGCTTCACTCCAGCCGTACATCTTCTCAGCCTTCGGATTCCAGGCCAGGATGTAGCCCTCCAGATTCTGTAACGTTATAGCATCATTCGAGTCACGCACAACAACTGCAGCCAGGCGGTGAGTCATGGTCTCGGATTCCTTAAGCAGCTCCCTGGTCTGCTTCAATTCGGTAATCTCGATGAAGGTTATCACCGCTCCCTTGATGACGTTTTCAAGGGTGCGGTAAGGCCGGATGCGCATCAGGTACCACGTACCGTCCCGGGTCCGGACTTCAATTTCCTTGGGCGTCAGGTTTTCCAGCACCTCACCTACATCCTCTGTCAGGCGGTCATATCCCAGCATGTTTGAAACGATGTCCTCTACAGGCCGTCCCACATCGGTAGGGATTAGTTTGATCACTCGTGTGACCGCAGGAGTGAAGCGCATAATACGCATATGATAGTCTATAAAGATAGTGCCTATATCCGTGCCTGCAAGCAGATTGTTCATATCGTTATTGGCCTGAGACAGATCATTAACCTTACTTTGCAGTTCAGTATTGACCGTAGCCAATTCCTCGTTGACTGACTGCAGTTCCTCCTTTGAGCTCTCCAGCTCCTCGTTGGCGGATTGCAGTTCCTCGTTTATTGACTGCATTTCTTCGTTTGAGGATTTAAGTTCCTCATTGGAGGTCTCCAGTTCCTCATTGGCGGCTTTGAGATCTTCTTCCCTGGTCTGCAGTTCCTTTGTCAGCTCCGAGATGCGCTCATCAATTTCCGTTGCGCTCTCACAGGTTCCATCCTTTGCATCCCTGGAAACTGCCTTCCCGATGATTTTCTGCTCCGACTTTGGAGGTTCCTCAAAAATGACCAGGAACAGGTCTGGTCTATCGGCTGCGTAAGGGCCTGAAGTCACAGGTAATAACACCAGATTGACGGTAGTGAAGTCGCCGTTGGTTTTAACCCGCAGTCCGGGGTAGAATAATGGCTTCTTGTCAGCTGCTGCCCTGTGCAGGGCCGTAGTTAACCTGTGGGTCAATCCCTCGCGGGCCATCTTCAGGATGTTCATGCCAGCCTCACCCTGAGACGGTTCCAGGTACATGCCGGTACGTCCATGTATATAAAAAATGTCACCTTTTTCGTTTACGATCACACCGGCAGGGGCGTAACGTTGAAGCAGGATTCGTTCGGTCAGCTCGCGCAATTTAGGTTGGCCTTCGACGGGAACCTCCTCGGACGTTCTTTGAGCCGCCCTGGGTTTCAGTCTTGGCGGGATGAATGTCGCTATGGAACGGAATTTTTCATTTTCAACATTCTGTTTGCTCTGGTAGAGCTTCGCCTTGCGGTCCAGCGTATCAAAAAGGTCCGTGAACCCGTTCACGGTCTCTGAGGAACCGAGGAAGAGAAATTTGCCAGGGTTCAACGCGTAGTAGAAGAGGGGGATGAGCCTCTTCTGCAGTTCCCCGTCCATATAAATCAGCACGTTGCGGCAGCTGAGCAGGTCGATTTTGGAGAACGGCGGGTCTTTGACAAGGTCATGCTCGGAGAAGATTACCATGTCACGGATGCTTTTCCGGATTCGATAGTTGCCGTCCGGGCCCTGGGTGAAGAAGCGCGCCAGCCTTTCCTCCGAGACATCGACCGAGATGCTGGGAGGATAGGTGCCGATGCGGGCCTGTTCGATGGCCTGGCCGTCAATATCTGTTGCAAAAATTTGGATATTGAAAGTTTGTTTCAGTTTCTCCATATGTTCCTGGAACAGGATGCCGAGGGAATAAGCTTCCTCACCTGTGGAACAGCCGGGAACCCAGACCCGTATCGATTCGCCTGCGTACTTGCCGGCAAAGAGACCCGGGATGACTTTTTCGTTAAACGTATCGAACGTCTTGGGATTCCGGAAAAAACTGGTGACACTAATTAAGAAGTCGCGAAAGAGTGCTTCCACCTCGGCATGCTTTTGCTCCAAATAACTCACATACTCGTCTATGTTCTTGATATTATGAACAGCCATGCGCCGTTCAACACGCCGGATAATAGTGCCCTTCTTGTAATGGGAAAAGTCGTGACCTGTCTGGACGAGTACCAGGTTGAATATCTTTCTTATTGTGTCTTCAGCCCTGGAAGCAGGATGTATTATTTTCCCAAAAACTTGAGTTACATAGGCAATAAGCTGGGCTGACATTTCTTCCGGCGGCAGGATGTAGTCTGCCATCCCGATGTCTATGACGCTGCGCGGCATGCCGTCGTACTCGCTGGATTCGGGGGTTTGCGCCATCACCATGCCGCCTTCAGCCTTGATTGCCCGTACTCCCATTGTGCCGTCGCTGCCGGTACCTGAGAGCACGATGCCGATTGCCTGCTCTTTCTTTCCCTCGGCCAGGGAACGGAAGAAGAAATCAATCGGCGTACGATGACCACGCGGCTCGGCCGGTTCCAGAAGGTGCAGTGTACTCTGAAGATAAACCATGTCTCTATTAGGCGGGATGACATAGACGCAGTTAGGCTTGACATCCATCCTGTCCTCAACCTCGTAAACCGGCATGTTTGTGTAGCGCCCTATCAGGGTAGTGAGGAGGCTCTTGTGTTTCGGATCAAGGTGCTGTACCAGGACAAAGGCCATACCTGGCCCGGGACTGTCGGGCATGGCTGAAAAGAAAGCTTCGAACGCAGCCAGCCCACCAGCCGATGCGCCGATGCCTACAACTGGAAAGTCATCTTGGATGTTGTCCGAGTCTGAATCCGGAGCAGGCTGGCCGTTTACAGAAGTTTTTTCTGCAGAATGCAGCTGTTCCTCTTCTGTTAGTTGCTTTTCTTCTGGCACCTGTGTTCTCCCTTTGCGTGTGGTTTTCTTTTCGACCATATTCTCGCATCCTTTCATGCCTGAACCTGAATCTTTGTAGTGTCCTTTATCTGTACTATAAATGGAAGTTACATCCGGATATGCGTACATAAGCCTGAAAAAATTTGGACTCGTAAAGATGAAATCCGGGGAGTTTCCCACCAGCCGATTGTATTTTTTAAAATATTTACATCTAATTAATATAATATTTTTAGTTCAATATATTCTCAACCACTTAATTGTGAAAAATACATATGTGTAATAACAGCCTGAAGAATTAACAGGTAATATTCTCAATTGAATTTGGTGGTATGTACTCCACAATAAGTTATAAGGACTTATGCATTTAAAGTACAAAAATAAGTGCATCAGACGTTTTATTTTGAATTTGGATTTTAAACAGTTAAAAGTTTAGTGCTATTGTAAACAGTTAAAAGTTTAGTGCTATTGATTTCTCAGTTCAACCTCAAATCCTACTGATATTTTTTCTGTACACTCAGATATTCGTATTCCAGGTAATGGGTATGAATTGTTGATTAAATCCGAAAAAGAGGGCACCTTTGTTATTTTTTGCCTTCAAGGGCTTTTTGATCAAAATGTTGTTTTTGACGGAACGTTATATGTTGATGGGGATCGGATCAAGAAAGGATAGAAAAAGAGTTTGAAACTCTAATGGGAAGAGATCTCACATAAAATAATGGAAGAAGATACCATATCAATCCGTTTACATTCTCGCCACAAGAGGTTTGGAAAACTACATTTTAGATCGATGTCTGTCTGTTTGGTGTGGTCACTTTTCAACCGAATTATTATTTTCAACCTCCTCTTCCAAACCGCGAAGAGCCATTCTTATGAGTAATTAATGGTAAATACGATTTTTACAGGGCTTGACAAGCATTAAATCCATTATTTATGGCTTGATTTTAAATTAAAAGTTTAGAAATACTTATTTTTTAAATCAAATCTTATTTACTTCTTTTCAGTAAGTATATTTATATTTACACCGGTTAATATTAAAACTAATAACAGATAGACAGCCGGCAAGACAGCTGAAACGAATTTTTCCAGGGACGAAGGGGCGAGTGCAGGGGGGTGAGCGCAAGCGGGTCTGCATGGAAAACCTCAATGTGGTCGAGCTTCGTTTCAGTCATATTGCTGGAACATTGAGGTATCGGGAATAGTTTATGGGTTTCATCCCCTGTGAGAACATGGAAGCATCAGGGGGAAATTTGGGGAGAGCCGGTTTCAAAGGTTGAATTCTTGCCTGCAAATTCAAAAATCGCCGGGTTTCAGAAGTCCCCGGATTGCCGAACAGAGTTTTTCATCCGTGTACAAATTATTTTCATGCAATTGAACACAACCAGGAGTAGAATTTATGGAAACTAAAAAATTTGATCGAACAAAAAAGACTCTTGCTATTTTGCTGATGTTTTGCTTTGTATTATCATTTACAGCTGCATCGGTAAGCGCAGCTGACAATAGTAAGGGCCAGAGTGAAGAAGGCTACAAAGATGGCTACGACGAAGGCTACAAAGACGGCAAAAAACAGGGCCAGAAAGACTGCGAACAATATGGCAGCAAAGAGATTCTGAACAAAATACCCACTCCTTCCAACAAACCCAGCTGGACCAAGAATTACAAGGATAGCTACAACAAAGGCTACGAAGCCGGATATCTCGCCGGCTACGGCCAGGGCAGATACGGATGCTTAAAATAAGGAATAAAAATTCTTGAAAGTCAAGATCAAAACGTTATTTAAAGCAGGAAATTCTGGTCCTTGGGATGACCCGGAAATAAAGGATTTCCCGTAAAAATTCCAATTTCTGCCTTCTTTACGGGTCCTTTTCCGGGCCTTCATAATTGGCATCTGTTTTCGATTTTCTAACCCTTTTTTAGTAGCTCTTGATCGCACTGGAAAATAAAGGAAATCATCAGGCACAAATGTGAGTTGGGGAGGTCAGGAACTTATGAGCTCATTTTTCGAGAAGAATAATTTCGTGATTGAGTGCTGCTGTAAAGTTATATCCGGAGGTCAAATGACCTGTATCTTGAAAGTGAACTGCTCCTCCCTGCTTTCTGATGAAAGCGAGGAAAGAGACTTCCTGCCTTAGAGTTAAATCTCCCCTTACAATAAAATCTCTCCTCACAGCAAAATTTCTTCTCACAGCATTGAATTTCCTTCCTCCCATCAGTTTTCGGTCATGATTGTTCAAGTTTTTATGTATATTTATGTCAATAAGTCTAATTTTTTAATACATCACATGTATATATATTTCAATTATGTATCCAGTACTTATTTAAATCGGAATTAATAATAAATGAAATATTTATCTACAATATATCCTTACTTAATTGTGATCAGTTGCCCGGGTCAATTAGATTTTATTTCATAAAGTAAAAAAGCTGACTTGTGTGCTGATCAATAAAGTCAAGTCATAGATTGATATTGAGTTAACCGGGTCATATGGTTTGAATGATCTCTCTTGTTTGCGATTTTAAAAGAGGCTGTATAATAATTAATGCTCAGGACATGAATCGATATTTATAGGCTCAATAACAAGCATTATATATTAAATGGGGATTGGGAGAGGCTATAAAATAAAAAAAGAGCTATAGGCATCAAAAAAGCTCTCAATGAGCTGGCTTCAAAATTTTATATTATTTGAATTTATCAGGAGCAATTTTAAAATCTGCTCGAAAATAACAAAACTCAACCTGAACCATGGGGATAATTGAGTACAACCAGGCTGGATCATGGGGGATAACAGGTCCCAACCTGGGCGATGGATAATACACCAAACTGGATCAGGGGGACAGGTCATAGGGGGACAGGTCATAGGGGACGAGTCATTGGCCATATCTGAAAAAACGAGCATGTCTCCCATATTCGAGCAAAAAAATCTCAGATTTCTGGAAAATAGAGAGATTTTTGCTCACAATTTTAGCAGCTGATCCCCGCAACCTCACTTGTAAATGGATTTGCTGATGGAAATGAATCTGAGGTTCTACATAATCTGCATTGCTGCTTTACTCACTTTAGTGGCATCTGCGTCGCTCACTTTAGGAGTACCTTTCTTAGAAGACAAAAACGTCACTGCAACAGTCCATGGAGCAACCTATGTATGGGATACCCTTGAACCCCTGAACGATACCGTGATTGAGATAAATTCAAATCCTCCCCAATCCATGGTAGCAAAAAACGGTATGTACTCCTTTGAACTGGTGCCCGGAGACTATACTATTACAGCCAGGTATTACCAGAACAACACCCTCATCTATTCAAAAGAAGCAACTTTCAAGATTGAAGATGAAGGAAATTACGTGTTCGATCTCTTGCTTTATCCCGTCTCCGAATATCCGGTAACGGAACCCATTTCAACTGGAATAAAGAACCCGGATAATGTGAACCCCCCTGAACAAACCGGGACTGGCCCTTCAACTGTAGGTTACCTGCCAGTAGCCTTTGCGCTTCTTCTGCTGCTCGGCGGAGGCTATAAATTTTCCCGCAAAAACAAAAATATGAATAAAAATAGGTTTCAGGAAGAAAAGTTCAATATGCTCGGGCTTCTCGTAAAAGTCCCCGGTAAAAGCACTGGTTCGGGAGTGAGACCCGAAAACCCTGGGGGGGCAGTCTCCATAACAGAGCCAATAATGGAACCTGCGAGTAATTCCGATATTGAAGCTGCTGCTCTAAAAATACTTCCCCTTTCTACAGAGCTGTGTGAAGTCCTGGACGTAATTCGGGGCCACAGGGGCAGGATTACCCAGAAAGATCTGCGCAGCAAGCTGGAGTATTCCGAAGTAAAAGTCAGCCTCATGCTCTCAGAACTGGAAAAGAGGGGCCTGATTCAGAAGCTCAGGAACGGACGTGAGAATATTGTAGTTCTAATAGATGAACGCTGAAACTCCTTATTTGAATTTCACTTATTCTGAACCCCGCTTTCCGCAGATGCCTTTTCAATTTTCACAATTTTTCCTGCCATCGCTTTTTCTAAAAACTGCCCTGGTTATTCAAACGTGCATTTTTGAAATGTTCCGCACATTTTGATCTCTTGCCTTCATTGAAAGCTTCCAGCTTCCATTTCCTGAAGATACGGTTGGGAAAATAATTGCAGATACTGGAGTTATTCTCCAAAAACGATAGCAAGAAAAATGTTATTTTCCAGGGGACATCTGCGGAAAGTCAGCCTAACATCTCTAGCTCTAATATGCTATTCAAAGTTGTGCTTCTAATTTATGCTATTTTAAGTTGTGCTGGTGCATCCCGTTGCAAGCAATAGTGTGCTGTCGGCTATATGCTCTTTTTTCTGAAATCGTTGAGTCTTATTTTCCTGGAGCTCATTTGCCTTGATTTCCTTATCTAAGAGATTAAAACTCTGCTTTTGGTGCCCTCTGCAATTCCCTGATATAATGCTTGATTGCGTAAGCGGTTATTTCCAGCAGCTTTCCAGCAGCTTTCCAGCAGCTTTCCAGCAGCTCGAAAGAACTAAAGAACAAAAAGAAAAGCCGGAGAAAAGAGACAAAAAGAAAAGCCGGAAAGGGCTCACTTCATCCCCTGTCGAAGCAGAGGTATGCGTGACCCTTCACACTTTTTGAGTACTAATTCTGGAGGAGTGTATGGGAGAACCGTTGTCAGTTGAACCGTCATCGATTCATTTTACAGCCGGTTCTCACAGTTTACCTCAGTGATGATTTCTACCATAGTCACTGTACCAGAGCCTGTAGTGGTTATTCCACATCCTGTATTTCAGGAACCATTGCATATAACACCGGTACCATTTGTTATAATTGAATTCCCATCTCTTGTAATCGCCGCCACCTTTCCTACCATTCCATCCTCTTCTTTCTTTGTCCCATTTTACTCTCTCATTGTCCCATTTATTCCTCTCGCCGTCAAATTTCCTTTTCTCGCCGTCAAACTGTCTTTTCTCGTTGTTCCATTGCCCCTCATTTTTTGCTGCGCTTACCGACGCAGCTGTCACTGACAGTAAGAAACAAACTGCCAGCAAAATCCCCAGTATCTTTTTCATTTTCGACATTTAAATCACTCCCATAATTTATTCTGCCCCTCTCTTAATCCTAAAGAATCAATACCGATTCCAGATGAGGTTTTGTTCTTCAGGTTTTGTTTTTTAAATCGTCTTACCGGCTATCTGCCGGTTGCTGAAATTAACTTTTATTCATGTCTTGCCGACTACTTGCGGCTTGACAATCCTAAAATTATCCCGATTAAATATAAACATACTTATAATAAATGCCAGCTTAAAACGGTTTAATTAATAAAATAAGAGTTTTAAATTGTTTAATTGGCAAAATAAGAGTTTTTAAGTTTTTAAAACGGTTTATGTCCATAAATAAGGTATTTAATCCCTGCGAAGCACCTCAACTTTAAGTTTTGAGGGTGAGTTACTGAGAATCTCAGGCATAATAATCTTTCTTCATTTTTTCCTGAATACAGGGGAAGTGCTTGTTTTTTCAAATTTGATCAATAATTCACCTTCACTATCGTATCTTCCAGGTATTCCCATTTAGCCATAGGTTAAGGAATTTTCTCCCCTGAGGCATGAGTTTATTTGTAGACAAAAAGGGCTTAAAAGGATTTATATAATAAAATAACTATTTTTAAACTTTTTATTTTGCATATAAATGCAAATAAGATCTTAAATCAGTATAAATCCTCTTAAATATCTCATATTCTTAAAAAAAGTAATTTACTCGCTTATTCTGAAGTTTCAGGGCACAGGCATAAAAGAAGCTATTGTAATTGTTGAAGGCGCAGGGCTTGCGCAGTTTAACTGAGAAACCAGCGGCTGAGGCTCATCCGCAGCATGAAACTTCAAGCTATCCAGGTCATTTCTGCTGGGTAGCCGGGCGCGGTAAGTTTCCTGCACCCGAGTTGCTCTGCCAGAGTTGCGCCGCCAGAGTTTTGCTTCGGGATCACATGAAATCGGAGATTTTCTGGGAATTGCACTGCAAGTGCAACAGCACGAGGTCTGTTTCGGCAGATTTGCGGCTCTGAAGCCCGAGTTTCGCATCGGGATCACATGAAATCGGAGATTTTCTGGGAGTTGTACTGCAAGTGCAACAGCACGAGGTCCTTTTCACTCGCTTCACTAGCTCAAGAGGGCTAATTTTGGGGCGAGTTTTGCAATTTGATTATTATTTTTCAGGTCCTGTCTCCTTCTTACAAACCTTTAATGACAATTTACATAAGTTTCCCGCGGTCTTTCCGCTCCATTCTAAATTGTATCCAGAATTCATCATACAAACCATTAGCTGATTTACTCTTCAACCCCGTCTTTCCATAGATGCAATTTTAAAAAACGCAAATTGGATAAAATTAAGAGAAGTTAAGAGAAATTAAGAGATAATAAAAATTGAAATGGATATTCTCCAATTGAGAATTCAAAATAGTTGTGGGACAACCTGAAAAGAAGCATTTTTTCAATTATTCAGAGTTTTTTGTTTTCACATAGATTTGAGTTATTACATAAAGTGTATTTCTTTTTCCAAACTCTCAGAAAAATGTTGCATTTCCGTCATTATAGGCATTATAATAATCGCTATAGCACACATTTTCCAGGCAATAAACCCCTGTTGGGGTTCCGAAAAATCCGGCAACTTTGGATTCTGCATTTTCATACCCGTCTACCTGATGTCCAGGGATAATAAGGAAACTGTCGTCATGGTGAGCGCTTGAAACAACATTCCCACATGGAAGCGCCCAGAGCCGTGTATGGTAGCCCCCGAAAATCCTGTATTTGCTGTCAGCCACTCCGTCTCCGGCAACCCAGCTTCCATCGGGATACGGAAGATAATGAGTGTATTCTACAGGGTTATCAACCCATTTATGAGCAAGGATTACATTTTTAACATCCTTCAGACTTTTATCTTCCCAGACAAGGTTTATGGGATCTTCCACTTCGTAATAAGTCTTGAAGAGGGAGGTAATCTTTGAGTACGTCCATTGGGGATAAGGGTCATCTTCAGTTGTAAGCACTTTAGATTCCTGGGTCACGATCTCGATCTTATCTCCCGGTTTCAGTATCTGGCTTCCGCTTTCGGCACTAACGGCAATCTCTGCTCCGTCTTCAACTGAAAAAGTCTGCGACCTTGTAAGTTTATCTACCTTGAATTTGCCCTTAAGCTTCTCTCCGGAATAAGTTTCAGTGATTTTGAGCTTTCCGTCTTTTTTGTAGTCATAAACTGTTGTCACCTCAACTTCCACAGTATGGGCCTGTTTCCATTCACTCCATTGTGAATCATCAACAGATTTCGGCCCATTCCCTCCCTTCTCATTGGCAGATTTTTCCGAAGTGGCACTTGCCGCCAGAACAAGCACGATCCCAAAAAACAGGATCATTAAAACAAAAACGACAAGCTTTGATCTTTTATTCTTGTTCATATGATCTACTCCAATTAATTTCATAGAAATGATGCGAATACATATTTAGTAATTTAGAGAGAAAGCTGGGCACGTATATAACTTTGCTAATTTATCATTTCGTATATATTTTTAAACTAAAACTGATAACTATCTTTTACCTTTTTTAAAGGAACTTTTTCTTTCTTATGCGTTACACGAATTTCCGGCATAACTTTGAAAGAATCCCCTATTTCGGTAACCTTAGACATAATACTGCAAACCAGCTTATCCGCCTGGATTGTCACGCACGAAGTGCGATTTTCCCGTAATATAAGAAAAGTAAAAAATGAGTTTCAAGGCGCCAAAGTAACGGTTTTTAATGAAAAGAAAATTCGCTGGTGCCAGTGTGTAAAAAATTCTTTCACTGCTTTTTTTGCTTTTTCGGAAAGACTCGAGCTTCGTTCGGTGGAAGATAGGTTCAAGATAGTGAATATGGTCTTTTGGGAAGAGCTTCGCACCCCGATTTCCGCTTCAGCCCCGAGTTTCGCTTCAGGACCAGAAAAATCATAGATTTTTCTTTTAGTTGCACTGCAAGTGCAGCAGCACGAGGTCTGTTTCGGCAGAGCTGCGGCTCTGCAGTACGCTGTCCTTCCCGAATTGCGCCTCAGGATCACATAAAATCGGAGATTTCATGGGAGTTGCGATGTAATCGCAACAGTGCGCTGTACTTTTCGCTTCGCTCAAGAGGGCCAATTTATAGTTATAGTCATTAGCTTCGCTCGCTCAAGAGGACTATTTTGAGGGGAGTTTATAATTTTTTTATATTTCGGCGGCGGCCCCTTCAATCAGACCCCTTACAACCGTTTCCATAAGTTTCCCGCTATTTTCCCTCTCCTGTCTTAGTTTTAATTCGATTTACTCACACAAACCCGTGAGCTGCTCAACTTTTTCAACGATGCGTTTTTAACGGATTCTGAGATTCCTCAATGACCGGAGAGTTTAGTTTGATAACAATCAAGCAGAGCGAGACATCAGGATGAAGAAGCTACAACAGAAAATTTCGGGAACTTTCCTGAGTATAGAAGGAGCGGCAGCTTTCTGCAGAATTCGGGCATACATATCCTCAATTAAAAAGAATGATCTGAATGTAATGGATGCTATTATAGCGGCGATAAATGGAGCGCCGTTATTATCCTGAGAATTGTAGCATTTTGCTGAAAAAACATACTTTTTTGGCATGAAAGTGCTTTATGCACTTTCATTCTTTGTGCCTGTTATTCGGAGAATTCCATGTGCGTTTTATCAGTGGCTGAATAGTTACAGGAATTCTTACCGGGAAGGAAAATGAAAAAAAGAAAGTGGGGTACTTATTTATCCTGTACCCTTAGAAGTCCTTTTTCCATGATACCTTTTTGCTTGAAACCATCTTTTCCCCGAAAATCAACTTCTTCAGGAAATCAGAGTTTTCCAGGCTTACTACGATTGTTGCTGCAAGGATAAAGAAGCAACCTACAAGCATCCCGCTGTGAATCGGGCTTCCCAGAACCGTGTGATCAAAGAAGATGCAGGAAACCGGTTCTAGAAGAGTGAGGATGCTGCCTGTGATGGCGCTTACACCCGCAACTCCTCTTATATAGAAGACTGCACCCACGCCAGTTATAAGGACTCCGAAGAGCATGAGGACGGGAAGGTTTGCAGCTAGCACCTGTCCCGGAAGGGTGACTGCGAAAGGAGACAGGAAGACCAGGCTGATTGCACTCTGCCAGACAAGCTGAGTAAGGCCATTATATTCATCCCTGAGGAAGCGGACGGAAATTATGACTCCACTGCTGAAGAGGCCTCCTATGAGCCCGAAGATTACGCCTTTAAGATAGTTGCTGCCAAATTCAAGCTGTTCAAAACCGCTTTCGGGTCTCGTTACGTAGAAAACACCGATAAGACCCAGGAAAAGAGCAAGAATGGTTTTTTCAGTATTCTTTTCTCCGAGAAGAACGGGAGCAAGGAAAGTCAGGTATATAGGGTCAGTATACAGGAGAAGAACAGCAGAAGAAGCTCCAAGGTAGCGGATTGCAGAATAGTAGGAAAACATTTGCGAAACGTACAAAATTCCCAGAAGAAGCAGGTATTTTTTCTTTCGTTTCAACGAGAGTTGCCTTAGATTTCCGGTAATTGCAAGATAACAAATTATGGCTGAAAGTCCGAAAAGAACTCTATAGAAAATAATAGATCCTACAGACATATCCTTAAGCAATTCCATGAAAATTCCGACGGTACCATAAATAATACATGCAGTTAGTAATTCAAGGTGATGTTTAGAGGCAGCAGTCAAAGCAGCAGTCATATATATTCAGGGGGTATGAATGTATATATATTTTTAGTAAGATAATGGCAATTTTAGTAGTATAATACTTCGCAAATAAATTTAGAAACTTAGCAAAAAGTTATTCTTTTCCAGCAGGGGCAAGCCAAAATTTCCTGCCAAGAAAAGTTCAGTTTCCAGACTTTTTTAAGTTAAGAACCACATGCTGCCTGCTTCCTGTCCTGTAGATCGTAAGCCCCTTTAATCCCTGCTTCCAGGCATAAATCAAAGCATGCTCAATATCTTCCTTTCCGGCATCTACAGGCATGTTTATGGTCTTTGAGATTCCTGCATGGCAGTGGCGCTGAAAGGCTGCCTGTATATCAATATGAGTTTTCCACCCAATATCAAGGGCTGACCTGAAGAGCCTTTTTTCATTTTCAGACACTATTTCAGGGTCGTTTATGTCCTGCAGGGTGCCATGCGTATAGACATGCTCAAGGAGCCCTCCGTAATCCTTTTCCGAGAGCCTGGGCTTGAAATATGCTTCAAAGAGAGGGTGGACGAGCAGGAATTCTTTTCCCACTGTCCGTGTCCGCCTGTAGACCCAGCTGAAAACAGGCTCGATCCCTGCAGAGCAGCCGGCAAGAATGCTGATGGTGCCGGTCGGGGCGATTGCGGTTAATGCGGCGTTTCTCATTGGGAGTTCCCAGGTGGAACTTTCATGCTCCGGGAAAGGCCCCTTTTCTGCCGCAAGTTTTCTTGATTCCCGGACCGCCGCCCAGCTAATCTGCTCCATAAGCTTTTCTGCAAGTTCGACAGCTTCTGTTGAGTCATAGGACAGCCCCAGTTTCAAAAGCATATCGTGAAATCCCATAACTCCAAGTCCGATTTTCCTTGTCTTTCTGGTCGCCTCCGCAATCTCCGGGACAGGGTACACATTGATATCGATTTCATTATCCAGGAAACGGACGGCTTTTCCTGCGGTTTCCCTCAGAGAATCCCAGTTGATTTTTCCGTCCGCAACAAAAAGGGACAGGTTAAGGCTGCCCAGATTGCAGGACTCATAAGGCAGGAGAGGCTCTTCTCCGCAGGGGTTTGTGGCAGTGATGGCCCCAAGCACCGGGGTGAAGTTATCCCTGTTTATACGGTCATAGAAGAGAACGCCCGGTTCCCCGTTTCTCCAGATCCCGTCAACGATTTCGGAAAAGATGTCCCTAACTGTTACCCCTGTCCTGGGGTTCCAGACCTCTTCAGTACTGCCCGCTTCAACAAGCCTGAAAAAAGTATCAGGGGCCATTACTGACAGGTTGAAATTTCTGAAGCTCCCTTCAATATGCTTTGCCCTGATGAAGGGGATAATATCATCATGCGAGACATCAAGAATTCCTATATTTGCACCTCTCCTCCTGCCGAACTGCTTGATAACTTCGGTTGCCTCATTAAAGAGCCTCATGAAAGAAAGCGGCCCGCTCGCAACCCCGTCAACGCAGAGGGCCTGAGACCCCTTTGGCCTTACCTTTGAGAAGTTAAATCCGGTCCCTCCCCCGGTTTTCTGGATGAGAGCCGCAGTTTTGAGGGCACCAAATATTTCCTCGACACTGTCCTCCACAGGGACTACAAAACAGGCAGCAAGCTGGCCGAGTTCCGTGCCTGCATTCATAAGCGTGGGAGAACTCGGGACAAAGATTTTGCGGACCATCAGGTCTTTGAATTCCAGATATTCTTCTTCACCTGTTGCAATCGCCCTTGCCACCCTCTCGCAGATGTCTTCCCAGCCTTTTTCCCCTTCGCGCAGATACCTGGCTTTAAGGGCTTCGGCGATCAGGACATCCCATCCCTCGGCTGTTTCCTGCACAGAAATCATTCCCCGGAATAGTCAGCAGACTTCATTCTTCGATAAAAGAAGTTATATTCAATATTGGGCAGGATTTTTTATCATTGTATCCGAATAAGCGTTCAGAAATTATACTCAGAAGTTATGATCAGAATCATATTTGAATCATATTTACTTGAATTTAAAATAGATTTTTGCGGTTAAGAAAAAGTATTCTTCAGCCCGGGTCACATTTCAGGATATTATCTCTCGTAATTTTGATGTCGTTTTGTCGGTCACTTTTTATCTGGCTGGCAGGCTGGCCTAAACCCGTGCGGAGCGGGGGAGAATACTAAAAGATTGCCTCCGGGGCTCCGGAGCAGATAGACCGATTAATCAGAAACTATCGTAATCGGGAAAAAAGATCTAAGCGAGAGAACAATCAGACAGAATAGAATTAGAAGAGATAAATCAAGGAAATAGAATCAAAAGGGAATAGTCAGAAGAAATAGAATTAAAGAAGAACAATCAGAAGAAATAGAATCAAAAGGGAGCAGGCAGTATATATTACAGGCTTAATATTTTCCTTTAACTTATTCCTATATCCGGGTTTCCTCATCTCCCATTCTCAGGATGAGAGTACTTACTTTATCATCCATTTTTTCAATCAAGCCGTTCATCTGGCAGTACCATTCGTCAACGTTCTTTTTTACCATCTGCTTCATTTCCTGAGGCTCGATAGCTACATATTCATGGTAGTATCCTCCGCTCTCCAGAGATCTTGTTTCCCTGTAAACAACTCCACATGTTATGAGGTTTTGTAGAGAACGGTATGCGGTACTTCTTTCCCTGTTAAGAATTTCCCCAAGCCTGTCGGTTGTAAGAGGGCCGTGCATGAGCAGGACCTTGTATGTCTCGATGTCAAGAGACTTCAAGCCGAGCACACATTTTACCATGTCTTCGCATCTGAAGCTTGCTCTGATCATCTCATGAATAGAATCTACCATAAAACCACTGTTTGAGAAATTTTACTTTCATTAAAGCTGATAAAGGCCGATCTTGCTTCTCCCCTCTCAATCCGGAACCTTTTACCCTTATTTGAGGAGCACAGGATCAAGCAAGTTTTTCGGACTACCGGAAAATCGGGAGGTTTACAGGCTTCCGTAAACTTGCTTTCAGCATTGGTCCGTATCCCCTTCCCATTTCAAAGTGTCCGGGTTTGTCGATGGGCACCTGTAGAATCTCTACTCCTGAAAAGAGAAAAGGTCATTATCCTGCTTATCATCCCTGCAGGATTTAAGTAGAAAAGGCAGTGTTGAATCCAGGTCCTGTCTTCTTTATAGCAGAGCTCAACTTTCTTTCCGGTCCGGATGTCCTTCGGGAAATAACAATCTCTGGTATTCTCTTTTATTGTTCCTGGAGCAAGGATTTCAAAATAAAAGACTTTCTTTTCCCTGAGAAGATATATGGATTCGGAAAGAAGAGTTACTTTTCTCTTGCCAGTTTTGGGGACTGACAGCTTGTTTTCAAACACCGTTTTTCGCTCCTGTGATCCTCAATTTGCCATTAATGCATACATAGTATAAATAACGTTATGTTTGTACGTACATAACGATTGGGGAATCTGTGGAAATCAGGAAAAAGAAAACAGAGAAATTAAGACGAATCGGAGAGTCTTGAAAAAAGTCAACTCATAATGAAAACTGCTTAAAATATGATATTCCAGAACCGATAAAAAAGCCTGAAAAGGATAAATTTAAGAAATAATAAACTTAAGAAATTTAAAAAATTATTGGGATTTTTGGGAAAACGCCCGGATTTCGATCTGCCTCAGCTGATCTTATTCCGGATGCCGAAAATTAACCTTCTCTTCCCGCATCCTTTCAGTAGTTCTTTACTTTAGTTTTCCTCAGACCAGTTCAGCCTTCACGATTTTCACTTCGGTTTTCGGGCGGTCCTGGCGGTCGGTTTTTACCTTCCCCATGGAATCGACAACATCCATGCCTTCTACAACCTTTCCGAAAACAGGGTGCATTTTGTCAAGGTAATTGTTGTTTACGAGGTTAATGAAGAACTGGCTTCCGCCGGTGTTCGGGCCTGCATTTGCCATAGAGAGAGTGCCCCTGTCATTCCTGTTGTGCTTTGTGAACTCGTCAGGAATCTCATAGCCAGGTCCTCCCATGCCTGTTCCTGTCGGGTCTCCGCCCTGGATCATGAATTTGTCGATTATCCTGTGGAAAATCACACCGTCATAAAAGCCCTGGTCCACAAGTTTTGCAAAGTTTCCTGCAGTAATCGGCATGTCTTCAAACAGTTCAATAGTGATATCGCCCATAGTGGTGTGAAAAACCACTTTCTTTCCCTTCCATACAGCCATTTATTTTCCTCTATCGGTCTTTTAACCTGATTTTTATGTGTGCCTGGCTTTTTGCAGGCTTTTTGTGCATTGTATGCTCACCTTACATGTAAATCCTGCGCTCCCCGAGTTGCGGCTCGGGAGTAAGCGGTCCTTATCACTCGCTTCGCTCGCTCAAGAGGACTAATTTATGGGTTGTAGTAGTGAGCTCATTCAAGATTATAGGTTATAGTATGAGTTTCATTTAAGAAAGCTGATTTGAGGGGTTACAGCCTTCATTTTCTTCTAATTGCACTATGCGTTCAACACTCTCAGTTCTTTTTCACTTTTGCCAGACAGGAAAGAGTTCTGGACTTCGGGCATTTTGGTAGGCAAAGGAAAGAGGGATTAAGTCTCTTAATTCTTAGTTATTGTTAAGAATTCTACATGCCCCTGTGTTCTATAGATAGCGTATTTGAGGAAGGATATTGAATAGAAGGATTTGAAGTCTAATTTAAGATTTTCAGGATTTATTTGAATAATCGCTAAAATATATTTACGAATATTGCAAATATATAAAGTTTTTGAGTGAGATTTGAGGCTTTTCTTTTATGAGGGCACAACTTGAGACTTTATTTTCGACACTTCCAGAAAACAGTGGTTTAAATTTTAAGGAATATAGAAAAAATTGTACAAACTCTATATAATATTGTCCTTTTGAAAGGGTTCTACTTATTTTATTATTTTACACCAATCCTTACGTTTTTATAGGCAGGTTAGTTAATTTTTAATTGGGAAGAAATTACGAAAAGTTCCGTTAAGTTACGTCAATTATTGTTAAAATTCGTGGAATTTACTTTAAGTTCCGACAGATTCCGACATGTTCCGATAAGTTCCGACAAACGACAGTGGGGGAAATTTTTATGGACAGATTTCAGGTTTTTTGCCTGTGGGTAGCCGCAGGGCTCTTCATCATCCTATCTGTGATTCCGGCTTCGGCAGAAACGACTTATGAAGCCGGGACAATTCTTGAAAATGAAAACGAAGAAATAAATTTAACAGAATACTCAACGGCTTCATACAACGAAACCGAAGTTGTTGAAGAGGAACTGGGGCTAGGGCTCCGTTTTCTTGAATCTATGCTTCGGCTGCTCAGCCTCAACCTGAACCTTATAAACCAGACACTCAGTGACCATTCTGCAGAATATCCTTTCCTGCAGCCCACAATAGAGGGAACATCCACAGGCATAGACGCGGTGGGCTCAACGATTGTTTATGTGGAAGATCCCACGAACATGAGTAACGCAAATTTAGCTATGAATAGCTTCGACGGTTCTATTGCAGATCTGAACGCAAGCCTCGTATATCCACAGGACATGCTCGATGCTGCAAATGCAACTCTCGGACAGCCTGAAGCCACAACCCCGATACTTGAAGACATGTACAAGATAACAAAGGCAATGGTCACGATTTATGACCATATTTAAGACGTAACAGAGAGGACGGGACCCGTGAGACTTAATGGGTTGTTGTGATCGGGTCCCAGCTTATTCATTTTTCTTTTGAGATTTCGGTTGGTTCGTTTTTTTAAATATGTGTCCGGTTAACTTTCCCGTGTGCCTTGTTGGTAATGAATTTGATTGTAAAAATTAAAGTAGGATTTTATGTTGAAATCGACTTCTCAATAGTTAAGTAGGAAATATTTACACATCCAAACAAGAACAAAAATTATATGTAACATTTTGAAAAATGTAGTTAATTGTTGATCTGTATCTTTTTTGGTGGTTTGAGGTAAAACTAGATTTTGGAACTGAGCCAAAATGGTGGTTTAAAGATGAATAAAAAAATAAAATACATAGCCACAGAGAGAGACTATTACTGTTGTAGTGCATGCTCTGAGGAGGAAAACTGGCACAAAGTGAGTCTTAATCCTAGATCCATTGGCTTCAAGCATTTGAAATATATCGATATAGAGAAAAGTAATGACATTCATGCCAGAATGTTCTACTGCTTTAAGTGTAAGGGGTGGCACTATGCAAACAAAAAGCCTCAATGCTTACCTTATCGTGCAATACTGAAAAAAGATAATAATCATGATTCCTGGATAAATAATTCTCAAATATCTAGTCCATCGAAAAAACCAAAGAAGCTACACAGGGAAAAACCTGAATTTGATGGTGTTTTTTGGTTCAAAAAAGAAGAAGTTATTGAAAGTATGGGATCCCCTTTCCTGAAAGAAAAGTGTATTGAGCTTCTTGACAAAGTCGATCAGCTCTACGACGAATACCATATACACACTTTTTCCAGAGATCATGGTTTTTCATTTTTCGTCAAGGGATTGAAAATAGCTGAACTTTCAATTAAGCCATCGGATTCTTATATAATTCTTGAAAAAAATACTCTCAAAAGCGAAAACAGAATCAGCGTAGATAAGGAAAGGATAGAGAAAAGATTTTTCGAAGTACTAAATTCTGAAATTCTTGAACATTTTAAAGTAGAGGCCAGAAACATAATTTCCTTGAGAGAAAAAAACAGGATCGGATATGTTGAAAAATGGCTTCACTCCCTATTAATAGAAGATATGAGATCTGGAAGATTCACCAATCTGGAATACCTTTATTATGAAGCTCCAGGGGGAAGAATAAGAAGTGGAAGAACTCATATTGACATACTGGCAAAAGACAGAATTTCCAATGAACTAGTACTTATCGAGGTAAAGAAAGAAAATCAGGACATAGATGAAGCCATCTGCCAGGGCTTTTCATATCTAACGTGGGTACGCGAAAATGACTACCCGATACAGAAAAAAATTAATGAACTAAAGTGGGGCGTAAATGCGTCAAAAAGTAAACTGATGATTATTACTCCTGATCATTTTTTGCCAAAAGACATATCTGAAGGAGTGCGAAATTTTGCTCATAGATTCAATTTTAAGGTTGAAATCGTTTCCCTTAACAGCGATTGGAAAAAAGATGAAAAACTGAAAATAATAAATCAGTTTGAAATTTAATCATGCTGCAAGTAAGTCTTTTCTACAGGTCTTATCTGGGTCTACGGTAGATATCAAGTCGAATGCTCATCCCAAATCGCAAGCTTTTTACTAAATTATTAATTAGAGATTGTCATATTGTTCTATTCCAACCCCTTCATTTCACATGGGGAATTTTAACATCCAGTTCTTGTAATCACCAAAAAAGGACCAAAAAACATGCCCTTATCCCTCAACGAACTCAACACTCACCTTTTTAAAGCCGCAGACATCCTGCGCGGCTCAATTGATAGTTCCGAGTACAAGCACTACATTTTCGGAATGCTTTTCCTGAAAAGGCTCTCTGACCAGTTTGATGAGAACGTCATCCGGGTTACGGAAGAGCTCGTAAAAGACGGCATGCCTGAAGCCAAAGCAAAAGAGATTGCCTTAACCGACAAAGACGAACATGGAGGCAGTTTCTTTGTTCCGCCCCGCGCTCGCTGGTCTGGGCTTGAAAAGAAATCTTCTGACATAGGAGAAGCCATCAATAAAGCCTTTGAAGCCCTGGAACACGAAAACAGTTCCCTTGAAGGCGTCCTTGTTGCTATTGATTTTAATGACAAGGAGCGCATATCCGATGCTGTCCTCCAGAAGCTCATAACTCATTTCGGGAAATACAACCTGGCAAACCATTCCCTTGAAAACAAAGACATGCTGGGTCGGTCTTACGAATACCTGATCAAACATTTTGCAGACGATGCCGGCAAGAAAGGCGGAGAATTCTATACCCCCGAAGAAGTGGTCAAGCTCCTTGTAAAGCTGGTCAAACCTGCCGAAGATATGCGGATCTGCGATCCCACATGCGGCTCAGGTGGCATGCTTATAGAGAGCATTCACTATTTGCAGGAGCACGGCAAAAACTCAAGCAAAATCTCTCTTTTCGGGCAGGAAAAGAACCTTAACACCTGGGCAATCTGTAAAATGAACATGCTCCTGCACAACATTCTTGATGCACGGATCGAGAAAGGCGACACCATGGCCGATCCCAAGCTGCTGGATAACGGCGAGTTGATGCTTTTTGACCGTGTACTGGCTAACCCCATGTGGAACCAGAAAGAATGGTCTCGGGACTGGCTCGCCAAAGGAGATCCTTATTCCCGCGTAAAATATGCTCTCCCACCTGCCTCTTCTGCAGACTGGATGTGGATCCAGCACATGACCTCAACCCTGAATTCAGCGGGCATCCTCGGAATTGTGCTTGATAACGGAGTCCTATTTAGGGGTGGACAGGAGAAAGCCTGTCGCCAGGGTTATGTTGATGATGACCAGATCGAAGTTGTCCTTTCCCTTCCTCCAAACCTTTTTTTCAACACCGGCAGTCCTGGTACGATTTTAATCTTCAACAAAAACAAACGTCCTGAAAGGAAAGGAAAAATCCTGTTTATTGACGCTTCCTCAGAATATGAAGAAGGAAAAGCCCAGAACTTCCTGCGAGATAATCACATTGAGAAGATAGTATCTGCTTTTGCCGGCTTTGAGGATATAGAGAAATTCTGTTACGTTGTTGGGAAAGAAAGTATCGTCGAAAATGATTACAACCTGAACGTTTCCCTGTATGTGGACACTTCAGAGGCTGAGCCTGAAATTGACGTGGCAGTAGTCAATGAAGAGTTAAAAGAGCTTATCAGGCAAAGGGACGAGTCCTATATCGAAATGCAAGCTTATTTGAAGGAGCTTGGGTATGATGAATAAAAAGAGTCAAGTTCCTGAGGGCTATAGAAAGACTGAAGTGGGAATTGCTCCGGAAGATTGGAGCATAGAAAAATTGGGATCGCTGTGTGAGTTAATAACTAAAGGAACTACTCCAACTACTCTTGGGTTTTCTTATCAAAACACAGGCATTAATTTTATAAAAATTGAGAGTATTAGCGCAAATGGTAATTTTTTACCCAATCTGTTTTCTCATATTAGTGAAGATGCTAACCGAGCACTCAAAAGATCTATTCTAAAGGAAAATGATTTACTTTTTTCAATTGCAGGAGCTTTAGGCAGAGTCGCAGTAGTGAGTCCTGATATCCTTCCTGCGAATACAAATCAAGCTTTGGCGATCATTAGGTTAAGACGAGATCAAAAAATAGACTTGAATTATATGTACTTCTTTTTAAAAGGATCTCAAATTCAAAAGCATATTGATAGAATAAATGTACAGTCGGCACAAGCAAATCTAAGTCTTGAAAATATAAATAACTTCAAAATCGCTTTACCTCAAAAAGAAGAACAACAAAAAATCGCCTCCATCCTCTCAAAAGTCGATGAACAAATCGAAAAGACAGAGCAGGTTATTGAGAAAACTGAACTCTTAAAAAAAGGTCTGATGCAATACTTTTTCAATCCAACGAATATGAAAAAATGGAGCGAGGTCAAATTTAAGGACGTGATTATAAAACTTAAAAGAGGTCATTCATTATCAACTAATTCGGATGGTAGAGGGGTAATTTATCTTACGTCAGGGTATTTAAAAGACGATTTCATTGATTGGTCTCAAAAAAAGTACCTCGATACGGAAAAGCCATTAGATAATTGTTTACTCGAAGTAAATGATTTGATTTTAAATTGTGTAAATAGCCTTGAAAGAATCGGAAAAGTTGCATTGTTTGAAGGTTATAAAGAAAAAGCTGTTGTGGGATTTAATAATTTTGCAATAAAATTTGATGTCGTAAAAGTCGATCCAAAATATGCAAAATATTATTGCCTACGACCCCAATTCCAGAATATTTTAAAAAATATCTCAAAGCCTGCTGTTCAACAAGTAAGCTTTAGTGGCAAAGATTTACAAAGATTGCACATACAATTTCCAAATTTAGAAGAACAACAAAAAATCGCCTCCGTTCTCTCAAAAGTAGATTCCCATATTCAGGACAACCAGAACTACTTAACCAGGCTTCGAGAACTTAAAAAAGGACTTATGCAGGATCTTCTTACAGGAAAAATAAGAGTGTGCGTATAATGGCAAATTTAAATTTTGGTCCTCTCGAGCGTAGCGAGAAGGACGCGTGCTGTTGCGATTACATCGCAACTCCCAGAAAATCGGAGATTTTCTGTGATCCCGAAGCGCAATTCGGGCAGGAAAAGTAAGAGTGTGAGTATAAATGGCAGACGAATCCCAGCTCCAGATTGATGAATACACCCTTGTGGAAAAGCCGGCTCTTGATTTATTTGAAAAGCTGGGATACAACTACATTGACGGTAAAAAGCTGAAAAAAGAACCTCAGCAGTTCTTTTTGCTGGACATCCTGAAACGGAAGATCCAGGAGATAAATCCCTGGCTTGATGAGGTCGGGCTGAATAAGGCAGTCAGGGAGATAACGGTAGTTCAGGCGGCGTCTTTAGTTGAAGCTAATGAGATGCTGTATTACAAGCTGGTCAACTATACCAGCTTCAAGCAGGACCTGGGATTCGGGAAGAAGTCACAGACTGTTAAGTTTATTGATTTTGACGAGCCTGGGAAGAACGAGTTTACGGTTGTCAACCAGTTTTATGTTAAAAATAATGATTTTACGATCATTCCTGACCTTGTGGTTTTTGTAAATGGGATTCCGCTGGCTGTGCTTGAGTGCAAGAGCCCGAATTTGCAGGAGCCGATTGATGAGGCAATTTCCCAGCTTTTCGGGTACAGAGAGAAGAACGAGCAGTTTTTTTATCCGAACCAGGTCCTTGTTGCGCTTGCACGGTACAGGGCGACCTATGCTTCCACATTTTCTCCTGCAAAGTACTTCCTTGAATGGAAGAAACCTTATCCTTTAAACGAGAGGGAGCTTGCGGGATGGCTAGGGAAAGAAGGGAAGGAGCTTCCGGCACAGGATATTCTGCTGTACTCGCTTTTTTCAAAGGAGAATTTCCTGGATATCCTCAGGAGTTACATTGTTTTTGAAACCGAAAATAACAGTACGCATAAAAAGCTCTGCAGGTACAACCAGTACATTGCAAGCAATAAAATCCTTGAACGGATGGCAGAGGGCAAAGGCGGGGTAATCTGGCATACGCAGGGGAGTGGGAAATCGCTTACCATGACCTATACGGCTCTGAAAATTCGCAGGATTGAAAAGGTGCCAGGGACCCCGCTTGAAAATCCCTGCGTCCTTATTGTGACGGATAGGAACGACCTGGACTCCCAGATCTCAGGCACTTTTAAGAACTGCAACTTCCCGAATCCTGTGCCTGTGGAAAGTGTTGAGCAGCTAAAAGAAGAGCTGAGCAAGCCCACAGGAAAGACCCTCTTTACCACTATCCAGAAATTTACCACTAAAAACGGCGAGACTTACCCCGAACTTTCCGCCTCGAAAAATATGATTGTTTTTGCTGACGAAGCGCACAGGAGCCAGTACGGGAAGGCAGGATATTCTAAGATGGGGATTGGAAATGGAAAGTCAGGAGACGGAACAACGGCTGCTCTGGAAAATATCAGCCTGGGCTGGGCTCTGAATATGCGGACAGCAATTCCGAATGCCTTATTCATCGGTTTTACTGGGACTCCGATTGATAAAAACGATAAGTCCACACGCAGGGAATTCGGAGATTATATTGACAGGTACCTGCCAAAGCAGTCCATAGCTGACGGGGCAACCGTCCAGATCAAGTATCAGGCAAGGCTTCCAAAAGTCCATATCCTGGGAAGTGAGCTTGATGTTGCTTTTGATTCGGAATTTGACGATTACAGCGACCTTGAGCAGGAAGCAATCAAGGACAAAGCCGGGAAATACAAAACTATTGCTGAAGACGAGGACAGGATAAGGGACATCTGCAAAGATATCCTTGAACACTACCTAACTGCTGTCAGGCCCGAAGGCTTCAAGGCGCAAATTGTGACCCCTTCAAGGGATGCAGCCGTGACCTACAAAAAGATCCTGGATGAATTGGGAGCTCCTGAATCGGAAATCATTATCTCCTCAAGCCCGAAAGATGACCCTAAAGCTGAAATCCGGAAATATTACAAAACAAAAGCTCAGCAGAGGCAGATAATTAAGAATTTCAGGAAACCTTTTGATGATGAGAATAATCTGGCTTTCCTGATCGTCTGCGACATGCTCCTTACCGGCTTTGACGCGCCAATCGAGCAGGTCATGTACCTTGACAAGCCGCTTAAGGAACACAACCTCATGCAGGCAGTTGCAAGGGTGAACCGCCCCTATACCGAAAACAAGACTTATGGCCTGATCATCGACTACTGTGGGATTTCAAAGCGGCTCAAAGAAGCCCTTGACATATTCAACGAGGGGGATATTGCAGGCTACCTCGAACACCTTCTGGAAGATGTCCCGAGAGCTGAGCAGGCGGCAAACAAGGTAAAGAGGTTCTTCAAGGACGTTCCCACAACTTATGATTCTGCCGAATATGTGGACAGGTGCGTCCTTGAGGTCCTGGGTGCCGAAGATACGCGGATCAGGTTTGAAAGGGCTTTCAAGGAATTTGTCGCCCTTGTAAACAATATAATCCCTAACCCCGAAGCAAACCGTTTCAGGCAGGAAATCTATCTTTACGGCAGGATCTATAACGCAATGCGGACAAACTACGGCATCAAAGCTCCAAGTGTGCTCGAGGCTGTTCCCAAAGCCAAAGCCCTGATCCACGAGTACCTCGAATCAAACGGCATTAAGGTATTCCATGAGCCTGTTTCCATTTATTCCTCAGAGTTCAATGACATCGTTAACAAAAAGACTTCTCCAAAAGCAAAAGCAAGCCTTATCCAGCACAAGATAAGGACCACTATTAACAACCTTCAGAATACGAACCCTATTTACTACACCTCTCTCCGGGAAAGGCTCGAAAAACTGATTGCAGAGCATGAACAGGGAATAAAATCCACTACAGAATTACTTACCGGGCTCGACGAAATAAAAAGCGAGCTTGATGTAGATGTTGTAGCAAAAAAATACGGCATGAGCAGGGAAGAATTTGCAGTTTTCCAGATGGTGAGGGCTGCTTATGTCCAGCTTCAGGCCCTAGCCGAAAAAGCTGCTTTGAACCTTACGGAAGAGGAAGAGAAAAAGCTCTCGGAAGTTTCCCTCTCACTTTTTTCAGCCTTAAACGGGCTTGCAGTAATTGACTGGAAACAAAAACCCGAACAGCAAAAAATAATGCTCAAAACGATCAAAAGGGAATTATATAAAATTGATTTTGACATCGAAACCGCTGAAAAAGAGAGCCATAATATTCTCAATCTTGCCAGGAACCTGCTGTAAATGGAAAGAGATTAAAAAATAGCCTGGGAGAAACAAAGAACTAATGAGACAGAACTAATGGGACTGTGATCTAAATAAAAAATGGAACAGAAAATGGAACAGATAAAGATAGGAAATACCCTCATTGATTACCGTTTAATCCATTCTTCCCGGCAGAAAACCATTGAGCTTATCATTGATCTTGATTCCGGTTTTACGGTCAAAGCTCCTTCCGGTATGAGCAGAGAAGAGGTTGCTGTAAACCTCCAACGGAAAGCAAACTGGATCATAAACAACCTCGACAAAATGAATGAGGTAATAAGAAACGAGACCCGGAAAGAATTTTTAAGCGGAGAGAAATTCCTGTACAAAGGTAAGCACTACAGGCTTAAAGTAGTACAGGTAAGTGAAGAAATAGTCCCATCTCTGATCTTTACCCAAAGCAAGTTCATGGCTTATGTGCCTGCAAATGTTCCTGAATACGACTATCCCCGAATCATACAGCCCCTTTTCATCAATTTCTACAACGAAAAAGCGGAAAAGGTTCTCAAACAGAGAGCCAGAAAGTATCTGTTGTATTTTGATGATAAGCCTTCTCTGATAAAGATCCAGACCCTGAAAAACAAGTGGGGTAACTGTTCTAAGACAAATCAGTTGAGGTTCAACTGGAGGGTTGTTATGGCTAAAATGTCCATCGTAGACTATGTGGTCGTCCACGAACTCTGCCATACAAAATATAAAGACCACTCAAAGGCTTTCTGGAATGAGGTGCAGAAAATCCTGCCGGATTATGAAGAAAGGAAAGAATGGTTGAGGGTTCACGGGGATTTGTTGAAGATATGACTTCATGACTTTCAGTAAAAAATCCCCGTTTTAAAATCTACTCACTTAGACTAAAATCAATTTGTCATGACCCATTTTTAAAGCATTGATAACACACAGGTTTCTCTTTAGAAGTGTCAGTTTGTTTGCCACATTTATGACAGTACTTTTCATTGGTATTTGATATTATATATTGAGCCCATGTGTTGTAACAATGTGTACAATAAAGCTTCGAAAGATCGTAATCAATTTTTTTACCACAGTGAATACAAAAACCCTTAATTTTTGTAGCTTCTTCTCTTTTAAATTGGTTGCAATAATTTCTGATTTCTTTAAGAAATGAAGGACCATATTTTTCAAGTTCCTTCTCTCCTACCCCCTCTATTTTTAGAAAATCCTCAGGAGTCTGGGGTAAATTTAAAGCCATCTGTTCAAGATTTTTAGTTTCGAATATGGAATATGCTGTGACATTTTCTTTGGAAGCTAACTTAGATCTGAGTACTACAAGTCTATGGAGAAGTTTACCATCTATTTCAAAATGATTATTCTTATTATTGTTTTCGCTATTAGCTGTTCCATTTAATCTATAATTTGTAATAGAATTTGTAACATTATCATTTTTCTTGAGTTGAAAAATCAATTCCGAAGAGAACTTTATCGATGACACTTCTTCTATCACTTTTACATAAACTTCTTCGTCCAGGGATCTTGATAAAAAAATACCCATTTCACGATTATTTTTTTCAGAAAATTCATGAATATTCATTGAGGTAACTAACATAGAGTCTTCGTTAAAATAGCATTTTGCATGCAAATTCTTATAAAAATATAGATCTAAGTTTCTTAACTCGAGGAGCATTTCTTTTTGATCATAACTAAGGTCATCTTTGCCATAAATTAAAGTTATCTTTAGACATTTTCTATCTGCATCCTTCAGTCTTTCATATAAATTTGTTGAGATTCTTAGATAAGGTGACAGGAGGATAATTTCTGACTTTGCTTCTCTTATTATTTCTTCAATATAGTATGAAATTCCATTAGTTGTCAAGAACTTAGCCATTAATTTATCTCACCTTTCCAATACACAATTACACACTAAATTAATTTGAGAACTTATGTACTTTTTTATTTGGCATGAAAGTACTTTCAATTACTTTCATTTCTTTCTGCCTGTTATTCGAAGAATTTCATGTGCGTTTTTTAGTTAGTGGAACGTAGGAAAAGAAACCCTTCTCTGAATTTTCAGAACGATTCGTAACTATCGACCTCATCCAAAAGCTTTTTATAGCAAGTACGGTATTAGACATTGATGTACATAAACATACACCAGTGATAATTAATGCACGATTCAATCCTCCACATCCTCAACACAACAAAGACCCGGATCCAGGCTTTTGGGGCCGATATCCATAAGGAAGAAACGCAGCCGCAATTCCAGAAAAGGGACTTTATTGCTGCCGTGGCAGCTGTAAGGGCAGACGGGCGGGTGCCTGTAATTGCGGAAGTCAAGCCGGCATCTCCGGGGAAGAGCTTCAGGGAGATCCCGCCGGCAGCGGCTGCCGAGCTTGCATGGGAGATGGAGGAAGCCGGAGCTGTTGCAATTTCAGTCCTTACCGAGCCGGGGGTTTTTCGGGGCTCACTCGAAAACCTGAAGGCAGTCCGGAAAACCGTATGCCTGCCTGTGCTCAGAAAGGACTTCATTATTGACAGGCTGCAGCTTGAGGAAACGGGAAGCGACCTCATACTCCTGATTGCAGGCATCCTGGGACAGGAACTGGGCGCCTTTGTTGACCTTGCTCTTAAAAAGGGCTTTGAGCCGCTGGTTGAAGTCCACAACAGGAAAGAGCTTGAACTTGCGCTGGAAACCGATACAAAGCTCATCGGGATTAACAACCGGAACTTCGAGACCCTTAAAATCGACCTGGCTACCACAGAAGCGCTTGTACCTCTTATCCGGGAATACGACCTGGACCACGGGACCAGCCATATCATCATAAGCGAGAGCGGGATGAACAGTCAAGAGGATGTAAGGCGAGTGATGGAGGCAGGGGCTGATGCTGTGCTGATAGGGTCCGCACTTATGGAAAGTGACTCTGTTTTTGAGAAAACTAAAGAATTCGTCCAGAGCTTTTGCTGGCGTGAATAACTGTTTTTCTTCTACTTATCGGAGCTTTCAGCCTGCGGAAATGAGGTTGAAAAATCCGCTTTCATTTCAAACCTAAATTCTGTTTATAACTTCACAACGAACGAGATCGGGAATCAAAAAATTCAGAATTAAAAAATCAGGAATCAAAAATCAGGAATCAAAAAATTCAGAATTAAAAAATCAGGAATCAAAAATCAGGATACAAGGGAGTAATCGAATTGATAGGAACTAAAGTTTCAGAATTTCAGCTAAAAGGAAAGTATGGAAAATACGGGGGCCAGTATGTACCCGAAGTCCTCATGCCGGCTCTGGAAGAGCTGGAGGCGGGGTATGAAAAGTACAAAAAAGACCCCGAATTCCTTTCAGAGCTTGACCACTACCTCAGGGACTTTGCAGGCAGGGAAACGCCTCTTTACCTTGCCCGGAACCTGAGCAAGAAATACGGGACAAAAGTCTATCTCAAACGGGAAGACCTGGTGCATGGGGGTGCCCACAAGCTCAACAACGCTCTCGGGCAGGCCCTGCTTGCAAAATTTATGGGAAAGACAAGGCTGATCGCCGAAACCGGTGCCGGGCAGCATGGGACTGCAACAGCCATGGTGGGAGCGACTCTCGGATTTGAGACAATCGTCTACATGGGGTCAAAGGATGTCAAACGCCAGCAGATGAATGCATACAGGATGGAACTCATGGGGACGGAGGTAAAAGCCGTGGAGACCGGTTCAAAAACCCTCAAGGACGCGATCAACGAGGCAATGCGGGACTGGGTCACAAACATCGAAAACACCCACTACCTGATCGGGTCGGTGGTCGGGCCTCATCCCTACCCCATGATCGTAAGGGATTTCCAGAGCGTGATCGGGAATGAGGTGAAGGAGCAGGCAATGGAAAAAGAAGGCAGGCTGCCTGATTCTATCATTGCCTGTGCAGGCGGCGGGAGCAATGCCATGGGGATTTTCCATCCCTTTGTCGAAGACAGGGAAGTAAAGCTGATCGCCGTGGAAGCCGGGGGAAAAGCCCTGAAGTGTACGGAAAAAGCAGCTCTTCACTCAGCCTCCCTCTGCGCCGGAGAAGAAGGAATCCTGCACGGAGCCCGGACAAAGGTGCTGCAGGACAAAAACGGGCAGATCCTTGAATCTGAATCCGTATCAGCAGGGCTTGACTATTCAGGAGTCGGCCCGGAACTGGCTTACCTTTCGGAGAGCGGCAGGGTTACAGCCCGCTATGTCACCGACGATGAAGCGCTTGATGCTTTTAACGAACTGAGCCGGCTTGAAGGGATCATTCCGGCCCTTGAGTCCTCCCATGCCCTTGCCTACCTGAAAAAAGCCGCTGAATCAGGGGAACTCGGAGAGTTTGTGGTAGTAAACCTCTCAGGAAGGGGAGATAAAGACCTGGAAACCGTCCTGAGCCTGAGAAGGGGGGTCTGAAATGGCAGCTGAACTCAGGGCAACTGAATCTGGAAGGCAAAAAATCTCCGAAAAATTCGGCGAACTCAGGGAGAAAAAAGAAGGAGCCCTGATAAGCTATGTGATGGCAGGAGACCCCTCTGCAGAGGCAACTTCCGGCATTGTAAAAGCCCTGGCAAACGGGGGCGCGGATATAATCGAACTCGGTTTCCCGTTTTCAGACCCTGTGGCTGACGGGCCAACAATCCAGGCAGCAGGACAGAGGGCACTTGCAGCCGGCATGGATATCGAACGCTACTTCGAACTTGTCAGAGCCCTTGAGGTAAAAGTCCCTCTTGTGTGCATGACCTATTACAACCCGGTTTTCAGGTACGGAGTGGAAAAATTCGTAGAACATTCAGCAGAAGCCGGAATAGGCGGACTGATCATCCCCGATATCCCGGTAGAAGAAGCGGCTGACCTGAAAAACAGCTGTGAGAAACACGGGCTTGACCTGATCTTTCTGGTCGCACCTACAACAACCGATGCAAGGATCCGGAAGATTCTGGAGAGAGGCTCGGGCTTCATCTACCTGGTTTCAAGGCTCGGGGTTACGGGGACCAGAGCGGATGTTTCAGGTTCCACAAAAGAACTGCTTGCCAGAGTAAAAACCGACATTCCGAAAGCTGTGGGTTTCGGGATCTCAACCGGAAAGCAGGCTGCAGAAGTCATAAAAGCCGGAGCGGATGCTGTAATCGTCGGTTCGGCTTTTGTAAGGATTATCGAAGAAGGAAAAGATGTAAACGAAAAGCTGGAGGCCCTTGCAAGGGAACTCAAATCCGGCATACTTGAAACAAATTGAAACAGGAAATTCCAGAAGAGGGAGAAGAATGCAGGGAATAAAAGTATATATTAAGAAACTGGAAGAAGGCAGTGATCTGAGTTCGGAAGAAGCCGAAGCCGCACTGGGCGAGATTCTGAGCACAGCCGGGGACGAGGAGATAGGGGCATTTCTGCTTGCCCTCAAGGCAAAAGGAGAAAAACCGCAGGAAATCGTTGGTTTTGTGCGGGGCATGAAGAAAGCTGGCAATATTATCAGACCGGGCATACCTTTCAGGCTTGTGGATACCTGCGGGACAGGAGGAGATGGGCTTAACACCATCAATGTCTCAACAGCAGCTGCAATCGTGACTGCAGCAGCCGGTGTCCCTGTAGCCAAACACGGAAACAGGGCTGCCACCTCAATGTCCGGAAGCTCGGATGTGCTTGAAGCCCTCGGGATCAAAGTGGACCTTGCCCCGGAACAGGTGAGGGAGACAATAGAAAAGATAGGGATAGGGTTCATGTTTGCCCCGGTTTTCCACCCTGCTATGAAGCGGGTTGCCGGGATCAGGAAAAAGCTCGGCGTAAGGACGGTTTTCAATATCCTTGGGCCCCTGACCAACCCTGCAGGAGCAAAAGGGCAGGTTGTAGGAGTTTTTGATAAAAGCCTCTGTGAACCGATAGCTTATGCTCTTGCTGAACTCGGGACCGAACACGCCCTTGTGGTGAACGGGGACGGGATGGATGAAATCTCAAATGTGAGCGAAACCTATGTTGCTGAATTAAAGGATGGAAAGGTTTCCACATACACTATTACTCCGGAATCCCTTGGCATGCTGCGGGCAAATCCCGAGGACATAAAGGGAGGCACCCCGAAAGAAAATGCTCGTGACCTCCTCTGCATCTTTAAGGGACAGAAAGGGCCCAAGAGGGACCTTGTTATCTTAAACGCAGCTGCAGCCCTGTATGTAAGCGGGATCGTGGGTTCGATCCGGCAGGCAATTCCCATTGCCGAAGATGCGATTGACAGCGGGAAAGTTATGGTCAAGTTCAACCAGTTCCGGAATTTCACTGCCGAACTTTCCAGGCAGGGCGAAAAAGAGGGCTCTTGCCCGGAAGAAGCGTTTCTTGCCTCTTCCGATACATCCGTGTTAAGCCCGGCTTCCGGGGAAAGGGCATGAAAATAAAACAAAAAACCAGGGTAAAAATCTGCGGGATCCGCAGTCCTGAAGATATAGAACTTGCAGCCCTCTACGGAGCCGATGCCGTGGGTTTTATCACGGAAGTCCCTGTGGAAAGCCCAAGGAAACTCGATTCGGATACCGCTGCCGCCCTTATCGCAAAAGTCCCGAAATACCTTGATTCGGTAATGGTCATAATGCCTGAAACCACTGCCTGTGCCCTGGAACTTATCGATAAAGTAAGGCCGGACATAGTGCAGATCCACTCCAGTCTTCCCCTTATCGAACTTGAAGCCATAAAGGAAAAAGCCGACATCCCGATCATAAAAACCCTTTCCGTGCCTGCCGGGCAGGGGGCTTCCAAACTCCAGAACCTTGTAAAACGGCTTCTTGAGGAGGTCCGCGAGCTGGAAGAAAGCGGAGCTGTGGACAGTGTGCTTCTGGACTCGGGGATTGCCGGAAAAACCGGCGGTACAGGCTGTGTGCATGACTGGGACCTTAGCCGAAGAATTGCAGAAGAAACAGAACTCCCCCTGATCCTTGCCGGCGGGCTTAAACCCGAAAACGTGCAGGAAGCTATCAGGACAGTTTCCCCCTATGCTGTGGACACGGCTTCAGGGGTAGAGACTTACGGAAAAAAAGATGCTGTGAAAATCAGGACGTTTATTGAAGAAGTGAGGTGTGCCGATGCTTTCCTTTGACCTTGGAAAAGAAGAATTTCTGGAGCTTGTCTCCGGGCTCGAAAAGCCGGGCCTTGCCCAGCTCTTTGCAAAAGTTGAGGCTGGCTGTTCCCCTGCCTTCTCTCCCCTTGAACTTTATGGGGCCCTGCGGGATTCAGGGACAACAGGTTACTCCTACCTGCTGGAATCCGTAGAGAAGCAGGAAAGCAGGGCAAGGTACTCCTTTGTTGGAAACGACCCCGATGCCGTGCTGAAAATAAGTGACCGAAAAGTTTCCCTTGAACTCCTGAACCAAAAAGCTTCTCCTCTCTTTGAAGCGATCTGCGCAAAGATGGAGGAAGTCTGCAGCCCGGAAACTGCAGAAAAGGAAAATGAATCCAGAATAAATGAGGGTTCTAAGAAAAATAAAGGTTCGGAAAAGTTTACGGCTGCAATTCCAGAGGGAAAAGACGTCTTCGATGCCCTTCGCCTGGCTTTTCCTCCTGCAAACGGGATAGAACTTCTCAATTCCAGACGTTTTGAGAGGCAGACTTTCCTGGGAGGGGCTATCGGCTATACAGCGTACGATGCAATCTATGACAGCTGGTTGGGGGTCGAAAAAGGCTTTGAATCCGACATCCCCGAACTTCAGTACCTCCTCGTTTCGAAGAGTTTTGTCTTCGACCACCTGACAGAGGAGGTCTACATAGTTATCACCCCCTTCGTAAGCCCGGGTTCGGATGCAGGAAAAGTATACGAAGAAGCCCTCTCGGAAGCAGAAAGGCTTTACTCCGTAATTAAGAATGCTGCCCTGCCGGAAGATGCAGTAAAGGCACCAGCAGAAGGAGAAATTGTATCAGGAGCAGCAGTTTCAAGTTCGTCTGCAACATCAGGTTCAAGTATGCAGGTCTGCAGTGTCGACAGGTCGGGATTTGAGGAGTCCGTACTCCAGGCAAAGGAGCATATTTTTGCGGGGGATATTTTCCAGGTAGTTCTTTCCAGAAAATGCGAGTTTACAATGGAGCAGTCTCCTTTCGAGCTTTACATGCAGCTCCGGGCAATAAACCCGAGCCCTTACATGTATATCTTCGAGTTTGGGGACCTGGCAATCGTAGGGGCAAGCCCTGAAACCCTGATGACCGTACACAAACGAACTGTTATAATAAACCCCATTGCAGGCACCTGTCCGAGGGGAAAGTCCGAAGCTGAAGACGAAGCTCTGGCTTCACACATGCTCAACGACGAAAAGGAAAGAGCAGAACATGTAATGCTTGTTGACCTCGGGCGAAACGATGTCCGGATGGTCTCGGAAAGCGGGTCAGTAAAGGTTTCCGGCTTCATGAAAGTCCTGAAGTATTCCCATGTCCAGCACATCGAAAGCACGGTTTCGGGAACCCTCAGGCCTGAATGCGACCAGTTCGATGCCTTCAGGGCGGTATTTCCGGCCGGGACTCTTTCAGGGGCTCCGAAAATCCGGGCAATGGAAATTATTTCCGAACTTGAAGCTGCTCCGAGAGGGATCTATGGTGGAGGGGTCGGGTACTACAGCTGGAACGGAGACGCTGATTTTGCAATCGTAATCAGAACCCTGCTTATTCAGGGAAAAAAGGCTTCTGTGCAGGCAGGGGCAGGGATTGTCGCGGACTCCGATCCCGCGTATGAGTTCAGGGAAACCGACCGGAAAATGGCAGCAATGCTTGCGGCTATCGGCGGAGAAATCCGGATTGAAAAATGAACCCGGAGCGAGGAAATGGCGAATCCGGGAAACAGTGAATAAATGGAGATAATTATGGGGCTGAAACCTGTGGACAAAAATTTAAAGAGAAATAATTCAGGAAAAATGGATTTAATGAAAAGGCTTTCAGGAGAAAAAGGAAGTAGAGAGGCAAATCCGGAAGCAAAAGCTGCGGGAGGTGTTTTCAGGTGAAAATCGTTTTCATAAACAATAAGGATTCCTTTGTATGGAACCTTGTGGACTACATTTCATATTTCGAAAAAGACACCCTGGTCCTTCCCAACACGGTTACCCTGGAAGAGTTAAGGGAAATAAAGCCTGATGCACTGGTAATTTCACCCGGTCCCGGGAACCCTTCCGACCCGAAAGACATTGGAAACTGCCTGGAGATCATCCGGGAAATGGGCAGGGAAACTCCTCTTCTGGGAGTCTGTCTTGGACACCAGGCAATCAATGTAGCTTTCGGAGGCCCTGTCAGGAGATGTAAGGTGGGACCTGTACACGGAAAAAGTTCCAGGATCCAGCATACGGAATCTCCGCTCTTTACAACACTTAAAGAGCAGTTTGAAGCCGGACGCTACCATTCCCTGGAGATAGGGGAACCTGCTCCCGGAATAAAGGTTACTGCACGGGCAGAAGACGGAACTATTATGGCAGTCGAGCATGAAAAGTACCCTATCTACGGCCTGCAGTTCCATCCGGAATCCGTGCTGACCCCCGAAGGGTTAAAAATAATAGAAAGATTCCTTGAAGTTTCAAAAAACTTTAATAAAAAGCAGCCGGCTGTTTAAAACAGCCAGGAACTTTTTTCTGCCTGACCTTTGTTCAGTTGACTAACCAGTATTCTTTTGTGAAATTCCGCTAACCCACTGAGAGGGATTATTATTCCTTACAAGCAGCTCTGGCTTCAGGTTATTCTTCCTTCCCTTCGCCTCCTTCTTCCTCAGCCTCTTCTTCGAAGAATTCCTCTTCCGTGAATTCCTCATTGGGTCTACCTGCATAACCTGCAGGCTGAAGGTTCTGAAGTTCCGCGAATTCGCTTACTGTCTGGGCAATAAGCTTCGGATACTTTTCGACCTGTTCCCTTGTAACGAATCCCCCTTCCTCGGAGGCCTTTATAATTCCTTCTCTTGAAGTTTTTGCCATGTTGCTGAGGTCTTCGAGCTGCTGCTTGTCTGCCAGATAGCTCATCTCCTCAAGGGCAAGGGTAGTCCAGAGGGTTACAACTTCCATTCTCTTTGCAACGGCTCCCAGCCCTATGACATCAAGGGCATCTACTGCGTTTTTCGCAGGTTCAAGCATCTTAAACTGTACTGCCCCCTTCCCGATCTCCTGCACAGCTTTTGAAAAGGACCACATGGCATTGGAGAGTTTTTTCTCAAGCGCAGGTTCTGCAAGGCTTTTAAGAACCTGTACCGCGTTAGCTGCAATGGCATCAATCCTCTTCTGGACAGCTTTACTGCCTATATTCCGGATTGAGATTATAACCCGCTTCAAATCTGTTTCCAGGTTTGCCTCGATCAGCTCTTCACCGAATTCCCGAAGGTACTCAATATACTGAAGCGCGTCATATTCGTTTTGTTCCCTTACTGCCTTTTCTCCAGATTCTCCAAGTTCAATAGCTTTTTGTTCGTTCAATGAGAACATGTTTAAACCCCTTTGCAGTCAAATCCTGTAAAAAATGCCGGTTTTAAGAATTTGATTATTTATATAGGAATACTCTGATATTAGTCTTCCTATATTTTTGGAAATTTCTAGAAAGTTTTCAAGCCTTTATGTCAAAAAGAGATGTACACAACTCCGAAAATCAAATAAAAAACATTTTGGAACCTCAATAGAGCAGAGGCCAAAACTAAGGTTGTCTATCGTGAAGTGGTGGTAGCACCAGTTGAGCCAGCAGATTTGCGGCTCTGCAGTACGCTGTCCTTCCCGAATTGCGCCTCGGGATCCCATGAAATCGGAGATTTCATGGGAGTTGCGATGTAATCGCAACAGTAAGCGGTCTGTTTTGCTTCGCTCAAGCAGACTAATTTGCAGGTAAAAATCAGGAGCTTCGCTCAAGCGGACTACTTGATGGGTTTTTACAGTTAGTTTCGCTCAAGAAGACTTAATTATGAATTCTCTGACCTGTACAACCTTATTCGCTATACCGGGTCGTTCCTGTCATGCTCGACGCAGGAGAGCGGTCTTTCCGGTAAAAAAGAGGTATAAAAGAAAAAAAACCAACAGTAAAAAAACTGCTGAGGACATCTATAAGAAACTAGCAGATAGATCTGACAAAAGCAGATAGATCTGACAAAGGAAGACCTGTAAGAGATTACAACGAAAATAAACAAAATACCCGCAAGGAAAAGAAACGAAAACCTGCAAGTGTAAAAAACAAACCAGAATCGGATTCAATCTGAAAAATACTCTTTTTCAGTCTCTTTTTACTTATTTTATCTCATTTCATTTGACGGGCATCCAAGAAAGCTGGTGGTGACATCCTAAAGCTATAGAAAAATGATATCCGGAGGTCACGGGGAGTATTATTATCTGGATCTGATACCGGTTTTAGTCCTGCAAGGTGCAGGAACTAAAATATGGGGATGTCTTTCAGGATATTCCGAATAATACTTACCTATTAATAAAAGACTAAGAATTAATTTAAAAGTTGGATGGTTACTTTATATTTAATATAAACGATTTTATAAAGTCAGGGGCTTTTATCTATGGTTTATGTACTCTGTCCTCTGAAAAGGTAACGGATTAATTGATCAAAGCAGTCAAACATTCACATAAAAGGAAAAGAGTTAAATACATATCCTGCATAATATATATCATATGAATAAAAAACTCAACCGGGGTTCTGGCATATTTACCCGTGTGAGTACCAACAGCACAACCTCCAGGGCAGGGGAAAGGGTTCCACTCCTTACCTTTCCCCTTCCAGAATAAACTGTTCTTAAGACTGAAGTATAGAGAAGAAAGTATGAGATAGCCATAAAAACGAAGGAGTACACTCCGAATTTAGTCCTGATTTAAAGAAAGATAAAGCGCTGCTTTAAAGAATTGGTTTACGGTATCCTGACAGGTTTCCTCAGAATAAATTCGAAAAATTAGAAATCTTCCATAAGGGCTGCGGCATTTATTGCAGCTTTTTCAAGTCCTGCGTCTGCAGCGCACCTTCCGATGTCCCTGATTAAAGAAAAAAAATCTTCATTGAAGGCTTGAAATTCATTTCCCGAATCTATACAAAAATCATGGAGCTCTTTTAAACAAAACTGGCTTGCAATAGCTTCCTTTTCCATTCCCTGCCTGATCGCCTCTTTTCCCACTTCTTTAAGGGAGATAGCTATCAGCCGAAGAGAAAAAAGAGTTTCCATGTCAGCTGTTTTTTCCCCCAGAGCTTTAAGAGCAAGAACAGCCTCCAGCACTGCTTCGCTGACTCCGTTTCTCGCCGCTTCCTGTCCGATCAGCCCGAGGGAAGCTGCAGAGTTAAGAACGCAAGCTGTCATATTTTCCCCAGCTGCCGCAAGCCCCAGGGATTTTATGCATGTGATCGTCCCGCCTGTTACCCCCTGCGGGAGCCGACCGGAAAAAAGTCTTATGCCAAGCTCACCCAGTTCATCTATTATCCTGAGAAGCCGAGCCTCTTCTCGAACCCTGACAGCTTCAAGTCCGGGCTCAAGCAGAAGGATTTCTTCTGTTAAAAGCACATTTAGCCTCCGGTTTCACAGCCGTTATTATAACTTATGAACCCGCAGGTTATTACTTTTTCGTATTTTTCCGATATATCCTCATTAACTTCAAAAGCCGGACTGAAAAAACAGGAATTGGTAGAAAAATTGGTTTGAAAATTGATTCAAAAATCGATTCAAAAAGGATAATTGGTTAAAAAGATAGCCGGTTAAAAAATATAACTTAATAAAGGAAACAAAAAACAAGTACAAAAGGAAGAAAAAATAGTATTTAGGGGCCTTTTCTCGAATTAGAGGTTTGAATAAACCTTTTCTTGCAGCTCCTTTATCTCCTGAAGTTTCTCGGTTTTTTCAATTGTTTCCGTGACTCCGGGGAATTTAAAGCTGTCAAGAGCCATTTCAGCAACAATTGGAGAATTGGTCAGGGCTTTTTCTTCAGCCTGTACTTTCAGGGTTTCAAGCGCCCACTGGCTCTGGAGTACAGCCTCACGAAGCTTGTTCTTCAAAGAAAGCTTGCCTGCATCTTCAATTGAGAGGGCTACTGAACTCAGGGCCTCATCATAGTATTTTTCTGCAGAAAGAGTACCTATTTCCTCAAGCAGCAGAAGAGTGCTGATAGTTTCGGCCTCAAGGTTTTGTGCAGCTACCTTTTTTCCGACCTCTCCAAGGCAGGTTATTGCGTTAAGCAAAGCTTCTTCCATCCCCTGCACTGCAGCAGCAGCCCCGATATCTCTTAAGAGCAGGGAAAAGGCAACAATTTCTTCCTGATCTTTCTTTTCAGGCGGGGAAAGGTTCCAGATTTCCATCATGGTGGTAGCAGCCACCTTTGAACCTGCTTCAAGCGAACCTGCAGCTGCCGTTCGCCCGAGCCTCCCTGTCTCTATCATAGTCCTTTTCAGGACAGACCCATATCCTTTTTTTCCGGCAATTTTTGCCAGTTTCCCGAGGGCAAGGACTGAGTTGATAGTAACAAGTTCCATTCCTACTTTTGCAGCTGCCTGTGCGATATCCGAGATTGAGAGGATAACTCTGTCAGCATCTGCATCCTCGTTTTCGGAGAGAAAATCTTCTGCGATTCCTGTAAGGGAATCCAGGGCCTGGAAAACTTTGCTCTCATTTTTTTCCGCAACTGAAGATAAACCTATGTCGACTGCCTCTGCCTCGTTTAATGTGATCATTCTTTTTGCCCCTCTTTATCAGTCTATAATAATGTAATCAAGCTTCAACCCGTTTTTCTGCATATTCATACAATAATTGTTATTCTTTATATGCCGTCCAAGACCGTTACACAGCATAAAACAAACTGATACGATTGATGTACAGGATGATTTCCTGGCTTACTCTATGAAATTAGGAGATTATTAGTGTTGCTATTTTGTAATGGAGATGCTTCTTATGAAACTCCTGAGGTTTGAGGCTGTCGATTAATCTGAACAGCATTGAACCTGAAAAGTAACGAACCTGAAAAGTAACGAACCTGAAAAGTAACGAACCTGAAAAGCAGCTTTTCATAGAGAATAAAAAACCGTCTTCAAAGCTTCGAGAAAACAGAACTTTTCGAGAAAACAGAACTTTTCAAGAAAACAGAACTTTTCAGGAAAACAGAACTTTTCAGGAAGACAGAACTTTTCAGGAAGACAGAACTTTTCAGGAAAACAAATCCTTTCAGAAAACAAATCCTTTCAGAAAACAATTCCTTTCAGAAAACAATTCCTTTCAGGAAAACAAATCCTTTCGGAAAAGCAGATCTTTCGCGCAAAAAAGTGAAAAAAATTAAAATTAAGGGCTGTACCTGTCCAGTCAAAATTACTCATTCTTACTCATTCAAAAGATTCGGCTTCGTGTATGTACTCAGAACCATTGAATGTCTCGATAGAAAGTTTTGATACAAGCATATAACTTACCAGAAACTTTTCTTTTGGTTCAAGCATTATCGTTCCGAGGGCATCAGCAGCCTTTATAATGACATTTTCGAAATTTCTGAAATCGGTATAGAGAAACTGTTGTTCGGCATTAACAGGCATATACTGTAGAGGATGAACCTCTCCCCTGTGTTCCATAAGGAAGCCCAGAGTACCCTGAAGCTCATCAGATAAGAATTGCTCATCTTTGCCCAGAGGGAGAGGCAGAGGTATGCCTGATACAGGAGACAGAAGGCCTCCGTTCTCCGGAACCTTTGCGTTCTTTTGCCGGGACGTTTCTTTTCCTATTACTCCTATCGCAAGAGAAGATACAAGAGACTCCCTTTTCATCCTGTGAAGGGATGAAGAGCTTGCAATCTCTCCGAGGTAAGCAACCGCGATCCTGACGGCTGCTTCCATTTCCTGCCCGACAGCAGACTTTCCGACTGCACAGAGAGAATAAATGATACTGAACCCTGTATCGGACATTTTCTGCTCTCTTGCAGCCTCTGCCATCTTTCCCAGCGAAATGAGGGAAATTAAAACCCCGAGCTCCATTTTTTGAAGGGCAGCTGCATTTCCAATGTCTCTTATGCTGATTATAGCCCTTTTTGCATCGAGTTCAAGCCCTTGATTTATATACTTCGTCCCCTGCTCTGTTAAAAAATCTATTGACCTCAGTACGCCCAGCTCATCATTTTCCTTAACCGAGCTCAAGCCGAGGTCTATTGCCCCAGTTTCATTTAAAATAGACATCTAAACACCCCAATTTTCTTTCCCCGGAAAAAACGTCTATAATAAGACAATCTTGCCGGCATTCAGGCCTCTTCCGTATTAGAAGCAGGTGCTGCATAGTTCAGGCATTTGAATGAGTTTTTGCCTGGAATTCCTTTAAAGGGCTCGAAAAAACTTATAAATCAATGTCGGGAAACTTCCTCTTTCCTCTCAAATTTTTGTTCAGTTTTTCTTCCAGTTTTTCGAGACCTAAATTCTCAAAATCCATAAGAGCCACTTCAGCTATGAGAGACGCACTCACAAGATAGCGGTCCTGAGCATCAAACTTGATGGTTTCAAGAGAATAGGCTGCCTGGAGCAGTACCCTTTCAAGCCCCTGCCTGTCGGCAGTCTTTCCGATATCCCCGAGTAAACGCACACTGGAGTCAGCCGTTTCTTTCAGGTTCTTTTCAATTGCCCCTGTCCCTATTTCCTGCAACAGAAGTTCGGCGTTTAAGGCTGCATCTTCAAAGTTCTGGCTTGCCGCAACTTTTCCCGTTTCCCCGAGCAAAGTCACCGTGCAATTTGCGGCATCCCCCAGGCTTTGATTCATTACGCTTTTTCCGATCTCCCCGAGAGCGAAAATAACTGCTATTGTTTCTTTTCTGGTTCTTGTAAAGGCTGCAGTATTGCCCATCTCGCCAAGGCAGGAAGCTGCAATCTTTGCGGGAACCTCCATTCTCTGTCCTCCCGCTGCCTTTCCAATTTCACCAATAGCAAGGGCGATATTGACAACGGCATTTTCCAGCCTCTGCCTGCAAGCCTCTTTTGCAACAGGAGAGTAAAGAAGAAGGGCATTTGTGACAACCAGTTCCAATCCAGCAAGCGCTGACGCTACTCCGATCTCTTTTATACGTTCGATTAATCTTTTAGTATCATTTTCCAGTCCTTCTTTTGCGTATTTTACCGCAAGCTCCGACAGGTAGTAAAGGACCTCTAAAATACTGGCTTCGTCTTTTTCATCTACTGAAGCCAGCCCTATCGCTAACGCCTCGTCTTCGTCAAGAGGTAGAATCCTTCATGCCCCCAGATTCTCTCTTAATAAGTATGGGTATGTGAGGATATTAGCTTTGTTATGAAAAAGATAAGAAAAGTGATCTGAAGAATTCTCCATCTTTTTCTTTAGAAATAAGAAAATTTTCAAACCAGTACAGGATAGATTTCGGATTACTTCAAACTGGAAAAACCCTAAGTAATACCAAAAATTATAAATAGAATTGTACGGTAGTAAGATACCGGTTGCTTGCGAGATCATCAAAGCCTCATTTCACACACACACGAGAATCGAAACGATTACTCTAGAAGGATAGGTTTCATCCCTTCTTCCTGTCCGTTCCTAACGTTGGCTCGTGAGCAACTACTCTCTCATCTTTTCTCTTAAACCCCGGATTTAAATGCAGTATTTCTGAGCCAGCTAAATTTATTTTTGGACTTTTTTCCAAATATACCTCATTTCTTTTCATTTCAATTTCCTAACAGGCAATTTTGTTGTCCTATTCCTATAGTTGCCGCCTGCTTTGTTGCCCCCCGCTACCCTCCTTTCCCAGCCAATCCCTGCTAATTTCCTTTATCCCACGTTGTCAGTACCGAATGCAATGAATGAAATGATACTCAGGATAGGTATTTTAGAAATAGAAGACAATATTACAACAGAGTAATTCGAAGCTTCTGAAATTTACAGCAGGGTAAGTTTAAGCTTCTCGAAGAGGGGGGAATCATATGGATGAAGCACCGCATATTCCATCAATTGCCGAACAGGAACAAATGGTCACATTAATGTGTATCTGCCCTGAATGTCCTTCCTGGGTTGAATGTGGAGAGAAGGGTGGATTTTGCTTTGAAACAATAGAGAAAAGCAGCTGTATAAGCGAAGAAAATGGATGCATATGCCCGAGCTGTCCGGTAGCAAGCAGCATGGGGTTAGAAAACATGTATTACTGTACACGGGGTTCTAAGAGCACATAAAGACTTAATCCCCGGACCCTTAGACCGCAAATTCACAAAAGGAACAGCATATTCTGTTGAAACGGTGATTCTTCGAGTCGATTCTTTAGAAAAGACTGGTTCGGAATGAATGACTGGTAATGACTGGTAATGACTGAGCCGTAAGGAAAAGATCCAGATCCGGGAATAGAACTCCCGGACCTGAATTGTTTGAAGATAGGTTACTCAACGTTCCACTTAGAATACGAGTCCGAGGTCTTCGAGCTTCTTCCTTGCTCCGTCATAGACCTGCATGTACTCGTCGGTTGGGGTTACTGTCTTTACGTCGTAGCACTCCTGGAAGGTCTTTCCAGCCGGGGCGCTTGCGTAATTCTTCTCGTAAAGGGCTACGAGTTTGTCGAGGATTTTGTTAATCTCTGAGATTTCCACACCTGCAGTTGCCCTTGCTACTTCTCCCATCATCCTGGCTTCCATACCAGTGGTCTTGTCGGTTACGACACCCTTTGCGGATGCGACACCAGAGAGGATTTCTCTGCCTGATGCGGTGTCAGTGATGGACTGGGCTGAAGCCTCGAGGAGGCACATCTCGGTACAGGGCCCTGCACAGGGGTAGTACTGGTTGCCCGAGAGCATATCCGTAAATTCGGAAATGGTTGCACAGGCCCAGCCTGCAATTGTAAGGGTTTCCCTGGTGTTGGTTGAGCCCCAGCGGATGTGGACCGGCCCGTCAAGGTGCCAGCTCGCGTTGCTCATGACAAACGCGTTGATGTGGGTTGCAACGTCGACAATTGTGGTTTCCTCAATGCCGCCTGCGTATCCTCCGAAGATCGGCATCTGTTCGTCCATAATGATGTCGCTGTTTGCGTTGTAGTGGGCAATAACGGCTATTGCGTCCAGGTCAATTTTAAGTTCGTTGAGTTGAGAGACCTCGTGGCTGTCCGTGCTCTGCATCCCACCAGCGCAGTCGGCGGAGATGTTTCCCTGAGCAGACAGGGAGGTCTCTGGGCCCTAGACAGCCATGCCAGGTCTTCCAGCCATGGCGCATGCCTGTTTAATAAGGCGGGTCTCGGTCTTTGCGGCAAGGACCTCATAGGGGCTTTTTGGGATCGGAGGTTTTCCGCGGACTGAGGTCATCACACCGTTAACGATTGTGTCTACTTCCTTTTCAAGGGCGTAGCTCAGGTGGACGGGCATGAAAACCTCTTCGGAAATCGGAGAGCCTGTGGGACCGCCCTGTACAATTGGCTTCCTCTTGTCCCCAACGCTTCTCTTCCTTACGTTTACTGCATCCCTGCCGGTCCCGAGGGTGAATTCCTTCTGGACGTTGTTGATTGCGTCCCAGATTTCATCTTCGGTATACTTTACAATCCTGTGGGTGTCGGTACAGTAGATACCGCACTCAAGCAGCATTTCAAATCCTGCCTGGAAGAGCTTTTCCATCATGTCCCTGTCTGTCGGGACGAATTCTCCCTTGAAGTCAAGCCCGTACTTCTGCTTGAGCTCCATTGCCTTCATGGGGATTTTCATAAGGTCCCAGTCATCCTGGGTGCACTTTTCTCCTACTTTTGCCCTGTCGTAGAAGTCATAGCAGTCAAATGATTTTCTAAATGTCATGTGCTTTGCCTCACAGGATTATTTCATTATGCTGAGTGCAACTTTTGCAGCTTCGGCAGCGTTTTCTGCAGTTGCGTCCGCGCCGATATCAGCGATCCATTTACTGGATACGGGAGCTCCTCCGAACATGCACTTTACGCTGTCCCTGAGGTTTTCTTCCCTGAGCCTGTCCATGAGGTCTTTCTGGCCGAGCATGGAGGTGGTCATAAGGGCTGAGCCAACAAGCAGGACCTTTTTACCTTTGTGCTTTGCAGTTTCTTCAACAACGGTTTCGTTGAGGACATCGACCCCGAGGTCAAGGATCTTAAAGCCATTTGCTCCGAGCATGGTTGTGACAAGGCGGTGCCCGATGTCATGGATGTCTCCTTCTGCAACGAAGGTGATTGCAAGTCCGGTTTCTTCTCCTTCCACCTTGGTCTTTTCAAGTTCAGGGGTGAGGATTTCCATTGCACTGCTCATGGCTTTTCCGGACATCATGATCTGGGGCAGAAAGATTTCTGCGGCTTCGAACTTATCCCCAATGATTTTCATACCTGGGGAGAGGCCCTTTGTGATAATGTCAATAGGCGGAATTCCTGCATCCAGGGCTTTCTGGGTTAACTGTGCACAGCCTGCGATGTTTTGAGTTACGATCGCATTGGTTAGTTTTTCAAAAATTTCGGTATTTGTCATCCCATCATCACTTCTTTCTGTTTTATGACTTTTGTCCGGTACAGGAAATCTACCCGTTTGCCGGCTGACGGAATCTTCTTACCTATTTAATGTATAAATAACTTTCTACTAAATAAAACTACTATATATAATTTTCTCGAGAATAATTTGAAAAAAGGGTTTAAATATAAATAATGTTTGGTGAAGACCTTTAGTGAATTCCAAATAAATCCTGAAAAAAAATAATATTCAATAAAAACTAAAAAGCCTTCAGTAGATAGCAAATTCAGTTGAAAGTAAAAAATCTGAGAAAAGGGCTTATCTGAAAAAGACAAGAAACATAATGAATGATGCGAGATTCAACAGAAAGCCAAACACACTTGCCGTCAGCCCTGCTTTTGCTGTTGCGTCCGGACTTTTTTTGAGACGGGCCCTGGCAAGGACAATACCTGAAAGTGCGAAAGGTATCGCAAAGGACGCAAAAAACAGGCTACCAATCCCAAACCAGAAAGAAAGAGAAAGAAATACGCTGATCAGCCCGAAAATAAGGCTCAAAATTCCTTTAATGTCAGAATTCCCTTTAATCCTGTCTCCCCCTGTTACTAATATTGTTTTTTAATCGTCAAATATAGTTTTTAAACGACAAATCCTTTAAGCAACAGATTTCCTATTTATGTTTTCGAGGCAAAGGTTCCTGCGAATATCAATATTTGTTTTTCGCTCTCGTTCGCCTTCCACCTTTATTCGATTTTCACTCCAATCCTGCCGTCCTCAAGTTTCCACTCATACTGCTTTAGCTGCAGTGAATCATTTAAGCACTCGCCTGTCCTGACGTCGAACCTCCGGCCGTGGCAGAGACATGTTAACGTAAATTCTTCAAGTCTGCCCCTATCCATAGGGCATCTCGCGTGAGGGCAGAGATTTGTGAAAGCATGAATCTCCCCTTCTGTCTTAAGAAGTAACACATTTCTCCCCCCCGGTTCAACGTGCAGAAGCTTTCCTTCTTTCAGGTTGCTTTCGTCGGCTGCATAAAACCAGGGAGGTTCAAAATCAGGACTAGAACCCTTTTCAGGCACTTTTTCAGAAGACATTTTACCAACCACCAAAAACCGGAATTATGAGATTAAATTTATTCCAGGTCCGTTCTTGATCCGGAACGCCTTTTTGTTCTATTTTATCATTAGGCTGGCTGCCTGTATAAGTTTTGCTGAAATCAGATAGACTGAAATGAAGGAAAAAGAGAGAATAAAAAGAGGACTAAAGCAGAGAGATAAGAAAGAATAAAAATAAAAGCAGGGAAAGAAGAGAGAATAAAAATGAGAAAAAGGAAGCAAGTTAGAGAATTTCGATTTTTAATTTGACTTATTGCTCAATGGAGATTTCCATCCTCATTGAGGATTTTCAAAAGCTCGATTATCGAGTACGAAGCCCTGGTAATTCCCATGCTGCGTTTGTCCGTATCCGTGCCTGCTATGTAGAGGTTTTTGATCGGGGTCCGGATATCTGCAAATTTGCCGTTAATTGTGACAGCGGCTTTTTCGGGCACCATAATCTGCTCGTGCTGCATATCGATGTATTTTTCGATATTTGGAAGGGCGCGGAAAATAGTGTCATAGGCCCTCTCAAGCTCGTGTTCTTCGGTCTGATCCGCGTCTATTACAAAGGAAAAACCTACCAGTTGCCTGTCCTTCGGAGCAAGGGACGGGTCATAGTTGCTTATTGGCATTGCCCAGTAAGCAAAGTCCTTGAACCAGATCTCTGAGCCCGTATAGTTGAACTCGGGAAGCTCTTCCTTCAAGCCAAGCCAGATGGTCAGGCTTTTTGTATGCACGATTCCTTTAAGCTCTTCTTTATAATCCGGCGGCAAATCCTTTACTAGCCTTGAGAGTTCGGTTGCAAAGCCTGTATAGACGACAATATCGGCGGGATAGATTTCATCGGCCTCCACACCCGAGATTTTTCCGTCCTGCACCAGGATGCTTTTTACCTCGCACTCCGCTTTTATTTCCACCGTGTCAGGAAGGGAATAAAGGATGGCATTCAGCAGGGCTTTCAATCCCTTTCTCGGATAGCCCTGGGAATAATTTACCTTGTTTGTGGCAAGCCTTTCAAGCGAGGCAAAGGGCTGGGCAACCTTGTCCATTCGGGACTGAAGAGAAGCATGAAGATGGTACGGAAGCAACGACGCAAGAATTGACTCGGTTGACTGGCGCTTTTTTGGCTCCAGTTTTCCGATCATGGCATCAAACTGTTCCTGTGTAATGCTGTCCCTGACAAAACTGCTGCCCGAAAGAATACGCTGGGCAGAGGTCTCTTTCATTGATTTTCCCGAAAGGAAACCTGAGATCGTGTCCACAAAGTCATAGGTATCTTTACACAGGTTTTTCGGGAGGAAATCGTACACCGACTGGTCCGAAAGGTCTATTCCGAAAGAGGAAAGTGTAAGGGCTTTCGTAAGGGTCTGGGAAAGGATAAGCCTGTCCTTTCTCGGAAGCACGTCAAAAGTCACGAAATCTTTCAGGTTCGAAGGAACTTTGGTAAAGGCATTTTCAGTCCTGACATAGTAGTGCCCGTAGTCCTCAAATACAGGCAAAAAATCAAAATAATTATCCATCAACCTCGGAAGGGGACCTTCGATCAGATGGGTTATCGCATGTGCTCCCGTATCCACCTGATACCCGTCTACCATGTAGCTGTTGCAGTTTCCCCCAAGGTACCGTTCTTTCTCAAGAACAAGGACCTTCTTTCCGTGCTTGGAAAGCGTCAGCGCAGCCAGAAGCCCGCTTACGCCAGCCCCGACAACAATTACATCATATTTCTTCATTCCCTAAACTACCTCTATTTTTTTCAAGTGAATCAAGTTTTCAGTTAATGAAGTTCATGCACCGTATAATCTTAACTCACAACAGACAGGATTTCATATGTGTTGAACATATCTTAACAAAAATTATGTTCTGAAACGTAATGAAGTACTTTAAACATTGGATATGTGTGGAATTATTTTTATATGTAACTTATGATCAGCAGTATGATCAACAAAAGTTGTCTCTAATGTCTTCTTTCATCTGCAGGTAGTATAGAGAAAAAAATAGTATTTATAATTAATAGTCCTCATGATAGAGATTCTCAAAATCTCCATTTCAGGAGCAAAGATGCTGTAAAAGATGCTGTCTCAGTACCGAAGAACTCAGGGTGGAAGAAATGAAATACAATACCATAATTTTTGATTTTGACTACACACTGGCCGATGCAACAGATGGTATTGTATCAAGTTTTAACCACGCTTTTAGCGAGCTGGACCTTGCCGGCGGTGACATGGATAGCATAAAAAGGACGATCGGGTTATCACTGGATGAGGCGTTCGTACAGCTGACGGAGAATAAAGATAGAGCTCTGATAAATCGGTTTAAAATATTCTTTAAAGAAAAGGCCGATGAGGTCATGTCAAAAAACACCGTGCTTTTTGACGATACAATAAGCACACTGCAGCGGTTAAAACGCGGCGGATGTAATACAGGAATCGTAACTACGAAATACCATTACAGGATCGCGGAGACCTTAAATATACACGGCATTTCAGACCTGGTAGACATTATTGTTGGGGGAGAGGATGTTAAAGTGCCAAAACCATCTCCAGAAGGCCTGTTACTCGCAATTGACAGCCTTAACGCACAGCTAAATGATGTGCTGTATGTCGGAGATAGTCTGGTGGATGCTAAAACGGCTTTAGCAGCAAATGTTGATTTTGCAGCAGTGACCACGGGAACAACAGACGAAAAAGAGTTTTCACAATATCCGTGCATAATGATATTAAAGAGTTTATCCGAGCTTTTTAGTCAGTAAAAACAAAAAGGCAAAGAAAGAATAGTCTGTAGAAATATATCAATCTAAAAGATGAAACTGAAAGCAATGAGACTGAAAGAAATAAAAAACAATGCAAAAAAATACGTAGACCTGTGCAGGCTTTTATATGCAGACTCCCGAACTCCCAGGACTGCAAAAATAATGTTATGGGTTGCAACAGGCTATGCATTATCGCCCATTGATTTAATACCTGATTTCATACCTGTAATCGGGTATCTCGATGATATAGTAATCCTGCCCGTTCTTCTGCATATTGCAATAAAATCAGTACCTGAAGCTGTGTATACGGAAAATTACAATCAGGTTTTCAAGAAATAAGCTCTTCATCACAGGAAATGAACTCTTTAGCCAGAAATAAGCTCTGTATTGAGAAATAAGCTCTTTAGCCAGAAAGCAATTATACGATTTTAAAAAAACATATCAAACGGAAGGAATTCAACGTGAAAATCCACTGCATCCAGCACGTAAATTTTGAAACCCCGGGGACCATTACCGAATGGATAGCACAGAAAAATCATTTCCTTTCAACGACCCATTTATACCAGAACGAAAACTTCCCGGAAATTGACACTTTCGACCTCCTCATAGTCATGGGTGGGCCTATGAATATTTACGAGTATGAAAAATACCCCTGGCTGCGGGAAGAAAAAGCCTTTCTCGAAAAAGCCATTGCAGGAGGAAAAGCAGTACTTGGGATCTGCCTTGGAGCCCAGATGCTTGCTGATGTCCTGAAGGCGGAGGTATTTAAAAATAACTATAAAGAGATCGGGTGGCTTCCGGTGTATGCGGGAAGAGATGAGAAATCCGAAATCCCTCTCCTAGAAGACATGCCCGGCGAATTCACCGCGTTTCACTGGCATGGAGACACCTTCAACCTGCCGGAAGGGGCAAAGAGGCTCTTTGAAAGCGAAGCCTGCAAAAACCAGGGGTTCATTTATGAAAACAGGGTAATAGGGTTGCAGTTTCATCTGGAAATGAGCAACCAGACAATCAGAAACGTAATCGAAAATTGCCGGGATGAACTCATTGAGGGAAAATACATCCAGAAAGAAGATGAAATGCTGGACAGGGATGATCTCCTTAAAGAATCCAGACAATTAATGTTCAGGCTGCTGGACAACCTTGAAAAAACAATTACTCACTGAAACATGTCCTCAAACAAAAAGTAGAGGCAAAAAAGTCAATACTGTATACGAAAGAAGTTCAGAGAAGAAATTTCAAGCCATGAATTTGCTACAGTTGTTATAAAATTAAAAAGTTTCTAAGAGAATAAGGTCTTTCAGGACATCAGGAAACAAAATGTCCTTAAATCCTTTTGAGAAGGATATTAAGTCAGCTCTAAAAGCTCCTTCTTTTCGACCACTTCTTCAGCAGAAGCTTTCCAGGAATTCGATCCGCAGGGAAAATTAAATACGTAATTTCAGACAGAGGCCCCAAAAAATATCAGGCCAGCTCGTTTCTCGTTGTCGATTTCAGGACATGCCGGAAACCGTCGTTAGACACCATGGGGAGTTAGTTTTATACCAACAGCATGGCGATAGCCACAACTAACAAAAACATCAGGGTATACGTGCCAACTATCACATTGTTCTGCTGCATGGGAAACCTTCCATATAGGGATTTGTAAAATATCTCCGATAGTGAATTTATAATTATAAAAATCAGAATCTTCAGTATTATTTATGTAAGATTGGGATAAATAGCTTTCTATTTTAACTCACCAGGGAATTATTTTACATAGTAATATTATGTATAGGAGTAAAATAAGCGATTTTTTCAGCTTTGAGAACCTGAACTATTTTTTCCTGGACATGTTATGCCCAAAAAAAGCGACCATGAAATATGCAGTCCTAAAAATAATATACAGTCTGAGAAAATAACCGCTGTCTGGAAAAAGTAAATCATGTCTGAAAAAAGGTAGCTCTGAAAAAATTTATTCGAAAAAAGTAACCCTGAAATCGAGGAAAACTGAATTTCCCTTCCTGCCTTCCTCGTCGTCCAGGGCCTCTCCACGATTACTCTTTTGCAGGTTCACACATCCTGCGCTTCCTGTCTTTTCACCTTTTTCCAGGCCTTTCCAAACCCCTCTTACCACAACTTCTTCTCGGGGTTTCTTTTCCGGGCCTGGTATAAAGTGTATGATGAGTCATGTTCCGCTTTTTAAGCCAGGGCCATTTTTCTACAACGTCCTCTGACGGGCCGGCCGTAAACTGGAACAGTTATCAACCTGTACGCCCTACCGGGAAAACCAAGGGCACCTTGGACTCCCGGAGGACCAGGATGAACTTCAGGTACTGATTGGAACCAAAAGAAAATACCTGGTTCCATTTCTAAAACGATTTTTTTGGATCTGAGCTTCACGGGAAACAATATCAGGTATGCCCGAAGAAAGCTTTTTTCTTCAAAGAATTGAATTCTCGCTTCCTAATGGACTCCAATCCCTTTGCCACAAGGGAATTTGAGGTTGATCCAGTACAGTCAGATCCAGTACAAACTGATTAGCGCTAACAAAATAAAAAGTACGCCGAAAGTACCAATTATCACTTTATTTTGCTGCATCATTTTGTTGTGCTGTATCATTTCATCTTGTTGCATGCGAATCATCCAGACCAAATATCTCCGATAACTATTTGTTCGACGATTCAACAAACCGGAATCCACTATCCTACCTATGTGATCAGACAATAAAGACCTTTCTATTTACATTCAAAAAATAGGTTTTTTTCGATGCAGCCTCAATATATTTCATATGAAATACTCCACAGGAAATATTACACAGGAAATATTACACAGGAAATATTACGCAAGAAATATTATGCAGGAAATGCGCGACATATAATAAGAGACAGAGGTATTGGACAGAAAATCCTTGCCATTTTTCCAATACTCAATAAATTCGGAGCCCGGTTGATGCTGTATTTCAATGCTACATTATATAAACCGAGGAAACCTATTTTTCGTAAAAGGGAATCCAGAGTGGGAAGTCAATGGCAAAAAGGCTAAAAGTTGCAAACCCGGCCCGCTGCATAGGCTGCTATTCCTGTATGATGGCCTGTGCAAGGACCTGGTACGATACCATATCTTTGAAAAACAGCAGAATTAACATCCAGACCCGCGGCGGAATCGAAACTCCCTATGCTATGATTGTCTGCCACGCCTGTGTTGACCCTCCGTGCATGAGAGCCTGCCCTCTTGGTGCGCTGACCAAAAGGAAAGGGGGAGGAGTTACTCTCAATAAAGAAATCTGCGACGGCTGCGGAAACTGTATCGAAGCCTGCATAGTAGGGGCAATTCATCTGGATGCGGAAAAAAAAGCCGTAATCTGCAAGCACTGCGGGGTCTGCACAAAGTTCTGCCCACATGATGTCCTTGAAATGATCGAGGTAGAAGACAGCGGGGAATTGAAAGTCACGGATACGAGCCCTGTTGAAGATACGACGTCTGAAAGCCCTACTGCTTCCCATAAAGAGCTTTACGGGAAAAAAGAGCCTGAGGTGAAAAAATGACAACAGAGCAGTACGCTATTCCGGGTCTTAAAAACGTACTTTACATTGACCTGACCAACCAGACTTATCACATTGAGGAAAGACCGGACCTCTATAAAAAATACCTCGGAGGCATAGGAGTTGCCACAAACCTCATGCTCGAAGAATATAAAGAAGGCACTGGGCCTCTTGATCCAGAAATGCCAGTAATCCTGAGCACCGGACCTCTTTCAGGCATATACCCCACCTGTACCAAAACCGTTGCGTTATTCCGCTCCCCCCTTAACGGAGAACTCGGAGAGTCCTATGCAGGAGGGCACCTTGCCATGTCCCTGCGCTATGCAGGATTTGAAACAATCGTTATCAAAGGCTCTTCCAGGTATCCTGTGTATGTGACGGTACACGATGACAAGGTTGCTTTCAGGGACGCATCTTCCATATGGAACCTATCTTCTGCAATTGATGTGGGGCAGATCCTCCGCAGGGTAGAGCCTGGCGCAGGAAGGCGCAGCATTATCAGGATAGGGCCTGCAGGGGAGAAAGGAGTCACGTATGCAAGTGTAAACGTGGACACCTACAGGCACTTCGGACGCCTCGGGCTCGGGACAGTTTTCGGGGCAAAGAAACTCAAGGCTCTTCTTGTTGCAGGACACCAGGAAATTAAAAGCCCTGACCACAATGCCTACAAAAAAATGTACGGAAACCTTTACGAAACGATTGTAAAAACCGGGTTGATGGAAAAGTACCACAACCTTGGCACAAGCGAAAATATCCTGGTCTTAAACGAGCTCAAAGGCCTTCCAACACGGAATCTGCAGGCAACCTCAATCGAGGGGATAGAAGACATCTCAGGGGAGAACTTTGCAGAAAAGTACCTGATCCGCCGGGTTTCGTGTGCCGGCTGTCCCATAGGCTGCGTCCATGTAGCCATGCTGAAGCGTCCTTTCTCAAAAGCCCACGAATATGAAACCCTCAACATTTCCTATGACTTCGAATTAATCTATGCCCTCGGCTCAAATCTTGGAGTTACGGACCCTGAGGCCGTACTGGAGTTGATCGATGCCTGCGAAAAAACCGGGGTTGATATAATCAGCATGGGAGTCATACTCGCCTGGGTTACGGAGATGCAGCAGCGCGGGAAGATTTCCACTGAAGAGACCATGGGGCTCAAATTTTCCTGGGGCAACAAAGCAACATACCTTAGGGCAATAGAGCTTGTAGTCCAGGCTCCTAACGAATTTTACGCAGCCCTCGGAAAAGGGGTGGATTATGCCTCCAAAAAATACGGAGGAGAAGACTTTGCCATCCGCCTGGGAGGGCTGGAGATTCCCGGCTACCACACTGGGCTCGGAAACATGCTCGGGCTTTCTGTTGGAGCCCGGCACTCCCACCTGGACAGTGCGGGTTATTCGGCAGACCAGAAAGCGTTCAACCAGCCGACATCGGATGAGAAAATTGTTGACTACATAATCGATGAAGAGGACCGCCGCAGTGTCCTGAACTGCATGGTTGCCTGTCTCTTTGCCAGAAATGTCTATACATACGAAAACATGGTTCAGGCCCTGAAATGTATAGGGATAGAAAGAACCGAAGAAGAACTCAAAGAGCTTGGGAAGGACATCTTCAGGAAAAAGTACGAATTAAAGAAGAAATTCGGTTTCAGGTTTGAAAACCTTACTCTCCCGAAAAGGTTTTTTGAGACAGCTTCCACTACAGGAAAGCTCGAAGAAGAAAGGGTCAGGAAAGCAATTGAAATGTACAGAGAAAAAAGAGGAGTTTAAGGCTCCCTGAAGCTGCTGCAGCCTTAGAGCCCCCAAATCGATTTAAAAGCCCTGTGAGTAAAAAACCCTGAAATTATGTTCGTTTCCGCAGATCCTGTTGTTCAAGAGCTTGTTTCCGGTACACATTGACTGGTAGAAGGCCTCATGGTTTTCCGTAAGGGTGTTTTCCCCGAGCAGGTTGTTGTTTGAACTCGGCATGTAAATCTCCTGAATGCTGTCGGTCAGCTCGTTTCGGGGCAGCTTGTTTCCGTCCGATCCGCTGAGAGAAATCCCGCAAGCCTTTGTGAGGTTTATGGTATTGTCTGTGAGGGTATTGGAGTTTGCCTTCATAAGCACTATCCCTTCATGGTCCCCTCGATCACATTATTTCTGAGGGTATTTCCATTTACCCTGTTCAGGTAAATTCCAACATCGCTACCGCTGCCCCTGAGGGTAAAGCCGCTGAGCTCAACGAAATCTGCGGTTATCAGAAAAATTTCCCTGGAACCAGGGCTGCTCTGCACGATTACCTGCCCGGTTGAGGTTTCAGGCCCGGCTCTTATTTTCAGTCTCATTTCCACAACAATGCTCTCTGTATATGTCCCGGAGTGCACAGGGATCGTATCGCCGGGCTGTGCCTCGTTAACTGCAGCTATTATTGAGGTAAAGTCCGCGTCCGAAAACTCAGCCATATCGTCATCCATAAAAAGTGAAACCGAAAAGGGAAAAACGAAGCTTCATAAGGAAAAACCTCATACGAAGGAAGCATCGTAAGAAGAATCTTCATCCGGAGGGACCTTAATAAAGTCCTGGGAAGCCTTTGAAAGATATGCAGAAGAATACGATGCCTGGTATGAGAAATATAAACCTGCATACGAATCCGAGTTTCTTGCCCTGAAAACCTTCGTCCCGGAAAATCCGGGAACTCTTAAAACCCTTGAAATCGGAACCGGAACAGGCAGGTTTGCATTTCCTCTCGGGATCAGGTACGGGCTTGAACCTGCAAGGCCAATGGCAGAGATTGCAGAAAAAAGAGGCATTCAAATGGTACTTGGGGTTGCCGAATTCCTGCCCTTCAAAAAAAAGAGTTTTGACCTTATTTTGATTGTAGCTGCCCTTTCTCTTTTCAAAGACCCGGTACAGGCACTCCGTGAAACTGCAGGAGTCCTTAAACCGGGCGGGCAAATTGTCATAGGGATACTTGACAGAAACAGCCTCCATGGAGATTTTTATGAGTCCAGAAAAAAAGAGGGCAGGTTCTCTTCCGAGGCGAAATTTCTCTCAACTGCGGAAGTGTCAGGCTGGCTTACAGAACTTGGGTTTGAAAAAATAAAGATCTGCCAGACTCTTTTCAAGCAGCCGGAGAAAATAGAGCGGATAGAACTCCCACAAAAAGGGTCCGGAACAGGGAGTTTTGCTGTAATTTCAGCCTGGCGACCGGTTGAATAGCCCGGCACCGGCAAAATAATTTAAGGAATAACCCGTGCCGGGTTAGAGAATATACTTAACTTAAACCCGGATGCTGGTTTTTAATTCATGTATTACAGGACGGACCCATAGAACTACCCCGCAGGCTTGTCTGGCGGTCCGTCGAAAGAAAAGAAAAAAATATTCTCAGTAGTTTTCATTTTATGGCTCATATTTTTGGTGGAATTTGTCAAATATCCATTTTTCTCTGTATTCCACTTAATCTTTTTTTCCCGAGATCAATAAGCTTCATCAGCTCCTGATGCTCACTTTCTGAGATCACACTGCCTGGAGCTAAAGTTTTCACAGAACTCCCGTCCGAATAAAGGAGAACTCCGTTCCAGGCTGCAAAATGAGAGCCTGATAGGTATTCACAGGGCAGTTCCCATCTGGATTTTACATTTTCAAAACCTTCAAAGTGGTAGAAAACTGTTCCTTTTTTCAAAATACGGGTAAATTTCAGGAGCACATCAGCCATACTCTCATCCGGTTATTGTTTAAGAAAAAAACTGAAAAGGAGAAAAATAAGTACAGAAAAAGTAAATTTCCGTTTTTAAGGCTTTTTTCATGAATTATTTATTAAGAGTTCTCAGGCGCCTAGCAAAGTAGTTAAAGCCCGATTTCGGTTACTTTTTCTCCTTTTGCATTGGTAACGGTTACGGAAATGTCCTTAAATTTAGGGACGCCCGTACCGCCTGTTTCATCCGAGACAAGCATATTGGACCAGGGGCTGTTAGGCATATACGCAATGCCTCTGTGAGAGGGCTCGTATCCGGATTCCTCAGCTTTGACCACAATCGTTCCGAAAGAGTTTTTCAGGACTACGGTGTCGCCTTTTTTTATGCTCAACTGCTTGAGGTCGGCAGGATCCAGTTTTATTACGGCTGAGCGGTCCCGGTATTCTTCCCCAAAACGATTTTCAATCATCGCTTTGTCCTGGAAGATATCCCTGTAGGTTATAACCCTGACCTTTATTTCAGGGGCTTTAAGAAAAGATCCGAAATCCATCAGAGCGCCTCCATTATCTTTTTGAGAACAGCTTCATCCGAGAGCCGGTTTGTCTCAACAACAGGTTTAAAGTCTACCTTAATCCCGTCCATACGTGTGGCACTTCCTCCTGATTCCACCCCGCTGATTGCAGTGTTTATATAGACTTTTGCATTTCTGGAAGTAAGGGTTTCGCAGGGGTCCAGTGAGATGACAGGAATTTCGAGCAGGTTCTTTGCAACGGACCTGGGCAGGCTTGAAAGCGGGTCTGAACCGATGATAAGGGCTGCATCCACGGTTTTTGCTTTAAGGGATTCAACGATCGAATATTCAGGGCCGTGTTTTACAGATCCGTCTTCGAATTTTACGCTGTTTACGTACCCTGTTTCCTCAAAGAGGTTTTCATTAAAGCCCCGCATGTTGTAGTGCCCTACCATGGGTATAAGGTGGAAATTTGCTTTTTCGTTAAGGGTATCCATGAGCCTGAGAAGAGGTTCGAGGTTTTCCAGGGAGTAGATCAGGCCAAGTCCTACAAAGACCACGCCGAATTTTGCCCCTTTCAGGATATTTGCCAGTTCAAGGATTCTTTTTGGGGGGAAGTTGTAGGAGGTTTTCGGAAGCTTTCCTGAAAGTGCTGCAATCAGGGCATCGATGAACTCGGCATCTCCTCCCGGCGGGATCTGGAAGAAATAGTTCCCGCAGATCTTTGCAGTATGGGACTTCCGGACATCTATTGCAATTGCAGTCCTCTCTTCTTCCCAGCCCCGCTGCTTTTCCGTGCCCCTGGGGAAATAGGAATGTTTTGAAAGGTGGCGGGGGTGAGAGTCCGAAGGGTCTGCTCCCCAGAAAATGGTAACATCGGCTTTATTTCTCACGTCATCAAGAGTACAGGTCTTGAACCTGTTTTGAAGGAGGGCTTCAACCACACGCCCCAGGCAGAATGAGGAAGTATCGTCAAGGGTTGCATTGGTTTTTTTTGCAAGCTCGATTGCAAGTTTCTGGGTTTCATTGGTAGATGTCCCAAGCCCGAAAATCAGGGGGTTTTTTGCATTCTTCAGGATAGCTGCAGCTTCACTGATTGCAGTTGCTTCATCAACAGGCTTGTTGTCAACCCGGAAAACTGCACTATCCCTGCCTTCTTTCATGTGGGCTACCCCAACCCGGCAGGCGGTATAGACTTTGTTTACGATGTTCTTTTCAGACTCGACCTCGATATCGTCGCAGAGCATTCCACAGCCTGTGCATACGTAATAATTTTTCTCCATCCTCTCAGCCTCACACAAACTCGATTGCCTCTACAGGGCAGGTTACTATACAGCCGTTACAGAGGATCTTGTTCTTCCCGAATCTGCGGCACTCCCCCAGGTTCTGGGCTTTGACAACTCCATCTTCGACGATAAGGACCAGCTTATGTGCATTCCTGGGGGCATTTCCCGAGCCTACTCCATAGGGATCGTTTGCTACATTAGGAGGGCAGGCAACGACACAGTTTCCGCAACCGAAACAGAGGTCTTCATGCACTATGAGTCCGGTTTCGGTTGCTCCTTCCGACGGCTTGAAAATGCCGCTGATCTTTTCGTAGTTTTCTTTGTATTTGGGTTCCTCTTTCAGGGGCGGGCAGTCCTCAGGTGTCAGCTCGCGGGCCATAAGGGCAACTGCAAAAGCCATACAGGAGGCCTTTCCACATTTTTTGCAGTTCGTCTTTGGAAGCATCTGATAGAGTTCCATTGCATTTGTCATTCAGGTCACCCTTGAGTCAAATTTGTCCTATAGTAAATTAAAGAAACGGCAGGTCAATACCACACTATGGAAATAGTATCCGTAAAGGCCAGTAGTGTGAACCGGAAATTACTCATTAGAATATCCGATTTGAAGGAAATGCGATCTAAGAATATTGAATGTCTAAGAGCATTGGAATACAATGTTAATAGATTTATTAAAGAGATGAATTTAATCCACCTTAAACTATTGCTTTTTAATTCTCAATGTTAATTTTGAGTTACAGTGTTAACAGGCTTCATGTTCCCAGATAAGGTTTTTGCCTTCTGCAGGCTGAAAGATGCATTTCAATTTAAGTGAAAATGATGCATTTAATTTAAGTGAAAATATTGAGTGTAAGTTAAAAGCTTTGAGGGCTGGAAAAGGACAAAAAGTATTTATAGAGATTGCCCTCTTCCGCCTTTGCTAATAGTACTTAAAGCCCGTTTTTGAAGCAGGTCTGGCAGAACAAAGTCCGATCAGGAGGGCTTAAAGAAAAGTTCACAGTGGCAGTTTCCGTCTTTTTCAATTTCATCTTTATGATAGATGCAGGGGCAAACGATCTTTTTATCCTCATTCTCGTCCCCGGTTACTATCCTGCAAGGACAGTAGCGCCTCCCGAACTTTTCAACCCTTGAAGCAAGCCCGTCAAGAACATAATCAAGAGCCTCCTTATCCGGGTTAAGCCTGTAACCTGCTTTGCTTGCGTATTTTTCTGTCCATTCATACATCTTATCTTTTAATTCATCATGTCCACTCATTAGAGTTCCCTCCTGTTTTTGTAAGAGTGATACTGGTTATTCGTAAGAAGGTCGTACACGGAAATATTAGGTAGAGAGTCAGGAGCACACTTATTCCGGCACAATTGCCTGAGAACTGTAACCTATTCAGGTTTATTAAGAATTATTTTCGAGAATTATTTTCGAGAATTATTTTCGAGAATTATTTTCGAGAATTATTTTTGAGAATTATTTTCGAGAATTTTATTAGACCCCTGCTCACAGGAAAATTCCCGCATACATAAAGTTATTAAATAACAATTCGACACTGACTGATAGATTACGGATTAAGTTCTCAAACTATAAATTAATTGGTGAGCCCAAAAAATCTTCGATCAGTCTGTCTGAGATTGTCCTCTCAAATTAACCAGACTCGCTCCCGGAAACTAAAACACAGGCCTTAACAGGAATCCGAAACTTAATATATATGCAATTAGCATAACTATAATATAAATATTATCTATAATATATAAAATATGTATAAATATTTTCTCCAAAATAGTAGATAAAGCAGATTATTATACATCCAAATAGCTCGTCATCCAGGATAATCTGAAAGCCACTGGAAAAGCTAAATGGCTACTGCTTCAGGTTACTGGTTTTTAATTTGGTATGATTCATTATGAAAAAGCTGCAGGGCAGAGGCTTGGAAAACCTTTACAAAATAAAGGTTTTGATTTTGTATAAAACGGCTACATTTTTATCCTGTTTGAGGGAAAATTTATATCGAGATTTATAAAACACAAAGTCCACCGGTACCCGGAAAGCCTGAAGGAAAACCTGAATGGAAAACTAAAGGTAAAAATAAAGGAAAAACTGAAGAAAAGCTTTTCCAGGCTTTGCAAAAAATAGCTGAACCGGGACCATACAGGACCTTACTTTTACTGCACGGGCGTTAATGATGTGCAGAAAGGCGTTTTAGAATTATAATTTTCAAAATTTTAACTTATAAATTATATATATGGATACATCAAAAGATATATCAGAACTCAATCCTAAGAATATTTGTAAATATAAGGAGTCAACAAGCATGCGAATCGGAGTCTACATTTGCCATTGCGGACTGAACATTGCAGGAGTAATTGACGTTTCAGCCCTTGAGGAAATGGCAAACGAACTGGAAGATGTGGTGCTTGCCCGGGAAGTACAGTTTCTATGTTCCGATTCCGGACAGGAAGGCATCATCAAGGACATAAAGGATAACAAAATCGACAGGGTTGTGGTAGCTGCCTGTTCCCCGAGGCTGCACGAAAAGACCTTCAGGCACGTAATGGAAAAAGCCGGTCTTAACCCTTACCTTATGGAAATGGTAAACATAAGGGAGCAGTGCTCCTGGGTGCATGCGGATGACCCGCAGATGGCGACCCAGAAAGCTTTTGACCTGATAAGGATGGGGGTTGCAAAAGCCCGGTTCCTCAGGGAACTGAGTGCAACAAGCTCAAAAGCCAGCAGAAATGTGCTTATCATAGGGGGAGGGGTTGCCGGGATCGAAGCTGCCTTAAACCTTGCAGAAGCCGGTTTTCCCGTAACCATGGTCGAGAGGGAGTCTACAATCGGAGGCAAAATGGCCCTGATGAATGAAGTATTCCCGACAAACGACTGCTCTATCTGCGTGCTTGCCCCCAAAATGACGGAAGTCCAGAACCACCCCAACATTACTCTTTACACATATTCCGAGGTTACCGATATCTCCGGATCGGTCGGAAAATTCCATGTTAAAGTCAAACGCAAACCAAGGTTCGTGCTTGAAGACAAATGCAAGGGCTGCGTTGACCTCTGTGCCGGGGTCTGCCCCGTCGAAATCGAAAACCCCATGAACTACGGGATCGGAAAGAGCCGGGCTATCTATATGCCAATCCCCCAGTCCGTCCCGCAGGTAGTGCTGATCGACCCTGACCACTGTGTGGGCTGCGGGCTCTGCCAGCAGGCCTGTCCTGCGGAAGCTGTGGATTATGCGCAGAAGCCGGAGGAAATTGAATTTGAAGCCGGAGCCGTAATCGTTTCAACAGGCTACCAGCTCTTTGACGCCTCCCGGAAAAAAGAGTACGGGTTTGGGAAATATCCTGATGTCATAACGAATATGCAGCTTGAAAGGATGCTGAACTCGGCAGGGCCCACAGGGGGAAGAGTCCTTGTGCCTTCCACCGGCCAGCCCCCGAAAAGCGTTGCATTCATCCAGTGTGTCGGGTCAAGGGACAAAACTGTCGGGAACGAACACTGTTCAAGGGTCTGCTGCATGGCAGCCCTCAAAAACTCCCAGATGATCAGGGAACGCTACCCTGATACCGATGTTACGATTCACTATATCGATATCCGGGCTGCCGGGGAGATGTACGAAGAATATTACGCAAGGACGCAGGGAATGGGCGTTGACTTCATCCGCGGAAAGGTTGCCGAGATCTATGCCGGCGAAGATGGGAGGCCGGTTGTCCGTTACGAAAATACCCTGGAATCCAGCGTTGAAGAAGAAGCCCACGACCTCGTTGTGCTTTCCACAGGTTACGAACCGACGAAGGCTGCAGAGGGTATTGGAAGGATGCTTAACCTTGCCCGGCGCCCGGACCGCTTCTTTGCAAGCGCCCACCCGAAAATGCGCCCTGTGGATGCTCCTGTAAGCGGAGTCTTCCTCGCAGGCTGTGCCTCGGGGCCCAAAGAAATCCAGGTCTCCATAGCCCAGGGCAGTGCCTGTGCCTCCAAAGTTATGCAGCTTCTCGGGACGGGAGAACTTGAAGCCGATCCCATGGGAGCCCATGTTGACCCTGAAAAGTGCATAGGCTGCAGGACATGTGTGGAAGTCTGCAAGTTCGGAAAGATCAGCATTGAAGATAAAAAAGCTGTTGTGGACGAAGTCTCCTGTTATGGCTGCGGAGACTGCAGTGCCGCATGCCCTGTAGGGGCAATTCAGATGCGGAACTTTGAAAACGAGCAGATCCTTGCTCAGGTCAGGGAGGCAACTGCGCACAAGTCCCAGAGCCCCTTTATTGTGGCATTCCTCTGCAACTGGTGCAGTTATGCCTGTGCCGACCTTACAGGGATGTCAAGGATCCATTACCCGACAAATATCAGGGTCATCCGTACCATGTGTTCGGCAAGGGTAAACCCGGAATTCGTGCTTGAAGCCCTCAAAGGCGGAGCGGACGGCGTGCTTGTCGCGGGCTGCAGGATGGACGAGTGCCACTATATCCACGGAAACTTTGATGCGAAAAAGCGTATGGATGTCTTAAAAGAGATCATAAAGGAAATCGGGCTTGACCCTAAAAGGCTCAGGACCCTCTGGATTTCGGCTGCCGAAGGGGAACGTTTCTCAAACACGATTAACGAGTTTGTAAAGGAACTTGAAGAAATAGGACCCATAGGGAGCGAGTTCAAGCCGGAATGTGCCGGAACCGGATTCAAGGAGGTGGCACAGTGAGCGAGAAAAATCCCGAAGAATGCCCGGAACAGGAAACTCAGGTATGTGGCGGATGCTGCTGCGGAGCCGGAGAAAACGATGAGCCCGAAAAAGGAGAAAACGAAACTGAGGAACTCGAATCCGAGGAGTTCGAGGAGCCGGTAGAAACAGGGCCTGAAGAAGAAAACCAGGAAAAGATCACGGTTACAACCAGCATGGACCTGCAGGGAACCCATTTTCTCTATACGCAGGCGACCGAGAAGTCCCTCAAGACTCTCGATTACGATTACAAGCGCTGCAACGGCTGCGGGATCTGCGTGGAAATCTGCCCCACAAAAGCTCTTGAACTGGGCCCCATGCATGAGATTGCAACCGGGCTTGATGCTCCTCCTGTGATGATGGACCTTGATAAATGCACCTTCTGCAGGATGTGCTCGAATCTCTGCCCTGTGCATGCCATTTCCTTCGAAGCCTTGGGAGAGGTCCCTGATGAAAAGCAGTACCCAAAATACGATGCGTTTGTAAATATCAACGAGAAATGCCTTCCCTGTGCCCTTTGTGAGGGAGCCTGCCCGCAGGACGCAATCGAAGTCGAGTTCACCTTCCCGAAAAAAGAAGAGATAGCTCCCTTTAAGGAAGGGGCGGAGGGAGAGATCGAAATCGATACTGAGAAATGCAACTTCTGCGGGATCTGCGCCCGGTTCTGTGACGCTTTCCTCCTGCTTGAGCGCGAACCTACCCCTGAGAACCCCGTACCTTTTGAGCAGCTCCTTGTTGATACGGACAAATGCGACTACTGTGTGCTCTGCCAGGACCTCTGTCCTGAAGAGGCGATAAAGGTTAAAGGGGAACGCCCCTGCGAAGCCCCGAAGGTGGAAGGCAAGGTGAAGGTTGACGACCTTAAATGCACACAGTGCGCCCGCTGCCAGGCTGTCTGCCCCTACGAAGCTGTGGACCTGCAAAAGCCCATGGAAGGGAAACTGAGCCTTATTGAGCTAAACCTGAAAGAGTGCGACCCCCAGGGCTGTCGCGGCTGCTTTAATGTCTGCCCCTCGGAACTCTGGTACGTGCCGACAGACCCAGAAGACCCTAGAAAGATTGCCTTTGCCGAGGATTTCTGCATGTACTGCGGGGCCTGCGTGAAAGCCTGCCACCTTGCAGCCATAAAAGTGGAAAGAACCGACGTCCACCACACCGAGATCCCGGATACCCCCTGGGCTGCCCAGTGGAGGGATGCTATCGAGTCCCTGAAGACCGGAGTCCGGAAAGGAGTTGACCGTGCCGTCTTCAGAGAAACGGAAACCCTCAAAGCCCAGAAGTTTATGGGCATAGAGCCCCCGTGTACCGATGAGGAAACGCTTGCAACCGTGCAGGCAAAAATCGATTCCCTCATGCCTGCCCTTAAGAGTGCAAAGGTCAGGAAACTCTGGGAAACCGACTCCCCTGAAAACGCTGCTGCAGCCGTGAAAAAGAAGATTGAAGGCTGAATTGAAATCTAATTGAAGGCTGAATTGAGAGCTAAGCGAAGGCTGGATTGAAGCCGGAGGTAAGCTAAAAGGCAATCGCCTGCCAGGGCTACAGGAAGAAGCGCAAAAGAAGTCCCGCTGAATAAAAATCGAAAGATGTAGATGCAGTAAACAGAAACCTGAGGTTGAATGTGATTTTTTGGGATCCTCAACCTCGGACCCTGCATTTTTCGCTTATAATCATTACCGGTACCTTGCAGTGCAGGACAACTTTTTCTGCCACACTTCCGAGCAGTAGCCTGTCAAGCCCGGTCTTGCCGAGGGTTCCCATGACAACGACGTCCATTTCGTTGTCTTCAGCATAACGGATCAGCTCGTCTGCCGGATGCCCTTCAAGCAGGATGGGATCCACATCGACCTTTTCCATCTCTCCTGCCCTTTTTACATAACTGACGGCAGCATGCCCCTCTTTTTTCAGGGCTTCATTCATCCTTTCCCAGTCAAAATCCACAGCCATAGAAGAGAAATAATCCGTGGACACCACATATACCGCATAAACAGTGCCCCCGCTCAAACGGGCAAGCTCTATCGCATAGTTAGCAGCGATCCTGGAACAGACCGAACCATCGGTTGCGACCATTATTTTCCTGAAATTAACGGTTCCCATTCAGTAACCCCAATTACTTTATTCACCTGCAAGAAATATAATTGCATCGGATTTAAAGGAGTTAAAAGGAAGAGAAATTTAATTTATGGGAGAGTTAAATGGGCAGAGAACTGGACAAAGGTCATCCCAGTGCAGCATAACTTTTTGTCCTTGATTATACGAATACAAACTATGAAGATAGACGACGAGAAATACAGGCTGCTGGAAGAGAAGGCAAAAGAGCTGGGTGCAAAAAGTCTCAGACTCTTGCCTGCAGAAAATATCGTGGTAGAAGACCGAACTGTCCTGAAATGCATTTTCGGCTGCAACGGCTACGGAAGCCGTGTTTGTCCCCCCTTTATCCCGACAGTGGACGAATTCAAAAAAATGCTTGCAGACTACGAATGGGCCCTTCTAGTTGAATGGAAATCCGATAATATATTTTCCCGGGAAGTCAGCGAGAATTTCGTAAAATACAGCTTCGAACCGCCTGAAGACGAAGCTGTAAAACAGCAGTTCCAGAATAACCTGAAAACAATAATGAAAGACCGAAAAGAAACGATTCAGCCTGGCGTCCTTGAACTCGAAAAACTCGCCTGGACCCTGGGATATAACACCGCCCTTGCCACTTTCCCGGGCATGTGTACCTGGTGTGCCACAAAAGACTACTCCGGCGTAAACTGTGCAGGCGCAGGCGGGCCCTGCCATCATCCGACCCTCCGCAGGCCGTGCCTTATGGGGCTCGGGGTAAGGATGGACAAAACCCTGGAAAAACTTGGCACTCCGCTTCAAAAGTTCCCGCTGGATGATACGGCTCCGGTACCGTATACGTTGATTTTGCTGGACTGAAAGGGGAAATCCCTAATCCATTTACAGATTATCAAATAGGGAATTTATGGCTTTGTAGAAATTCTCTGAAATAACAAATTTCCATTAATTTGAACTGAATAGCCTGAGGGATTTTTACATATCAATTTTCAATTGATTGTATCTGATTTCATGGAGAGATCAAAGCTAAATTGCTCATCTGGTAGCAGGGCGCTGGAGTGGAAGGCTGAATCCGAAGATACTGTACTTTCCATACTCACTTTTGACCCAGACATCTCCTCCATGGAGTTCAACAAGTTTCTTGACAAGGGATAAGCCCAGACCTGTGCCTTCATGCTTCTTTTCGGTGTTTATTTCATCGGACCCTTCAACCTGAGAAAAAGGTTTAAAAAGTTTGGGGATGTCTTCTTCCTTTATCCCTATGCCCCTATCTTCAACCTCGAATTGCATAAACTCTTCAACTATTCTGACCCTTACTGTAATGTTTCCCCCGTCAATTGAGAACTTGCTGGCATTCCCTATGAGGTTGTACAGTATCTGTTTTAACTTACCACTGTCTGCCTCTACTATATCAACATCATGTTCTATGTCGGTGCTGATAGTTATTCCCCTGCCGCTTGTAGCCGGCCTCATAACTTCTGTTATCTCCCTGACTATCAGGGGAACCGAGACCTCTTCATACTGTAGTTCCATTTTTCCGGCTTCTGCTTTTGATAAGTCAAGTATGTCATTGATGAGGCCGAGCAGATGCTTGCCGCTTATGGATATGTTTTTTGCATATTTCATCTGTTTTTCATTTAAGGGTCCTGCGTAGTTCTCAATAAGCAGATCGGAAAAGCCAATGATCGCATTAAGAGGCGTTCGAATTTCATGGCTCATACCTGCCAGGAATTTGCTTTTAGCAGTGTTTGAAGCCTCAGCAAGTTCCTTTGCTTCCAGAAGAGTCTGCTCCATTCTTTTCCTTTCGGTAAGGTCTATTTCCATGGAGAATATCTCAAGCTGGTCTTCAGGTATCTGGACGGCTGAATAGCTGGAAAATACAGGGATTTTTTCCCCCTTCTTCGTTAAAAAAGTATTTTCCGATGCACTGACATAAGTTCCATCTTTTTGCATGGAACCAATGATCTTTAAAAAATCATTTTTATTTTCACAGGGAACTATAAGCTCGGTCAGTTTCTTCCCCATGGCTTCATTTTTGGGATATCCATACATTTTTTCGCTTGCAATGTTCCAGTAAATTACAGTATAGTCCGGATCAAAGCCCTGGACTGCAACCTCTGGCACATTGTCAATAAAATTCTGAAATTTCAGTTCACACAGGTAAAGCTTTTTCTCCTGAACTTCAACAGTTCTTAAAAGACCTACCTGCTTGTTGAGAACCATATATATTATATTGGCAATCAGAAGAACCAGAATAAATGTAAGTGTCTTAATAAAAGTCACATCACCGGGAGTGAGTCCATTTACAAGGACACTTTCGAGCCAATTTGCAATATACAGCCAGGCACGATAAAGGACTATAAAAAAAAGCAAAATTGTTGTCACAGCCACAGAATATGGTTTTGCGAACCATTCCTTTAGTCGGAGCGGGTCCATGTCCTCTTGATCGCTTTTCATTTCCATAACTTCCAGTAATGCAATTTCCGCAAAATAGTGAATCTCTGCAATGCCGATACAACTATTTTATATCTGCCGCAGATATGATATATAATAAGAATGTTATATATATAACTATACAATTACCGATATCTCTTTTAGAGGATTGGCTATGCATTAAATATATGATAAAATTAAAGGAGAAGATATAATACCCGATATAGAGTCAGTATCAACCCATCTGAATATTTTTCTTTTCTTGATACTGGTAAATTCACTTTTGTCAAGATTTGCAGTGGTAACCTCTCCTATCTCACCTGCACCCGGCGTATCCACTATGTATTTTGCAGTCGCTTTTATGATCGTTTTCGCCCTCTGGTATGGAATATGGGGAGGGGTTTCTGCCTATCTTGGCTGTATGATAGGAGCAGGAATCCTTGCGGATATGCCCTTTTCATTAAATGTTGTATGGTCACTTGCCGATCTCTGGCAGGTCCTCATACCCCTGATGGCTTTTGCATACTTCGGGGTCAACATAAGGCTAAGAACAAAAAGGGACATGGGGATGTTCCTTTTGTTCGGGTGTCTGCTTAACAACTTTATCGGTGCGCTGTGGGGTGCCTTAATGATAGTCATGGACGGCATGGTCCCATGGACTGAATTTTTGGTGACATTTGAAGGATGGTTCATTGGCAATGTTATTACTACACTGGCGATTGTACCATTTTGCCTCAAGTACGTCACTCCATATATCCAGCAGACAAAATCTTACGTCCATAATTACTGGATCTGATTATTAGGGTAAATCTGATTATTAGAGTAAATCTGATTATTAGAGTAAGTATGAAAAGAGGTATCTCGGGAGTTTGAGAGTGTGATCCGGAATAGGTAAAAAAATAGAAAATAAATATTAAATATCGTTTTAATTCCCCGAAAGGATCATTTAATCAAAAAACTGGCTCTGATCCGGGAAAGAAAAATGCCCCTGTACTATGAGCCATCTGTCCTCGCGCTTCTCAAGCACCTCTGTGACCCTTGACTGGAATTTAAGGTTCCGTCCATCCATTTTTCCCTTGAAAACGGCATCAATAGCTGCCCAGGCAACATTACCGGCTGCTGAGATGGAAATCCATTTGTACTCGAGAGCCGGCTCCTCGATTTGAGCCCAATCGCGCTCAAACTGAGCTTTGATCTCTTCTGGACCTACCCGCTTCTCGTCTGCACCGGTGCCGTAAATAACAACATCAGCATCTGGCGCAATAAGGGACATTGCACTGTTCAGGTCGCGTCTGGCGTAACTCTCTGCAAATTTATCAAGGACAGCTTTGACTGCTTTTTCAGTCACACTATCTGCTTTCACACTATCTCCCTCAAAATAATTTGTTAGTTTGGCAAATAGATTGGAACTAATGTATATAAAATATTTGACAGTTTGACAACGGTAATGGTTTGAGGGAAAAAAATGGGAGCGATTCCTGTTTCACGCACAAAAAAGCAAAAGTAAGAAGTTTAATACCTTCTGCTATTCCTTTTTCTGTCTTTTTATCGGATTTCCGGAATAGATACCTTTATACATTCTACCGCACCTTTTACATTCAGTTTCTTACTGACAATTCCCGATAACTGCTAATGCAGCACCTAAAAGAGCTAAGAGAGGAAACAAGCGCAGAAAGAGGGTTTAAAAGAAGAGGAAAAAATAGTGAGCCGATGGGCTTAAAAGTGAAGGAAGAGCAAAGAGAGCTGGATTTGAAAGAGAAATTAAAGGAAAACTAAAGGAAAAATAAAGAAAAACTAAAGGGAAGACTAAAGGAAAAATTAGAGAGATTTAAAAAGGATTAAGGCGCCTCCTGCTTAGATTCGGGTGAAAATATGGAAAAATACGATTATAGTGAACTTGGGCTGAAAGCCGGGCTTGAAATTCACCAGCAGCTGGACTCAAAAGAGAAACTGTTCTGCAGGTGTCCTACCCTGATCAGGGACATCGGGGATTCGGACTTCGAGTTTTTCAGGTATCTCAGGGCTACGGAAAGTGAGATGGGAGAAAAGGACAGGGCTGCGGTGGAGCAGACAAAGATCAGGAGGAAGTATATTTACAAGGCTTATGACTCGACCTGCCTTGTGGAAAATGATGAGGAACCTCCACGGGAACTCAATAAGGAAGCCCTGGACATTTCCCTCGGGGTTGCCAAGCTTTTCAACATGAAGCCTGTTGATCAGATGCATGTAATGAGAAAGATCGTTGTGGACGGGTCAAATACCAGCGGCTTTCAGAGGACTGCATTTCTGGCAAGTGATGGGCACATTGAGACCTCGGAAGGGCGCTGCGGGATTGACAGCCTCTGCGTGGAAGAGGAAGCCGCCCAGAAAATCGAGGAAATAGGAGACTCAATAATCTATTCCCTGGACAGGCTCGGGATTCCGCTTGTCGAAATTGCAACCGCACCTGACATCAGGTCCCCAAGGCACGCCCGGGAGGTTGCAGAGTATATAGGGATGGTGCTCAGGTCCACTGGGAAGGTGAAGCGAGGGCTTGGCACGATCAGGCAGGACGTCAACATCTCAATTGCCAGAGGGGCAAGAGTCGAAATTAAGGGAGTACAGGCCCTTGACCTTATAGAAGACATCGTCCGCAGGGAAGTTGAGCGGCAGTTGAACCTTCTTTTTATCAGGCAGGAACTCCTTGAAAGAAAAGCCTTTGTCTGCGAAGAAATCTATGACGTAACAGGGCTTTTCATGGACACGAAGTCCAAGGTCCTGCAAAAAGGGGTAAAGAAAGGCGCAATCCTGGCCGCCCTCCTGAGGAAATTCGATGGGCTTGTAGGCAAGGAAGTCCAGCCGGGGAGAAGGCTGGGGACTGAGTTTTCTGACAGGGCAAAGACTGCAGGCGTCGGAGGGATTTTCCACACGGATGAGCTTCCGAACTATGGAATAACCGAAAAGGAAGTCCAGGCTGTAAGAGACGCTATCGGCGCAAACCCGGAAGATGCAGTCATCATGGTTGCAGACGAACCCGAAAAGTCCAGGCTTGCAATTGAGGCAGTAATTAACAGGGCAAAGGAAGCCATTGAGGGAATCCCTGAAGAGACCCGAAAAGCCCTTCCTGACGGAAACACTGCTTATATGCGCCCTCTTCCGGGCGCCGCAAGGATGTACCCTGAAACCGATGTCCCCCAGATAGAAATCTCGCAGGAATATTTTGATTCCATAGAGCCCCCGGAACTCCTGACCGAAAGGGCAAAGCGGTTTGCCTCCGAAAGCGGCCTGAATAAAGAGCTTGCCGAAAAAGTGGCTTACTCAAGGCATCTGCCCCTCTTCGAGGCTCTCCTTGAGGCCTACAGGAAGGACGCAAATGTTAACTCAACCCTTATTGCCAGGACCCTTGTAGGAATCGTGCCTGAGATCCGGAGAAACGGGGTTGAGACGGACAACCTCACGGATGAACACTTCAAAGGGCTTTTTGCAGCTATTTCAAACCAGGAAATTGCAAAAGAAGCCATTCAGGACCTTCTGACTGCCCTTGCAAAAGAGCCCGAACTGACCGTCCAGCAGGCGATTTCAAAGCTCGGCCTGAGCGCCTTTGACCCCGAGGAAGTCGAAAACTTCATCAAAAAGATGGTCATGGAAAAAGGAGATTTCATCAAAGACAAAGGGCCGGCTGCCCTCGGTCCTCTCATGGGCATCGTCATGAAGGAGTACAGAGGCACAGTTGACGGAAAGATCCTGAGCCACATGCTGAAAAAAGAGATAGATAACTTTATCAATCAGGGATAAAACCCTGACCTTTTTTCTGCATCTGTTTTTCTGTTATTCTATTTTCCTTCTATTGTTTTGCCTTCTATTTTTTTTCCTTTTTTTGTTTTGCCTTTTAGTTCTATTCCGGTTCTCCTTTTACCACTACTTCTTTCGTAATTTTCTTTCCTTTTCCCACCATTTTCAGGTTCTGCTTTTTCAGTTATTTTTCTTACTTTTTCGTCCCTACTTTTTCTATCTTATTTCTTTCGCATCTTCCAGAACTTTTTCAAAAACAAACAAATATTCTTTGCAAAATACAAATAAAATTGTTATAAAATCCAGGCAGCTTGTGAGGGAACTTATTTATGTAAGATAACTTTTTATATTAACTAAAAGATCTTCTTACTTACAACATAAAAACTCAGTTGAGAAGTATGCTCTAATGGTATTTCAAAACCATACGATATCAGACGACTTAATTCCTGTCTGCCGGGGTTGAGCTTGCAAAAGGGGGATATAAGTATGAAATTATACCTTAGCCTAGCATATATCGGTTTCATATAGAAACTACCAAAAATGCAAATGAACTGCAAAACCTCTTAACGGGAAATGAGGGACATGATGTTCCTTTTATATTGCAAATCATAACGTTGCGGAGAAAACCCCCATGAAAGTACTGCTTGTAGACGACGACCCAGTATTCTTAGAGCTGTCAAAAACGTTCTTAGAGGTATTCCACGACATAAACTCCGATACCGTGGAATCCGCAGGACAGGCTCTTGAGAAGTTAGATGAGCTCTCCTATGACGTAGTAGTTTCGGATTATGATATGCCTTATATGGATGGCATTTCGTTTCTGAGAACTATCCGTGATAAGAGGATTAATATCCCGTTCATCCTGTTTACGGGAGTGGGCAAAGAAGAAATTAAGGGTAAGGCTATCGAAAACGGCGTAGACTCTTTTATTCAGAAAAGAGGAGATCCTAAAGCTCAGTACTCCGAACTATCACAGCGGATCTGGCAAATAGTTAAAAATAATTCAGGTTACTGAGGATTACAAATACAGATCGTATATCATTGAGCACTTTTACTTAACCATTTTTAACTACCCATTTTTAACTACCCATTTTTAACTACCCATTTTTAACTACCCATTTTTAACTACCTATTTTTAACTACCCATTTTTAACTACCCATTTTTAACTACCCATTTTTAACTACCCATTTTTAACTACCCATTTTTAACTACCCATTTTTAATTCATCCCTCCACTCCTGAGGAAAACTAGAAAAAACGCACATGAATTCTCCGAATAACAGGCACAAAAAATGAAAGTGCATAAAATACTTTCATGCCAAATAACAGTGGAAGACTCTGAAAATATTTCTGTTCAGCCGAAACCGTTTTCTGGATATATATAAGTGGTATTATACTCATTATATAAGGGGGATTTTGTGGTTCAGGAGTATAAGTTGCATATAGGGGGAGAGTCGAGAGACTCGTCAACCGGAGAAACTTTTGATGACATCAATCCTGCTACTCTTGAAAACCTTGCCACGGTACAGGTAGCTGGAAACGAGGACGTGGACAGGGCAGTTGAGGCGGCAGAGGAGGGGTTCAGGGTATGGAGCGAGGTTCCGGCACCCAGAAGGGCTGAAGTGATCTTCAGGGCGGCTCGAATTCTACAGGAGAGAAAGGAAGACCTTGCCATACTCATGACTGAAGAGATGGGAAAGGTGCTGCCCGAAACAAGGGGAGATGTTCAGGAAGCAATAGACATTGCCATTTATGCCGCAGGTGAAGGCAGGCGGATGTTCGGGGAGACAACGACTTCCGAACTCAAGGACAAGTTCTGCATGACCGTGCTCAGGCCGATAGGAGTTGTGGGCGTGATAACACCCTGGAACTTTCCTCTTGCAATTCCCGGCTGGAAGATCATGCCGGCCCTTATAGCAGGAAATGCAATCGTGTTCAAGCCTGCGAGCGACACACCCCTGCTTGCAATTAAACTCGTAGAAATCCTGATGGAAGCAGGCCTGCCTCCGGGAGTTGTAAACATTGTGCCCGGACCTGGGGGAAGCGTTGGAAAAGCCATAGTCCAGCATCCCCGAATAAAAGCAATTTCCTTTACAGGAAGCCTTGAAACAGGGAAATGGATCATGGAAGAATGTGCAAAAACCATGAAGCGGGTCTCGCTGGAACTGGGAGGCAAAAACCCGGTAATTGTCATGGATGATGCCGACCTTGAACTTGCCCTCGAAGGTGTGCTCTGGGGGGCTTTCGGAACGACAGGCCAGCGCTGCACGGCAACAAGCAGGCTGATCCTGCACGAAAAAATAAAGGATGAGTTTACGACAAGGCTGCTCGCAAAAACAAAACTTCTCAGGGTAGGAAACGGGCTTCTGCCTGAAACGGACATCGGGCCCGTAATCAATAAAGCCCAGCTTGAGAAAATAGAAAGGTACGTCAGGATAGGAAAAGAAGAAGGTGCAACCCTCCTGCTCGGAGGAAATGCCATAGATCCCGGGCTTCCGGGCTATTTTTTTGAGCCGACTATCTTTACGGATGTCAGGCCGGATATGAGGATTGCACAGGAAGAGATCTTCGGGCCTGTGCTCAGCATCATTACGGTTTCAGGGCTTGAGGAAGCAATCGAAGTTGCCAATAACACCAGATACGGGCTTTCCTCGGCAATTTACACTGAAAATGTCGGAAAAGCCTTCAGGGCGGTTAAAAAGATAGAAGCAGGAATTACATACGTCAATGCCCCTACTATAGGTGCCGAAGTCCATCTTCCTTTCGGGGGCGTAAAAGGGACCGGAAACGGTTTCAGGGAAGCCGGGACAGAAGCAATCAAAGAATTCACAGAGGTAAAAGCCGTGTACATAGACTACAGTGGCAGGCTGCAAAGAGCCCAGATAGATACGGAATGAAATGCGGGAAGAGGGGGGAAGCATTCTGGATTACGCTAAACCGGAAAGGCTCGAAAAACAGAAAAATTTTGAAAAAACAGAAAGATCAGAGGACTCGATGAGGAAACAGGAAACAGAACTTGACTTTTTCGAACAGGAAATCGGATTGCTTGATGTGGTTGGCCCAAAAGCCAGGGAGATCGTAGGACAGGACTGCAATGTAATGTCCGCATGCGTATCCCGACCCTATCCGCTTGTTGTTGACAGGGCAAAAGGTTCCATCGTCAAAGACATAGACGGAAAAGAGTACATCGATTTCATTGCAGGGATTGCGGTCATGAATGCAGGCTACTCAAATCCCGAGGTTAAAGCCGCCATCTCAGCCCAGCTGGAGAAAATGGTCCACTGCGGGTACGGGGACTTTTTTGCCGAGCCTCCGTTAAAGCTTGCCAAAAAACTAAGAGAGCTTTCAGGCTACTCAAAAGTCTTTTACTGCAACAGCGGGACCGAAGCTGTGGAAGCTGCAATGAAACTTGCCCTGTGGAAGACAAAGCGCCAGAACTTCATCGCCTTTTATAACGCTTTTCACGGCCGGACCCTGGGAGCTCTTTCCCTGACCTGCTCCAAAGTCCGGCAAAGGGAGCACTTCCCCATCATGCGTACAGTGCACACCCACTACGCTTACTGTTACCGCTGTCCCCTGAATCTTGAATATCCTTCCTGCGGAGTCGAATGTGCAAAGCAGATTGAAAACCTTATTTTCCGAAAAGAACTGAGCCCCGAAGATACTGCTGCCGTTTTCATCGAGCCAATCCAGGGGGAAGGGGGATACATAGTCCCTCCCCAGGAGTTCCATAAAGAAGTGCAAAGGATCTGCACGGATAATGACGTCCTGCTTGTAGCCGATGAAGTCCAGACCGGCTGTTTCAGGACAGGCCCCTTCCTTGCCATGGAAAACTTTGAGGTAAGGGCTGATATTACCTGCCTTGCAAAAGCCCTTGGCTCAGGCCTCCCCATAGGCGCAATGCTCGCAGACAGAACCCTCATGGACTGGCCTCCCGGTGTCCACTCAAACACCTTCGGCGGAAACCTCCTCTCCTCAGCTTCAGCCCTGGCCTCCCTCGAATTTCTGGAAAAAGAAAATACTGAAAACCACGTCAGAGAAATGGGAGCGCATATCCGGCAGCGCCTGAGGGAGCTACAGGAAAATTTCCCCTGCATAGGAGACGTGCGCGGCCTCGGCCTGATGATAGGTGCAGAAATCGTAAAATCAGACGAATCCATAGACCCCATCCGAAGAGACAGGATCATCAGGGAAGCGTTTAAAGAAGGAGTCCTGCTCCTCCCCTGCGGAGACTCTGTAATCCGCTTTTCCCCTCCCCTCGTCATGACCGATGAAGAAGCCGACCTCGGGCTTGATAAATTTGAGAAGGCGTTGAGAAGAGCAGCAAAGTAAGGGTGGCAAGGTTAAAGAGAAAAAGATTAAGATTTTTCGAAAAAATCCCGTAAGCCCTCGAAGTAAATCCCGATAAGCCAGTCAGGTAGAAAAAGCCCGTGAAGTCGGATTGTAACCGGAATAGCTGTCTCAAATGGTTATTGACACAATGCGCAGCATGGGCCTTTCCGGAAAGAAGTGGAAAAGAGGTAGGATAAAAAGGTAGAATAAAAGATAGAGATAGAATAAAAGATCAAAGATTTGCGAGCTTTTTTTGCAAATCCATTTTTGGAATTGACTTTTCAGATCATTGGGCGTCAGCTAATGAAAAAAACAAAAAGAAAGAGTCTTTAAATTCACCAAATACTGAGATGCCAATCAAATACTGAGGTGTGCGCACTTTTTCAGATGCGATCTATAAATCACGGTAAATACCGATAACCAAAGACAAAAATGATAAATTCACAGATAAGTTATGGAGGGAGTATTATAATATCCAAAAAGCCTCTCTCCCCACTTAATAGCCTTCGGGTCAGAACTGAACAAACCTGTACTGATGTCGTATTCAATGCCGCTTTTTTTGTACAGGCTTAAAGCCAGGCGTTTATCCGTAACAATGAGCCCAACTTTAATATCTTTATCGGCGACCATCAATTCAAAGTTTTCATAATCTTTCAGTGCTTCTATTTTTTCCAGATAAGTTGATTGCTTCAATTCTTCTGCAACATGAAGAGAAACTATAAGCTCAACAGAGATTCCTTCTTTCACTCTTTCAGAGATAGAATCAGCATATCCTTCGGTTACCACGGACGATATACCGTATATATAATCCGCTTCTTTAATCATTTTTAACTGGTTATTGTAGATGTCAAGGACTTTAATACCTCTATCCTTGATGATTTCAGACTCATAAAGACATCCTATTTCTTTTAGCAAGGGATCGGGAATTCTCTCAATATAATGCGTAGACCAGAAATATCTGAATTTATTGATTGTACCGATTGTTACAAAAGAGTCAGCTATTCCTGAAGCCACAATTTTTCCTGCTGGTGTCAGGAAATACTCACGTCCTTTTGTTTCTATCAGACGATCTACTTCGAGTTTCCTGAGCTTCGGAATTATTGCTTGAGACGTACTTCCGGTATTTTCACGCAGCTGGGAAAGTTTTCTGCTGCCTTCATTTAATGATAGAAGTATCTCTGTTAGAAGTCTTGACCTGTATATTGCCTGAACATCACCCCTCATTTCTTTATAAACTTCGAAATGATTCATTTCAGTTGCCGCATCTACAGATTTTTTCTTACTTTATTATCAAATTGTTTTGACGTAATATATTCTTTTCTTTTGTTGGGGCATGTATGTTGCTATCTTTTTGTTAATTTTATAGCTTAGTGAAGAAAAAATATACAGATTATTTGCTAAAAGTAGGTCAAATTCTTAACATCAATAGAGCTATAAAATTTCGTTATTTTTGATGAAAAAGAGAATCGATTTAATGAATGTTAATCAGAGCGATGAAAATTCATCACCGTAATAAATGTATAGGAGAAGATTAAGAGAGATTTTTGAATGTGAAGTTCAAACAGACCTTCCAGAGCATATTTGAACTTCACATGCCCTGAGGCAAGGAAATGATATCTTTAAGAGTACTTAAGGTTTGTCTGCTCTTGCCTCGGGAATAAAATATAGAGGCGAGATTAGATGAAAAGAAGTAAAGAACTGGGCAGAATTCTCAGCCTAACAGTAATTCTTATCGTGTTAACAGCTTTATTTCCAGTTGCTGATGCTTACGAATACAATGATTACAAGTGGACTTCTGGAACAGCCGACTGGCGATTTAGTACGGACTTTCCAAGTGACTATAAGCAGTGTGTAAGAGATGCGGCAGATACATGGAGTGATGCTGGATCATCTTTCTCATTCAACTACGATTCATGGGAAGTTACTTCTAAAGTTGATTGGACAAACCTTGGAAGTGACGGACCGTGTGCAACCTCAGATATAGCACCTTACGGTTCTTCCATTCAATGGGTTGTTACAGATATTAATAGTGCGTTAAGCTGGACCACTTCTTCTAGCTCGTCGTACCCACCTTACGATATTCAAACTACTGCATTGCACGAGTTTGGTCATTGGCTATCGTTGGGAGATACATATCTTGATGGTACAGTTATGCTTTGGATTTACGATGGGTCTGTGAGGTCATTGTCACAGGACGATATTAATGGGATCAACTATATCTATTAAGGGTGGGGGTAAGATGAATACTAAAAATATATTAGCTGGCACACTGTTCCTGTTCTTCGTAGCGGGAGGTATACTAACCTTCATGGATGGAAAGGCTGCGGAACCGGTCACAATTTATTCTGAAGGACAATGGGATTCTCGCGTGCTGAATAACTCCTATCTGGCAAATAAATCAGATGTGATCGTTATAGGGGAAGTCAAAGAAATACTCCCAGGAAAATGGACGACTGCAAATGGTAAAAAGCCGATAATAGTCGATGACGAGCGTATCTATACAGATGTCATTATAGGAGTTGAAGAATACCTTAAGAACCCACAACTCTCAGAAGAAATAACCGTGAGAGTAATGGGGGGTGAGGTAGGTGAAGATAGGGTTATAGTTACGGACGAAGCAGAATTCGAACCCGGTGAAAAGGTTCTTCTGTTCCTGACTAGGGAAGACCCCTTTACCGAGAAGCTTGGTGGTGAACACTTCAGGGTGACATCCTGGGCACATGGAAAGTTCAAAATAGTAGACGATCACGCGATCAGACCGAAGGTGATGGAAGGGTACCGGAATATCTCTCTGCAAGAGTTGCGTGAAGTTATCCAAGAAAGCAAGTAAAATTCAAAAAGGGCACAAAAGTCCCTCTTATTTTTTTGAAGTTTGGTGGGAATTGATCGGTTTGATTAATGTTAACAGCCTGTGACCCAGTTCTTTTCCAGGTCATCATGCAGTTTTCAATCCGTCCTTCAAACAATAAAAACTCCTTATGGAAAAGGCGAGTTATTGACAGTCGTTTCTTTTTCTCATGCCGGCAAGCCTGCTTATAAATCCTGATTCCTTCTCAGACTCATTTTCAGATTCTTTTTCAGATTCCTTTTCAGATTCTTTTTCAATAACTGCTACATATACCGAGTCTTCCGGATCTTCCGAATCTATAAATCCCTTAATTTCCCAGCCGGTGCTTTTCACTATTTCTTTCATTTCAGCTTTTGATACAAACAGGTAATCAAACCACGGGGTCACGTAGCTCCCGTACTTAACGCGGACCTTCAGCTGGCCGGGCATCCTGCCTCTCTTTTTGTTGGACCCCAGATATTGCAGGTAAGAAGGATCTGTCGAGTTGTACGGGTCAGTGCTCTCGGTAATAATCCTTGCGTTATTCTCCGTAATTCTATGAAACTTTTTAAGCAGCAGCTTTGCCCTTTCGAAGCTCCCGAAAAGCCCGAAATTGTTTCCCAGCATGAGAATAGTTCCGAATCCCTCTGACTCGGAACCGACCCCGGTTATGGACATCACTTTTACTTTTTTAAGGCCTCTCAGCTTGCAGACCTCTACCGCCAGGGGAGACGTATCTATGCCAAGGACATCGAACCCTTTTTCCTGAAGGTAAAGGGCATGCCTCCCAGCTCCGCAGCCTATGTCCAGCACCCGCCCTCTCACGTAGCGCATAGCCTTTTGCTGGTGCAAGGGCCAGTCTTCATATCCGGAAAGATACTCACCGGGGCCGTCGGATACGCATAAGTGCCCGTATTCGCATTCTATAAGCTCACAGCTACCTCTCCCTATAAAGCAGTCATAGATTTCATGACCATATGCGTCCTGGTCATCGTTCACAACCCGGTCATCTTTCATAACTTCCTCTCCCGAAAAGTTCCCTGCATATCGATAAGAAGACAATAATGAAAAAGCTGATGGCATCCGTGGTGATTTACCTGACATTTTACTATCATGAATCTTAAAGGCATAAAGGCAACCTGAAAAAAGTTCCATCAGGGAAAATAAAACCAGTGCAGCTGGAATAGCTGTCTTGAACCGTTATTGTCACCTTGCTCAGCCCGGGCTTTTTCGAAAAGACGTTGAAAAAGAGAGGATATAAAACCGGGGTTGCGTAAGAAGTACAACTCCTTTTTCTAATAAATCCCAGTTCACTTATTATTTTCATTCGAAAACATTTCAAATCCTACCTGAATTTATTGTCATAATACAGACTTTATAGATCTGAAAAATCTCAGATTTTAAGTTCCAGATGTCCTTTTTATCCTTTCACATCTTTTTTTGTCACCCCTAATTGATGGCAAGGAATTCTCTAAAAAGATAGATAGTCATCTAGAATATTATAATAAATATAATAAGTAAACGGATGAATTTACGGCTATCAAAGGTATGAAAAAGGCTAATGATTGTGATTTTTAGTGAATCAGCTTCAGCAAACTAACAAAAGTTTTTTAAATACAACTGCGTATTTAGTAGTATGAATTACGAAAGTAATGACCGGGCGGAGAAAAATAGTTCAGCTTTGCTTGTTTTTATAATTGTAATTGCAATTGCAGTCAGCCTTTTGGGGATAATGGTAGCTATGAAGTAACCCATTTTATAAAGTAACCTATTTCATAAAGTAACCTATTTTCTGCAACAAATCTAAAAAACAGCTATTTTTTATTAAGGGATAAATCGGAAATTAAGAAAATCTTCTGCCCAGGCTCAAATGAAGAGATAAAACACGGGAGACACGAGAAACTGGCCCTGGTCTTCGATTCCGTGTTTTTCCGAAATTACGGACTACTAAAAAAGAAGAGCAGTATCACTGCTCCTGAATTGAAGTCGTTGACGATTTTTTCTTCCTGCTTTCACTTTTCTTTCTTTTCCTCTTCAGCCGGCCTGAGAGTCAGCAACCTGCTCTCAATAAGCCCAATCGGAAGGTCCGCCCCAAGGGTGAGCGAGCCTACCTTATCTCCTGCAAGAGTCCTCCCCGGCAGGTCAGGCATGATCTCAAGCCCTTTTCCGACCGGCATTTCAGGGTTTTCGGTTTTGAGCCCGGAAAGCGGGCCGGGAAGAGTGCCGGATACAAGTCCGAGGGCAGAGTCGGAAACCAGCCTTGGGCGGGCTTCGGAACTCAGGCGGGAATGCCCGAAGGGAGAAAGCCCCAGGTCTCGCGTCGGAGAGAGCCGGTTGTTAAAGTCAGGTAAAAGTCCCCTGAGCTGGTCAAGGGCAGGGCTTGAAAAAGTAGAAGATTCATAGGTAGAAGTGGACTGCCGGACTGGTGGCCTTTCACGATTTTCGCGGGCTGCACGGTCAGAAAGGTGAGAAGGTAAAACGGAATCTTCGGATTTGCTGCTATTCATGGCTGTAAGAATTGTCACGATGGTATATCAATTATACGAGGACTTTTATTCGAAGGCTTTTCCTGCCCTGTTCATACATATTTTCCAGATTCGATCACATATGGCTTTTTTTCGTTTATGGGATCTGAGACTTAATCGATCTCAAGAAATTTATTTCTTCAGATATGCGAAATTTATTTACTAATCGAGTATTTTTTCCCATTCGAGAATCCCTTTGAAGAATCCCTTTGAAGAATCCCCTTGAAGAATCCCTTTGAAGAATCCCTTTGAAGAATCCCTTTGAAGAGTCCCTTTGAAGAGTCCCTTTGAAGAATCCCCTTGAAGAATCCCCTTGAAGAATCCCCTTGAAGAGGCTACCCGTTTATCTATCCTGTTTCAAACAGAGCCCCATACAGATCTTAATCTTAAACTGGAGTTTAAACTTAAAATGGAGTCAATTCAAAACATTTAGAATGGAGTTTATTCAAAAAATTTTGGATCTCCAGAAATACCAGTCTTCCATACCAACAAAAAACTAAAGAGCTGCCAGGCCAGAATAGTCATCTTCCAACAAACGTTTGGATTGAATTCGTTTTTATAATATATATTGCATAATACTGAATGGAGAGTGGGCAACGTTAAGGGGAAAAGTAATTGCTACCCAAAACTTAAACTCGAATATTTAAGCAGAAAAAACCGGGTTAAATACTCAGGTTAAATACTTAATTTATTCGATAATTTACAGGATAATTTACGAGAGCAAATCCAGTAAAGGTCCAGAATGTATTCAAAGTCACCAATTGTCCTGCAACAGGATTAATCCGGTTAAAACTCAATCCGGTTAAAACTCCAGAATCGATGTCGTCAGTGGGGTTGTGTACGTTCTGAAATAACCTTTCATGGCAAAGAGCAGATCAACGCTGCTCATGCCAATAAAAGTTTCAAGAAAAAATAAATCATATGGGGGAATTTTATGCAAACCAGTCCTATCGAAGTTCAGAAAGCTTTAAAGAATATGGATTATCCTGCGAAGAAGAAGCAGCTTATCGAACACGCTAAGAAGCACAAAGCCAACAGTAAAGTGATGGAGGTTCTTGAAGAACTTCCCGATAAGGAGTACACTAACGCTGCCGATGTCAGCAAGGCATTCTCAGGAAAATAATTTTGCTCTAAGTGAACCCGCCCTCAGATGGAAGGCAACTTAAGTTATGAAATCGGTTGGGCTTCAGGAGCTTTAAACTGCCCGGGAATTCCATACTAAGGATAACCTGACAGGCACGCAGAATGAGAAAGGGTCCAGATTCTTCAAGAGATTTTTCCGGCATTAAGATGCTGCCTGGAAAAGCTCATAGCCGCCCATCTGAGGCCAGAAAAAGAATAAGGAAGCTTTTAGCCCCCTTTTTTCGAATCGTTTTTAGATCTATTAATAGGTTTTATTAGCCTTGTTATTCCAGATCTATCAGATACTATGACCCATTTATAGTTCTTGCACAGGTTAACGACTCAAGTTATTGACTCAAGTTTCTGGCACAGGTTACTGACTCAAGTTACTGACTCAAGCTCTCTTTCTAACTTTGTGATATCGAACCATACCCTGAAAAGTTCGGCTTTTCCTGTATCCCTGATGTCAATTTCTACGGGTTGAACCAGGGTAGCTTTAACTGTTTTCCATTCTTCTCTGCGGACATCAACAATTTCCCATGGGCCGGCAGAACTGTCTTTTGCTCTGTCCCTGGAAAGCTGCAACAGTAGATGTTTCTTTTCTACAGGTGTGAGCTCTTCAATACCCCTGATTTCAGCCTCGCTCACGGTAGCTTCCCCCATTTTGGACTGAGCAACCACTGGTTTTCCGGGTTCATCTTTGACTCTTTGTTCCATGAATTCGCCTTCCTTTCCGGTATTAAGGAGACTCAGGGTGTGGGCCTGAAGGTCCTCGGGTCAAGGTAAATAGCTCTCTGGCAGTAGCTGCAGATAGTCTCAAGGTGTTTTCCTGCAAGAAGCGCTCTTTCCACCTCTTCTTCAGGAGAGATATACTGGGTCATTTCCTCACCACAGTAAGGGCATTTTATCTTCAGCCAGTCCAGTTTCGTAAGCTGCCTCATGTTCTGTATGAGTTTTCCCAGAGCATCCTCATAGGCTTCGGGGTAAAAATTAATCGGCTGGAGATGGCGTATAAGGATAGGCAGTTCAACTCCTGCCTCTACCAGAGGAATTATTAACTGGTCGGTTCCAACCGCCAGCCCGATCTCCTGATTCACCTCAGGGGATAGCCCCCCTTCCTGGGTGATGATCGGGATAACGCAATCTGACTGGCGGATGCCGAAACGTATTCTTTCAGCCAGGGAAAGAATCCGGGCTTTCCTGTACAGGGCAGAGAAGCTCTCCAGTTCCACTGTCCATAGAGCCAGTGCAAGTTCCTGGGCAAGCGGTTCGTCCTGTTCGCAATGAGAAATGTAAACTTTTGTGATCATGCCTGCTGTACTCGATATGCATTATCTTGTTTTTCCTGATTTGTGTTCATATTCCGGTTCAGGCTCAGGTATAGGTTCGGGTGAAGGAACCGGCTGCGGCTCCGGAGAAGGTATCGGCTCAGGTTGAAAAAATGGTTTTTTATCTTCTTTTTCCAAAATTAACTCCCCCTGTATCAATATCACTACTTTCAGAAAAATCTATTTTCCGATAGGTTTGTTTTGTTATATTCGCGTCATTATATTTGTGTCAGTATATTTGTGTCGTTATATTTTAGTTGTTATGAATACACGTTGCTAAATTTGTCCTGTTAAGAATAAGTCCTTGAGAACCAATTTCAAATTGGTAATAACCTGTTTTGCTAAGTGACTTCTATTATGCAGTAACAGAAACATGCGTGTCAGGACTATTCAGTGCCAGAAACATGCCGGTCAGTCAGAGGCTAACATCACGCTTGTGGCTTTAATTACTGCGTAGACCTCGCTTCCTTCTTTCAAACCCATATGTTCAGCCGAGTTTTTTGTGATAATGGAAGTAATCTCCACACCACCCGGGATTTCGACTACGATTTCCGAATTAACCATTCCGTGAGCTATTTTTTTGACCTTACCTTTCAGGACATTGCGTGCACTGATTTTCATTCCTATCCCCAATTCAGGTTTTTATTTGTTAATCAATAAAGGTTAGTCTTGTGAATTAAAGAAGCATAGGAATCTGGCTTACTGAACTTAGTTACTTGACTTTAAGACTTCATTTTCCATTTTGCGGATTCGACTCCTTCCTTAGCACGAAGAATGCATATCTCCGGAAAAACCCCTCCTGTTGAAAAAGGAAACTCAAGTAAGTATCCGGTCATATCTGTTTCAGCAACAGGAAAATATTGCCTGAAAAAGGGAAGGGACTGAAAAATGAATAAATACAGCATGAAGGACCGAAAAATGAATAAATACGACATAGAACAAATCGGCATAATCGTGAAAGATCCGATAAAAATTGCAACCTTTTTTATCAAAGTTGCGGTGGCGCACCTCGCTGCAAGTATCCAATTGGAAACAAAACGCAACGGATTGCAGATAATTTGAAAGACTGGGCTGAAGGTTTGCTTCCCGGGAAGATAAACCCCCTGAACCATGAACGTTTTTCAGTACGAAATAAGTAAATGTAAAACAGAAAATTCACATTATTTTTAGATTGAGAGGTTCACATGGGGGGGTAATACTATTTATTCCATTTGCGTTTACCACAATTATCGGTAACTTCTTATTGCTCCATCTAGCTTTTCTTTCTACCCTTTTATTCTACCCTTTTATTCTACCCTTTTATTCTACTCTTTTATTCTACTCTTTTATTCTACCCTTTTATTCTCTTGATCTTTATCGTCCTCACTGAAGTGAATTCGTTTTCAGGACAAAAAGTATTTTACCGATAAGTGTCCTTTTCAGAGTATTCACAATTGTGAATACAGTTGAAAAATTCAAAGTCTTTGGAGCTGGCAAAACAAAACCAATCAACGGTCGGTATATATCCATGCAAAGAGAACATTTACACAATGCATTGATCAAAGAACTTTCAGGGATGGGATGCTTACTTATTTCATATTCGGGGGGTATAGACAGTACTTTACTTGCAGTACTTGCCAGGAAGGCATTACCTGACAGGGTCAGATGTGTACTTCTCGATGCACCCATTGTCCCGAGAAGAGCTGTTAAGGATGCAGTGGAAAATGCACATAAATTCGGTTTATCCTGTGAAATAATGCCTTTTCCCGTAATATAAAATGAGGAATTCAGGAAAAACAGTCCGAGCCGCTGTTACATCTGTAAAAAACTATCTGCCAGGCTCTTACGAAACCGGGCTGAAGAACTGGGGATTCCAGATGTTGCGGACGGCATCAATGTTTCTGACCTTAAAGAATACCGGCCAGGGCTTCAGGCAAGCAATGAAGAAGGAATCAAACATCCCTTTCTTACGGCAGGTATCCGGAAATCGGAAATAAGACAGCTTTCTCGGGACTGCGGGCTTGGGATCCGGGACAAGCCTTCTTCCTCCTGTCTTGCATCCCGAATTCCATATGGGGAAGAAATCACACCTGAGAAATTGCAGATGATAGAAAAAGCAGAAAATTTCATGCAGGATCAGGGCTTTTCCCAGCTGAGGGTCAGGCTGCATGGCAGGACTGCAAGGATAGAACTGATACCTGAAGAATTTGAGAGGGCGATTAACATCCGGCACCAAATCGTGGAGGCTCTGGAAGGCTGTGGTTTTTCTTATATTGCCCTTGACCTTAAAGGATACAGAAGCGGCAGCATGGATGAAGTGTTATGAAAATTGAAGATTGCATGGCAGATTTCCAGATACCCCGGCACCTGCATTATATGGACAGTGCTGCTACCAGCCTTATCCCCGAGCCTGTCATAGCTTCCATGAACGAATACGACCTGCAGTACCGTGCTAACGTGGGCAGGGGGATGCACAGGCTCACAAGGGTTTCAACCCAGCGGTATCAGGACGCACATGATTGGGTCAGCAGTTTCATCGGCGGGAAGGAGGGCACAACGGTCTTTACCAAAAATACTACGGAAGCCATCAACATGGTTGCAGCCGGAATGGACTGGCAGCCCGGAGACCGGATAGTTACAACAATAGCAGAACACCACTCCAACCTGCTTCCCTGGCTCAGGTTGCGCCAGAAAGGCGTTGAGGTAGTAATTCTCCAGCCGGGCAGGGGAGGCATCCTTGACCCTGCTATATTTGAGGAGGCAGTTACTGCTGATACAAAACTGGTTGCAATCAGCCATGTTTCAAATGTACTCGGGACTGTGCAGCCTGTCCGGGAGATTGCTGCTATCTGCAAAGAGCGCGGAGCGTACTTTCTTGTTGACGGGGCACAGTCCATCCCCCATTTTTCAGTGAATGCTCAGAATATCGGATGTGACTTTCTGTGTTTTTCAGGACATAAGATGCTTGGACCGACCGGTACCGGCGTGCTGTGGATGAAGGATGCGGTTATTTATCCTTTTATGGTAGGAGGAGGCATGGTTGATGATGTAAGTCTTGAGGACGCCACTGCCGAAGGATATTCCCTGGCAGCTGGTTATAAACGCTATGAAGCTGGCACACCGAATATATCCGGAGCGATCGGGCTGGGGCAGGCAGTGAAATATCTTGAAAGCCTGGGAATGGATGCTATATTCAGGCACGAACAGAAGCTAACCGAAAGTCTTCTCGCAGGGCTCGCCGGGATAGATAATGTCACTATTTACGGGCAAGAGGACCTGAAAAACAGGATCGGGGTTGTCTCTTTTAACGTAGGCAGGATTCATCCTCATGAAATAGCTTACCTGCTTGACGAAAGGGCAGCGATTCTTGTCCGTTCGGGAGACCACTGCTGCGTCCCTTTAATGAAGCATCTGGGGCTTGAAAACGGTACTGTGAGGGCAGGCCTTTACTTATATAACACTCTGGAAGAAGTCGACCTGCTTATCGAAACAGTTGAGGAAATCGCTCGTATGGTGTAAGGAGTTGGGTATAAGGATGTACAGCACGGTTTCCTGTATAAAATATGATAACGGGTCAATGGTCCCGTCATCACATGATGTCGTAATGGAAGTGCCGCTTGCAGTTTTTGTCAACGGGCGACATGCTCTGACTGCAATGGTAAGTCCGACTATGCTTGAAGAATTTGTAACAGGGTTTTTATACACGGAAAGGATCATAAAAAAACCGGAAGATATCGAATCCCTGCATATAGAAGAAAACCGAAAAGAAAAAGGCATGGTTACCCTGAGTGCCAGTGTACTGACAAAAGATCCGTTTTCGATTATGCTTTCGAGCAAAATCGTTCTTTCGGGATGCGGCGGAGATACTTCATACGTGGACGCTGACAGGCTTCCGAAAATTCAGTCGGATCTGGTTACTGATGTCTCAAGAATAAAGGATATCATGAAAGAAACACTGGTCTCGGACCTTCATACCAGAATAGGCGGCATACATATCGTAGGACTTTTCGGGTCGGATGGGAAGATCTGCGTAATAGAAGATATCGGCAGGCACAACGCCCTTGACAAGGTAATAGGTTATGGATTGAAACAAGGTGTTGACTTCTCCAGGACAATCGTGACCTGTTCGGGAAGACTTTCCTCGGAGATGGCAAGGAAATGTCTTATGGCCAATATCCCTATTATCGCTTCCAGAGGTGCAACCACCACGCTTGCCATAAGTATGGGGGAACAGTCCGGGCTCACCATCATTGGCTTTGTCCGGAGCCGGAAAATGAACATCTACACAGGCACGGAAAGGATCAAAAATCAGGAGCATTTTTAACTGTGAGTCCTTAATGCTTTAGTACAGGTCCTGCAGGTTTAACTGAAATTCTCAGTGCTACCTGGTGCGTATACTATAATGCTTATTACGAATCCTTAATGCTTATTACAAATCCTTAATGGTTATTACGAATCCTAACGCTTAACTAAGAGTCCTGCCCATTCTCCAGACGCAGGGCTTTCTGATGCCTATAAACCGCATACAGTTTAAAACGTCTACTGAGGAATACTGATGAACGATCCACTAAAAACAATAAGGGAAACAAAACCCCTGATTCATCACATCACCAACTGGGTAACTATTTACGAATGCGCAAATATGACAAGAGCTTTCGGCGCACTTCCTGTAATGGCGCATGCCCCTGAAGAGTGTGCTGACATGACAAAGATCTCGTCGGCTCTCGTACTCAATATCGGAACCCTGACATCCGAAATAATAGATTCCATGCTGCTTTCTGCTGCCGCTGCAAACGAAAGGGATATCCCCGTGGTACTTGACGCAGTCGGCGTCGGGGCTACGAAATTCAGGGATGAGATGGCTGCTAAAATCCTTGCTTCGGTTCACATTGACATCATCAAAGGCAATTACTCCGAAATTGCAAAACTTGCAGGTGAAAACGCTGAAACAAAAGGCGTAGAAGCAACCTCAATTAATGCCGACCCCGAGAAAGTTGCAAAAGCATTCGCAAAATCAGGACCTTACATTGTGGTAATGACAGGAAAAGAAGACATCATAAGTGACGGAAACAGGACCTTTATCGTAAAAAACGGGCATGAACTGATGGGGTCAATTGTAGGGACCGGCTGCATGGCTGCCTCCATAATCGGCTTATTTGCTGCTGTCAATCGGGATTATTGTGATGCTTCCAAAGATGCCTTATGCTACTTCGGAGTTGCAGGAGAACTTGCAGCTGCAAAATCCAGCGGGCCCGGAAGTTTTAAGGTCCACCTCTATGACGAAGTGTTCAACCTGTCCGACGAAAAAGTAACGAGTATGAGGAATGTCGAAGAAAGGTGAGCCCAAATAAAAGATTCCCTCAGGTTTGTTTAACTGGTTGGATACTGTTCCAGAGCGTACCGAATGAATGTATTGTTATCATTCCTGCCCTTCGCTCTGGCGACCGGGACTTGCCGTCTTTGAATAAATGGAAGTCATAAATATCGGGCACTAAAAAGCTGATCATCAGAATCTCATCGATTTAGTATTTGACTTCCTGGAAGTTATTTTTAACATGATGCCTGTGAGTTGAAACGTAATGAATCAGAAAAACTCCGATCCGAAAAATTCCAATCCGAAAAATCTCCCCCAAAAAATTTCCCTTTTAAAAGAGATCGACTTTTATCTTGTGACCGACTCCGGACTCTCAAAAAAAGGGACTTTATCCGACGTGAGAGAAGCAGTTGAAGCAGGCTGCAAGATTGTTCAATACCGGGAGAAAAACAAGAGCACAAAAGAAATGGTCGACGAAGCATCCGAAATCAAAAAAATCTGCGGCGAAAGAGCAATATTTCTTGTAAATGACCGGATTGACGTTGCTCTGGCAGTTGATGCGGATGGAGTTCACGTAGGCCAGGACGACATGCCGATTGAAATCGCAAAAAAACTTCTGGACCCGAAAAAGATTATCGGCCTCACCGTCCACAACGTCGAAGAAGCAGTCGAAGCCGAGAAAAGCGGTGCAGACTACGTAGGCCTGGGTTCCATCTTTGATACCTCCACCAAAAAAGATGCAGGAAAGGGGATCGGTCCTGCCAGCATAAGGGAAGTAAAAAATGCGATCAAAATCCCAGTAGTCGCCATTGGCGGAATAAACAAGGAAAACTGCATACCCGTAGTTGAAAATGGAGCTGACAGCCTTGTTGCAATTTCTGCAGTCGTTTGCAGCGACGATGTAAAAAGGGAAACCAAAGAGTTTATTGATATTATTCGGGAAATAAAAAACTCAAGCCGACCATAATCAGCCGGTTGATATACTCCCGGGTCTCGGGAACTCAAATCTTTCATTTTTCTCTTCCTTTTTCTCTTCCTGTGCCGTACATGGCTGGAGCCGGCCTGTTAGCAGATAAATACTTTTTTTTGACCCGAAGGCCATTTTTCAAATTCCCATTATATAGAATGCCTCCACCAGCTTGCCTGGAGGCTCTTCCAAAAAACAGAAAAAGAGACTCAAAAAAGTATTTTTCAGCAGAATTTGATTTGTTCGTTTTTGTTAGCTTCTTACCGACTTCATCGATAGTTTTCGCTTTATGATTTTCTGCTCATTTCTTCTCTTCTTTTTGTCTTTTGGGAAAGACCTCTCTCCCGCGTCGAGCGGAACAAGAACGACTCAATATAGCGAATAACGTTGTATAGATCAGAGGAACTGTAATTTTAGTCCTCTTGAGCGAGCGAAGCGAGTGAAAAGGACGGCGGGCTCCCGAATCGCAACTCGGGAATCGCAACTCGGGAATCGCAACTCGGGAATCGCAACTCGGGAATCGCAACTCGGGTAGCCCGACCAAGGTTACTCAAACTTTATGGCAGGCTTAATGGAATGTCTGCCTGCTGGCCCTATCCCATTTCCAGGGCTCGTCAAGGATATTGACAGTAACGTTTTCTATCCCGTTAATGCTCAGGACCTTTCTCTTTACCTGATTTTTAAAGTATTCGATCATGGGACAGGCACTTGTTGTCAATACAAGGTTTACATCTACATTTGTCCCGTTCACGATGACTTCCTTGACAAAGCCCAGGTTGACGATATCTACTCCAACTGCAGGATCGATCACGTCCTTTAGCAGGGAATAAATCTGCTCGTCTTTTTTGAGCGGGATTTTTTCTGAGCTTATAACGGATACTGGCACGGGCGTGGTTGATGTTTTTTCATTGGCTTGAAACCGTTCCTCTAACCTGCTCATGCGGTCAAGCACCTGACTTATTACGGTAAGCACGGGGTCCGGCAGCTTATTGTGATCCAGCTGCTCTGAGGGTGCGGACGGCTGTGGCGTTCCTGTAATCCTGGCAGGAACTCCGACTACGGTGGCTTCGGGTGGAACTGACCGAACCACAACCGAACCGGCACCTACTTTTGCCCCTCTTCCTATCGTAATTGGTCCGAGTACGATTGCCCCTGAACCAAGAACCACGTTATTTTCAACAGTGGGGTGTCGCTTTTTCCTCTCAAGGGCTGTCCCTCCGAGTACGACTCCCATGTATATGAGGACGTCATCCCCTACTTCGGCAGTTTCTCCGATTACCACTCCTGATCCATGGTCAATAAATACCCGTTTCCCGAGCTTTGCTCCCGGATGGATTTCAATGCCTGTGAGCGCCCTTGAGATATGAGATGTCAAACGGGCAAGAAAAAAGAGGTCTTTGTTCCAGAGCGAGTGCGCTACCCGGTGCATCCAGATAGCATGCAGGCCCGGATAGCAGCAGAGTACCTCGAGTGTTGACCTTGCTGCAGGGTCTTTTTCGAAAACTGTTTTTATGTCTTCCCTGATTCCCATTTGAATCTTCCAGTAAGGTTGTAAGTAGATCAGTCAAATAGTTCAGTCAAGTAAATCAGTCAATAGTTCAGCCAAATAGTTCAGTCAAATAGTTCAGTCAAGTAAATCAGTCAAATAGTTCAGCCAAATAGTTCAGCCAAATAGTTCAGTCAAATAGTTCAGTCAAATAACCATTCAATAGCTCAGTCAAACAGATCTGTGCTCAGATAACGTTCTCCCGTATCCGGCAGGATGACAACAATCATCTTTCCGTTCATCTCTTCTCGGGATGCTACCTGAAGGGCTGCGTATGTAGCTGCTCCTGAAGATATGCCTGTAAGGATGCCTTCTTCCCTGGCAAGTCTCCTCGCCGTGGCAATGGCCTCATCTGCAGGTACTTTGATTATTTCATCGATAAGGCCGAGCTGAAGGACATCCGGAATAAAACCTGCACCGATTCCCTGTATCCTGTGCGGGCCCGGGCTTCCGCCGCTGAGTACGGGAGATTCTGCAGGTTCGACTGCAATAGCCCTGAAACCGGGTTTCCTTTTTTTGAGAACGCCGGCAATACCTGTGATTGTCCCGCCTGTCCCTACGCCTGCTACGAGAACATCCGCTTTCCCATCCGTATCTCTCCAGATCTCCTCGGCAGTTGTCCTGCGGTGGACCTCAGGGTTTGCAGGGTTCTGAAATTGCCGGGGTAGATAGTAAAGAGTGGGGTCCTCTGCAGCCATCTGTTCCGCTTTATTGACCGCCCCTTTCATTCCTTCGGGGCCCGGGGTCAGGACGAGTTCTGCACCCAGAGCTTTCAGCAGCTTTCTTCGTTCTATGGTCATCGTCTCAGGCATAACAAGGATGAGCTTATAGCCACGGGCAGCGCATACGCCTGCAAGGGCGATGCCGGTGTTCCCGCTTGTGGCTTCAACAATTGTGGTGCCTTCTTTGATTTTTCCCTCACGTTCGGCTTCTTCTAGCATTGCCAGTCCGATTCTGTCCTTTACGCTCCCCATCGGGTTAAAGGACTCAACCTTAACCAGCACATCCGCATGCAGACCCTTTGTGATGTGGTTTAAGCGGACAAGAGGCGTGTTTCCGATTGTCCAGGTTATGTCTGAGTAGATTTGACCCATCTCTTTCACCGTTTCATTATCATTTTCCTGAAATTTGCAGTTCTCCGCAGTTAATGCCGGCCTGAATTGATCCTCAATCATAAACCGATAATAAGGGGTTTGCAGAAAAATTCACAATTGTGAATTACATGTGATCTTGGATATAAAGTTATCGAGCAGGCAGTGTACTGCAATGAACTACAAAGGACAGAACAGGAGTAAAAAAGACATCAGGATCAGTAAGGCAGGCATCGGAATGAGATGGAAGTTAAAAAATAGACTGATAAAATAGACTGATAAAAATTCAACTTATAAATAGACTTACAAAACAGACAGATGAAACAGACTTATAAAAACAGATAGCTGAAATAGACTTACAAAACAGACTGATTAAAGTGAACTTATTCAAAACCAGAATACTTATTTCTTTCAGTTCACTTTTCTTTCTCAGTTCACTTTTTAGTTTTCTTCTTTTTAACTGCCGGTTCTTCCGTAACACAGGTGCTACTGCAGCTGCCTCCAATACCTCTTGCACTTGTACAGATCTGGCAGATCCTTGGAACAAAGTCGTCGACTTTATTGTCGATTAAGTCCTGGGCAAGTTTTTCGATCAATTCTTTCGTCTCGCCCTGGAACTCGATCCTGTATCCCCTTTTTCCCGAAATATACTGGGAAACTGCCGAGGGGGCAATCCCCAGCAGCTTTGCTGAAGCTGCCTGTGACTGTCCTTTATTTACAAGTTCGATTGCAAGACTGGCCCTTATTGCGGGGACCAGATCCCACACAATCTTCTGACACGGAGTTTCCATAATTATCATCACTTTTTGAGGTTTTACAACTGAGAACCAATATAACCCATGTACATATATATTTATTATCAGCGTAAAAAATAATAATAAGATTGCCACGCGAAGCAATAATTTCAGTACAACTGCTAAATTTTAGAGGTTTAGCTTTTTCTGGCAGGGGATTTTTCAGGATAAAACTTAAATAGTCACAATTGTTAATAAGGATCACAATTGTGAAGGTGTAGATGTGACAATTGAAAACAGAACCATTTACATGGACAACTCTGCTACGACTCCCGTAAGAAAAGAAGTGGTTGAGGAGATGCTCCCCTACCTGACCGAAAACTTCGGAAACCCTTCTTCCATCTATGAGCTGGGAAAAACCTCAAAACATGCAGTGGAAAAAGCAAGAAAAAGGGTCGCAGATGCCATAGGGGCTGAAGAAAACGAAATATATTTCACATCCGGAGGCACCGAGTCCGATAACTGGGCAGTAAAGGGAATAGCCTTTGCAAACAGGAACAGAGGAAAACACATAATCACAAGTTCGATAGAACACCACGCCGTCCTGCACGCCTGTGCCTGGCTCGAAGGGCAGGGGTTTGACGTAACATACCTTCCTGTAGACCGATACGGGATGGTTTCACCAGAGGACCTGAAGAACGCAATCAGGGACGATACGATTCTCATATCCATAATGCTTGCAAACAATGAGATCGGGACAATTCAGCCCGTCGAAGAAATCGGAAAAATCGCAAGGGAGAACAGGATATTTTTCCATACGGACGCTGTGCAGGCGATCGGGCACATCCCTGTAGACGTCAAAAGAATGAATATCGATCTCCTGTCCCTTTCAGGGCATAAGTTCGAAGGGCCAAAAGGCTGCGGAGCACTCTATATAAGAAAAGGGACAAAAATCGAGGCCCTTCTTCACGGCGGGGCTCAGGAAAGAAAGCGCAGGGCAGGCACAGAGAACGTCCCCTCCATCGTGGGCCTCGGAAAAGCTATAGAACTTGCAACAGACGAGCTTAAAGAAGAGAATAAAACCCTTCTCGAAATAAGAGAACGCCTGATTGAAGGGCTTCTGAAGATCCCTAAAACCCATCTCAATGGGCATCCCACAGAAAGGCTCGCAAATAATGTAAATGTCACATTCGAATACATAGAAGGAGAATCTCTCCTGCTGCTATTGAATGCAAAAGGGATCTTTGCATCCTCAGGAAGCGCGTGCAACTCTACATCCCTTGAGCCCTCGCATGTGCTTATAGCCTGCGGTGTTCCTCACGAAATCGTTCACGGTTCCCTGAGGTTGAGCCTTGGGAGGATGAATACGCTGGAAGATGTGGATAGGGTTCTTGAAGTCCTGCCTGAGATTGTTCAGAAGCTCAGGAATATGTCGCCATTGACCCCTCAGGAATACAGGAACCTTTGAACACAGGACCCTTTAAACAAAAAACCGATCAGGTAAACCATTTTGGAAATCAGAATTTAAAAACCCGAAAATTAAATTATAGCGCAGGAGGACAATTCATGGATTACAGCGTTAAAGTGATGGATCATTTTTCGAATCCCAGGAACATGGGCTGCATTGAGAACTGTGATGGTGTAGGAGAGGTCGGGAACGCAAAGTGCGGAGATATAATGAAGATATTCCTTAAAGTCGAGGAAGACCGGATTGTCGATGTGAAGTTCCAGACCTTCGGGTGCGGGGCTGCGATCGCATCAAGCAGCATGGCAACCGAACTTATCAAAGGAAAAACCCTGAAAGAAGCCTGGCAGCTTTCAAATAAAGCAGTTGCAGAGGCGCTTGACGGGCTCCCTCCGATAAAAATGCACTGTTCAATGCTTGCTGAAGAGGCAATCCATGAGGCAATTAATGACTATCTGCAGAAAAAAGGACTTGAGCCGTGGACAGAATGAGCCTAAGCTTATTCGATAAAGAGAGCCACTTTAGATATCAGATCCCTTTAGAAAATGAAGTTACTTTGAAGATGAAATCACTTGAAAAAGTCACTTTGAGAATTAAGTCACTTTGAAAATGAAATCACTTTGAAAATGAAATCACTTTGAAAATGAAATCACTTTGAAAATGGAATTAATATGGAAAACGAAGTTGTTATGGAAGACCGGTTAATTGCAGAAGAAATAAAAAAACTTAAAGAAGAAAAAAATGCAATAATCCTTGCTCACTTTTATACCCGCAGGGAAGTGCAGGAAGTTGCGGATTTTGTAGGGGATTCCCTCTCCCTCTGCAGGGCAGCAGTGAATTCAAAAGCCGACATTATAGTTTTTGCAGGCGTCCATTTTATGGCAGAGTCTGCCTCGATCCTTTCCCCTGAAAAGTTAGTCCTTTTGCCTGTCCCTGATGCAGGCTGCCCGATGGCGGACATGGTTACCGTGGAGGCCCTCAGGGAAGAAAAAGAAAAACACCCGGATGCAGCCGTTGTCTGCTATGTAAATAGTTCAGCTGCCGTTAAAGCGGAGTCGGATATTTGCTGCACCTCGTCAAACGCGGTAAGTGTGGTAAATTCGATTGAGAACAGGGAGATTATTTTTGTCCCGGACAAAAACCTCGGGGCCTTTGTATCCCTTCATACCGACAAAAAAATACACCTCTGGCCCGGGTTTTGCCATGTACATGAGAACATCGGGGAAGAGGACATAAAAGGATTAAAGAATCTGCATCCTGGGGCGAAATTCCTTGCACATCCAGAGTGCAGGCCTGAAGTCCTGAGTTTTGCAGACCATATCCTCAGCACCTCCGGGATAGTGAAGGAGGCGGGAAAGTCGGACTCCACCGAATTTATGATCGGGACCGAAAAGGAAATTGTTCAAAACCTGAAACGAAAATACCCGGACAAAAAATTCTACCCAGTATCAAAAAAGGCTGTTTGCTACAATATGAAAAAAGTCACCCTCGAGTCCATCCTGAACAGTCTTGAGAATATGGAATATGAGGTTAATGTTCCGGAACATGTAAGAGTGAAAGCGAAAAAGGCGCTTGACAGGATGCTTGCGGTCAGCGGAACTTAACAGAAGAGTGGAATGTAAAAGAGAGAAGGTTAAGGAGAAGAAGTTAAAAGAGAGGAAGATAAAGAAAGAAAATCCTTCGAAAGAAAGAAAATCTCTCTCTTATTTTTCAGTCCTGCTATTTTTTTCTCGTAAACAGATATCTATAAATAGAAAGATCACAATTGTGATGTTGCATTCACAATTGTGAACTTATATAGAAAGCAGATATGTCAGAATGGCAGAGTGGCTATGCTTCCGGCTGCAACCCGGAATTACGTGAGTTCGATTCTCACTTCTGACTTGAAAAACACGGTCTTGAGGTAAGATAAAATGGCAAATAAAAATGAAAACCAAACTGGAGAAAAAGGGTTGAAAAGAAGAAGCCTGGAAAATCCCGGCATCTCAACCCTCGCGGTACATGCCGGAGCAAAACCTGATCCTGCTACAGGAGCAAGGTCGGTTCCGATTTATCAGACTGCAGCTTATGTATTCGACGACACGGAACATGCAGCCGACCTTTTCGGGCTCAGGAAAGAAGGCAATATTTATACGCGCCTGATGAACCCCACAACCGATGTCTTTGAGAAAAGGATCGCTGCCCTTGAGGGGGGCATAGGCGCCCTTGCAACCTCTTCAGGAATGGCTGCAATTACGACAGCCCTGCTCACCTTTACAGGACCGGGAGACGAAATCGTTTCAGGCGATAAAATCTATGGGGGAACCTACGAGCTTTTCAATTACACATTTCCCAAACTCGGGAGGACCGTAAAATTCGTAGACTCAGGCAGCCCCGAAGAATTCAAAAAGGCAATTACAGGGAAAACAAAAGCCCTCTACGTGGAGTCAATAGGAAATCCCAAACTCGATGTTCCCGATTTTGAAAAACTTGCAGAGATTGCCCATGCCGCAGGAATTCCCCTTGTCGTGGACAATACGGTAGCCCCTGTAATCCTGAGACCTATCGAGTACGGGGCAGACATCGTGGTACACTCTGCAACGAAATACATAGGAGGGCACGGGACTTCGATAGGCGGGGTAATTATTGACTCCGGAAACTTTGACTGGAGCCCTGAGAAATTCCCTGAAATCTGCGATCCCGACCCCGGCTACCATGGGCTGAAGTATAAGGAAGCCTTTGGAAAAGCTGCTTTCATTGCAAAAGCAAGGGTGCAGTTCATGAGGGATGTCGGAGCCTGCCTTTCTCCTTTTAATGCATTCCTGTTCACGCTGGGGCTTGAGACTCTCCCCCTGAGAATGAAAAAACACTGCGACAACGCCCTTGCAGTCGCCGGGTTCCTGCAGATCCACCCGAAAGTTGCCTGGGTCTCCTATCCGGGCCTTGAGTCCCACAGGAGCCATGAGCTTGCAAAGAAATACCTGAAATCCGGTTACGGGGCAATAATCGGGTTTGGGATCAAAGGCGGGACAGGGGAGGCAAAGAAGTTTATTGAAAGCCTCGAGCTCTTTTCCCACCTTGCAAACATAGGGGATGCAAAAAGCCTCGTAATCCATCCTGCCTCAACAACCCACGAACAGCTTTCAGCAGAAGAACAGAGAGCATGCGGAGTGACCGAGGACTTTATCAGGCTTTCCATAGGGATCGAGGACGAAGAAGACCTGATCTTCGATATCGAACAGGCACTTTCTGAGGTATGAGTTAGCATGGCGGTTTCTTCCGGGAATTCTTCTAAAAAACCGTTTTCGGAAAAAAAAGGCCAGAGCATCGGGATAGTCCGCTCAATGAGTTATAAAATCCCGGAAACCTTCATTCTGGAGAGCGGAAAAACCCTTTCCGGCGTCAGGATAGAGTACGAAATGTACGGGAAGATGAATGCCGATAAGAGCAACGTTATCCTGATCTGCCACGCCTTGACAGGAGATGCCCACGCTGCCGGGTTCCATACAGGTGACAGAAAACCCGGCTGGTGGGAGCTTGTAATCGGTCCCAATAAAGCGTTTGACACTGAAAAATACTGCGTCATCTGCTCAAACATACTTGGCGGCTGTAAAGGCTCTACAGGCCCTTCTTCCATAGACCCTGAAACCGGAAAACACTACGGCATCTCCTTTCCCGTAATAACGGTCAAGGACATGGTACATGCCCAGAAAAAACTTGTCGAGCACCTCGGAGTAAAACAGCTTTTTGCGGTTGTGGGCGGCTCCATGGGAGGAATGCAGGTGCTCCAGTGGACGGTCAGCTACCCATACATGGTAAAAAAAGCAATTGCCATAGCGACCACGGCCTCCACAACCCCGCAGCAAATCGCATTCGGAGCAATCGGCAGGAAAGCCATAACTGATGACCCGAAATGGAACGGGGGAAACTACTACGGGAAAGAAATTCCTGCACAGGGACTCGCACTTGCACGCATGATAGGGCATATCACATACCTGAGTGACGCTTCGATGCAAAAGAAGTTCGGAAGGCTCCAGCGGGATGAGGATACCGCAGGCACGACAGGTACGGCAGGAACGACAAGAAAGACGGGCACGATTGACACGACAAGCACAAACTTGTCCGGACCCTCCCCTGAATTATCCCCCGAACTCTCCCACGACTTTACCCCAAACTTCCAGGTCGAGAGCTACCTGAACTACCAGGGAGATAATTTTACGAAGCGTTTTGATGCCAATTCATACCTGTACATTACAAAAGCCGTGGACTACTTTGACCTCTCAAAGAACGGCTCCCTTATAGAGGGCTTTTCCGGAGTTACTGCAAAGTACCTTGTAATTTCCATCTCTTCGGACTGGCTCTATCCCCCTTACCAGTCGCAGGAAATCGTCTCGGCTCTTACCGCAAACGGGGTCGATGCCAGGTACGAGGAAATCAGGTCGCAGTACGGACATGACGCTTTCCTGCTTGAAGAGGGACAGCTGAACTACCTGATAAGGAGTTTCCTCTCGCAGATCCTCGTAAGCGACGTGATGAACCAGAGTTTCTATTCGGTCTCAAGAGATGAAACCATCGAGCACGCCTCAAAGCTGATGGTAAAAGAGCGCGTAAGCCACCTTCCGGTCATATCGGAAGCCGGAAAGCTTGAAGGCATCGTCACCTCATGGGATATCACAAAAGCAGTGGCCTGCAAAATCAATGAGCTGGATGAAATTATCACCCGGGATGTCAAGTACGTATACGAAGACGAAAGGATTGAGAAAGCGTCCTCAATAATGGAAGACTACTCAATTTCTGCACTTCCTGTCATTGATTCCGAGCATCGAGTAATAGGCATTGTTACAAGCGAAAGCATAAGTGCCCTTATTTATAACTTAAAGTAAACATAAGTACTGAACAGTCGATGAATAGCGAAAGTGTCATACTTGTTGAAATTGAGATGTGAAGAAGTTCAGATAGCTATATTGATTTTCAAAAGTAGATTGATTCTAAAGCCCATCAGAGAGCAAAGAGGTGTGGGTAGTAATCATACTAACTAAAAAAACAAATCATTGTAACCCCTAATAAGAGTCGCTATATGTATTCTTCAATAGCATCCTGAACGCCCTCCATCTTCTCTGAATAAGTTACTTTGTTCCGAACGATTGCATATTTATTCTGCCTATTCATTTTCTCCACAACATTTTTTTAAAGTTATTGAACTGGGACATTTCTCCTGAAAAATAAAATCTATTGCCTGAATAGCTTCAATAAAAATCATCATATATATTCAAGTGTCCTGTCAACCAAATAATGCAGGTAAAATAGATTACAATCATTCATAATTGTTCAAAACATGACAATCGACACGACACCAGGCTTCTTCGTTGATTTGTCAATGAATGATTTTACGGCTCTGTAGTTTCAAGCTTGTAGTCTTATATATCAAGATTTTTCGAGTCTCGTTCTGCAGGAGCTATAGTAGAGCTATGGTAGGTTTTGTCTGGATCGTCTGAGGACATTTACAGACAGTGTTGGAAAACAGGCAGATTGGTTAAATATGTTTGTTTTTTGATATAGTGCTTTTATATTATTGGTCTCAAATATTTACATTTAATTTCTAGAAAGAATCCAAAATACATCGTTAAACAGTGTTGAACAGGCTATCTCAATAGAGTTTTAAAATGTTGCTCTGGCAAATCGGATAAACAAGAACTCTATGCTAATTTTGAAATTTTCAATCTGAACATACTTTTTGCTTTGAGACAATTTTCCACTTAAGTAATTTAATATAGTTATAATAAATATTAAATTTCAGAATCAGTTACATACTTTTGAGCATAATCTCCGAATTGATGCTGGTAAATATTGATTGAGTTTTAACCGCAAGGAGAACCCCCATGAAAGTATTGATTGTAGATAATGATCCCTTATTTTTAGAGCTATCAAAGACATTCTTAGAAGTTTTCCACGATATACCTTCCGATACTGTGGACTCTGCAAGAGAAGCTCTCAATATGTTAGAGAAAGACTCCTATGATGTGATAGTCTCGGACTATGACATGCCTGTTATGAATGGTATCACGTTCCTAAGGACTATCCGTGACAAGAGAATCAACATTCCTTTCATTCTATTTACGGGAGTCGGAGAAGAACTTATGCACCAGGCAATTCAAAATGGTGCAAATTCTTTCATTCTGAAAACGAGTGACCCAAAAACTCAGTATTCGGAGTTATCAAAACGAATCTGGCAGGTTGCAAATAGCGGTACAACCATTGATCCAAATTCCTAAAACCCTTTTCTTAACTTTTCCACATGTTTTAAGAATCAACATTCTTCTCTTTTACTGCTTCATGCAAGTAGGAAGGGGTTATCCTGGATATTACCTCAAGGGACGAAATGAGGCCACCTTAAGGTATTTCGAGCTTTCGACAGCAAGCACTTAGCTTTCTATCAATTTAGCTTCCCGGATGGCATGGCCTGTAGAAACAGGGCACTAAATTCATACAGTATTCGGCTTCATCATCTGCTTCTTTGATAAGCTCATCTGGCGACTTCCAAATAAAGTCTGCGTATAACTTCATAGCAGCAGGATGACTCATCTCTGTGTCGGGCCTGGGAAGTATCGTTCTGAATTAATCAATAATGGCCTGAAATTCTCTTAAATCGTCAAGTTAAATTTTTATTTCTCCACATAATTCGTTATGCTTGCTTTAGCTATATATTAAGTGCCCCTATCGGCAGGTTCGGTTAATTCTCTAAAACACAAAGGGCACCCTCTATCAAACCTTTTGCTATCCCTCTCTTTTTATGCTCTTTCTCTTTTAGATATCGTGTTTAAGGCCATCACAAAGCTGGAAATAAATATTAGAGCGAGTACTGCCATGTTTAAAGGGCTGTTTATAGCCGTACTGACAAAAGGACTGGTAATAGAATAAGTCGCGGTACGCAGCCCATAGTAAGCCGATTCCAGAAGGAATGCTATAAGTGAGATTAAAAATGCTATCATAAAACTGCGGATTAGAGTGTCAAGTTTCATTTTCGGTCATCTTTACAACTGCATTCTCAGATATAAATAAATTTATTTCAATCCCGAATTGCGCCTCGGGAGTACGCGGTCCTTTTCGCTTCGCTCAAGAGGACTACTTTATAAGTTATAAAATGAATTGAGCTCAAAAGGATCGATTAAAACTCTGAAACATTATGCATCATTCGCTTTATTAAGTCTGTTTTGTCCCGCTCGACACAGGGAGTGGCCTGCCCAAAAAGACAAATAGAATAAAAAAGACGTAAAATGACTTGAAAAATGCTGAAAAGAACTGAAAATTGAAAAAAACCAAAACCCTTTCAATGAGCAAATAAAAAAACCAAAACTATTTGAAAATACTTCATTTCAATATTTTCTCTTTAGTCTCAATTTTCTCTCTTTTTGTTTAGAGCCGCCAGACAAGCTGGCGGGGGAGTTCTATGTTTATTGTTAATCGAAAAATGCTTTCAGGGGATAAGGAAGTAATTTCTGTATCCGGTGGTGAATGGAAAACTCTAAAAGTTCACTCACCAAAGTAAAACTGATGTCTCATGAAAATCCACGTCCTCCAGCACTCTGCCCTCAACACCCTCGGCACAATCGAAGAATACGCTAAAAACAGAGGCTACCCCCTTGAGTCAACCCGCTTTTACAAAACCAAAAACTCTCCCTCCCTCGACTCCTTCGACCTTCTCATAATCATGGGCGGCCCCATGGGAATTTACGACTACGCCGAAAACCCCTGGTTAAGAGACGAAAAAGCCTTCATAAAACAGGCAATCGATGCAGGAAAGCCCGTGCTCGGGATCTGCCTCGGGGCCCAGTTACTTGCCGACGTCCTCGGCGCCCGCGTCTATGAAAACGGGCACAGGGAAATGGGCTGGTTTCCTGTAAAGGCGGTCCGGACGGAGGAAAATAAACCTGAATTTCTCAAAGGGCTGCCGGAAGAAATCACTGTTTTCCACTGGCACTCCCGGACATTTGACCTTCCTGAGGGGGCTGTACATCTTTTCCGGAGCGAGGGGTGCAAAAATCAGGGGTTTATTTATGGCAGCAGGGTTGTAGCACTCCAGTTTCACCCGGAGGTGCATGAAGAAAGGGTTGAATCCATGATCGGGCGGTTTGGGGGCGAATTAGGAAATGGACCGTTTATCCAGAAAAAGGAAGAGATTGTAGGACAGGAAAAGTATCTGGCTGAGACGAAAAAGTTCATGTTTATGGTGCTGGACAAGTTTGAAAAAATTATTCCTTCTTAAAAGATATCTTTAAAAGAGGTCTTTAAAAGGATCTTTCATCCCCGAGATCAGGGCTGCAATATCTTTCAGGGCAAGGCTTTTCTTGAACCCTGTGGGGAGTGCAATATACTTCGGGTTCCAGACCGGATTGAATTTTTCTTTATAAGCCCGCAGGCCTTTATAGTTATAAATATAGTCTCCGTTGGCGAAGATCAAAGCCCCGACTTTATGCCAGAGGGGGGCAAACTGCCTCTTTTCAAGGCCTGAAAGGGGAGCCATTCCGAGAGAAAAGTGTTTGTATCCGTTTTCTTTTCCCCAGAGGATGAGTTTGACAAAAAGGTAGTCCATTGCCGGGGCGCTGGAGTTGTAGCGCATAAGGTCGATGCTGAACTCTTCCGTATCCGCTCCTGTCCAGATGTTTGCAAAAGCCACGATTTCGGTTTCGTTTCTGACAATGCCAAGCGGAAAATTGCTGAGGTATTTCTCATCAAAAAACCCGACTGAGAACCCTTTTTCTTTTCCGGTTTTCATTTCCAGCCAGGCATCCGAGACTTTTTTGAGTTCGGGGATGAGGGCAGTTACCCTTTCGGGGGGGATGATTTCAAACCAGTATCCCTTTTTTTCTACATTTTTCACGGCATAGCGGAAGTCCTTGCCTGCGCTCCCTTCCAGCGTAAAGGAGTCCAGGGGGATTTTTGCTTCTTCCCCGATTTTGATCAGGGTCAGGCCCAGGTCGAGGTAGATGGGAATGTATTTTTCGCTTATCTCGTAGAAGACGGCTCTGCCCTGGTGCAGTTTGCTCATTTCATAAAAGTCCCAGATCAGCTCTTTTATCTGGTCGCTCTTCCCGACCGGGTCTCCCATAGCGATCCAGCTCTTTCCCGAGACTCCGTACATTAAAAAAGCCTTTTTCCCGGCGTCAAAAAGCAGGTACTTGTCTCCGCTAAGGGCAAGGTTCCCCCAGGTTTCCGGACTATCTCTCAGAATCGTTTTTGCAAGCTCAAGCTCTTCAGGCCCGGGCAGGTGGATATCTTTGGAAAAGGGGCTCAGCATTTTCATGATCCCGAGGACCAGCAGCATGAAAACGATTCCCACGACAGCCCTCAAAAAGCTCGAAGCCTGAGAATTTACCCCGAACTGCCACCAGAGTTCGTTTGAGTACTCAACGTTCCTGTAGGAAAACAGCCCCAGCCAGATGAAGCTCACCAGCACCAGAATTATGGCAATTATATTTTCCCTGCTGAAGGACTGGTGCAAAAGCGAGGACTTCCTGTAGAAATGTTTCCTTGAGGGGAGCAGAAGGACAGACAGGATAAAAAGCACTGCAGCCTCCTGGTAATCAAAATCCTGAAGGAGGGCAAAAATCCCGCCCAGTAAAAGGACTATAAGGGATAGCACGTAAGCCCCGTCGATCCTCTTCCAGAGCCCGTTTGCCAGCAGCAGGAGCAATAATCCGATTATGCTTCCAAAAAACCTTGAAGCTTCAATGAGAGGAAGAGGGACAATGTATGGGAGTTCCCGCAGGTATTCGGGATTTGAAGGGAGAGCTCCGGAAAAGAGGAGGGAAATTCCTCCCAGAAAGATCAGGACCGAAAAGATCTGGGGAGTTACTTCAGAAAAGCTTGAATAAGTAACTTTTCCGGCTTTCTTCAGGAATTCTTTCCTCGCTTCAAACTCGCAGAAGATCAGAGCCAGGAAGCCGAGCAGGAAAGGAAGGAAATAATAAACGGCCCTGAAAATCAGGAGAGGCCTTATTACATCAACCGTGCCGAAATAAGGTTTCAGCATAAAGAGCATCACGGTCTCGAAGACCACCAGTCCTCCGGGGACCATGCTTATCAGCCCTGCCAGCTGGGCCAGTGCAAAGAATACGAGTACGTGAAGCAGGGTGAGCTGCGTGTTTGGGGGCAGGAGGAAGTAGATTATGCTTCCTGAAAGCAGGTAGTCCGCTGAGGATAAAGCAAGCTGCAGGAAAGCGATTTTTGGCTCAGGGAACCTGATCCTGTAACCCTTTATCTCGAAGTCCCGTTTCCGGAATGAGAAAAAGAAATATGCAGCAAAAAGCAGCAGCAAAAGAACTCCGATTATATTCAGCGGGACCGGGATCTCAGGGGAATAAGCCGGCAGCCTTACAGGATAAAATGTGAAAAGCAGGCCTGCAACAAAACAAAACCCGACCCAGAAAGTGGAGACGCAAAAAACTATAATTTCCCATATCTCAAGGAAAGTCAGCCCGTACATCGAATACAGCCTGTAGCGGAGGGAGCTTCCTGTCAGGAAATTAAACCCCGTGCTGTAACTGATGGACGTGCTGATAAAAGAAGACCTGGCAGTCTGTTTATAAGAAAGGGGATGGTTAATGTGGCGGGTTGCAAGGTAATCGTAGCCCGTTAAAACCGCATAGCTCAAAATAGTGAAAAAAACAGCAATTCCTATATGGCTCAGGGGAACGCTGGCAACGCTTTTCAGAATATAACTCGAACGCAGATGGTGCAGCTGCTGGTCCAGAGTCCATAAAGCCAGGGCAAAGATGATGCCCGGTAAGAGGTAACTGACTACTTTAAGGGCTTTTTCCTGTATACTGCCGTTTTGTTTCATCAGGATCGAGCGTCCTTTTGCATTACGGGATCAAAGTTCAGTATTTCAGTTCAATACAGAGCTCAGGATTAAAATTTCTAATGTTGAACTATTCTTTTAAAGTTAATATATTTTTTGCCAGTGAGCTGCCCGCTCAAGGTCCGAATTACGATTCTGGGCCCGAGTTTCGCTTCGGGAGCACGAGGTCCTTTTCGCTCCGCTCAAGAGGACTAGTTTACGGGTTAGAGTAGCAAGCCTCACTCAGGTTTACTCATTACGATTTCTCTAACCTGTACAACCATATTCACTGTATTTTGT